>JGI25321J50212_10003214_pt1 | contig 11557 bp, 8 predicted proteins | sample AutmiccommuBRH23_FD_50212 | JGI IMG/M metagenome (IMG submission 50212)
CGACCGCCAGACCAAATGCAGGTTTGCCATGAAAAACCCGACCCGGAAGATCCGGGCCGGGCTGGCAGCTACTCAAATACAGTTGGTACACGTCTTCCCTGAAAGGCTGGAAATACAGCATTACTGGTCACCCTTAATGCACGAGGGCTGCGACGGGATGAACCGCATCCTCACCATCGACGTGGTAACTCCAGATTGACAGGGTCGGGTGTCATTTTCGTGACGCGGAGGGCGCAATTTCTGGGCCGGATCGGCACCAAAGGATCAGGACAGCAGGGCCCACCTCATGATCTTCTCATCAATGTCCCTGTGCGGCCCCCTCGGCCAGCAGGGCTGCCAGATCAAGCCGGCGATTGACCATCGACAACTCGCCTGAGGCATCGCGTGGCCAGTCCTGAGCTGCGCGGTCGCGATAGATCTCGATCCCGTTGCCGTCAGGATCGCGGAAATAGACCGCCTCCGACACGCCGTGATCAGCCGCGCCGTCCAGCTCGACACCTGCCGCCAGAACCTGCGCCAACGCTGCCCCGAGTGATGCCCGGTCGGGGTAGAGAAAGGCGGTGTGGTAAAGCCCGGTGTGGCCGTGTGGTGCCGGCTTGCCCCCGCGACTTTCCCATGTGTTCAGGCCGATATGGTGGTGATACCCTCCGGCAGACAGGAAAGCGGCCTGATCGCCATAGCGCTGTTGCAGTTCGAACCCCATGACATCGCGGTAAAACGCGATGGAACGTTCTAGGTCTGACACCTTCAGATGGACATGCCCGATGCGGGTTTCTGGATGGGCGGTATAGCTTGTCATGGCAGAGTCTCCTTCGTGCTCCAATATGCGCTTTTCGGCAAGCTGCGTTAAGGCGGATGGCTGCACTGGTGCTGTGCAGCGGCGCAGATGACGCGCATCACAAGACATCGTGATTTGAGCATGTGTCCCGGATAGGGTTTTTGGGCCGAACAACGCGCCACAGGGCATTGGCGCAAAATGAATGTTGACAGACCGGGGTCGAGCAGACCCGAAGGAGGCAAGATGGCAGACCATTGGAGCAGGCGCACACTTCTGGCAGGGGGGGTGGCAAGCCTTCTGGCCGGACGGGCAGGCGCGGCGCAAGAGCCGCAGGAGCGTCCCGATAGTGCGGGTGTGCGCAACAACCTGTCCTCTTTCCGCATGGTGCGCTGGCAGGACCATTTCGACTCGCTGGAGAATGGCGTGATTCTGGCCGACACCCGCTCGCGCGCGGTGCATTTCTGGTCCGAGGATGAAAGCATCTACCGCCTCTATCCCAGTTCGGTTCCCGCAAGTGATGACCTGACCCGATTGGGATACACAAAGATTGTACGCACCCGCATTGGGCCGACATGGACGCCGACACCTTCGATGCGCCAACGCGATCCCAGCCTGCCGGTGACGATTGCCGCGGGGCCGGAAAACCCGCTGGGGACCCATGCGCTTTACCTTAGCTGGCAGTATTACCTGATCCATGGCACCCATGACACGCGCAAGATCGGGCGCGCTTCGTCGGATGGATGCATCGGACTATACAACGATCACATCGAAGAACTTTTCGGCTTTGCAAAGGTTGGAACGCAGGTTCGCCTGATCTGATCGATCCGCCACCGGATCGACTGTCCCTCAGGTCTGATGGATATAGGTCCCCGGTGCATCACAAAGCGGGGGATACCCTTTCTCGGTCGCCCCCATCCGGGGCGGTCGTGCCTTTTCACCGCTCTGCGCAGCCAGCCAGCAGCCCCACTCCTCCCACCACGAGCCTGGCTGTGGGTCATGGCCGGCGATCCAGCTGTCCGGCCCAAGATAGCGCGCCCCGGCGCGGCGGTGGCTGATGCGGTAATGTCGTCCCTTGTGGCCGGGTTCGCTCAGAATGCCACCGTTATGGCCCCCCTTCGTCAGCACGAAGGTCAGGTCATTGTCGGTGAACAGTTGCGTCTTGTAGACCGAGCGCCACGGCGCGATGTGATCGGTTTCGGTCGCCACCACAAACATGGGCACCGCGATATCCTTGAGGGCGATTACCTTTCCTTCGACGGCAAAGCGTCCGGCCGTGATGCGGTTCTCAAGGAAAATGCCGCGCAGATATTCCGAATGCATCCGCGCGGGCATCCGCGTCGTGTCGCCGTTCCAGACGGTGATGTCCGAGGGCAAATCCTCGACCCCCAGAAAATACCGCCGTACGGCGCGGGTATAGATCAGGTCCTCGGACCGGATCGCGGCAAAGGTCCGCGCCATCTGGGGACGGTCCAGATAGCCCTGCTCCCACATCATGTCCTCAAGATATGCCACCTGGCTTTCGTCCAGAAACAGCAACAATTCGCCCGCTTCCACGAAATCGACCTGTGCCGCCATCAGCGTGACCGAGGCAAGGCGATCATCCCCGTCCCGCGCCATGGTCGCTGCCGCGATGGCCAGCATCGTGCCGCCCAGGCAGTAGCCGTTGGCATGGATTTTCTGCTCTGGCACGATGGCGTTGATCGCCTCAAGCGCGGCCATGACACCACGCTTTCGGTAATCCTCCAAAGACAGATCGGCCTGATCGGCGGTCGGATTGCACCACGAGATGCAAAAGACGGTATGTCCCTGACCGACCAGCCAGTTGATCAGCGAATTGTCCGGTGACAGATCAAGGATGTAATATTTCATGATCCAGGCCGGCACGATCAACACCGGCTCGGGGTGCACGGTTTCGGTCTGCGGGCTATACTGGATCAGCTCCATGATGTCGTTGCGATAGACGACCTTGCCAGGGGTGCAGGCAAGATGCTCGCCCAAAGCAAAGGCCGCGGGGATCTCGCGGCGGCTTTGCGTCAGTGTCTGCACCGCGTCCGTCGCGAAATGCGCTGCCCCCTCGGCCAGATTGCGGCCGCTGGTCTCAAGCGTCTTGGCAATGATCTCGGGGTTCATGCCCGGAAAGTTCGAGGGCGAGACGGTATCCAGCAATTGCCGCATCATGAAACCGGTGCGTTCCGCGCTTTTGTGGCGAAGCCCGCGCAGATCGTCGGTCGCATGGTCCCACCAGTCCTGCATTGCCAGAAAACCCTGTTGCCAAAGACTAAAGGGCGGTTTCGCCCAATCGGAATGGGTCCAGCGCGTATCATGGGCCTTGGGTGTGAAAGGCGCAGGCTCGGTCCTGCCGCTCGTGGCATGTAGCGCGTGGCTCATCAGCTTGAGGCCGCTTTGTTGCGCGCGCTCGATCAATTCCAACTGTCGGCCCGGTGCACGCGCCATGTGCAGCCACCAGTCCGTCCATGCGTCTGCGACGGCATGGGGCGAAACACCCCCCGTCACACGCGCCATCGCCGCCATCACGCTGCGGTCAAGGTTCTGATGCGGGTGAACGGGTTTGGTCCTCCCCTTCGTGACGGGATTGGACACGGGTATGACGGCAGGCAAGCTTTCGACGGAGGGTTGCCATGCGGTTCGCGCGGATTTTCCTGCTTTTCTCGCCATGATCTTCCCCTTTGTTGAGGGGCATAGCCTATCAGATCACGCGCCGCTCTGGATTGACCTGCATCATGTGGCGCGCTCTATCGGCTGCTCGGCGCTTGTGCCAGTCGCCGGATCAGGCGCAGAAGGCCGGTGCTCAGCGCCGATTGCAGCAGTCCCAACAGCGCCGCCAGTGCGCCGATCAGGCCCGTAGCCAGCAGCCAGACCTCGTCCGCGACACGCATCGTCAGCCGCATCAGACGGCTTTTCCCAAGCACTTCGATGGTGCCGACCATGCGCGGCCCCAGCGCATCCGAGGCGCGGGCCATCCGCGACAGATCAGCAGGGTCATCCACATACCTCATCAGATGGAGCGCACCGAGGATCGACGTCCTGCTGACCAGATGCCCCGCATCTTCGGCAATGATGACGGCGGGGCGCATAATCTCCGGGCGATAGAGGCGCGGCAGATCGTCCACGCTGCGCACGCGTGCAATCCCGTTCCACTCCACCCCCTCGCGGAAGGCGCGGACCAGTGGCCGGGTCACGGCGTCGGGCAGACGGTTCATGGATTTCGCCAGTTTTCCCAGACCCGCGCCCGCCTTGATTGCAAGACTGCTTCCGCCTGTCCAGACCGCCAGCGCCACAGCTGTCAAGCCGAAGGCGGACAGGATCACATCCACCTCGTCTACGTCCCGGCCGGCCAGATAGGCAAGCCCGCCCCGGATCACCCCGGCGAGATCGCCCAAAGTAGACAGATCAACCGGGGCACGGCACATGAGGATGGTCGACAACTCACATGTCCGGGCATCCCAGGCGCATCGCGCGCACTCCCCCGCGCTCTGCCAGAAGCCGTTGTCCTGCTCCCACGCCGCGGCGCGCTTGTGCCGCAGGTCGAAGGGCAGGGACAAGGCACGCTCTGCTGCCAATGACTCGACCGCCTCGATGGCAAACCAGTTGCGCGGCTCCTCGGTCAGCAGGCTGGTCAGCCGGGTCGTGATGGTATCAGGCGTGGCATGGACCAACAGAGCCCGCTCGGTCGCGGCCTCAATCCCGGCGGTGCTGCGCTCGACAAAAGCGGCGCCCGCCGGCGCGCGGGCCAGTGTCGCAAGGTTGACCCCCGCCAGCACCAGTGACGCGATCATCAGGCTGGTCAGCACAAGTCGCGCCAGCCAGCGGATCGCCCCTTGGGTCATCAGCTTCGGATCATCCCCACGATGTCATAGGTCCGTTGCAGGATCGGACTTGCAATCTCACGCGCGCGCCGTGCGCCGTCGCCAAGGATGCGGTCAATCTCGTCAGGCTCCTGCATCAGCCGCGCCATTTCGGTCGAGATGGGCGAAAGCTTCGCTACCGCCAGATCGGCCAGCATCGGCTTGAACTCGGAAAACTGCTTGCCGCCCACATCGCGCAGCACCGCATCCACCGTACTGTCGGACAGGGCGGCATAGATGTTCACAAGGTTGCGGGCATCCGCGCGACCTTCCAGACCTGCGGCTTCGGAGGGCAGAGCATCCGGGTCAGTCTTGGCCTTGCGGATTTTCTTGGCGATCGTGTCGGCGTCATCGGTCATGTTGATGCGGGAGGCATCCGAGGGGTCGGACTTCGACATCTTTTTCGACCCGTCCCGCAGCGACATGACGCGGGTGGCGGCACCTTCGATCACGGGTTCGGTGATGGGGAAGAAATCCACGCCGTAGTCATGGTTGAACTTGGCCGCCACGTCGCGGGTCAGTTCCAGATGCTGTTTCTGATCCTCGCCCACAGGCACATGCGTGGCATGATACAGAAGAATGTCAGCGGCCATCAGCGCAGGGTAAGCGAACAGGCCAAGCGAGGCATTTTCCGCGTTCTTGCCCGCCTTGTCCTTCCACTGGGTCATGCGACCCATCCATCCCATCCGCGCCACGCAGTTGAAGATCCACGCCAGCTGCGCGTGCTCGGGCACCTGGCTTTGGTTGAACAGGATCGATTTGGACGGATCCAGACCGGCCGCAATATAGCCAGCGGTTAACTCGCGCGTCTGACGGCGCAGGGCGGCGGGGTCTTGCCAGACGGTGATGGCATGCATGTCGACCACGCAATAGATCGTGGGGGTTCCGCTGTCCTGCATCTGGACGAAACGCTTGATCGCGCCCAGATAATTGCCAAGGGTCAGCCCGCCCGAGGGCTGGATCCCCGAGAAGACGCGCGGGGTAAATCCCGCGTTCGGGTTGGACTGCGTGTGGACCGCATCCGCCATGATGACATCTCCGTCTGGATTTATGGGTGCGGCTGGCTTACCCATGCCCCATAGCCCCGTCAAGCAAAGGTCCATCATGTATCCCGATCCCCGGCATCAAGACGGCCCCAACATCAGCCCCGTGAACCCGCTGCCCCCCGTCGTGGTCGCGCTGTTCGTGATCATCATGGCGATCGAGGCGATGTTCAGCCTTGGGGCACAGGGTGCGATGTTCAGCCTTGGGGCACAGGGTATCATCGGCGGTCCGCAGGCCATCGGGTGGAGGCTGGGCGCCATGCAGGGCTATGCCTTTTCGGCCGAGATCTTCCAGTGGATGCTGGCCAACAATCGCTGGCCGCCGGAACATCTGCTGCGCTTCATCACCTATCCTTTCATTCATGCGGGCTTCACCCATGCGCTTTTTGCAGGCGTGATGGTGCTCGCGTTGGGCAAATTCGTGAGCGAGGTGTTCCGCGGCTGGGCTGTGCTGGCCGTGTTCTTCGGGGCCTCTATCGGTGGGGCGCTGATCTATGGCGTGCTGGCGGTATCAGCGGTGCCTCTGGTCGGGGCCTTTCCGGGCGTCTACGGCCTGATCGGTGCNTTTACCTATCTGCTCTGGCTCAGGTTGGGGCTGGAGGGCGGTCCGCAGATCCGCGCCTTCACGCTGATCGCCTTTCTGATGGGAATCCAGCTTGTCTTCGGCATCCTGTTCGGCGGCAGCCGAGACTGGATCGCCGATCTGGCGGGATTTGCCTTCGGCTTTGCCCTGTCCTTTGCCGTCAGCCCCGGCGGGTTCGCGCGGCTGCGGAGAAAGATCCGCCACGACTGAGGCACCTGCGGCGAGGGCGGATGCGCTCCGCGCGGGGATATTTGAAGCAAGAAGAAACAGAATCAGGTAGTCTGATGGCAGATGGGACAGCCCCGGCCGGGGGCTGTGACCGGCTGGGAGCTGCGCGATGCGGTTTGCGGATCGGACGGAAGCAGGAGAACAGTTGGGGCAGGCGATGGCGGGACAGGACTGGCCCGCTCCGGTGGTACTTGCCCTGCCACGCGGCGGAGTGCCCGTCGCGCTGGAAGTGGCGCGCGCATTGCGGGCACCGCTCGATCTGATGATGGTGCGCAAGATCGGTGTGCCGGGGCAGCCCGAGGTGGCGCTGGGGGCCGTGGTCGATGGCGAACGCCCCGATCTGGAGATGAACGACGACATTGCCCGCATGACCGGGTTGGACCGCCTTGACGTGGTCAGGCTGGCAGAGCCGGAACTGGCCGAGATCACGCGCCGCCGCGCGCTGTATATGGCCGGACGCAAGCCGTTGCCTCTGGCCGGGTGCACGGCGATCATCGTGGATGACGGGATCGCGACAGGGGCGACCATGCGTGTGGCCCTGCGTGCGGTCAGGCGTCAAGGCGCGGCGCATGTGGTGCTGGCGGTCCCTGTGGCTCCGGCCGCGACGCTTGAGGCGATGCAGGCTCTGGCAGATGATGTGATCTGTCTGCATGCACCCGAGACCTTCGGCGCGGTCGGGGCCTATTACACCGATTTCGCGCAAGTCGAAGACAGGGATGTCATCGCCATGCTGGCGCAGGCCGAGGCGTGAGTCCTCAGGCGCTTCCCCCGCGCTGAAATGCGCGTTTGAATTCGCCCAGCCGGAAGGCACCAATGATCTGTCCGATCCCGAAATAGCTGATGATCCCGATCAGGATCAGTCCCAGCAGCGCCAAATAGCGCCAGCCTGCCATGGCGAAGAAAGGTGTCATCACCACCATCGCGCCCCACAGCGCCCCGCCCATCGCCACCGAGGCTGCGATGATCCTCCAGATCCGGCCGTGGAACCGCGCATCGAACCGGGCGACGTCCCCCATTGGCCGGGTGCCGAGTGCCAGCAGCGCGACCATGACCCAGGCGGCGAGCGTGGTCGCGATGGCGGCGGCGATCCAGCCGATCAGCGGGGCCAGCCCGATGGCAATAGCCGCGTTGACGATCATCGCCACCACGGCATAGCGGAACGGGCTGCGCGTATCCTCGCGCGCGAAATACAGTGGTTGCAGGATCTTCTGGATCACGAAGGCGGGCAGGCCAAGGCCGTAGACCGCCACGGCCATCGCAATCGCCGCGCTGTCATCCGCNGTGGTCGCCCCTCTTTCGAAAAGCACCGAAACCAGCGGCAGTGGCACCGCCACCAGCGCCACGGCGGCGGGGATGGTCAAGGCCAGCGACACTTCGGCCGCACGGCTGAGCGCATTGCGCCCGCCCGCGTCATCCCCTGCGGCCAGACGGCGCGAGAGGTCGGGCAGAAGCACCACGCCGATTGCGATACCTACGACACCCAACGGCAACTGATACAGACGGTCCGCAGCATAAAGCCAGCCCACGGCGCGGTCGAAATAGCTCGCGACCTGCTGACCCACCAACAGGTTGACCTGTACCACCCCTCCTGCCAAGGCCGCGGGAATGGCGATGCGGACAAGGCGTTTCATCTCGGGTGTCCAGCGGGGGCGACGCGGTGCCAGAGTGAAGCCCGCGCGGCGCGCCGCATGCCAGACCAGCCCCAGCTGCGCGAGACCCGCCACCGGGATGCCCCAGATCAGCGCCATGGTCACATCAAGGCCCATCGTTGCGGCACCCACCATGGCAGCGACGAGGATCACGTTCAGCAACACGGGCGCGGCCGCAGCGGCGGCGAAACGGCCGGTTGCGTTCAACACGCCCGACAGCAGCGCCGCCAAGGAGATGAACAGGATATAGGGAAAGACGATCCGCCCGAATTCAACCGACAACGCGAACTGTTCCTGCCCTGCAAAGCCGCTGGCCAAAGCATAGATCATCCACGGCATGAAAGCCTGTGCCGCCAGCGTCAGCAGGATAAGCACCGAGGCCAGACCTGCGAAGGCGGTTTCCGCAAAGCCCTGCGCATCCTCTCCGGCCTCGTATTTCTTGGAAAACATCGGCACGAAGGCCATGTTGAACGCGCCTTCGGCGAAGAAGCGGCGGAACATGTTGGGCAAGCGGAAAGCTACGACATAGGCCTCATAGGCGGGGCCGGTGCCAAGATAGGCCAGGATCATCGCATCGCGCACAAACCCCAGCACGCGGCTGAGCAGGGTCCACAGGCCCACGGTCATGAAGCCGGCGATCAGGCGGATGGGTTTCATGACAGGCGGCCCCTTGCTGCGTCTGGTGCAGGACTATCCCAAGCTTGCCCCCCATGAAAGAGGGCGAAACGCGGGATCAGGAAATGGCCCGCTCGACGCCTTTCTCGATGGCCTCGCGCAGCTTGCGTTCCAGCGCCTTCTGCTTGGGCAGGGAATGGAACTTCAGCCCGAACATGTCTTTGACATAGAAGGTGTCCACCACCTGTTCGCCATAGGTCGCGATAACCGCGCTGGCGATATAGACATTGGCATTGGCCAGCGTGCGGGTCAGGTCGAACAAGAGGCCGGGACGGTCGCGGGTATCCACTTCGATGATCGTGTAGATCTCGGATCCCTCGTTGTCGAAGGTGATCGACGTGGCCACGCGGAAGGCGCGCTCGCGCTTTTTGATCTTGTCGCGGCTCTTGATCGCTTCGGTCGTGACCACCTCTCCCTTGAGGGTCTTGTCGATCATCTGCCGCAGGCGGGGCAGGCGTGTCGCGTCATAGGGGCTGCCGCTCTCGTCCTGAATCCAGAATACGGCGGTGGCGAAGCCGTCTTTCGACGTGTAGGTGCGCGCATCCACCACATTCGCCCCCACNAGCGCCAGTGCCCCTGCAAGGCGAGAGAAGATGCCCGGATGGTCCGACAGCGCGAAACAGGCGCGGGTGGCGTCGCGGTCCTCGTCAGGAACAAGGTCGATACGGATCTCATCATCGGGCAGATCGCGCAGCATATTGGCAAAGACGACCTGCGTCCGCGTATCCAGACCCTGCCAGTAGGGCGGGTAGTGACGCCCCAACTCGGTCTTGAGGGCGGCAGAGTCCCACCCTTTGAGCGCATCGCGCAGGGCGGATTTGGCCTCGGCCCCGCGATGTTCGCGGTTCAGATCCTCCAGCCCGTGTTCCAGTGCGCGAGTCGTTTCGCGGTGCAACTGGCGGATCAACATGGCCTTCCAGTTGTTCCAGGTTTGCGGGCCGACTCCGCGGATGTCACAGACCGTTAGCACCGTCAGCAGATCCAGACGCTTGCGCGTCTTCACCGCCTTGGCGAAATCGCGCAAGGTGCGTGGGTCCGACAGGTCGCGCTTCTGCGCCATGTCCGACATCAGAAGATGATAGCGCACCAGCCATTCCACGGTTTCGGAATCGGCCTTGTTCAGGCCCAGCCGGGGGGCAACACGACGCGCGATCTGCGCGCCAAGGACCGAATGATCCTCGGTCCGGCCCTTGCCGATATCGTGCAGCAACAGCGCGATATAAAGAACCTTGCGATTCACCCCGGCCCTCAGGATGCCCGAGGCGACCGGCAATTCCTCGACCAGCTCGCCCCGTTCGATCTGCGCAAGGTTGCGGATGCACTGGATCGTATGCTCGTCCACCGTATAGCTGTGATACATGTTGAACTGCATCATCGCCACGATGGGTTCGAATTCGGGAATGAAAGCGGCCAGCATCCCCAACTCGTTCATCCGACGCAGCGCGCGTTCCGGGTTGCCGTGTTTCAGCAGCAGATCCATGAAGATCTGCTGCGCCTCGCGCGTGGTGCGCAGTTCGTCGTCGATCAGATGCAGGTTCGCCGTGACAAGGCGCATCGCATCCGGATGGATCAGCATGCCGGTGCGCAACGCTTCCTCGAACAGGCGCAAAAGGTTCAGCTTGTCCTTGAGGAAGGCGGCCTCGTTCTCGATCGCCAGACGGTTGTGGATCACCTGATAGCCGGGCTTTACCTTCGGCGTGCGCCGGAAAATCCGCTCCAGCAGCGGGCCGGATTTGACATGCAGCGCCTCAAGCTTGGTCAGGAAGATCCGTGTCAGATCCCCGACCGAGGTGGCGTGGCGGAAATAGTCCTGCATGAAATGTTCGACAGCGCGGCGTCCGCCCTTGTCGACATAGCCCATGCGCTCGGCCACCTGCACCTGCAGGTCAAAGGTCAGCTGGTCCGCAGGCCGCCCGGTGATCAGATGCAGATGGCAGCGCACCGCCCAAAGGAAATTCTCGGCCTTCTGGAAGGTGGCGTATTCCTCGGGGCGGAACATCTTGATCCGCACAAGTTCTTCCGGGTTCTGCACGCCGTGCAGATACTTGGCGATCCAGAACAGCGATTGCAGGTCGCGCAGGCCGCCCTTGCCCTCCTTGACGTTCGGCTCGACCATGTAACGCTGGCCACCCTGCTTTTCGTGGCGGGCGTCACGCTCTGACAACTTGGCCTCGATGAAATCCCGCGCCGTGCTTTTGAACAGATCGGTCTTCAGGCGGCGGTCCAGTTCCGCTCCAAGGGTGGCATCTCCGCCCAGAAAGCGGTGTTCCAGAAGGGCCGTGCGGATCGTGAAATCCTCGGTCCCCAGACGCAGGCAATCCTTCACGGTGCGGCTGGCATGCCCCACCTTCAGACGCAGATCCCACAGGATGTAGAGCATGGTTTCGATCACCGCCTCGGCCCAGGGCGTGATCCGTGTCGGGCTGAGGAACAGCAGATCCACATCCGATTGCGGGGCCATTTCCCCCCGGCCATATCCGCCCACGGCGATCAGCGCGATCCGCTCATTCGTGGAAGGGTGCTCCAGAGGATGAACCTGCCGGATGGCCACATCTTGCGCACAGGCCACGATGCAATCGGTCAGCCAGGCATAGGCGCGGGTGACGGGACGCGCATCGAAGGGGCGGGCCGCAAACGCATCGGCAATGGCGGTGCGCCCATCCTGCAAGGCTCGCGACAGAACAGGCACGACAGCCCCCCGCATCTGTGCCGGGGTCAGCCCCGCCGTGGCCTCG
>JGI25321J50212_10003239_pt1 | contig 11503 bp, 11 predicted proteins | sample AutmiccommuBRH23_FD_50212 | JGI IMG/M metagenome (IMG submission 50212)
CTCAGAGACTCGCGTCAAGCGCCGCCACAATCGCATCGCCCATTTGCGAGGTAGACACCGGCGTCACACCCTCTTCGCCCAAGAGGTCAGCGGTGCGCAGCCCATCGGCGAGCACCTGTTCCACGGCCTTCTCCAACCGCGTCGCTTCATCCCCCTGATCAAAGGAATAGCGCAGCGCCATGGCAAAGCTCAGGATACAGGCGATCGGATTGGCCTTGCCCTGACCGGCAATATCGGGGGCAGAGCCATGCACCGGCTCATAGAGCGCCTTGGGCCGACCATTGGCCATCGGCAGACCAAGCGAGGCCGAGGGCAGCATGCCCAAAGAGCCGGTCAGCATCGCCGCGCAGTCGCTGAGCACGTCACCAAAGAGGTTGTCGGTCACGATCACGTCGAATTGCTTGGGCGCGCGGACAAGCTGCATGGCCCCGTTGTCAGCATACATGTGGCTCAGCTCCACATCGGGGTAATCCGCGTCATGCACCTTTTGCACGACCTCGCGCCAGAGCACGCCGGATTCCATCACATTGGCCTTTTCCATCGAGCAGACCCGGTTGCCCCGCTTGCGCGCCAGCTCGAACGCAGCGCGCGCCACGCGGTCGATCTCGCTCTCGGTGTAGCGCTGCGTGTTGATGCCCACGCGCTCGTTGCCTTCGGTGAAAATGCCGCGCGGCTCGCCGAAATAGATGCCAGACGTCAATTCGCGCACGATCATGATGTCGAGACCGGCCACCACATCGCGCTTGAGGCTGGAAAAATCCGCCAGCGCGTCAAAGCATTGCGCCGGGCGCAAGTTGGCAAAGAGGTCCATTTCCTTGCGCAGCCGCAAGAGGCCGCGCTCGGGCTTGACGCTGAAATCGAGGCTGTCGTATTTCGGCCCGCCCACGGCGCCCAAGAGCACGGCATCGACCTCTTGCGCCTTCGCCATCGTGTCGTCATGCAGCGGGACCCCGTGCTTGTCATAGGCGGCCCCGCCCACCAGATCCTCGGACACGTCAAACGCCAGCCCCCGCTTGNCCCCGTACCAGTCGATGATCTTGACCACTTCGGTCATGACCTCGGGGCCGATCCCGTCACCGGGCAGAATAAGAAGCGATGGGTTGCTCATGGGGCGTTTCCTCGGGTTGCATTTGCTGTTGCCCGTTGGCCTATACGCAAGCCCTGGAATGGTCAAGAAACCCCGAAGTTACGGCAGACTCAGATCGACCCACACCAAACGATGAGGGCTGGCCGTGGCCGCCAAATCCCCCTCTGGCGTGTCCTCGGGCGGCCAATGCACGCCCGCGCCTGCCACGTTGAGATCACGAGAGGGCAGGATATAGGACACCCGCCGTGCGCCAGGGCCGGGCGGTGGCCAATGGACGGTGTGCAGGCGCATGGCATCCGGCCCCGGTTCGGGGCGCATCGGGCGCGGATCTTGCAGGCGTGGATCGGCCAGCAGATCATGGATCGCTTGGTGCTGCCCGTCACTGGCCTCGGGGTCCAGGTTGGCATCGCCCATCAGCACGAAGCGCCCCTGTGGCGGCGGCCCGAACACCCCATCAAAGTAAAGCTGCCAGAACCGGATTTCATCATGGTTGCGCCGCCCGTTCAAATCCTCCGGCCCGTCAAACACCGGCGGTGTGGCGTGAAATGTCATCACAAGCATCGGTCCCGATGCGAGCATCACCGGCANTATCCAATGTCCATTGGACGACAACCGTTGCACCGCCTGCGCGGCCTCTGAGGGAAACGGCAGGCCATCCCGCACCGGCAAGAGCGCGCCGGGTAGGTCGCGCCATAAGAGCGTGCTGAAATCCTGCGCTTCAGTCTGATCCACAGGATAGCGCGACAAGAGCGCCATGCCGCCCTGACCCGCAAAGTCGCCATACCCCTGCGCATCGCGTGGCCCGCCACGTCGCCCGTCGCCATCCATATCGAGCGCCGTTGCCATCCCACTATTGGGGCGGGGCGCAAAGAGATGATCATATCGCGGCCCGCCGCCCTGCGCGATCCGGTCCCGCAATGCTTTGACGGCAAGCAAATCAAGGTCGTGATCGACACCTTGCAACACTAGAATGTCGGGCCGAACGACCAACAGCACCCCTGCCACGGCCTCGATCTGCGGATCGCTCCCTGACAGAATATCCCGCAAGAGCAGCCCCGGTCCGGCGCGGTCCAGTTTCACATTCCAACTTGCAAGNCGCAGGGTCTCNGAGTGCNCGGGCAGGGTGCAGAACGCCAGCACCAGCACCGCCGCAATCAGGCGCTTTGCAACCCTTTGCCNGTCATTGCATCGCCTTCGGCATAGGCACGGCGGCGCTTGTCCTCGATCATATCGGCGATCCGGCTCATCGCGATCCCGCGCATGAACATGCTGGCAGGAAGAAAGGCCCATGCGGTCATCGTCCAGATCAAGGTTTGCGGGTTCGCGATGGAGATCGGGTCTATCGCGTTCGAGGCGGCACGGACCGCCGCCGGGATCAAGAATGGCAGCAAAGATCCTAATACAATGTTAAGACCCGCATCCCGGCGCAAGCGGTGCAGCACATCGCCACCTCCAGTGGGGTCAAACAGCGGCAGGTTGACCCAGACGTTGAATGCACCCGAACGCGCAGGCCATCCCAAAAACCGCACCAGCGTCACGAAATANAGGATCATCGCCAGCGAGAACGTATAGGAAATACCCGAGGCAATCCGCACCATGTCGATCAGGGCGACATCGGCATTGGCTGGCATCATCAGTACAACCAGACGCACGGGGGAATAGGGAAAATCAATCGCTTCGCCCAAACCACGCCCAAACTGCGTCAACCCGTCAGTCCATCCAGTCGGATCGGTCGTTCCGCGCACGATCATCGACAGTGAAAACAGAATGGCCGCCAAGGCAAAGAACTTGCACCGGTTTAACGGCGGCGCAAAGCGGAATTCGATGATGCTGGGATACTTGCCGTAATATTCGATAAAGGTCATGAACCCCGCGAGTAACGACAAGACGATCACGATCTGCGCCGTGTCCGCCCCTGTCGATGGCACGACAAGAGAGGGTGTTGCCACCAGAATTACAATAAGCATCGCCCGCGCAAGCGCGCCTGGAATCAGTGAAAACACTGCCCGTTCCCCTACAACTTGGTCGGTCGCGGTACAGTGCCGCGCCCTTGTGCCAACTTGGTCCCGCGCTTTGTGGCGGGCTGCCTCAATCTTGCCCAATTTTTGCCTTCTTTCACCCTTCACCACAAGCCTTTGGTTAATAAGAAGAAAGATTTAAGGCCGATTGAGGGTGCAACTGGTGCAGGATTGCATCAAACTTGCAGCAGCTTTGTGACCTAAGATGCTGTAAACACTGTATCTTGTGGATTTCACCCAAGGCACCACAAGAGGGGCTGGTCAAAGAGAAAGCGCCGCGAGCAAGCCCGCGACGCTTCCATGTCTTCCCCAGTCTTGGTCAGACCCAGGGGCGCGCCTGTGCTGCGCTCGATTCAAACGCTTCAATGGCACTCGCCTTTTCGAGTGTCAGACCNATATCGTCCAACCCTTCGAGCAAGCAGTGTTTCTTGAACGCATCGACNTCAAAGGCGAATACNACCCCCTCCGATGTCGACACNGTCTGNGCCTCGAGATCGACCTCGATGCGCGCATTGGCGCCCTTCTCGGCCTCTTTCATCAGCACATCGACCTGATCCTGCGGTAGGGCAATGGGCAGGATGCCGTTCTTGAAGCAGTTGTTGTAAAAGATGTCGGCATAGCTCGGCGCAATGACGCAGCGGATACCAAAGTCCTTGATCGCCCAAGGCGCATGCTCGCGGCTTGATCCACAGCCGAAATTATCGCCCGCGACCAGAATTTGCGCGTCGCGATACTGCGGCTTGTTCAGCACGAACTCAGGGATCTCCTTGCCGTCATCATCATAGCGCATCTCATCAAAGAGGTTGACGCCCAAACCGGACCGCTTGATGGTCTTCAGAAACTGCTTGGGGATGATCATATCGGTATCGACATTGATCAGGGGCAGGGGGGCGGCAATACCGCTGAGTTTCTCAAACTTTTCCATTCTATTCTCCTATCCTCGGCCAAGCCCGTCGATCCGGCTTTCCGTTATTGGCAAACAAGCAGACATGTGTAACCTCATCCCATGGACATGATTGACATCGCGACGCTTTATGATTGCATCTCGCATCGCTGGTCGCCGCGCATTGGCGACCCATCCGTCATGGGTTGGATTACTGTTGGCGGTTACGCGGTTACGGGATTTCTTTGCTTTGCAACTGCGCGGGTCCGTGTGCAGGACCGTCGGTTCTGGACAATTCTGTCCATTGTCTTGCTCTTTCTCGCTGTGAACAAACAGCTTGATCTGCAATCCGCACTCACGGCCACGGGCCGCTGTNTTTCCCAAATGCAAGGGTGGTACGAAAACCGAGGCTCGGTCCAGTTTGGCTTCATCCTCGCACTGCTGGCCGCTAGCGTCGCAATCATGGTGATCGCTCTCGTCAGATTGCGTCGCCATCTCGGTCGTATCGGCATAGCGCTGTGCGGCCTTGGAATTCTGCTGACCTTCATCGCCATCCGCGCAGTTGGATTTCACCATTTCGACAGGATCATCGGCATGACCGTGGCAAACGTCCGCATGAACTGGGCGCTCGAACTGTCTGGGATTGCTTTGATCTTTGTGAATGCCATTTGGGCCTATGGATCGCGTCAGCACTTGCGATCCCTGAAGCCGGATGGCTCGCAGGGATCGAAGCCTTGAACGTGTAACATGCGGCACGAGATCTGACCTTATCGGCCAGTTTCCTGCCATCACATCATCTCCCGGACATCTGTCAGCTTGCCGGTGATCGCCGCCGCCGCCGCCATGGCAGGGCTCATGAGGTGCGTGCGCCCGCCGCGGCCCTGACGACCCTCGAAATTGCGGTTCGACGTTGCCGCACAGCGCTCTCCCGGTGACAACTGATCCGGGTTCATCGCCAGACACATCGAACAGCCCGCAAGACGCCATTCAAATCCGGCCTCGATAAAGATATCCGCCANCCCCTCTTCCTCGGCCTGAGCACGCACAAGACCAGAGCCCGGCACGATCATGGCGCGCAAGCCCGCCTTGACCTTCTTGCCCTTCAGGATTGCCGCCGCCGCGCGCAGATCCTCGATCCGGCCATTGGTGCAGGAGCCGATAAAGACTGTGTCGATCTCCACATCACTCAGCTTCTGACCGGGTTTGAGGCCCATATACTCCAACGCGCGCTTGACCGCATCGACCTTGCCACCCTTGAAATCCTCAGGCGCAGGCACGCTTGCGGTGATCGGCAAAACGTCCTCGGGGCTGGTGCCCCATGTGACCACAGGGGCAATATCCTCGCCCTTGAGTGTCACCACCTTGTCCCAATGCGCGTCATCATCGGAATAGAGCGTTTTCCACCAGTTGAGCGCCGCTTCCCACTGCGCGCCCTTGGGCGCATGCGGGCGACCTTTGACATACTCAAACGTCTTTTCATCTGGCGCGATCAGGCCTGCGCGCGCACCGCCCTCAATCGCCATGTTGCAGACCGTCATGCGGCCTTCCATGCTCAGATCGCGAATGGCCTCACCACAATATTCGATCACATAGCCGGTGCCGCCTGCGGTGCCGGTCTCGCCGATCACCGACAGGGTGATGTCCTTGGCGGTCACACCGGGGCGCAGCTTGCCGGTGATCTCGACCTTCATGTTCTTGCCCTTGCGCTGAATGAGCGTCTGCGTCGCCAGCACATGCTCGACCTCAGACGTGCCGATGCCATGCGCGAGCGCGCCAAAGGCACCATGCGTGGCAGTGTGGCTGTCGCCGCAAACCACGGTCATGCCGGGCAGGGTCCAGCCTTGCTCAGGCCCGACAATATGCACGATGCCCTGACGTACATCCGACACCGGGTAGTAATGAATACCAAAATCCTTGGNATTCTTGTCCAGCGCCTCGACCTGAATGCGGCTTTCTTCATTCTCGATTCCCTTGGCGCGGTCCAGCGTGGTCGGCACGTTGTGATCCGGCACGGCAATGGTCTTGTCGGGCGCATGTACCGCGCGCCCCGCCATACGCAACCCTTCAAAGGCTTGTGGGCTCGTCACCTCATGCACGAGGTGACGGTCAATATACAGAAGGCAGGTGCCATCTTCGGCCTCATGGGCCACATGGGCATCCCATATCTTGTCATAGAGTGTCTTGGGGGACATGCGTCCTCTCCCGTTTTGCTGGTTGGATTGGCTAAGAGACGTCACGAAAAGGCGGCGCGCCTCATAGGCGCGCGGTTATGCTGCACATCGCCCCGAAAAACCTCCAGGGCAGGCGCGCGCGATCATCCATGTCGAAAACCCGTGTCATGCACCGCAGATACAGTGCCGCAGCCGCTCTATCAAGAGGGTCACGTGCCGCAAGGCCACTTGGCCCCGGCGAGCTTTGACCAAAACACCTTGGGGCGGAGGGGGGCGTGCCCCCTACGCCTCTGTTCGCTCAGGGCTTCTCGCCAATCTCGCCCGTCAGGGAGAAAAGCCGCTTGGGATCGCCCGCCGGTTCGATCTTGAGCGCGCCAACCCCGCGCTTGTCCGCGAATTGTCCAGTGCCGCTGACCAACTCCCAAAATCCGTCATCATGCAAGGCGGGCTTGTCCGCACCTTTCATGAATACCGCGCGCACGGTGAACTTGATAATCGCCACATCGCCGTTCTCGGCCTCGAACCGCAGATAGCCGCGTGGATCGCCCCCCAAGGGCGGCTGAATGTCATGCCAGCCGAATTCCGTGACCTTGGCCCCGGCCAGCACACCCTCGCCCTCGGACACGCCTTCGCGACGCACGGCGAGGACGAAATGCGGCGTGCCGTCGCCCATCTCGAAACGCATTTGCTCTTGCGGATCCATCACGGCGGTGACAGCCACGGGCGCGGCCATCGCCCCGCCTGTCAGCATCAGAGCGGTGGCGGTCAGCGCGGCCAGGCCTCTTGCCTTCATGGTAAAGATCATGTGCGGTTCTCCTGCGAAAATACCTCTGTTGCCCGGTTGCCGGTGCCAACAGCCAGAGCCTTTCACGCAGGTGCCACACACTCAACGGTTGTTTGGTTTCATCCAGTCACTTATGCGTGCAAACATCGTGATTTCGGAATGTGTCGCGCGNCCCACCCCTCAGTCGCACGCGAGCATATAGCCCTCTCCGCGCACGGTTTGCAGATAGCGCGGNTGCTTGGGGTCGCTCTCGATCTTGCGGCGCAACCGGGTGATCTGCACATCGACCGCACGCTCCTGTGCCTGTCCGCCATCACGGCCCAAATCCTCAACCAGCTTGGTACGGCTCACCGGCTTGCGCAGGTTCTCGGCAAAGATCCGCATCAACTGCACTTCGGTGGCGGTCAGACGGACCGGCAGACCGCTACGGCTCAATTCGGCGCGCTCGATATCATAGCGCACGGGGCCCATATGCACGATCTTAGGTTGTGTCTGCTCCGGCTCCGGCTCGGGCATCCGCCGCAGGATTGCATTGATCCTGAGCAACAACTCCTTCGGCTCGAACGGTTTGGGCAGGTAATCATCCGCCCCCGCCTCCAGCCCCTCGATCCGGTCCGGTGTCTCGCCCTTGGCGGTGAGCAGCAGGATGGGTGTCGTATGCGTCTCGCGCAGAGCGCGGGTCAACTCGACCCCGCTCTCGCCCGGCATCATCACATCCATCACGATGAGGTCGAAATCCAACCCCGCCAGCACCCGGCGGGCATGCCCCGCATCCCGCGCGACCGACACCAGAAATCCATGCCGCATCAGAAATTTGCGCAAGAGGCCGCGAATACGCTCGTCGTCATCGACAATCAGCAGATGAGGGGCGGGCTCGGTCATGTGTCAGTCTCCCGAATGGCGTGATAGCGGCGGCGCAGGTCAGGTTCCATCATTGCCTCAAGCACTTGACGAAATCCCGCAACGGCCTGTGGCCCGGCAGCGCGATAGGCGGCGCGCATCCGTGCGCGCTGTGCATCCGACAGTTTACGTTCCAGAGCGGCCCCAGACTCAGTCAGCGTCAGGTGACGCTCGCGCTTGTCGGTGGTGCCGACGCGGCTCTCGACCAGCCCGTCCTCGATAAGCGTCCGCAACACCCGGTTGAGCGATTGCTTGGTCACACCAAGGATTGCGAGAAGGTTGTTCACCGTGGTTCCGGGGCTGCGGGCGATGAAATGAATCGCCCGATGATGCGCCCGGCCATAGGCCATCGTTGCCAGAATGCGGTCGGGATCGGCGGTGAACCCGCGATAGGCAAAAAACATTGCCTCAATGCCCTGACGCAACTGCTCATCCGTGAGAAACAACAGGTTTTCGCCGCCATGCATTTCGGCCATGCCCACGCTCCGTTCACAATCTACGCGCCTTGTATTTCACATTAAGTCAGCTTTGTTGACATTCCAAGATCAAACTGCTAGCGAATGTCAGTTTTTGCGCAATTTTATGTCCGAGGTGGACATATTTTGCGCAATAAATGCAAACCATGCTAAGAGGAAGCAGAAAATGTCTGGCTATGATGATCGTGACGGCAAAATCTGGATGGATGGCAAACTTGTGGAATGGCGCGACGCCAATGTGCATATCCTGACACATGCGCTCCATTATGCCAGTTCGGTCTTTGAAGGCGAGCGCTGCTATGACGGCAAAGTATTCAAGAGCCGCGCCCATTCCGAACGCCTGCTGAAATCGGGCGAACTCATGGATATGGCAATCCCCTACACGGTGGATGAAATCGAAGCTGCCAAGCGTGCGGTCCTCGACGCAAATGGGTTAACCAATGCCTATGTGCGCGTCGTCGCCTTTCGCGGTGCTGGCCTCGACATGGGCGTGGCCGCCGCGCGCAATCCAATTCGCATGGCTGTGACCGCGTGGGAATGGGGCAATTACTATGGGGATGCCAAGATGAAAGGCGCAAAGCTCGACATCGCCAAATGGAAGCGCCCCAGCCCCGAGACAATCCCCGTCGCTGCCAAGGCCGCCGGTCTCTACATGATCTGCACCATGTCCAAACACGCCGCCGAGGCCAAGGGCTGTTCGGATGCCATGTTCCTCGACTATCGCGGCTATGTCGCCGAGGCGACGGGGGCCAACATCTTCTTCGTCAAGGATGGCGAGGTGCACACACCGCTGCCCGACGCGATCCTAAACGGCCTCACCCGTCAGACCGTGATCGGCATGCTCAAGGACCGTCAGATCAAGGTGCATGAACGCCACATCATGCCCGAGGAACTTGAAGGGTTCGAACAGTGCTGGCTCACTGGCTCTGCCGCCGAGGTGACGCCTGTGGGTCAGATCGGGGCGTACACGTTCGACGTGGGTGCGATGACCCAAGAGGTCTCTCAGGCCTATGAGGCGCTCGTGCGCGCCTGATTTACGCATAGTCCCAATGATCCGCCGTCCGGTTCCGCCGGGCGGCATTTTTCTGTCAAATGCGCGACTCTGGCCGGCGATTCTTTGAGTGATTCGGTGGCAAATGACGCGTAGCCACCGCGATCGTCGCGTCGAGCGGGCAAGGCCGCTCTCCTTAAACGTGTCATAATTGTGGCGGAGCTCTGTTTGACCCCCGTCGTCTGGCCGCTCCCGACGCATTTCCCGCGAGTGGGGCGAGGTCGTATCCCATCTCGCGATATTCCCCTGCGACCGAGTCCGGCATTTTGCCCGAGATGGATGGCAATCGTCTTCATATCGAAGCGTTGTTTCGGGTGTCGGGACAATGCGCCTGAAAGAGCCCTGGTTCTCTTCGTGTGATGCCAAGAGTGGAGGGTTGGATTTGTGGTTAAAATGTGGCCAAAAGTGGCCACAGGTGACGAAAGATGACGTGGGTCTTTGCGGCAGAATTTGGACACTCACGGTCTGATTGCAATCAGCGACAGGCTACCCTCTAAGGGCATTACACGTCAGGGTTGTATTTTCCTGAGGTCATTGACTTGCTCAAGACAAGAGAGCATTTTCAATCAAGTTAGCTTAATACCTATAAAATCTTGGGCTGACAGGCAGTGGGGGCATTGGCCTGTTATCTTCATGGGGTGAGTAAGCCTGACCGAAGTCATATGCATAGTGTGTTGGATTACGTGTATCCGAGCATGCCGAAATGTTGCACGAGTTGTGCCACATTTCGGGCATATTTGAGACTGGTTTGTCACTCGATGCGGCGAACTGAAAAATAACGGGCTCATGTGTGACGTTTAAACGGTTAGTTGGGTTTAGAGCTTCTGGGGAGTGCTGCCATGTCGTTTCAAACAGTTCCGGTGCCATTGCGCCAGAAGGACGCGGACTTTATTCAAAGTTCTTCGATCACACCGAAACGATCTCAGATCTATTCGGTCATTTTCAAGGGTGTTTTGGACGTCGCTATTGTTCTGATCGTCGCACCACCCGTGCTGATTATCGTGGCGATTTTGGCGGTTCTCATCGCCCGTGATGGGGCGNCGCCGTTCTACGCCCAAGACCGTGTTGGCAANAATGGACGAATCTTCCGGATGTGGAAACTCCGCAGCATGGTCGTCAACGCCGACGCGCTCCTCGAGAGCTACCTCGCAGCCAATCCTGCGCGTCGTTTGGAGTGGGACCAACATCAGAAACTACGTCACGACCCGCGGATCACCCGGATCGGTCGGCTNATCCGCAAGACATCGTTTGATGAGTTGCCGCAACTGTGGAACGTGCTGATTGGCGATATGTCCATCGTCGGCCCGCGCCCGATGATGCCCTGCCAAAAGGCGCTCTATCCCGGTCGCGGCTACTATGCCCTGCGCCCTGGCATCACGGGCTACTGGCAGATTTCCGTGCGCAACGAGAGCAGTTTTGCTGCCCGCGCGCAATTTGATACAAAGTATCTGACCGAGTTGTCGCTCTGGACTGACCTGCGCGTCATGGCTTGCACCTTCCGCGTGGTTCTCACCGGCACCGGCTGTTAAGCGACTGCACCGATTGCCCGCGCGGGAACTGCTCTCGCGCGGGACAATTGGCCCCGGACTGGCGCATTGATGCACCTCGCGGCCAAAATCCCGTCGTAAAATCGCGAAATTGTTGAAATTCATGGGCTTTGGCACTTAGGCTGGCCCTGCTAGGCGGCCCCTGAGGGTCGTGCCGCACTCTGCGGCAAGACCGGCGAAACAGTCAACGAGGTGCCCGGCGCGTCATGCCCAATGCTACGGCCTATCTGATGCTTGCGGCTTGGCCGCTGATCACGCTGGCGATGTTCCGGTGGTGGCCGATCGAGCGCGCTTTGATCTGGTCGCTCCTGGGCGCCTATATGGTCCTGCCGCCGCCGCCCGCCGCCTTTGATTTCCCCCTGATGCCGCCCTTGACCAAGGAATCGCTGCCCAGCCTTGCCACCTTTGTCATTTGCCTCATTCACGCGGGCCGCCGTGTGCCGCTCCTGCCGCAGAGCTTGCCGGGGCGTGTCCTCGTCGCACTCTTTGTCCTCAGCCCCGTGGCCACGGTCCTCACCAATGGCGACCCGGTGTTCTATGGGCGCATCGGCCTGCCTTCGCTGGGGCTCAAGGATATGGTGGCGCT
>JGI25321J50212_10003244_pt1 | contig 11493 bp, 10 predicted proteins | sample AutmiccommuBRH23_FD_50212 | JGI IMG/M metagenome (IMG submission 50212)
AAAGCACCAAGCGCAAGTGGTTCCTCAGTATGCAACTACTTATTTCCATTGCCCTGCTGGGGGTAGGACTCAGCCTCCCCACCAGCATTTTCTTTGTAACCACGCTGGCCTGCTTCTGGATGGCCGCCTTTGCCTCGGCAACCAATGATATCGCCTCAGACGGTTATTATATGATCGGCCTGTCTGAGAAGAAACAGGCTTTTTTCGTGGGGATACGGAGTACTTTTTACAGGCTGGCAATGGTCACCGGCCAGGGGCTGATCGTCATCCTGGCCGGCTTTCTCGAAAATTACTACGGTGACAATACCAGAGCGTGGTCCGTCACCATGACCTGTACCGCCTTCCTGATGCTGCTGCTTACCCTGACCAACTTTTTTACCTGCCCCAAATTTGAAACGGCGTCTGAAGTCAGGGAACAAAAACCGCAAAGTTTTTTTGAAATTTTCGCTTCCTTTTTCAGGAAACCCAATATAGCGTGGGCCCTGGCCTTTATCCTGACCTACCGCCTGGGCGAATCCCAACTGGTTAAAATGGCGGCCCCATTCCTGCTCGATTCCAGGGAAGCCGGAGGACTTGCCTACTCCACGGAAGCAGTGGGCACCATCTATGGCACAGTTGGAGTGATTATGCTTTCGGTAGGCGGTATCCTGGGTGGTATCCTTATTTCCAGGGATGGGCTTAAAAAATGGATGCTCCCCATGATCCTTTCCCTTAACGTCCCGAATTTTTTCTATGCCCTGCTGGCCCTGACCCACACCAATAGCCTGGTGGCAGTAACCGCCACCGTGGTGCTGGAACAATTTGGCTATGGTTTTGGCTTTGCAGCCTTCCTGATCTACCTCATCTATATCGCGGAAGGGGTTTCCAAAACCTCCCACTATGCCATTGCAACGGGTTTTATGGCCCTGGGGATGATGCTGCCCGGGATGTTAAGCGGGTTCGTGCAGCAATGGCTGGGGTACGGGGGCTTTTTTGTATGGGTGGTTATAGCCGCCCTGCCTTCGCTCCTGATGCTGAAGTTTATACAATACCCGGCCGACTTCGGCAAAAAATCGCGGAATACAGATGAATGAGATCCTTCCATACGAGCTCGCAAAAACCCGGCTTACCCCGGGGCAGAAAGTGGCGCAATTGTTTATGCCCGCTGCGTTCATAAACGATTCCGAAGAGGAGATCCAAAAGCTGGAGGCCCTGATTCGCGATTACGGGGTGGGCGGCCTCTGTTTTTTTCACAGCAGGGCAAGCGCTGCCACCAATTTTGAAGGAAAACGAAAGGTTGAATATAACGAGCATAGCCTGCAAACCCTGAAAAACCTGATTGCAAGGTGCCAGAAAGCGGCTTCCATCCCCCTGCTGATCGCCATAGATGCAGAGTGGGGCCTGGCCATGCGGATAGAAAATACCCCTCAATACCCCTATGCCATTACCCTGGGGGCCATCAGGGGGCAGGACGGCCTTATTTATGAAGTTGGCAGGAACATTGCCCTCGACTGTAAAAAAGCGGGCATCCACTGGAACTTTGCGCCGGTGGCCGACATCAACCTCAACCCGGAGAATCCGGTAATTGGATACCGCTCATTCGGGGAGGACAAAAAGGAAGTAGCGCAAAAAGCGATAGCCTTTATGCAGGGCATGCAAAGCGGCGGGGTCCTTTGCTGTGCCAAGCACTTTCCCGGACACGGCGATACCACCACCGATTCGCACCTCGGCCTTCCCGTAATCAATAAAGACCTTGAAACACTGAAAAGCCAGGAACTCTACCCATTTGCTCAAATGATAGCGGCAGGGGTGGAGGCCATCATGGTGGGCCACCTTTCGGTACCTGCCCTTGGTCGTGGCGATCAAACTCCTGCCACGCTTTCCCCGGCCATCATTCAGGAGGTCCTGAGGAACGATATGAGATTTCAGGGGGTGGTGGTTTCCGATGCCCTTAACATGCACAGCGTCTCGCGTTTATACCCCGAAAAAGGCCGGCTGGAGTGGGAAGCATTCCATGCAGGCAATGAGGTGCTCTGTTTTGCCGAACATGTGGANGAAGGGATCAGCANCATCCTGCAGCATGCCCCAGCAGGAAAGATCGANCAGGCATTTGGCCGTGTCTGGGAATTAAAACGGAAAGCGTTACAGCCTGCTTCAGGGGTTAGCGCCCCGGCCATGTCGCCGGAAACGCTTAACCGTAAGCTTGCCGCGGCAAGCCTGAGCATGGTACTTGGCAATAAGGAGGATATTGACGAATTCCGGAAATCAAAGGCTTTTATCCTGGAAGTAAGCAACCGCCCCGGGAGGGCGTTCCTCGGCTGCCTCCAAAAGGAGGTGGCCGGATTAAAATCAGCTTGTGCAGACCCCTCGGCCACCAGTCTGACTGAAGGGTTAGCAGGACCTGGCGGGATACTTGTAGCCCTCTATCCTCCCAGTGTAAAACCTCCCAACAATTTTGGCTTTTCCACAGGGGTTTTGCAGGCCCTTAACCGGCTGCTGGAGGAGCGGGAAGTGGTGGTATATAACTTCGGGAACCCCTATGTGCTGAACCTGCTGGCGTATCAGAAAGCAAAGGCCGTGGTACAGGTATATCAGGATTTCGGAAGCTTTCAGGAGAATGCTGCCTTACATTTTCTGGGCAGGACACAGGCAACCGGTATCTTGCCGGTGACCCTTAAAAACATATTGAATCATGACATATAAAATTCTTGGCCTGATGTCGGGGACGTCCCTGGACGGCCTCGACCTGGCTTATTGCCATATCAACCCTGCCGACGGCAGATGGGATTACCGGATTATGGCCGGAAGGAGCATCGCCTATGACCCGGAAATGCGCGACCGGTTAAAAAATGCCATTTTTCTGAACGGGGAAGAACAGCTGCTACTGCACAACGAATATGGTCACTGGCTGGGCAAACAGGCGAAAACCTTTATAGACACCCAGGACCTGGAGGTGGATTTTATCTCCAGCCACGGACATACTTCCCACCACCGGCCGGAAAAAGGGCTGACCTTCCAGCTGGGTTCCGGCCAGCACCTCGCCACGGCCAGCGGGCTGAAAACCGTTTGCGATTTCCGCACCCTGGATGTTGCCCTGGGCGGTCAGGGCGCACCCCTGGTACCCATAGGGGACCGCCTCTTCTTCGGGCAGTACGACTTCTGCCTGAACCTGGGGGGGATCAGCAACATCTCCTTTGAAGACGGTGGAAAACGAATCGCTTACGACATTGGCCTGGCCAATATGCTCCTGAACCACCTCTGCCGGGATACCGCCAATGGCTTTGATAAAGGTGGGGCCCTCGCGGAAGCCGGCCGGCTTCTGCCGGATTTATTTAAGCAATTGAACAACCTGGAATACTACAGGCTACCCTACCCTAAATCTACGGGCTATGAATGGTTTCTCAGGGAGGTGGTACCCCTTACTGAGAAGGCCGGAGGCAGTCTGGAAGACCTGCTTCACACCGGGGTGCACCATATTTGTGAGCAAATCGCCATTCAGCTGGAGAGGTTTAAAATCGGTTCCGGGCAGCGGTTGCTGGTGACCGGCGGGGGCGCCCTGAACGGATACCTTATGGCCGTATTAAAAGAACGGCTGGGTGGAGGCATTGAGGTAGTCGTCCCCGACCCGGCCCTGATCGAATTCAAGGAAGCATTGGTATTTGCACTGATGGGTGCCCTGCGGATGGAAGAAAAGGTCAACGTCCTTAGTTCGGTAACCGGGGCGGCCAGGGATTCCTCAAGTGGGGTGGTGTACCTCCCCTGAAGATAAAACGGCTACCTTTGACGCATAACGGATGGCTGAATTACTTTCAGGCCAAATCCTTATTTTTGGAATAAATTTCAGGCAGATGCTGATCATAGGAATAGCGGGAGGTACCGGCTGCGGGAAAACTACGGTGGTCAACCAGATCATAGGCGAACTGCCGGACAAGGAGGTAGGGGTCATTTCCCAGGACGCCTATTACAACGACCTCTCCCACCTGAGTTATTCCGAAAGATCGGAGATCAATTTTGACCATCCCCGGGCGATTGATTTCGAACTGCTGGGCCGGCATTTAACCCGGCTGAGGAATGGCCTGCCCATAGAGCAGCCGGTCTATTCCTTTTCACGGCATAACCGTACCGGCGATACCATCCTGGTGCAGCCCCGGAAGGTGATGATCGTGGAGGGGATCCTGATAATGACCAACGCCCAGATCAGGGATATGTTCGATATCAAGATCTTTGTACATGCCGATACCGACGAACGGCTTATCCGCCGGATCCGGCGGGATATCAACGAAAGGGGTCGGGATATAGACGAGGTGCTCACCCGCTACCAGACTACCCTGAAGCCCATGCACGACCAGTTTATAGAGCCCACAAAGGAGTTNGCGGATATCATTATCCCCAACAACAAATACAATACGGTNGCCATAGATATAGTAAAGACCATCATCAACGAAAAACTTGTATAGGCCATGCGTTTNAGNGATCTCAGGAAGAAGAAGTGGTTTGCCCTGGCAAGCAATATCTATGTGCTGGTGCTTACCGTTTTTGTTATCTGGATGATTTTTTTTGATACCAATTCGCTGCTTATCCACCTGGAACTTCGCAAGGAGATCAGGAAGCTCGAAAAACAACAGGAATTTCTGAGGGAGGAGATCGCCAAGGACAAAAAAATCATCGAGAAATTATCGGATCCCAAAGAACTTGAAAAATTTGCGAGGGAAGAGTACTACCTGAAAAGGAAGAACGAAGAGATCTACCTGATAGAATACCAGGACAGCCTTAAAAACAAGAAGGATGGGGAAGACTGATTTTAACGCGGTTTTTCCCCAGGCCGGCGCCAAGCTCTGGAAGCAGCAGATCCAGTATGAGCTTCAGGGAGCGGATTATAACGAAACCCTGGTCTGGGAGTCGCCCGAAGGGATCCGCATAAAGCCTTTTTATACGCGGGAAGACCTGGAGGGCCAGGAAATCCGGCCGGTACTGCCGGGCGGCGCACCCAGAATGGGGCAGGCCATCCGGGTTACCCACGCGGAACAGGCCAACAGTGCGGCCAGGAAAGCGCTTGAAGGGGGCGCCGGGGCCCTGCAGTTCATCCTACCTGCAGAAACCGTTAAAGCGGACGAATTGCTACGGGGAATAGACCTTGGAACCACCCCTGTACATTTTTCTTTCGGGTTTCTATCCCCTGCCTTTATGGAAGAAGTACTGGCCCTGCTGCCCGGGAAGCCTTCCGGGGTATATTTCCATTTGGATATTATTGGCCGCTTTGTTACCTCCGGCAATTGGTATGGCAGGAAGGAAAAGGATTTTGAGGTGGTCCGTGCCCTCCTTCTTAAAACCGGGAACCGCCCGGGGGTATACCTTTTAGGGGCCGACGGCAGCCCGTATCTGAATGCCGGTGCCAACAGGGTACAGCAGCTGGCCTATACCCTGGCACATGCCCACGAGTACCTGCATGCCTTCGGGGAATTGTTATCTGCACCCCTTGTTTTTACAATGGCTGTGGGGCCCGATTATTTCTTTGAGATTGCAAAGCTGCGGGCTTTGCGCCTGCTATGGGAGCCGCTCGCCCATGAATACGGCCTTCCCTCGGCCTGTCATCTCGTAGCTATCCCCGGATTAAGGAACAAAACCATTTACGACTATAACAACAATATGCTCCGCGCCGCCTCGGAATGTATGTCGGCCATCCTGGGGACTGCCGATACCATTGTGAACCTGCCCTACGATGCCTTCTTCAAGGAACCCAATCCCTTCAGCAGCCGTATGGCCCTGAACCAGTTGCTTATCCTGAAACATGAAAGCGGACTGGATAAAGTGGCCAACCCCGCTGACGGGGCGTACTATATAGAATCGCTTAGCCTGCAACTTGCCGAAAAATCTTTGTCGCTGTTTAAACAACTTGAGGCCGGGGGGGGCTTTCTTAAACAACTAGGGGATCATACCATCCAGAAAAAAATAAAGGAAAGTGCTGCCAGGGAGCAAAAGCTTTTTGACCAGGGGCAGCAGGTCCTCGTGGGGATCAACAGTGCGCCGGACATGGCAGACCGGATGAAACCACAACTGAAAGCCGCGCTTCACAAACCGGAAAAAAAAGGAAAAACCCTTATAGAGCCCCTCCTGGTAAAACGTCTGGCTGCCGCCATGGAACAAAAACGCCTGGCTGATGAGTAGAAAAAGCCTGCAATATATAAGCCTGAAAAGGAATGCCCGGATGGACGGAGCGGGGCAGCAACCGGCTGATCCATTGAGGGGGACCGAAAGCCTGGCAGGGAAAAGCATTTATACCCCGGAGGATGTGGCAAAACTGACCCATCTTGATTATGCCGCCGGCATCCCCCCTTATGTGCGGGGCCCTTACGCGACCATGTACGTCCGCCGGCCCTGGACCATCAGGCAGTATGCGGGTTTTTCCACCGCCGCGGAAAGCAATGCCTTCTACAGGCGCAACCTGGCAGCGGGGCAAAAGGGCCTTTCCGTAGCCTTCGACCTGCCCACCCACCGGGGGTACGACAGCGACCATGAACGGGTGGAAGGCGATGTTGGCAAGGCAGGGGTGGCCATTGACTCCGTGGAGGATATGAAAATCCTGTTCGACGGTATCCCGCTCAACCGCATGTCGGTTTCCATGACGATGAACGGGGCGGTCATCCCCGTTATGGCCTTCTATATCGTCGCTGCCGAAGAACAGGGCGTGCCTCCTGCGCAACTCTCGGGCACCATACAAAACGACATCCTGAAGGAATTTATGGTGAGGAACACCTATATCTACCCCCCTGCCCCTTCCATGATGCTTGTTGCCGATATTTTCGAATATACCAGCAGGCACATGCCGAAATTCAACAGTATAAGCATTTCGGGCTACCATATGCACGAAGCGGGGGCCCCCGCGGCCATGGAACTGGCTTATACCCTGGCCGACGGTCTTGAATATGTACGTACCGGCCTCAGGGCAGGTCTCGGGATTGATGACTTCGCCCCCCGTTTATCGTTTTTTTGGGGGATAGGGATGCGGCACTTCACCGAGATTGCCAAATTACGCGCAGCCCGGCTGTTGTGGGCCCGGCTCATAAAGGATTTTAACCCTAAGGATCCGAGGTCGATGGCCCTGAGGACCCACTGCCAGACCAGCGGGTGGAGCCTTACTGCCCAGGATCCGTTCAACAACGTTGCGCGGACGTACATTGAGGCGGCCGCTGCCGTCTTCGGTGGTACCCAGAGCCTTCACACCAATGCCCTGGACGAGGCCATTGCCCTGCCAACTGATTTTTCAGCACGGATAGCGCGAAATACCCAACTGGTTTTGCAACAGGAAACCGGGATAACCCATACCGTAGATCCCTGGGCAGGCAGTTATTATGTGGAATCGCTTACCCATGAACTGGCTTGTGAGGCCTGGGATTTAATTGAGGAGGTAGAGCAACTGGGTGGCATGACCCGGGCCATTGAGGCCGGCATCCCCAAAATGAGAATTGAGGAGGCCGCTGCGCGAAAACAGGCGCGGATAGACAGTGGGCAGGAAACCATAGTAGGGGTCAACCAATACCAGGTGGAAGAGGAGGAAGAACTGCAGACCCTGGAAGTAGATAACCGGGAAGTAAGAAGGCAGCAACTCGTACATCTGGCAGCGCTTAAGAAGAACCGAAACCAGGATGCTGTAGCAGCTGCCCTTGGCAGGTTAAGGGAGACTGCCAGGATTAAAATGGAGCGCAGTCCGGAGCCGGGGTCGGGAGAAAAGAATGGGGATGGCGAAAATTTATTAGCTTTAGCCATAGAGGCGGCAAGGGTTCGGGCTACTCTGGGGGAGATCAGCGCTGCCCTGGAAGATGCTTTCGGCCGGCATAACGCGGCTTCCAAATCGTTTAGCGGGGTGTATTCAAAAGAAATAAAAAACGACAAAACCTTTATAGAGGCCAGGGCCCTCGCCAACCGTTTTGCCGAACAGGAAGGGCGCAGGCCCAGGATCCTGATCGCCAAAATGGGCCAGGACGGGCATGACCGGGGGGCCCGGGTGGTGGCCACGGGTTATGCCGACCTGGGTTTTGACGTAGACATAGGCCCCCTATTCCAGACTCCCGCAGAAGTTGCCAAACAAGCGGTTGAAAACGACGTGCACCTGCTCGGGATCTCCTCCCTCGCGGGAGGGCACAAAACCCTGGTTCCGCAACTGATCACGGAACTCAAAAATTACGGCAGGGAAGATATACTGGTAGTCGTAGGGGGTGTAGTGCCGGCTAAAGACCATGAATACCTGCGGAAAAAGGGGGTTTTGGCCATTTTCGGGCCCGGGACCCCTATCAGCACTGCCGCCCGGGAAATCCTGCTCCACCTGCTTGGTGAAACCCCATAAAAAAGACCCCGGAAAGTGCCTGCATGAAGGCGCTGGTCTTTTATGTTACTTTAACAGCAGCCCCCTAAGTTATTCACTTTGTGTTAACAAAATACATTTTTTAGCACCGTAATTAATCGTATTTTTAACCCCTAACTTACTATGACCATGGGCAAGATAATTGCTATTGCTAATCAAAAAGGTGGGGTAGGAAAAACCACCACTACGGTAAACCTTGCTGCCTCGCTGGGTGTACTGGAAAAGAAGGTCTTGCTGATTGACGCGGACCCGCAGGCCAATGCCACCTCCGGTCTGGGAATCGAAGTGGATGAAGTGGAGCTGGGCACTTACCAGTTGATGGAACATACGAAGACTGCCGAAGAGACGATCATTCAAACCAGTTCCCCCAATGTAGACCTGATTCCTTCGCACATAGACCTGGTCGCCATAGAGATAGAACTGGTAGATAAGGATGACCGGGAATATATGATGAAAAAGGCCTTAGCCGGCCTCAGCGACAAATATGATTTTATCCTGATTGACTGCGCCCCTTCCCTGGGACTGCTTACCCTGAATGCCCTTACCGCTGCAGATGCCGTAATTATCCCCATCCAATGCGAATATTTCGCCCTAGAAGGGCTTGGCAAGCTCCTGAATACCATCAAAAGCGTGCAGCGCATACATAACCCGGACCTGGATATTGAAGGCATGCTCCTTACCATGTACGATTCGCGACTGCGGCTCTCCAACCAGGTGGTGGAAGAAGTTAAGAAGCATTTCGGAGACATGGTCTTCGATACCATTATCCAGCGGAATGTACGCCTTGGGGAAGCCCCCAGTTACGGCGAAACCATCATTAAATACGATGCCAGCAGCAAAGGCGCGGCCAACTACCTGAACATGGCCAACGAGCTCCTGAAAAAAAACAGGGAGAAAGTATAATGGCGAAGGCAACAAAGAAACAGGCACTCGGAAGGGGGCTCTCCGCCCTGCTGAAAGACCCGGAGAACGACATCAATTCGGTAAGCGACAAGAATGCCGACAAAGTGGTTGGTAATATTGTGGAACTGGATATGGACAGTATCGAGGTCAACCCTTTCCAGCCCAGATCCAACTTCAATGACGAGGCCCTCGAAGAACTTGCATCTTCTATAAAGGAATTGGGCCTCATCCAGCCCATTACCGTTCGTAAACTCGATTTTAACCGTTACCAGCTGGTGTCTGGGGAGAGGCGTTTCAGGGCCTCCAGGCTTATCGGACTGCAAACGATTCCCTCCTATATCCGCATCGCCAACGACCAGGAATCGCTGGAGATGGCGCTGGTGGAGAATATCCAGCGGCAGGACCTGGACCCAATAGAAATCGCCCTTTCTTACCAGCGCCTGATCGACGAGATCCAGCTTACCCAGGAAAAGCTGAGCGAGCGGGTGGGAAAAAAACGTTCTACGATTACCAACTATCTCCGGCTCTTACGGCTCGACCCAATCATCCAGACCGGGATGCGCGATGGGTTCATCACCATGGGACATGGCCGGGCCCTGGTAAATATTGAAAAAAAACAGGACCAGATAGACATCTACGAAAAGATTGTGGGGCAGAACCTCTCGGTCCGGGATACGGAAAAACTGGTTCAGTCTTACCACAGCAGCGGTGAAAAACCGGCCGCCTCCACTAAAACCAGCCCTGAACAACCCGAATTCGTTAAAAACAGCCTGGGCGATTTCCGCCAGGCGCTCTCCGCACGGGTATCCATCAAAGCCTCGGGGAATGGCAAGGGAAAAATAAGTATCCCCTTTTCTTCCAGGGAAGAATTCCAGCGGTTAAAAAAACTGATCACCGGTGATTAATAACCCCTTTCTTTTTCTTTTTTTTCTATTCCTGCTGCAAGTTGTTGCGGCACAGGAAACAGAAACCGAAGCAACGCCTGCCGACAGCCTGGGGGCCGACCTGCGGCAAAAGGGGATTACCATTGAAGAAGTCCGGAAAATGGAGAATATCAACCCTCTTGCACCAAGCAAGGCGGCCTTTTATTCGGCCGTCTTCCCGGGCCTTGGTCAGATCTACAACCGCCGGTACTGGAAAGTGCCTATTGTTTGGGCAGCCATCGGTACAGGGGTGTACGCCTACATTTATAACGACACGGAGTACGACCGGTTCCGTTCGGCCTTTAAAAGGCGCAGGGCAGGGTTTATTGACGATGAATTTTACGATATCAACAATTCGGGGATTGTTCCCGGGGAACCCGACCTTTCTGACGAAGCCCTGCAGGACGCCCAGGAACGCTTTCAGCGCGACAGGGACCTTGCACTGGTGGTCACCATCGCACTGTACGCGCTAAACATCGTTGATGCCAATGTGGACGCCCACTTAAAACAATTTAATGTGGATGAGAACCTGGGGCTGGATATCCGTCCGTATCTCGATTATCATCCCGTTACCTCAGACCCTAATTACGGGCTGGCTTTAACCGTTAAGTTCTAGCATATGAAGATTGCGCTGTTTGGATACGGAAAGATGGGCAGGATGATAGAGAAAATCGCCCTGGATAGGGGGCATACCATTGTAGCCAAAATTGATGTAGACAGTCCCGCAGCCGATTATTCGGAGATGGACGTTGCCATAGATTTCAGCAGTCCGGCTGCAGCATTCGAAAATATCAAAGGATGCCTGGAAAANGGCGTCCCGGTAGTTTCCGGGACCACCGGCTGGCTCGATTCCTATGATAAGGCAGCGGCTATCTGCAAAAAGCACGGGGGCGCCTTTATTTACGCGTCCAATTTCAGCCTGGGGGTCAATATTTTCTTTGAACTGAATTCCTTCCTGGCCCGGATGATGCACCCCCAGGAACAATACAAACCGGAGATAGAAGAGATCCATCATTTACAAAAACTGGATGCCCCGAGCGGCACGGCCATCACGCTGGCGGAAGGTATTGTCGCCAATTCGGCTTATGATGGCTGGAGCCTGAACGGCGCGGGGGAAGATGAAATCCCCATTATCTCCAAAAGGGAGGGGGAAGTGGCAGGCACCCATACCGTATCTTACAGAAGCGGGATAGACAGTATAGAAATCAGGCATACGGCCCACGGCCGTCAGGGTTTCGCGCTTGGCGCGGTTATTGCCGCAGAGTGGCTGCGGGGCAAAAAGGGAGTCTTTGGAATGAAGGATGTCCTGAACCTGGGAGGATGAATAGT
>JGI25321J50212_10003250_pt1 | contig 11481 bp, 14 predicted proteins | sample AutmiccommuBRH23_FD_50212 | JGI IMG/M metagenome (IMG submission 50212)
GTGCCGTTCGATTTCAGTCGCCCCACCGCGTCGCTGCGCCGTGAAGGCACATGGCCGCAGATCGAGCTCTATGGGCCAACCCATACCCAGATTTGGAAATCTCTCTACGACAAGTTTGGCATTGAGTTCGAAACCTCGCTCGATCATGGCCAGCCCGAGGGCTACTGGCAACGCTATCTTTATTTCAACGCCGGCTTCTTTTTCTACCAATGCCCGCATGTCTTTGGTCAACGGTTTCTCGATTACGCGCTCGGCATCCGCGATGACGCGCCGCGCGAGTTGATCTGCCAATCGCTCGATCCCTGGCTCGATCAGGTGGCGCTGCCCCTAGTGATCCATTCGCTTGGGGGTGGGCGCGACACGCTGCCGCCCGGCCTTTTGGATGGTGCGGTCAGTTGTCATTACCGGCTCTTGCCGCTGCTCTATGCGCGCGAGGCCGATCATGTGGTCAACGTCCTGCAAGACGTGACCGCCCCCAACAAGATCAAGCGCGTGCTCAAGGCTTACGATCCCGCCAAGCGGATGATCTATCAGGGGAGGGGATTGAAGGTGCGGGCGCTCTTTGACCAAGACGACCTGCCACGCCGCGAGCAGGTGATCCGCAACACGATCAAGCGGAACGGATTCTGGATGCGTTGAGGGGCAAGCAACCGACGCGGTCAGGCACCCCCCCTCAGTCCACGCGCGCGTTATTCTGCCGAATCGGCCGGGGTGGCGTTGAGCAGGCCATACCGCTCGGCGCCCAATTTATCGAAGAGGTCGATCTGCGTTTCGAGGTAATCAATATGCCCCTCCTCATCCGCGATCAATTCTTCAAAGAGGTTCTTTGACACGTAATCCGCCACGCTTTCGCAACGGCCGCGCGCCTCGATATAGAGCGTGCGCGCGTCGTGTTCGGCGGCCAGGTCGGCCTCGAGCGTCTCGCGCAAATTCTCTCCGATCCTGAGCGAGTCCAGCTTTTGCAGGTTTGGATGCCCGCCCAGAAAGATGATCCGCGCAATCAGCTTGTCGGCGTGTTGCATCTCTTCGATGCTTTCCTCGCGGGATTTGGCGGCAATGCGGCCATATCCCCAATCCTCCTGCAAGCGGTAGTGCAGCCAGTATTGGCTGACCGCTGTCAACTCACTCCTGAGTGCCTGATTGAGATAGTCGATGACCTTGGCGTCGCCTTTCATATGCGTCTCCCTGTGTGGTCGCGCGGCGAAGTCCGCGCAGGTGCATAGGTATGCTCAGGCTATCCGCTTGACGCATGGTGTCAATAAAGAGTGGCAGACATCCGCCACAATCAGCCCGCTTGCCCAAGGTGCGGTATACTTTGCCGGGGGTGATCAGCGTGTCCGGATCGGCCGCGCGCATCCAGTCGATGGCCCGGTGAATATCGGTATCGGTGATGGACATACAGTGACAGATCATCATGGCCAGTTCCCCTGTCTTAATGCCGGGTCGCGCTTGTTGGTTCCGGAATCCGCGCGGATTTCGCACAGAGGTCTGCCCTGTGCAAACACAATCCAAAGCGCGCCGCCGCCTCGGTCAGCGGCAGAATGCCACGCGCAGTGACAAGCACGCTTGCCATCATCAGGGCATCTTCGCGGTCGCCCAGCGCCGCCTCTTCGACAAACCGGGCAAAGGCGGCCTCATCCATACCGACACAGCCGCACTGCGGCGTGTGACAGCGCAACGGGCGGCGCAGAGTTGCCCCCAGCGCCTCGGTCAGATCATGCAGCGCCTCAAACGCCGCGAGCGCCATCGGTTCTGCCATCCGTTCGCACAGCAGGGCATGCGCGCGCAGTGCGCCGCCCGCGTTCCACGCCCGCAGCGAGGCCACCACCAGCCTGTTCAGGTGATGCATCTCAGAGATTTGGGCCACCGGCATCTCGCCGGTCAGGTCGCGCGCATGTTTCATTTGGTGAGAATCAGCTTGCCTGCGCGGGTGATGCGCAGCGTGTAAATCTGCCCGTCGAGCACGATCAAGGCCGTGTTGGCCCCATTCGTCAGCGCGCGGGCGTCGTGGCAGGTGGCCTCGGCCACCAGATCGGGGTCTGATTTGGTTTGTGCGCGGATCATGCAAGAGCCCCCGCCGAGAAAAAATTTACATGTGCCATGCCTTGCAGTCCTCTGTTGCAGGTTACGCCGGGCTCGCACCACGACGGGCTGGCTTGGCTCGTAATTTCTGACTTAATTAATAAGGTATGTCAATTCCGATTCTTTTGATCAGAAATGACAGGTGAAAATCTGCTGGTCCGAGGCCCGAGCCCCGCGCTATACGGATCACAGGGATGTATGGCGACATGGGGAGCGGTCAGGCCGGTGACGCTTTTGAAACTCAAGCAGATGCCGCTCCTCTTGTCGGCAGTCCCCAAATCGGAGATTCGCACGCAGTTCGCGGCGCTCTGTTTTCGCATGGTCGGGAACAAGCCCGAAATCCTGCTGATCACCAGCCGTGGCTCTGGTCGCTGGATCTTGCCCAAGGGCTGGCCTGCATCGGGCCGCACCCCGGCCGCCATGGCCCTGCGCGAAGCATGGGAAGAAGCGGGCGTGCAAGGGCGCGCCTACGACACCTGCCTCGGCCTTTATTCCTATGCCAAGACCATCGGACCTGATCGCGGCCTGCCCTGTGTGGCCCTTGTCTATCCGGTTCGTGTGAAATCGCAGACCGCGCATTTTCCCGAAGCCGGACAGCGCCGCGTGAAGTGGTTTCGCCCGAAAAAGGCCGCGGCGCGGGTAAGGGAACCCGAACTGGCAGAGATCATAAGAAGTTTCAATCCGCAACGGCTTGGGCTGTAAGATCAAAAGCATAGCTTGAATTTTCCGCGCAGCGGCGTAACTATCGACGGCACTGCAATGGATCAGGTTATGATTAAGTTCACCCTCAAATGCGCCGCAGATCATCAGTTCGACAGTTGGTTTCAATCCGCTGCCGCTTTTGAGAAACTGCAGGGCGCTGGCATGGTCAATTGTGCAATCTGCGGCATGTCCGACGTGCAGAAGGCGTTGATGGCGCCCAGCCTGCACAACACACCTGAGGCAGCGCCGAATTCTCCCAGCCCTGCCGAACAGGCGCTTGCCCTGCTCAAGCATCGAATCGAGACACAATCGGAATATGTCGGGCTCAACTTTGCCCGCGAGGCGCGTGACATGCACGACGGGCTGACGCCGGAGCGGAGCATCTACGGCGAAGCCAAGCCCGAAGAGACGCGCAAGCTGATCGAGGACGGGGTGCCCGTGGCCCCGCTGCCATTTATTCCGCGTCGCAAATCCAACTGATCTGAAAGGTCTGACATGCATATCCTCATCACAGGGGCCAATCGCGGTATCGGCCGCGCGCTCGCCGATCAGTACCGCANCCAAGGGCACAGCGTCATCGCCACCGCGCGCAGGCCCGCTGAAGGGGAAATCGCCCTCGACGTGACGGACCCTGCCTCTTGCGCGGCCCTTGGCGAGTGCCTCGCCGGTCAGCCGATTGACCTATTGATCTGCAATGCAGGCGTTTATGCCGACAAAGGTCAATCGTTGGAGACTGGCTATCCGGTCGGGATGTGGACCGAGACCTTTGCCACAAATGTCACCGGCATATTTTTGACCGTTCAGGCGCTATTGCCGCATCTGCGCGCGGGCCAATCGGCAAAGATCGCGATCATCTCAAGCCAGATGGCAAGCCACACCCGCGCGCCCGGCGGCAGTTACATTTACCGCGCCTCGAAAGCGGCGGCTCTGAATCTCGGGCGCAATCTGGCCAGTGACTTGCGCGGGGACGGGATTTCGGTGGGCATCTATCACCCCGGCTGGGTGCGCACCGACATGGGCGGTGACACTGCGGAGATTTCCGTGGACGAGGCCGCAACGGGCCTGGCGGAGCGTTTTGCCGCGCTGGATATCGCCTCGACGGGCTGCTTTCAGACATGGGACGGGCGCGACCATCCCTATTGAACGCAGAGGGTGGCGGCGGCACCCAAACCCCCTACGACACCTCCCCCCTTGCGCCGCGCCTTGCCCGCGCGTACACCCCGCGCGATAAATCGGCTCAGGACTGCATCCATGCCCGTTCTCGTGATGAAATTCGGCGGCACTTCGGTCGCCAATATCGACCGCATCCGCCGCGCCGCCAAGCGCGTGGGCCTTGAGGTGGCCAAGGGCTATGACGTCATCGTCATCGTCTCGGCCATGTCCGGCAAGACCAATGAAATGGTGGGTTGGGTCGGAGAGATTTCGCCGCTGTATGACGCGCGCGAATATGATGCCGTGGTCAGTTCGGGTGAGAATGTCACCGCTGGTCTGATGGCTCTGACGCTTCAGGAAATGGAAATCCCCGCGCGCAGCTGGCAAGGCTGGCAAGTGCCGCTCAAGACCAATTCCGCCCATAGCGCCGCCCGGATCGAAGAAATCCCGACCGACAACATCAATGGCCGCTTCGCCCAAGGCATGCGCGTGGCCGTGGTGGCGGGGTTTCAAGGGATCTCTCCTGAGGGCCGGATCACAACATTGGGGCGTGGCGGCTCTGACACCACCGCCGTGGCCTTTGCCGCCGCCTTTGACGCGGAGCGCTGCGATATCTACACAGATGTGGACGGGGTCTATACCACCGACCCGCGCATCACCTCAAAGGCGCGCAAGCTGGACAAGATCGCGTTTGAGGAAATGCTGGAACTGGCCTCGCTCGGGGCCAAGGTGCTGCAAACCCGTTCCGTGGAACTGGCGATGCGCTATAATGTGAAACTGCGGGTGCTCAGCAGTTTCGAGGAACCATCGGACGCGGCCGGCACGCTTGTATGCGCCGAGGAGGAAATCATGGAATCAAAGGTTGTCAGCGGTATTGCCTATTCCCGCGACGAGGCGAAAATGACCCTCATTTCGGTGGCTGACCGCCCCGGCATCGCCGCCGCCATCTTTGGCCCGCTGTCAGAGGCGGGNGTCAATGTCGACATGATCATCCAGAACATTGCAGAGGAGGGGCGCACCGACATGACCTTTTCCTGCCCGGTCGATCAGGTGATCCGCGCCGAAAAGGCGCTGCGCGATGCCAAAGAGCGCGGCGAGATCAATTATCACGACCTGATCGCTGATACGAATGTGGCCAAGGTCTCGGCTGTGGGCATTGGCATGCGCAGCCAATCGGGCGTTGCCGCCAAGATGTTCAAGACGCTGAGCGATGAAGGTGTGAACATCAAAGTCATTGCAACCTCCGAGATCAAGATTTCCGTGCTGATCGACCGAAAATACATGGAACTCGCGGTTCAGGCGCTGCATGATGCCTTCGAGTTAGACAAAGCGGCCTGACCCGGCCCCCACATCACCGGTCCCGGGTCTGGCCAATCCCTGAATCCGCCCCGGGGGACCGCCGCGNATGAGCGACCATTTCAAGACCGACAGCCGCCAGATGTTGGGCCGCTTGCGCGCCATCATGGCCGAGGATGCAGGCGGCCAGACCCGTCTTGACCAGATTACACGCCTGATCGCCGAGGAAATGCGGATCGAGGTCTGTTCGATCTACCTGTTTCGCGATGAGGACACGCTGGAACTTTGTGCCACAGAGGGTCTTAAACCCGAGGCCGTGCACCAGACCCGGATGCGCATGGGTGAAGGTCTGGTGGGCCGTGTGGCGCGCACCGGCGAGGTGATCAACACTGACAATGCCCCCGCAGAGCGCGGCTTTCGCTATATGCCGGAAACCGGGGAAGAGGCTTATTCATCCTTTCTCGGCGTCCCGATCCAGCGGCTTGGTGAAAAACTGGGCGTTCTCGTCGTGCAATCGAAACAGGCGCGACTGTTCTCGGATGAGGAAATCTATGCGGTCGAGGTGGTCGCCATGGTGTTGGCCGAAATGGCCGAGCTTGGCGCCTTCGTGGGTGAAGGGGCGGCCATGTCGGCCCGCCATCAGCAGGCCGTGCTCTTTCGTGGCACCAGCGCGCAAGAGGGCACCGCGCAGGGCCGTGTCTGGCTGCACGAACCGCGCGTGGTTGTGACCAACCCCATTGCCGATGATCCGGTGCGCGAGTTGGCGCGCCTCAACGAGGCGGTCGAGACGTTGCGCGTGGGCGTTGATCGTATGCTGACGTCTGCCAAGGGCGGCGACAAGGACCAGATGGAGGTGCTCGAGGCCTATCGCATGTTCGCCAATTCCAAGGGCTGGATGCGCCGGATGGAGGCCAATATCGACAGCGGCCTCTCGGCTGAGGCCGCCGTGGAAAAGGAACAATCCGCCGCCCGCGCCCGCATGACACAGGTCACGGATGCCTACCTGCGCGAGCGGCTGCATGATCTGGATGACCTGTCGAACCGCCTGTTGCGNATCCTCACCGGTCAGGGCCANGAGACTGGCGCGGATATGCCGCCCGATCCGATCCTCATCGCCCGCAGCATNGGCCCGGCGGAATTGCTGGACTATGGTCGCAGCCTCAAGGGGATCGTTCTGGAAGAGGGATCGGTCGGGTCGCATGCCGCCATTGTCGCGCGAGCCCTGGCGATTCCGCTGGTGATCCATGCCAATCGCATCACCACCGAGGCGTTGAACGGCGATCTGATCCTTGTCGATGGCGATCAGGGCATTGTGCATCTGCGCCCAGACGATACCGTGGTGTCGGCCTTTCGCGACAAGATGGCGATGCAGGCCGAGGCGCAGCAACGCTATGCCTCGATCCGGGACAAGCCCGCCGAGACGCTCTGTGGCCAGCATATCAAACTCAAGATGAATGCGGGGCTTATGGCGGATCTGCCGAGCCTTGCCGGATCCGGGGCCGAGGGGGTGGGGCTGTTTCGCACCGAGTTGCAGTTTCTCATCCGCAACCACATGCCCAAACGGGCGGAATTGTCAGAGCTCTATGCGCGGGTGATGGATGCCGCAGGCCAACAGCGCGTGGTGTTCCGCACGCTTGATATCGGCTCGGACAAGGTGCTGCCCTATATGAAGCCCAACGACGAGCCCAACCCGGCGATGGGCTGGCGCGCGATCCGGGTTGGGCTGGACAAGCCGGGGGTGATGCGGATGCAGCTTCAGGCGCTCATCCGTGCGGCCAAGGGCCGCCCGCTGACCATCATGTTCCCCTTTGTCGCACAGCGCGACGAATTCACCGCCGCCCGCGCCGAGATGGAAAAGGCACTGGAGCGCGAGCGCATTCTGGGCCATCCGATTCCCGAACTGATCGAGGTGGGGGCGATGCTGGAGACCCCATCGCTCGCCTTTGCGCCGGATGCGTTTTATTCCGAGGTGGACTTTTTGTCGGTCGGGGGGAACGATCTCAAGCAGTTCTTCTTTGCCGCCGACCGCGAGAACGAGCGCGTGCGCCGCCGGTACGACACGCTCAACATCAGCTTTCTGAATTTCCTCGAAGGCATAGTCTATCGCTGCGCTACCCTTGGCACGCCGCTCAGTTTCTGTGGCGAGGATGCGGGCCGCCCCGTTGAGGCTGCGTGTCTTGCCGCGATCGGATTTCGCACGCTCTCGATGCGCCCCGCCTCTATCGGTCCGGTCAAAAGCCTGTTGCGGCGGATCGACCTTGGGGGATTGCGTGATGTGATTCACATCGAGCGCGCGCGCGGCGCGCAAAGCGTGCGCCCGGCTGTGATGGATTATCTACGCGAGCAGATGTAACGCGAAGGGGACTTAGTGCCCACCACCCCCGGCAAGACCCACGCCCGACACCAGCGATCCCCAGACCTTGATGCGCAACCCGACCGCCTTGATCACGCCCGTCGCCGCGATCACATGCCCCAAAAATCCCGGAAGATTGCTGGTATAGGTCTGAATCAAGCACCCGCTGCCATCCAGCATGATCTTTTCGTGCTCGGGATACTCAAGCTCGAGATAAACCAGAATCGAGCCGCGTCGCAGCATATCGGCAGGGTCCAACAAGCGCCCACCCGGCACGATCTGCCCCGTGGAAATCGCAGGCTGGACTGCAACCACCCGCGCAGGCAGGACCGCGTTGCGGAACGACAGGCTGACGTTGCTGTCACAGGCAATTTCAGCGGGCATTCCGTCATAAATGGTCCCGCGAGCGACCTGAGAAAACCCCGCGATCGTCCGCACCGGCCATCCCTCGGGCCGGTCCGGAATGATCACCATGGCCGGGCTGAGGATCAGGGTCGAGGCCGGACTGCCCACGCTCATCGCAAGCTGTGTTACCACGCCCCCAGAATAGCTGCGCACCTCGGTCTGATCGACCGCGACCTTTGCACTCTCCAGAACAGCCTCAGCCGCCCGACGTTGCGCCGGCAGGCTTTCGGAAATATCCGTTTGGGCGAGGCCCACTTGTGCCTCTGCGGACTCCAATGCCGCCTGCGCCATTGCGACCGAGGCCTCAAGCTCGCGAACCGCATCTCGTGTCCCGACATTTCTGGACACCAATGTCTGCGCATTCTCCAGATCGACCCTCAGCTTTTCCAGCGATGCCGTCGCCTCGACCACACTGAACTGCGCCACCTTCAGGGTCTCACCAGCCTTGGTTTCTGCCGCGCTGATCTTGGCAAACTCGGCCTCTGCCTGCGCCAGAGCCGCCTGTTGGGACCGGCTGTCAACACGGAACAGGAGATCACCGGGTTCGACCCGTTGACCATTGCGGACTGGAAGTTCGGTGACCGGCCCACTGGCCTGCGCAACCACGGAAATGGTGCGAAAGGGGACGATGCCCGAATAGGATTTGGGGTGAAAGTAAAAGATGACGAGAAACAGCAGGAACGCCAGCACCGCCCAGATCAGAACCGCCGTGCGCATGTTCCAGACGGTCAGAGCCTCCCCTCGGCGCTTTAACTGGAAATAGCGGATGATGACCGGAAACGAGGTCAGTAGGAGCTCAAACACGGTCTGCCTCGCTTGTCTGGTTTTCGACATCCGGTCGCGGATCACTCTCAGCCGCAGGCGCCCCTCTCAGATTGAAGCGCGCCCAATCCGCCATCAAGGCAATCAGGATCGCACTGATCGGGAGCAGGATGTTGAAATGTCCAAGAGGAAATATCTCGTACAGCAAGGCAACCGTCAGCATTGTGGGAATGGTTTTGGCCAAAGGCGTTCCGTGTGACTGATGCTCTGCCCAACGATCAAAAGCCGCATAGAGCGTCACGAGCGCGTAAAGCCCCCCGATGATCAAAGCCAAAGACAGCCACGCAAGAACATCCCCATCACCGGGAGATGCGAACCATGCCGGCAGAGCGTGTCCATGATCTGATTCTGCTGCCATGCTTAACACCTGACTAAAATTGATTGTCTCGACGGTATGATCTCGGCACAGAATATCAAGAAAATTCGCAGCCCTTGGCAGTGCAGTGGTCATTTTTCCCGGTCGCAGTCCCGGTTCGGGTGCTGTTTGCTCCTATCTCGCCAAGAGGCGCACGCCGCGCGAGGGTCGTGGTCTTCGGCACTTCAACCCACGGGTGTCCGGGCCGTTCTGGGTAAATTTCANAACGCCTAGNCAATTGATTTTGATAAACTTATGCCCACGACATCCATCAATCTGGNCCCGGTATCTTTTACCCTTTTCGCAGCCGCGTCTTGGCNGCTTTCGNGCGAAATTCCGCAACCACATCTTGTCTCTCGCGCCCGGCATCAATCGCCAGCCGCCGTAGCCCGAAATGCACCTGCGCCATATCCTGATAGTAGCGGGTATAGGCATAGTTGGTGGCAGCCCCCGCCGCAGCGCCGAGGATCGGAACCGTTTGCGCCGCCAGTTTTTGCCCAAGCACAGCCGCCAGACGCGGGGCCACCCGCGCGATCAGCACCTTGAGCGCAGGGCCAGTGACCGTCATCCGCGTCCCGATAAAGCCCGCATTGGCCCCATCATCGCGTTCAAGCGGACCAGCCGCACCGAACACCTCGATGGAATCGAACCGAATACTGGGCTCAGATGGATCAAACCCGTGCTCTACCGCCACATCCTGAATCGCCCGCAGCAGCACCGTCACCGTCATTGGCAACTCTGCCAAGGCCGATGGCAGGCCGCCCATGCCGCCCACAGCCCCCATCGAGGCGGTCAGCGCGCGTGTCCGCCATCCGGGCTGTTCGCCGACAACGCTGCGCGAGCGATGCGCTATTTCGGCAGCACGGCGGAGCGCCTCTTCGGTGGTCTCGTTGAGNCGCATCCGCAGCGCCGGTGGCAGGCGGTCCAGCAGCCCCTCGGCCTGTCCGCCCACGAGGTTGAGCAGGTCAATGACCCCATTGCCCGTCTGAGCATTGCGCTGCACCAACGCGTTCATGCGCGTTTCGATCTCGGTCTCGCCGATTGGTCGGCCCAGTAGCTCCATCTGCGTGCTCCGCAAGGGTTTTACCCCGTTGAACTGGCCACGGCGGCGTTAGAAGTCAAGCATCGCGCGCCACTTTGCCCGCCACAGTCGCCCATGCACCCGGGCGCAGTTCCAGCCCCAGAACGCGCTCTGGGTTGGTGGGGGGCGGCATTTCCACCGAGGCCAGCTTGGCAAATCCAAAGCGGCTGTAATAGGGCGCATCGCCCACCAGAATGACCCGATCCCAGCCCAGCGCCTCTGCCCGCTCCAAGCTGTCGCGGATCAGAAGCGCGCCCAACCCCTCGCCCTGATGGGTGGGATGCACGGCCACTGGCCCCAGCAAGAGCGCGCGTGCCACCCCGATCCGCACAGGCCAGTAGCGGATCGCCCCGGCCAAAATCCCCTCACCATCGCGCACCACAAGGCACAAATCGGCGACGGCTGGCACGTTGTCGCGCAGGCGATAGGACGACAGCGCCTCGCGCCCCGGTGCAAAGCACAGGTCATAGAGGGCCTCAACCTCCCAATAATCAACGGCTTTCTCCGTCTCGAGGGTGAACATGCCGGGCTCTGTCCTTGCGAAAATCAACTGGTCATGCGCGTAGCACGACGCTACGACAGGCACAAACCCGATGACCAAGGAGAGGTGGATGTTTTACAAACCCGAGGATGGCCACGGCCTGCCGCACAACCCGTTCAACGCCATTGTGACGCCGCGCCCGATNGGCTGGATCTCGAGCCGGGGTGCCGATGGGCAGGATAACCTCGCCCCCTATTCCTTTTTCAATGCCGTGGCTTATGTGCCGCCGCAGGTGATGTTCGCCTCGACTGCGGCCAAGGCGGATCGCGGCGATACCAAGGACAGTGTGGCCAATATCCGTGAGACCGGCGTGTTTTGCGTGAATATCGTAAGCGAGGCCTTGCGCGACGCGATGAATCGCACCTCTGGGGCATGGGAGCGTGACGTGGATGAATTTGTCGATGCCGGGCTGGAGAAAGCCGAGTGCAGCACGATTTCCTGCGCGCGGGTGGCGGCCTCTCCGGCGAGTCTGGAATGCAAGTTGACCGAGATCGTGCAATTGCCGGGTGAGGCGAATTTCGTGGTGTTCGGCGAAGTGACAGGCATTCACATGCGCGATGATTGCATGGTGGATGGCCGCTTTGACATCACCCGCTACACGCCTCTGACTCGGCTTGGGTATCAGGATTATTCGGTGATCCGCGAGATATTCAGCCTGCGGCGTCCGGGGGAGTAACGCGGTGCGGTGTGGT
>JGI25321J50212_10003269_pt1 | contig 11427 bp, 9 predicted proteins | sample AutmiccommuBRH23_FD_50212 | JGI IMG/M metagenome (IMG submission 50212)
GAAGAAGCCGCACTACTAGCAGCCTTCTACAGCAAAGCCAGAGCCTCCGCTAATGTGCCAGTAGATTACACATTGGTGAAACATGTTCGTAAACCGAAAGGCGCTAAACCGGGGATGGTAATTTATGACCACCAAAAAACTCTCTTTGTTACACCCGATGAACTAATAGTTAAGAAACTTGAAAGAACCAACCTTAACGCCTGAGGTTGGTTCTTCTAACCTAAAATATGTGTTGACTTTGGATTTGGCAAGTCAGATATGCCAAAATAATCCGTAACATAGGGTACAAAGGAAGTAATCCGCGGGTTCGGGATATCTTTATCTAAGCCCGCTATAATCAACGGTACAACAGAATCTTTCTTATGTAATGAACCGTGACTGCCGCCACCAGGATGCAACGGAGCATGTTCACCCCGAAACTCATACCCGGGGAAGGCGGATAATAACAAGCCCCTTGGACAACCATCCATTGCCGTCTTTATCCGATAGAAGGCATCTGGGTAATCCCCGTCAATTAACTGCCTGCCTTGAATACGGTAGTCCAAAACACCTAAGTCTCCGGACCAGGCCCAACTCATTCCCGAACGATCCCAGTATGAACCGCCCTGGCGAAAACTAAGCTTCTGCCCGGTACCACCTTTCAGAACCCGATATTCATCAGCCTCTTTCCAAACTATTTGGGTTATTCTGTATTCCTTTACTAACCTCTTTACTACATCATCCTTAATCTGAGCGTCAGGAAAATCTAAGATAGCCATTCGTTCGTTAGGACTAATAACTAATTGTTCATCAGTTAGAACGAAACCTAGACGCAACTGCTTAAACTCGCTTAACATAGCTTGTAAATTTATCAAGTGGTTGCGGGTTCGGCCAATCAAAGTTTGAGAATGGTCACCCACAATAATAAACGCCAATTCATCTAAAGCCTTGTGCCAGTTCTCATATAAATCCAATATGGCCGCTATTTGTTTATCTACCCTACGGATACTTTTATGAGTATCTAAAGGCCCGTGATCATGCGCCATTGCATCGGTATCTGGAAAATATGCCAAGGTAAACTGCGGTAACTTATTTTGGCGTACCATTTCTTTTAACGCATAACCTGAGAATAAATCATTTATGCCATATTTGTTCCATGGGGCGGCAGGTGCGCCTGCCTGATCCAACCAGCCCGGGCAAACCACCTTTCCCAGCACCAACTGATCCGGGCCGCATATAACCTGCTGTTGCCAATTAAACTTAGAAAGCATTTGCATGGTAACAGGTATTTTTGTCTTATATTCCGTTGTGCCTCTATGAATGAAAAAGTTTATACAACCGGTGCTAATACTGTGCTGGGACAATGTCTCAAACACTGTCGGTATCTTAGCATTTAGATGTTTTAGGTTTAAGTTATAAATTAGTTCTTCCAAAACAGTACGTACGCCAACTCGATATATTGCCATGGGAGTGGCTCCATAGTTAACTATTCTTTTGTTGGTTTCATCATACCAAATAAACCCGGGAATTCGGTGCATATCGGGGTGGCGGCCTGTGCTAATGGCAGCCGCGGCCGTTGGAGTCATAGTTGGAAAAACCGATACACAATCATTATGGTAATAACCTTCATCGCGCAAAAATTGCAAAGCCGGTACCCAGCCCCGGCTAAAACATTCAGCTAATACTTGCGGATGAAAAGAATCAATCACGCATAAGATTACCTTTTTGAGCATTTTAATCACCTAATAACATTTTATACAAAAATAATAGCTTTCGACAACTATTTACCGGGCAAATTTCTACTGCCCGGTTTTACGGCTTTAGTCCCTTGTTGGCATAGATGACACTCTTTGGGGTCAAAAGTCTGAGCATCGATGGCTAAAAGCTCATGTAAAGGCACACTAAAAGTTGCCTTGCCGCCGCTTCTATTGACAAGAACCGCCACTGCTACGGGTATTCCTCCCTCTCTCTTAACAAGGTCCACCACTTCCTGCACTGAGCCACCTGTGGTAATAACATCCTCCACCACCAACACCTTTGCACCCGGCGTAATTTCAAAACCTCTTCTGATGGCCATTTTACCCTGTTCTCTTTCACTAAAAATTGCGGGAACCTTCAGGCATCTGGCAACCTCTTGGGCCAAAACCACCCCTCCCATAGCCGGACCGATTACCAGTGAGACCTCATCTTTTATTTTATCTCTTAATCGGCCAGCTAATTCCTCCGCGTGCCACGGATACTGTAAAACCTTAGCACATTGGATATATTTATCCGAATGTTTTCCTGAGGTTAAAATGAAATGTCCTTCCAACAAAGCTTGGCTTTCTCTGAATATCTCCAGTGTTTCTTTCAATTATCCAACCCCTCCATCTCAACTAAAATTTTGTCTGCTGCACTTGCAGGATGTTCTGCTTTGGTGATAGGCCTACCTACAACTAAATAATTTGCACCCAAGTCCAGGGCCTGACCGGGGGTGGTAATACGCTGTTGGTCATCGCTGACGGCCCATTTTGGACGTATGCCGGGCGTTACTATTAAGAAGTCCGGTCCGCACGCCTTTCTAATCATCGAAGCTTCTTTTGGTGATGCAACCACGCCATCTAGCCCGCATGCTTGGCCCATTTTTGCCAGACTTATAACCCGGTCGGTGAGAGCTTCGCTGTAACCCTGGTTGGAATATTCCTGCTCGGAAGTGCTTGTGAGAACAGTAATACCCAAAATCTTAGGCTTCTTAATTTCCTGTTCTTTAGTAAACTGTCTTACTTGGTTGACAGTAGTCTCAACCATACTAGGTCCTCCGGACAAATGGAGATCAAATATATCTACTCCCTGTCTGGCTAATGCTAGGGCCGCATGGCTGACAGTATTGGGTATATCATGATATTTTAGATCAGCAAAGATACTACAGCCTTGACTTTTTAACCATTCAATAACTTGAGGCCCAAAAGTTGTGTAAAGCTCTAGGCCGACTTTAAAATAATCCACCTTATTTTTCAATTGAGCTACCAATACTTTCACTCGTTCCAAGTTGTCAGTGTCCAAAGCGACAATCAAACCTTTATCCTGCACACTAATTCGCCTCCCATGCCATACCAACTAAGTCTTTTAAGTTAACTTCCTGTTTACTGCAATAGCTATTTATACCACTGATTATTTCCGCCGTCGCTTGGGGGTTAACAAAGTTGCCGGTACCCACGGCTACGGCACTGGCTCCGGCCATAATAAACTCTAAGGCATCTTCAGTGGACAATATTCCACCCATCCCAATAACCGGAATACCCACAGCTTGGGATACCTGCCAAACCATTCTCAGGGCAACAGGCTTTACTGCCGGCCCCGAGAGNCCGCCAAACACATTTCCCAAAACTGGTTTCATTCTAGCCGTATCTATGGCCATACCCAGCAGGGTATTTATTAGCGACACCGCGTCCGCTCCGGCCGCCTCTACACTTTTTGCAATACTTANAATATCCGTTACATTGGGGGATAACTTAACTATAACCGGCAGCCTGGTATTGGCCCGTACGGCCGCAACNACCTGGGCCGCCTGTTCNGGAACAGTCCCAAAAACCAGACCTCCCTGTTTGACATTGGGGCAGGATATATTTACTTCTAATGCACTAACGCCAGTTTCATTTAGTTTAGCTGCCAGTATTCCATACTCATCCAGTGTATTTCCCGAAATATTGACGACTATCGGAACCGCGTGTGGAAGCAATTTTGGTAAAATATCCTTGATAAAGGATTCCACTCCCGGATTTTCCAGGCCGATGGCATTTAACATACCGGCAGCAGTTTCCACAATCCTCGGTCCCGGATTTCCTTGGCGGGGAGTCAAAGTAATTCCTTTTACTACCACTGCGCCCAGGGAAGCCAAATTTAGGATATTTGCAAACTCTATACCAAAACCAAATGTACCCGAGGCAGTCATAACAGGGTTCTTTAAGGTCAGGCTGCTTATCTTTACCGTCAAATCAGGGTTAATCATCCCAGACAACCTCCTCTGCGGAAAAAACCGGCCCATCCGTACATACTTTAGCAAGCACCGGTGCTTCTTTACTGCCAACAGGTTGGACACAACCTAAGCAAACACCCATGCCGCATGCCATTACTTCATCCAAAGATACCTGCAATGGCAGATTATTGCTGTTAGCCCAAGGGTATAGAGCAGCAAGCATTGGCTTTGGTCCGCAAGCATAAACCTGGTCAAACTGTTCTGCTGCAACTAAGGGTAATAGATTGGTCACCCGGCCTTTAATACCAACGGAACCATCTTCAGTAGCAATGTAAGTCTCACCCCACTGAGAAAAACCATTGTTCCTTGCCAACAAACTTTGTTTAGCCGCTCCAAGTACAGTTGTTACCTCCCATTTGGCTTCCTTAAGGGTCCTCGCCAAACCCCAGAGAGGTGCCTCCCCTATGCCGCCGCCAATTAAAAGAGCCTTCCCTTTTTTCTTTGGAATGGCAAAACCATTTCCCAACGGGCCCAAGACATCCAATTGTTCGCCCTTTTGTTTTCCGGCTAAGAGTTGTGTTCCCTTACCCTTAACTTGGAATAACAATTGCATTGTCCCTTCGCCGGGATGCCAATCATGAATACTAAAAGGACGTCTGAGCAGGGGATCCAGAAGTTCTCCCGTTCTAACATGTATAAACTGCCCAGGCTGTACGGACCTAACCAGTTGAGGAGCCATTATGGTAATTAAAGAATAATGACTCGTTATCTGCTCAATATCCAGAACCTTGGCAAATGTACGCTCCATCATGCTTCCCCCTTGAAAGGGACATAATCCTGCATAGCTTTCAGTTCCAACTGTTCACCCCGGTTAAAAGCTTGCAGTACATGAAGCAGTACTTTGACAGTATCCAAGGACGTAAGNCAGGGAATCCCGTGTTCAACAGCGGCGCGNCGAATTTTGAAGCCGTGCCTTTCGGGGATTTTGCCTTTCGTTAAAGTGTTTACTACAAAATGTATTTTACCTTCCCTTACTAGATCGACAATATTGGGATAGCCTTCACCAATCTTATTAACTCTCTCTACAGACAATCCCTGCTGCTCTTTGAGGTAATCAGCAGTCCCTTCTGTTGCTACCAATTTATATCCCAGATCTGCAAATTCTTTAAAGAGGGGCAATGCCTCTGTTTTGTCCTTATTGGCAATTGTTGCTAAAATAGTACCCTGCTGAGGTATTTCACAGCCTGCCGCTACCAACCCTTTGTAAAGAGCGCGGGCAAAATTATAATCTATCCCCATTACTTCACCGGTTGACTTCATCTCCGGACCCAAGGAAGTATCCACTTTCAATAGTTTAGCAAAAGAAAAAACGGGCACTTTAACTGCTACATGTTTTGGCGGATCCAACAACCCTGTACCATAACCCAGATCTACCAATTGCTGACCAAGAATTATTTTCGTTGCCAGCTTGATAATGGGCACTCCGGTTATTTTACTCAGATAAGGAACCGTGCGGCTGGAGCGTGGGTTAACTTCAATAACGTAAACCTGATCATTAAACACCACATATTGAATATTTAAGAGACCTTTCACATTTAGTGCTTTAGCAAGTCTTGTAGTGTAATCTTTAATCTGTTCCCGAACTCCTTCAGTTAAACGATGGGCGGGATAGACAGCAATACTGTCTCCCGAATGCACACCTGCCCGTTCCACATGTTCCATAATACCCGGAATTAATACATCTTCACCGTCAGAAACAGCATCAACTTCCATTTCTGTACCTTGTAAGTACTGATCTATTAAAACCGGATGGTGGGGAGAAACCTCTACTGCAGACGTCATATATTGGAGCAGTTCTTCCTGGCTGTAGACAATCTCCATGGCGCGTCCACCCAAAACATAAGAAGGTCGAACCAATACGGGGAAACCTAATTGTTCAGCAACTTTTTGTGCCTTACTAACAGTAGTGACTGTTTTGCCCTCAGGTCTGGGGATATTTAGTTGATTAAGGAGTTGTTCAAACTTATCCCTATCCTCGGCCCGGTCAATATCCTTTACTAAAGTTCCCAAAATTGGCCAGCCTGCTTTAGCCAATGGCTCAGCCAAATTTATTGCCGTTTGTCCGCCGAATTGGACTATCACTCCGTCCGGTCGTTCATGATCCAGTATATTTAGTACTTCCTCAACTACCAGCGGTTCAAAATAAAGCCTGTCCGATGTATCAAAATCAGTGCTAACCGTTTCCGGATTATTGTTTATAATAATTGATTGAATGTCGGCATCCTTTAAAGCCCAAACGGAATGTACCGAACAGTAATCAAACTCGATTCCCTGGCCGATACGGATAGGTCCTGACCCCAGGACTACTATCTTTTTTCGTTCTTCCGGGCATGCTTCATCTTCCGTTTCGTAACTGGAATAAAAGTAGGGCGTTTCAGCTTCAAATTCCGCAGCGCAAGTATCAACCATTTTGTAGACAGGCTTAATATTCATCTCCTGCCGTAGTTGTCTAACACTGGCTTCGTCAGTTTTTGTCAGTCTCCCTAATTCTCTATCTCCCAAACCTAACTTTTTTGCAGTTAATAGCTCTTCCTTAGTCAACTGGTTAAGGACCTTATTATCAATTTTGTTAAGATGCTCAGTTATTACCTTGATTTTTTCAAGGAAAAAGATATCTATCCCAGTAATACTATTGACCAGCTCAAGCGGGAAGCCCCTACGCAAGGCTTCAGCTACAACAAAAATTCGTTCATCATCAGGATTGCCCAGCCCTGTCTTTAAATCCTCATCATTAATTGCCATTAGTTTTTCGTTCCAGAAACCGTTCATGTCTATTTCCAGCGAACGGATGGCCTTTAATAAGGCTCCTTCAAAGGTTCTATCTATGGCCATTACTTCGCCTGTTGCCTTCATCTGTGTATTTAGCACCCGGTCGGCAAATGCAAATTTATCAAAGGGAAATCTGGGTATCTTTAATACAACGTAGTCTAACGCTGGTTCAAAACAAGCATAGGTTTTTTGGGTTACAGCATTCTTAATCTCATCCAAAGAGAGACCGATGGCGATCTTGGCTGCAACCTTTGCAATAGGATAGCCCGTAGCCTTAGAAGCCAATGCGCTTGATCGGCTGACCCGGGGATTGACTTCNATAACATAATATTGAAAACTATTGGGGTCTAAGGCAAACTGGATATTGCAGCCGCCTTCAATACCCAAGGCCCTAATTATTTTGACCGAAGCCCTGCGAAGTAATTGGTATTCTTTATCTGATAAGGTTTGGGAAGGAGCTACAACTATACTGTCACCGGTATGAATACCAACCGGATCAATATTTTCCATATTGCAAACTGTAATACAGGTATCGTTACCGTCCCTGACTACTTCATACTCCACTTCTTTCCAACCGGCAACCGAAAACTCCACCAATATTTGTTTAATTAGGCTATGTTTAAGCCCCCTAGCAGCAATTTGTCTTAACTGCTCTTCATCATGAGCCACGCCGCCTCCGGTTCCACCTAAAGTATAGGCCGGTCGTACGATCACCGGATAACCAAGGTCCCGGGCAAAGGCCAATGCATCGTCAATAGTTGATACTATGATGCTTTCCGGGACCGGTTCATTTATCTCTGCCATCATTTGTTTAAATTTTTCTCGGTCCTCGGCCTTTTCAATAGCCTCTATCGGCGTTCCCAATAATCGAACGCCTTCCTCTTCCAACACGCCCTTGTGCGCTAATTCTAAGGCTATATTTAAGCCCACTTGACCGCCTAATGTGGGTAAAACCCCTTGCGGTCGCTCTTTTCGGATAATTTTTGCTACAAAATCCGCTGTCAGTGGTTCTATATAGACTCGGTCGGCAACGTCGGGATCTGTCATAATGGTGGCGGGATTGCTGTTTACTAAAACGACTTCCAAGCCTTCATCTTTTAGTGCCCGACAAGCTTGGGTTCCTGCATAATCAAATTCTGCCGCTTGGCCGATAATAATGGGGCCGGAGCCTATTACTAGAACCTTTTTCAGTCCTTTTAGTCTCATGCTTTCCCTCCTTGCTGTTCAATCAGATCAAAAAACTGATAAAATAGATATTCGTTATCCGTAGGCCCCGGTGAAGATTCCGGGTGATACTGGACGCTAAAAGCAGGGCATCCCTTTATCTTTAACCCTTCCACAGTACCATCATTAATATTTAAATGCGTAATTTCCGCTTTATCTTCTTTAACGGTATCCGGGTCAATAGCATAACCGTGATTCTGGGACGTAATGTAAACTCGACCAGTCTCAAGATCTTTCACCGGATGATTTGCACCACGATGTCCGAAGGGCAGTTTAAAAGTACCAGCACCAACAGCCATTCCCAACAATTGATGTCCTAGGCAAATCCCAAATATGGGGATTTTACCTAATAATGCTTGGGTAGTTCGTACGCCGTAAAGAACGTCTTTAGGGTCACCCGGTCCGTTTGAAAGCATCACTCCGTCCGGTTTCAACATCAATATTTCATCTGCAGTAGTATGAGCAGGGACTACGGTTACCTTACAACCAATTTTAGACAGCCACCTAATAATATTGTGTTTTACGCCATAGTCCACCAAAACCACGTGATACTTATTGCCCTTAACCTGATACTGCTTTAGAGTGGTGACATGAGGAACTAATCTATCGCCTGACAGTTCCGGCGGAGCATCAGCAATACGTTTAAGTTCTGCCACATCCCAGTCACCGACTGCAATTACTCCCCTCATAGTACCATGGGTTCGTAAACGCCTAGTTAAAGCACGGGTGTCGATATCCTCCATGCCGGGAATATGGTTCTCAATTAAAAAATGTTCAAGGGTTTCCAAAGATCGCCAATTGCTGGGCACTTTACATCTTTCCCTAACCACAAAGCCGTTAACATAGGGTTTCACAGCTTCGAAGTCTTCATCATTTAACCCGTAATTTCCAATTAAGGGGTAAGTCATGGTCACAATTTGCCCACAATATGACGGATCGGTTAATATTTCCTGGTAACCGGTCATACTGGTATTGAAAACTACCTCACCATGTTTCTTCCCTTGGGCTCCAAATCCCTTTCCTGGAAAGACTGTTCCGTCCTCTAGCACTAAGAATGCTTTCACTTTAATCCTCCTTTAGTTTGCCGCCGGTACACGACTTTCCCATTTACCANGGTGTATTCCNCCCACCCCTTTAGGGTCCATCCTTCAAATGGAGTATTCTTTGCCTTTGAAGCAAATTTGCTNCTATCCACCGTTCGTACCAGTTCCGGATTAATGACTGTTATATCCGCTTCTGAGCTAATTGATAACGTTCCACCNGCTAGGTTAAGAATCCGCGCNGGATTAGTGCTTAANGCGGCAACAACCTGCATCCAGTTTAGTCTGCCGCTATCAATCAATTTGCTTACAACCAGCGGTAATGCTGTCTCTAAACCAATCAACCCAAAAGGTGCTAAATCATATTCTACATCTTTATCCTCGATTGCATGGGGTGCATGATCGGTTGCAATTACGTCTATTGTTCCGTCTCTTAAACCCTCTATTACTGCTTCCCTGTCCTTAGCTATTCTTAAAGGTGGATTTACCTTTGTATTAGTATTGTAATCAACCACATCCGCATCTGTAAGCGTAAAATGATGCGGTGTGGCCTCGGCTGTTACATTAATACCGCGTTTCTTAGCCAGGCGTACCATCTCAACTGACCGGGCAGTACTAATGTGTGCAAGGTGCAACTTACCACCGGTTGTTTCTGCTAATAATAAATCTCTTGCAACAGCAACCTCTTCCGCAGCTGCCGGGATGCCTTTTAATCCAAGCTTTGTGGACATTAGTCCCTCATGCATCACTCCGTCTTCAGCCAGATGCTTATCTTCCGAATGACTTATTATTGGCACTGCCAACGGCCGCGCATATTCAAAAGCCCGGCGCATTATAGCAGGGTTCATGACCGGCATCCCATCGTCTGAGAATGCCACTGCACCCGCTTCCTGCAAGTCTGCCATTTCCGCCAGTTCCTTTCCCAGGGATTCCTTAGTAATTGCTGCAATGGGGAAAACTTTTGCCAGACCCAAAGCATGTCCCTTGCTTTTTACATAAGATACGATGGAATAAGTGTCCATAACCGGAAGCGTGTTGGGCATCGGGCAAACAGCAGTAAATCCGCCTGCCACTGCCGCCTTTACCCCACTCTCAATTGTTTCTTTATATTCCTGGCCCGGTTCCCGCAGATGAACATGCATGTCAATTAATCCCGGAGTAACTATCATGCCCTTGACATCCAAAATCTGCATGTCTTCAGTAGGTTCGATAGTATCTCCCACTGCTCCTATTTTTCCCTGATCAATCAAGATATCTCCTATTTTATCTAAATTATTAGCCGGATCGATTATTCTTCCGCCTTTAATCAGTAACACTTTTACCACCTCCAATTAAAAGGAATAAAATTGCCATTCTTACTGCAACACCATTAGTAACCTGCCTATTTATCAGGGAGCTTATTCCGTCTGCCAAGGGGCTAGTAAGTTCTACTCCTCGATTGATAGGTCCAGGGTGCATCAGCAGGCAGTCTTCTTTTGCCCAACGGAGCTTATCTTCAGTTAAACCATAGAGCCTGGAATACTCACGCAAACTGGGAAAGAGTCCCCTTTGCTGCCTTTCTTTTTGAATNCTTAAAGCCATTACTACATCACTGTCTTTCAACGCCTCTTCCAGGGAATAATATACTTCCACTCCCATATCTTCAATTCCATAGGGCATCAAAGTCGGCGGGCCAACCAGCCGAACGGATGCACCAAGTTTAGTTAAACCAAGAATATTTGATCTGACTACCCGGCTGTGAATGATATCACCGACAATCGTGACAGTGAGGCCTCTAATGCTGCCTTTTTCTTCCCTAATGGTGAACAAATCCAACAGGGCTTGGGTAGGGTGCTCGTGGGCACCATCACCGGCGTTAATGACATGAGAAGATATTGTTTCAGCCANAATCCTAGCTGCGCCTGGCATACCATGACGTATCACCACCACATCTGCACCCATAACCTCTATAGTTTTAGCCGTATCTTTCAGAGTTTCTCCCTTGACAACACTACTGCTGCTGGTAGCTATGTTTACTGTGTCGGCACTCATAAATTTTCCAGCTAATTCAAAAGATGTTCTAGTACGGGTGCTGGGTTCGTAGAATAAATTAACTACTGACCGTCCCCTAAGAGTTGGAACTTTCTTAATATCCCGCTGTACAATATCTTTCATAGGAGCAGCAGTATCCAAAATCAAATTAATCTCCTCGACTGTTAATTCTTCTATGCCTAATAGATCTTTACGCTTTAGATTCAAAGCTATTTCCCCCTTTCCAAGATGTCCTTTTCGAAAAGACCTCCCATCTTTTTTGGGGAGGCCTTATTTCATTAATTAAAGAACTTTGTCTTCTTTGATTTTCTTTGCAACAGATGGAACTTTACTTCCTGAATAGCTTTGAGCAGCAGCCTCTTCCTCAAC
>JGI25321J50212_10003274_pt1 | contig 11413 bp, 12 predicted proteins | sample AutmiccommuBRH23_FD_50212 | JGI IMG/M metagenome (IMG submission 50212)
CCCACGGCGGTGCTCGCCGTCCTGGGGCGGGTCGCCGAGACCGGCCTGCCCGACTACGCGATCGGCCCGCCGCTGATCAAGCACGACCGCAACGTCGTCAAGCTCGAGCGGGTCATGCTGCCGTTCACCCTCGGCGACGGCCAGGTCGACCAGATCTTCGGCTGCACCGTCTTCCACCGGAGTCTGTCGGCGGCACGCTGAGCGGGTTCCCACGGGCCGGAGCGGTGGGAGGGCTGTCGGCCTTCTCCATCGTCGTTCCGGAACGCGCGATTGCTGACGGGACGCGGACGCATCGACACTCACTGTCGAACGACGAACAGTGTCTGATGCGGGCCGCAAAGGCCGCCAGCGAAAGGGGAACAGCCATGGCAAACCCGACACTCACGCCCGAGCTGGGGGAGCGGTTCGCCCGCATCGCGCTGGGGCATGTCCGGCGCGAATACCCGAACAAGCCCGACCACACATTGGCCGGCCCCCAGGATGCCCGGACGCCGAGCCAGCTCCACCCGGTGTTCTACGGCAGCTATGACTGGCATTCCTGCGTTCACAGCTACTGGATGCTGGCGCGGCTGCTGCGGTGCTGTCCGGACATGCCGGCGGCGGCCGACATACGCGCCTTGTTCGACGAGCAGCTCGTCGACGGGAAGATCGCGGCGGAATGCGCCTATCTCGCGGCCCCGACCGCGCGCGGCTTCAAGCGCCCCTACGGCTGGGGCTGGCTGCTCAAGCTGGCCGCGGAGCTTACGTTGCATGCCGGGCGGCCTTGGTCGGCTCGCCTGACACCGCTGGCCGACATCTTCGCGCGGCGCTTCCGCGATTTCCTGCCGCTCGCCACATATCCGGTGCGGGTCGGCACGCATTTCAACACCGCCTTCGGCGTCAGGATGGCGATGGACTATGCCCTCGCCACCGATGATCGAGCGCTTGCGGCACTGCTCGGCGAGACCGGCCGGCGCTGGTACGGCGCCGATGCCGACTGCCCGGCCTGGGGCGAGCCGAGCGGCGACGATTTCCTGTCCCCGGCCCTGATCGAGGCCGAGTGCATGCGCCGCCTGCTGCCGGCGGACGAGTTCCAGCCCTGGTTCGATCGCTTCCTGCCGCGGATCGCCGAGCGCGAACCGGCGACCTTGTTCCGGCCGGCGACCGTGACCGATCGCTCCGACGGCAAGATCGCGCATCTCGACGGGCTCAACCTCAGTCGCGCCTGGTGCTGGCGCGCGCTTGCCTCGACCTTGCCGCAAGGCGATCCGCGCCGCGCGCTCGCCGAGGAGACGGCGGACCGTCATCTGGCGGCCGGCATGCCGCATATCGCCGGCGACTACATGGGCGAGCACTGGCTGGCGAGCTTCGCCGTGCTGGCGCTGGAGGCCTGGAGCGGGGCCGATGGGCAGAAGCCAGGGAAGGCGCGCCGTCCGCCGTAACCCGGCGCGCACTCCGCCGTTTCACGGGTGATGCTCCAAATCACCGGAGGAGACGATGGTTCGCCAGGAAGGTCCCGGAATCCCTGCGCCGTCGACGCGCCACCCCATCGGCGGGCTCGACGTCGCGTCGGAAGCCGACTGGAAGGCCGCCCGCGAGGCGCTGCTGGTCGAGGAGAAGGCGCTGATGAAAGCCAGGGACCGGCTGGCTGCCAAGCGCAGGCGCCTCCCGGTGACCGAAGTCGCCGGCGACTACCGGTTTGTCGGGCCGGGTGGCGAGAGCGATCTGCTTGGACTGTTCGAAGGGCGGCGGCAACTCGTCCTCTATCGTTTCTTCTACGCCCCCGACGTCGAGAACTGGCCGGACGGAGCGTGCAGCGGCTGCTCGCTGTTCGCCGATACCGTCGTTCATCCGGCCCATCTCGCCGCCCGCGACACGACCCTCGCCTTCATCACCGCCGCGCCGTTCGACATGGTCGGGCGCCTGCGCGAGCGGATGGGTTGGGGGCACATCCCGTTCTATTCGCTGCCCGACGAGCGCTTCTCCCGGGACTTCGGCGTCGCGGAGATGTTCGGCATCAACGTCTTCGTCCGATGCGACGATCGCATCTTCCGCAGCTACTTCCTGAACGGGCGCGGCATCGAGGAGATCGGTCCCGTCTGGTCCTTCCTCGACATGACGCCGCTCGGCCGGCAGGAGACCTGGCAGGATGTGCCGCCCGGGCGGCCGCAGGGCGATCCCTATTCCTGGTGGCGCCTGCACGACAACTACGGGCGCGTCGCCGCCCCCGACGATGGCGTGCCGTGACGGTGATACGCCGGCTTCGCGCGCGTCCGCGACCCTTATCCATTGCGATAGCTAACGCCACACGTTAGCGTGCGGCATGATCAAGTCGTTCCGGAACGCTGCGGCGGAGGCGGCGTGGGCTCGCCGGTTTGCCAAGGGCGTCCCGAACGACATCATGAGGGCGGCGTATCGCAAGCTCATGCAGATCCACAACGCGCGCACCCTCGACGATCTCAGGGCGCCGCCGGGGAATCGTCTGGAGGCCCTGACCGGAGACCGCAAAGGTCAGCACAGCATCCGGATCAACGACCAGTGGAGGGTCTGCTTCCACTGGCGGGACGCCGACGCCCATGAGGTCGAGATTGTCGACTATCACTAAGGAGCATTCCGATGGCTGATTTTGCCCCGACCCATCCGGGCGAGGTGTTGCGCGAGGATTTCCTGAGGCCACTCGGGTTGAGCCAGTATGCGCTCGCCAAGGCGATCGACGTGCCGCAGATCCGGATCAGCGCGATCGTCAACGGCAAGCGCGCGATTACGCCCGATACAGCACTCCGGCTGGCCCGCTACTTCGCCACCACCCCGGAGTTCTGGATCGGCATGCAGGCGACCTACGACCTGGAGATGGCGCGCGACAAGGTCGGTGCCGAGATCGAGGCGAAGGTCCATCCCAGGGCGGCCTAACCAGGGGCGGCCTAACAAGGGGTGGCCTGAAGCAGCGGTGGCCTGAAGCACCACCAGCCGCCGACGATCTGCTCAGCTTGACATTCTCCGGCCCCGGAGCAATCTCCCTCCACATACGGAGGATGCCATGGTTGCGCCCCTTGCATACCCGGCCACCCGCTACGAACCGGCGCCGCTGGTCGACCTCTCCGACCGGACCGAGCGCGCGCGGCTCAGCGGCGACGCGGTGCGGGCCTTCTTCAACATCATGGACCGCTGGAAGATCCGCGACGAGGTCGCCCGCCTGCTACTCGGCGGCATGTCGAACGGCGCGTTCTACGGGCTGAAGAAGTCGGCCGACCGGGTCCTCGACGAGGACCGGCTGCGGCGCATCTCCTACCTCGTGGGGATTTTCAAGGCGCTGAACATCCTCTATGGCGAGGAACTGGCCGACCGCTGGATGAGCCTGGCCAACACCAACCGGATCTTCCGCGGCCAGACGCCGATCGACTACCTCCTGAAGGGCGGCCTGCCGGCGTTCGCGGTGGTGCGCCGGCTGCTCGATGCCCGCCGGGGCGGCCAGTGACGCTGCCGCGCGTCTCGCGCATCCGCCAGCTCGATACCCACCGCCTGATCCCCTCGAAATACAGCGACGGCGGCGACAGCGTACTGCTGCGGATCGCCGACGATGACGATCACCTGCGCGGCATCTTCGACCTGGACAACGCCACCAACGATCGCCTGCAGGCGGAGGCTGACCTGCTGCCCGGCGTCGGGGTGGACGAACTGGTCTTCGGGATCGCGCATTATCGGATCATCAACGCCGCGTTCACCCACGCCGGCCCGCTCGGCAGCCGGTTCAACGGCCCCGATCGCGGCGCCTGGTATGCCGGCTTCGCGCTCGAGACGTCGCAGGCCGAGGTCGCCTGGCACAAGTCGGTCGAACTGGCCGAGGTCGGCTGGCTGCACGAGAGCGTCACCTATGACGACTACCGCGCCGACTTCGGCGGCGCCTTCCACGACATCCGTGACGCGCCCGGCTTCGCGACCTGCCTGAGCCCCACGAGCTACGTGGAGTCGCAGGGCCTGGCGGAACGGCTGCTCGCGGCCGGCTCGGCGGGCATCCTGTATCCGAGTGTGCGCCATCCCGGCGGCACGTGCCTCGCCTGCTTCCGGCCGGCGCTGGTCGGCAACCTGCGCAAGGATGCCCGCCTGCGGTTCACCTGGGACGGCCGCCCGGAGCCGCGGATCGAGCTGGAGGCGCGCTATCCTGAGCAGGCATGACGCCGACCCTCCGTGAGGTCGAGATCGTCGACTATCACTGAGGAGCGATCCGATGGCTGAGTTTGCCCCGACCCATCCCGGCGAGGTGTTGCGCGAGGATTTCCTGAGGTCGCTCGGGATGAGCCAATACGCCGCCACCGAGCAGGGCTACGCGACGGCGGTGCGCGACATCGGCGCCTCGCCGTGGCGGATCTACGGCCACCACATCCTGCCGAACATCGCCTCGACCCTGATCGTGTCGATGACGCTGAACTTCCCGGAGGTGATCCTGCTGGAATCCGGCCTGGCGTTCCTCGGCTCGGCGTGCAGCCGCCGATGACCTCGCTCGGCAACATGGTCGGCTAAGGCCGCGACTACATCCAGTCGGCCCCCTGGATCATGCTGGCGCCGAGTGCGGCGATCGTGCTGACGACACTCAGCGTCTCGATCCTCGGCGACTGGCTGCGCGACCAGTTCGACACGACGCTGCGGTGAGGTGGTCCCGACCAGCTCCGCCGGTCGCTCGCTACCATCGCGCCGGCACAAGCCGACACCGTGCCGCTATCGCTTCGCCGCTTCGGCCAGAATGCGGTCGATCCTGCGGGCACCATGGACGATGCGACGAATGAGCACATGATCCGGCTCGATCGAGTAGATGATCACATGCTGCCCATAGGGGAATGTGTACAGATTTTCCGTAACGTCTGTGCGACGGTTCCCAGCCGAAGGTAACCATCCGCGCGCCCGGCCAGCAGCGAACAACTCGTCGCCGAATCGAAGCGCCGCGCCTTGGTTGTCTTTGGCGATGTAGTCGGTGATGTCTCTATGATCTTCGTTGGCAGCCTGAGAGATGATGACAGGTTTCATGTCTTTGCAGATGACACCTTGCGACGCATCCGCTCACGAAACGCTTGCTGCGCCTCGTCGACCGTGCCGGCGGGCTCGTGGGTGCCGGCTGCATAGGCCAGCTCGCGCAGCTCATCGGTGGTGAGGCCATCTCGATGGACGGCATCGATCTGGCCGTCCTTGGCCTGATGCCGTGGTGAGCGATCAATCATGCTGAGACTTTATCGCGTCGAACGAGCGGCGGCAATCTCGGGTCGATATCCCACGCCTTGAAATCACCCCCTCGCGGTGACCCGGCACGAGCACCGCGACGAGATTCTGCGGACGGTCGAGCCGCGGCAAGGGGCGGAGATCCTGCACGCATGAGGCGCGGGTAGGCCACTTCCTCAGGGCGCGGGTGGGTTGGGGACCCCTAAAGTTCCGCAGGTCGACCGCAAGGAAGTCAACCAAGTGCCCGCAGAGAAAGGACGTTGCGGCTCCGGCCCGCGCCCTGTTCGCCTTACCAACTTAACGAACTTGTCGTTCGTCTCCAGTTGGGGGAGGAAGTGACCCCCGCGGCTTCGTGCTTCGAATTCCACGCCCAAGAGGATGCAGGCCTCGTTGATCCGCCCGAGCGACGCTCCTAGGCTCCTCGCGCAAAGCGGGAGGGGCCGGAATGGACGTTAGGCGATCGCGCCGGTGCTGGCGGCGGCTTAAGGCTCTCGGCAGGCGAAGTACGGCTTGCCGGAGGTGGCGCTCGTTACGCCGGCCAAGTCCCGAGGCGGAGGCGGACGCCTTCCTGCGCCGGAACCGCACCCTGGCCGCCAAGCGCTCACCCTTGGCGAGCAGGCTTATCCGGTTCGCCTTCGGATGGGCGTCGGGCGCGATCTACCTGCTGCTCTACCTAGCCGCCTCCGTGCTGCTGCTGGCGGCCCAGTACCTCGCCGTCGAGCGCGATTGGGGCTGGCTGACCATCTGGGAGCCGGCGATCGCAGGCCGGAAGCTGCCCGACGTGATCGCCGAGAGCTTCGTCCTGGAGTTGACGGCGATTGCAGGCGTGCTGACCCTGGTTGCGGTGGCCGTCGGTCTCCTCGGGAACATGCTGGCCACCTCATCGGAGGAGACGTTCGACGCCTACTTCCACGAGGCACGCCCGAAAGGCGTCGTGCGCTGCGGGGTCGTGCTGCTTGGAACACTGCTCGTCGAGTACTTCTGGCCGCTCCACGGGATTCTCGGGCTGGTGCACGACGACACCGGCATTCTGATCACCCGCGCTGCGCAGATTGGACTGCTGCTGCTGTGGACCGGGGTCGTGATGTTCGGTGCGATCCACCTTCTGGTGACGACGATCGATTTCATCCGGCCGGAATTCCGTAAGAAGGCGATCTTCCGCCATGCCGCGGACACCGTGATCCCCAACTTTCTGCGAACCTGGTACCGGCAGATGCACGACTCCCGTCGGCGGTGGTTGGGCGTCGCAGGCCTGTTGCGCAGCGAGCGCGAGGATCGGCCAAGGGTCGAGCCGTGCGAGGACGAACTCGTGCCGCTCGATGCGGCTCGGTCCCGGACGCCGGAAGCCGTTCTGAATGCCTTGATCGCCGACGCCGTGAACCATGCCGCGCGGCAGGACGTTGCCGGATTCAGGGAGAGGCTGGGNGACCGCGACCGACTTCCACCGCTTTCTGCTGCTGTCGTTCACGGATCGTGGCAACCCGGCGGAAAGCCCGCTGCTGAAGGGGTTCTGGGGACCGCTTCACCAGAACTGGCTCCGGGGGTACCGCCCGGCCTATGAAGTATCGACAAACCAGCTTGCCCTGACGTTCGACTTCGCCCGGGCGATGGCGGAGGTGCCGACCGACGTCATCGGCGCCGCGTCCGCCAGCCCGATACCCGACGAGGCGCTCAGCTACCTTCTGCAACTGCACCAGATGCAGCTCTTCCTCCTCGCCGGCTGGCTGCGCAGCAGGACGGCCCACCCCGGGCGCGATGGTATCGACTTGCTTCCGCGGGACCGCAGCGCCTACGAGCGGACGGTCGGCGCGATCATCATGGATCGCGGCCAATTCCTCGACCTGATACCCGCTCGCCACCAGTGGCCGGGCGACCGGCCAATGCCGCGCGAAGAAGCGGCAGGGCAACTTCCGGACCTTGTCGATCGCCTGGCGGCGTTTGGCGGCCGGACAGGTCGTCTGTTGCGGGCGTTCGATAGGGATCTGAAGCAGGCCGGGCTCGAGCGGGAGTGGTTGCGCCAGGCCCTTGAGCTCGAGAAGGAGGCGGCCACGGAAGGTGGCGGCCCGACGGCATTCGGACCGGAGGCGAATGGAGCGGCGCACCGAGGCCGGACGCTTCTCGCGCACTATCGCTCGGCGAAGGAATGGGCAGGCTACCGGGCATCGTGGGACGTGCTGATCGACGAACTGTCGGGAGAGTTGGTGCTGCTGGGCAGTGCGATAAACGAGCGCGACAGCGTCAGCAGCCCGATGCTGACGGACATGCTCCTGAAATGGCCAAGGCGGTGGGACATCCGGATCAGGGGTGAAGCCTGGTCGATGACGTTGGAGCAGGCGCTCGACCTCACCCTTGTGGACTGCGATTGGATCGAAGCACAGCGGCGGCTCGCGCGGTCGTTCGACATTCGCCGAATCAGCGGCGGCTCGGTGTTCCGCCGGTCGCTGGAACTGGCCTGGCAGGACGCCCTGATGGTCCTGACGGCCGTGCTCCTGATCTGGAGCGTCCGGCCGCCGCAGATCAACGACGCCCTCTCCGCTCGCACTGCGAACGCGCTGTGGCACCGGCGCCTCCACGATCCACGCTATGGCCACGACGGTGAGCACGCGACGTCGCTTCGGGGCCGGCGCTTTTTTGAGGCCCGCATGCGTCTTTGGCTCGCCGTCTGGCGACGCAACGCTCGGTGGGAACGTTGGCTCGACCGGTTCGCGCGGATCGATGGCATGACGGAGGCAGCGACCATTCCGAACGAGGTGTATCAGCCGACCACGATCAGTGATGTCCGGGATCTCGATAGATCCTTCCTGGCGATGCTGGTGGCCGATCGGTTCTCGACCGGCCAGTCATTCGGCGGCGACCTCGAGTGGCTGCGCATCTTCATGCGGCGCCTGTTCGCGCAGTCGCACGATCACTTCCTCGCCGTGGCCGCCATCCGCACGGCGATCGCCGACGATGTCGCGCAATTGGAGGCGTTGGTCACGACAGCGGCCGCTGGAGAACGTCCGGTCGAGTGGTTCTTCCGGATGATGCTGGTCCTGTTGTCGGACGCGGCGCCGTCGCTCGGTAGCGAAGCCGAGCGGCAGGTCCTGTCGGATCTGGCTGCGGACCTGCAGGCCGTCCGGCGATGCCTTACCGAGGAGCGCAGGCGCTTCGTCGATGGCCTTCCGATCGACCCGCTGGCGGTTGCGGCATTCGGACGCCGTCTTGAGGCCCTGGTCCGGCAGAGCGTCGGAAGCTGGGTCTATCCGCTTGAGCCGCGGTCGATTGCCTTTGGTGGGGCTGAAACCGGTGGCGTGACTGTGCAGGTCCCCGTCGAGGCTCCGGCCCTCTACGGCCGGGAATTCCTGACCGCTCCAGCCCTCGACGAACCGCCGGACGATCGCGATCTGTCGAGGACGATGGGGCACGCCGTCGGCGGGTCGATCCGGCAGGCGCTGCGTGGAGAGCGTCGTGATGTCCGAACGATCGAAGGGGACGACCGGTCGCCGGCGTTCTGGAACACGGTCGCGGCGCTCGCTGCGTCCGTCGGCCACGATCCGATCCTTCTCGTCCCGTGGGGGCAGGCGACCGCCCTTGCGAGTTGGGTCTATGGCATGGACGACGACGGCAGGCGTAGCTTCGAGTTCTCGGGAAGCCGAGGCGAGCTCGGTGGTGAGGCCATGTTCCGCTGCGGTGCGGTGACCGTGATCCGGTGGGAAGGACCGCTCATCCTCCTCTCGAAGCACAGGATCCGGACGCTCCGGTTCCTGTCGGGCGACACGCCCGGCGGCTTCGTCGGCGTCGCCTTTCGACCGTTGCGGCCCGAGGCCGGCGACATCGAGGCCGCTCTGCCGCCAGCCATGGGTGCCACATTCGATTGCTGCATCGAGCTGGAGTGGTCCGACGATCCGATATTTCAGCTGCGACCGAGTGCCCCTGAGGCAACAGCTGAGGTTCCTGTCCCAACAACACCATTGAGCCCGGGCAAGGGCCGCAAGCCGCCATCAAAGAAACCCAGAGCGAAAGCTCGATTGCCCACAGATACTCATCCAGCCTCGGTGCAGAAGACGGTCGACGAACACTAGTAATTAACAATCAAAAGGCGGGGAGCATGACAACGAGCGGCAAGCAATTCGACCAGACGCAGAGGAAGGTACTCCTCGGACATGCACGTGATGTGATCACAGGTTTCGCGCTAGGTGCGATACATGAGGACGACCCCAATCCGCATGCTTGGGGCGAGAATGGGTGGACCCTTTTCGACGGGTATGCCGTTCGACATACGGATGAATATCTCAAAGCGCAGCGGGAGTTCACCAGACTTGCAGCAAAAATGCTGAAAGCCAGGAGTGCGCACGAGCAGACGATCCGTACGCTTTGCCAGAAAGCGGCCCAGGAGTACGTGAAACTGACAGCGGCGGGCACCACGATTGATGTTCCGAGTCCGCTCGACGCCGCGGCGAAAGGATTGGTTGAAACGGTGTTGGCCGAGGCTGGAAGGGCGTACGTCCACATCCAACCGAACTTCCTCGTCAGGCACGCTGCGATGGACATTGTGACGCTCGGTCGCGTTCGGTCGATGCGCACAGAACTCGCAGCCGCGAACACTATATTGTCAAAGAATCCAGGAATCACCCTCGCGGTCGGCAACTATCCGGACCAGACTTTTCATCCTAACGGCTCTACTCTCTTCATGCCTGGCAGTATCTGGGTCGTGGACGTCCCGGCTACCATGGAAAATGTAGCTGAGGAGGCGAAATGGCTGATCGACGTTGCGATCAGCCTGATGCGGCTGAGCTCGCAGGAATGGCGGGGTCTCTTTCCAAGCACCGGCGAGCTTGAGGCCCATCCCACGTACCCGACAATCACGGCTCAGCCGCATGTCACCATGGAAGGCGATAAGGCTAATACGGGGGGAGTGAAGCTCCCTGGTTATTATGAGATCGACGCCGAAATTGTGACCGCGCTCAGTGCTCCGGAGGTACAGTCGAGAGCAGCGGTCCTGTTCGACCCGAGCGACAAGTCACTCGCGCAGCGTGTCGCGCAGGGCCTTGGCTGGCTGACTCGAGGGCGGCAAGTCTCAGACCGCGCCGAGCGGCTGCTCTCTTTCTTTACCGCCCTTGAGGCGCTCCTCACGTCCAATGACAAGAGCGATCCCGTTACGCAGACTATCAGCCGTCACGTGTCCGTGATCTGTACTCAAGATATAAAGGGTCGCATCACAGCCTATGACCGGATCAAAGCTCTCTACGCCCTCCGCTCGGCTGTCGTGCATGCAGGTCGTCGCGAAGTGCTGTGGCAGGATGTGAACATCCTGCAGACCTACGTAGAGACGGTCTTCTGGCACGTGCTGAACCGGTGTGATCTGACCATGCCACAAGACCGATTCGCACAGAGTCTTGCCGACGCCAGCCATGGCCTGCGGTGGGAGTTTGCCAAACCGGAAGAACCACCGGATACCTCGGGCGGCTGATGAATCCACTGAAAGGCTGCCAGTCGATACGGTGGCCAGAACCAAGCTTCATGAGGCGAACTGACCTGCTTCCCTTAGGCTCCCGCAGGGGTAATGCACGATAACCCGGCATTATCGGGCGCTACGGAAATTCCGCTGGAGACGGTAGAATGACCGACGAACAGCAAGCGCGGCGAGACGGGGAGGCCGTGTCGCGCTCGTCGGCGCACCCTTCAGCTTCCGCTGGCGGGACGCCGACGCCCATGAGGTCGAGATCGTCGGCTATCACCGAGGAGCGATCCGATGGCTGATTTTGCCCCGACCCATCCCGGCGAGGTGCTGCGCGAGGATTTCCTGAGACCGCTCGGGATGAGCCAATACGCCCTCGCCAAGGCGATCGACGTGCCGCAGATCCGGATCAGCGCGATCGTCAACAGCAAGCGCGCGATCACACCCGACACAGCACTCCAGCTGGCCCGCTACTTCGACACCAGTCCGGAGTTCTGGATCGGCATGCAGGCGACGTACGACCTGGAGATGGTGCGCGACAAGGTCGGCGCCGAGATCGAGGCCAAGATTCATCCAAGGGCGGCCTGAACCCCCGGAACTGACCCACTTGGGGCGGCGGCCGGACGCCGATAGTCTGGCGCGGCCGTTCGCAGACCGAGGGTCGTCCATGACGCCATCTCCCGCTTCACCCACCCGGCCGCTGGTCATCCGCATGCACGATCGCGACAACGTCGCGATCGTCGCCAATGACGGCGGCCTGCCGGCCGGCACCGCCATCCCCGACGGCCC
>JGI25321J50212_10003276_pt1 | contig 11406 bp, 11 predicted proteins | sample AutmiccommuBRH23_FD_50212 | JGI IMG/M metagenome (IMG submission 50212)
GGGGTTTGGAATCAATCTTCTAGATAAACAGGTTGACGTTGGCTTCGTCGGCTTCGCTCAGGTAGGTGGCCACCCCGGCCAACTCCAGGCCGTCGATCAGCTCTTCCTCGGTAATCCCCATGACGTCCATGGACATGGTGCAGGCAATCATTTTGATCCCCTGCTCCCTGGCGGTCTGGATCATTTCCGGCAGGGAATCGACGTTTCTCTGCTTCATCACCATCTTCATCATCACGGCGCCCATGCCGCCGAAATTCATATTGGAAATGCCGAGCCTGGCGGCGCCCCTGGGCATCATCCAGCCGAACATGGCCTGCAGGAAGCCCTTCTGCACCTTTATCTTTTCGGGCTTGCGCAGCGCATTCAGACCCCAGAAAGTAAAGAACATGGTCACTTCGTCTCCCATGGCCGCGGCGCCGTTGGCGATGACAAAGGCCGCCATCACCTTGTCGAGTTCGCCGCTGAAGACAATGATTGTTTTTTTGGTCTTATCCAAAATCAGTCCCCCCATTTTATTGTATCTTCGGTACTGCCTGCGGGCAGTAGGCCCGCACAAAATAGCTTGAAATATCGTCCAGGCGCATCTCGCCGCGGGCGGCTTTTTGGAGATTGACGAAGCAGATGGGGCACATGGTTACGCCGCTGCCGGCGGCCTCTTTCATTTGCGCCACCCTTTCCCGGGCATTCACCTTCGCTTTTTTGGGGAACAGCGACTCGGCCGGCCCGCCGCAGCAGTAAGTGAATTGCCCTGAGTACACAGGCTCTTTCACGGCGACACCGGCCTTTTCCAGCAGGGTCCTCTGCTCGCCCAGCACATTTTCATACCTTGCGTACACGCACGAGTCATGAATGGCCACTTCCGCGCCGAGGCCGTTTAACGGCTCGATGTTCCGCTCCACAAGCACTTCCATGTAACTCTTCACCTGCAGGTCATAGCCTTTAATCAAAGCCGGGTAAACAGAGCGCAGCATGTTGGTGGTGTGCGGGTCTACGGTGATCACGTTTTTAACGCCGTATTTCTTGAAAACAGCGTGGACCGCGCGGGCATGGGCCGCAAGGAGATCGTCCACCCCGAGGTCATAGATCAGAGCCCCGGAGTATAAATCGTCCTCATACAGATAGCCGAAATCCACCCCCGCCTGCCTGAGCAGCCGGGCGATGTTGACCAGGATCTGGTTGCAGGTCTCCTGCAGGCCCTTTGCGGGCAGGGCCATAAAGGAGGAAACGTTGACCAGCTTATTGATGGCCCGGCCGGCTTTTACAAAGTTCGCCAGCCAGGAATCCTCGATTTTCTCCTGGGCCTTGTTCATGGCGTCAATGAATGGTATCATCTGGTACATCAGGCCGGTGTAAAGGACGGTTTCCCCTCCTTTCGGCAGGCCCAGGCCTTTTGCCCACCGCGTCGCGCTCTTTTTTGAAATGGGCAGGACCGATTTCCTTATTCTCAGGTTATCGGCCAGGATCCCGATGGTTTCGCCTGTCGGTAATGGCATTTTCGAATCTCCTTAAAGTTTAAAGACTTTTTTATTGATGTAATACCGCAAGGTCCTGACATTCTCCGCAATATGAACCTTCGCGGGGCAGTTCACCTCACACATTTTACACAGCAGGCAGGAATAAATGGTCTCTGTGTTCTCCAGCACCTTGTCTTTAATCCCAAGCAAAACATAGCGGAACAGCTTTCTTGGGAGAAGCTCGATGCCCATCGGGCACACCGCGCTGCAGACCCCGCAGTTCATGCAGGCGGAGGCGTTGAACTCATCCGATCGCCTGACTTCCGCCACAAAATCCGGATTGACCAGCGCCATCAACTTCCCCCCCCTTCCGCCGCCGCGTACTTGTGATAGCCCTCATCGGGCACTTCTTTTGTTTCGGCCAGGTGGCCGTACTTTCGCAGCCCCATCACCCAGAACATGACCTCGTGGGAAGGGTACCCGAGCACCGCCGCGATTTCCGGCACCGTTTTGGGACCTTCGGCCAGGGCCTTGAGGATCTTGCCCCGCATTCGCATTTCGTCCCGGATGATTTCCCGGATATCCCTGCGCGCAGCGTTCATCAGAATTTCTCCTTTAATAATCCGTCAATCATGGACTTGATTTGGGCGTCAGAATAGCCTTTCAGGTCAATGGCGTCTCTGGGGCAGACCGGGACGCAGCCGCCGCACCCCTTGCAGAGCGCCCTGTTGATCCGGGCCGTTGCCCGATCCGGGCCTTCTTCCATCTCGATGGCCGTGTACGGGCAGGTTGGGATGCACTCCCGGCACCCGTCACAGCGCTCCAGGCGGACTGTGGCGATCAGGGGCTCAAGCTCGACGTACCCCTTTTTGAGGATGGCAGCGCTCTGGGTTACCGCAGACAGGGCGGAAGCCACGCTCTCAGCGGAATTTTTGGGTCCCTGGCAGGTACCGCAGATGTATACGCCGTCCACCACGGTCTCAACGGGGCGAAGCTTCGGGTGAATTTCGTTGAAAAACCGGTCCCTCCCCAGCGGGAGCTTCAAGATATCGACCAGCTTGCCGTTCTTTTTCGGAACCATGCCGGTGACCAGCACGACCAGATCCGCCTGAATCTCAAGCTCTTCTCCGTACGTCAGCAGGTCTTTCACGGTAACTTTCAATTTCCCGTTTTTACCTTCTTCCACCCGGGGCGCTTCATTCTCGTCGAACTTGAGGTAGATGGAGCCGAGCCGCATCGACTCGTTGTACAGAAGCTCGAACTTGCCGTAGGTCCGGATGTCACGGTACAGGTGAAACTGGTGTATCTTCGGATTTTTCGCAGCGGCCGCAATGGAAGCGTGCACCGCCGCGTTGCAGCAGTAACGGGAGCAGTAGCGGTTGGCGTCCTCCACATCGGCGTTCTGCCGGCTGCCCACACAATAGATGTAGACTATCTCCTTGACTTCTTTCCCCTTGTAAACGATGGATTCACCGGGGACGCCGGCCAGTTCCTTGAACTCGGCAATGGTCACGACCCCGTCCAGACCGTAGCCGTACTCGCCGTCTTTCGGCTGGTAGGGGTCAGAGCCCGTAGCCACGATGATCGAGCCCACGTTGACCCGGATCTCCTCCTGGTCTGGGCCGCCGACCCGGAGGACCACGTCAAAGTTGCCGATACAGCCTGATTTTTCGACCATTTCGGCCCCGGTGTAAAGGACAATGTTGTCCCTCTTCCCGACTTCGTCAACCAGCTGGCTGATAATCCGCCTGCCGCTTTTGCCGTGTGGATACNTTTGTTCGAAACCGGCCACCGCTCCCCCGGCAGCCGGGGACTTTTCGACCAGGAAAACGGAGAGGCCGATGTCCGAAAGCCCGATCGCCGCCCGCAGGCCCGCGATCCCGGCGCCGATGACCAGCACCCGGGGCACCGTGTCGATGACGATGGGTTCCAGGGGCTCGGTCCGGCCGGTCCTGGCGATCCCGGCCCGCACCAGCCGGATGGCCTTTTCCGTCGCCCCTTCCGGGTCGTCGGTATGGGTCCAGGAACACTGCTCCCGGACGTTGACCTGGCTGTACTGATACGGGTTCAGCCCCGCTCTTTTGGCCACCTCCCGAAAGGTGTGGAGGTGCAGTTTCGGCGAGCAGGAAGCGACCACGATGCCGTCGAGGTTCCTCTCCTTGATGTCCTGGATGATCTCCTGCTGGGTGGCGTCGGAGCAGGTGAACATGGCCGTTTTGACCACTTCCACCCCGGTCTCCTCTTGAACGGCTTCTTTTACTTTTTCCACATCCACGTAATCGGAGATATTCCCGCCGCAATGGCAGACGTAAACGCCGATTTTCCTGTCGCTCATGTTCTCATCCTTGTCCTTTCAACATAGGCCGCCGCCTGGGCCGCGGCCGCGCCCGCGTGCAAGATGGAGTCGGGTATGTCCCTGGCGCCGGAGGCGGCACCGGCCACAAAAACCCCGTCGATGCTCGTTTTGCCCGGATTGATGTCCTCGTCGACTTCCTTGACGAAGAAATAGTCGTCGGTTTCCAGATCCATGCCGCTAAAAAGGGTTTGGGCTTCCGGGTTGGGCAAAAGGCCTACGGAAAGGACCACCAGGTCGTGCTCGGCCTCGGCCAGCTTGCCGCCGTTGTCGATATCCTCATAATAAAGGGCCAGGCTGCCTCCTTCCTTTTCCTCGATCCGGGCGATCCTCCCCTTGACGAAATTCGCGCCCATGTCCTTCGCCTGCTGGTAAAACTCTTCGTAGCCCTTGCCGAAAGCCCTGATGTCGATGTAGTAAACCGACACGTCGGCCAGGGGCAGCGCGCCCATGATCAACTGGTTCTGCTTCACGGAGTACATGCAGCACACCCTTGAGCAAAGGGGGTTATCGACCCCCTGGTCCCGGGAGCCCGTGCACAGGACGTAGGCGATGTTCTCGGGCACCTTGCCGTCGGACGGCCGGAGAACCGTGTTGTAGGGCCGGGTCGGGGCCAGGAGCCGGTCCATCTGCATCCCTGTAATCACGTTGCTGTACTTGTCGTACCCGTACTGCGGCTTCTTGTGGGCGGGGAAAATCGTGAATCCCGTTGAGACGATAACGGACTTCACTGAAAATTCCGCTTTCTCTTCTTTCATGTCCAGATCGACGGCGCCGGCGGGACAGGTGTTGCCGCACTGGCGACACTCCGAGCATACCCCGCAGTCAAGGCAGCGGCCGGCGCTGTACCGCGCCTCTGCTTCCGTTAAGGGAAGCTCCGTTTCCGCGAAACCGCTGATTTTTTCCGGCAGCACCTCCCTGTTCTCAACCGGAGCGAGGCTGCTGTACCGCTTCTGCCGGCTGATCACTCTTTCCTTTGCAACGGCCGGCAGCCTGTAGTCATACCCGGCCCCTTTGAGCTCTTCCCCGTTCAGAAAGCGGTCGATGAAAAAGGCCGCCCTTCTGCCCTGACCCACCGCATTGACGATCATGGAAGGCCCGGTTACGACGTCCCCGCCGGCAAAAATAAAAGGAATCGCTGTCTGCAGTGTTTCGGGATCGGCTTCGATTGTTCCATCCCGGTTGACTTTCACTTTTCTGCCGAACCGCTCCGTCTCGGGCGCCAGGCCGACGGCGGTGATGACCAGATCAGCCATGAGCTGATACCCGGACCCTTTGACCGGTACCGGCTTTCTCCTCCCGCCGGCGCCGGGCTCGCCGGGCTCCATTTTGAGGCTCTCGGCCAGGACAACTGCGCCGTCCTTGCCGATGAATTTTTGGGGCAGGCTGAGATATTGAAATTCAACCCCTTCCTTTTCGGCTGCCTCAATCTCCCAGTCGTGGGCCGGCATTTCCGCCCTGCTTCGGCGGTACTGAACCGTTACCTTTGCGGCCCCAAGCCTTGCGGCCACCCGGGCCGAATCGACGGCCACGTTGCCGCCGCCGACAACCAGAACTGCCTTGCCCTTCAGGCTGCCCTGCTTTCCGAGGTTGGCGTTCCGCAGAAATTCCAGCGAGCTGATTACACCCGTCAGGTCTTCCCCGGCCACGCCCATCTTTCTTGCGCCGCTAGTTCCCGTGGCGACAAACACCGCTTCATAGCCCTTATTCTTCAAGTCGTCCAGGTTATCCACCCGCACCCCGGTTTTGATTTCCACACCGAGGGCCGTCACATTTTTGATGTCCCGGTCGACAACGTCTTTTGGCAGCCGGAAGGACGGAATGGCCAGACTGAGCATCCCCCCCGGCTCGGACTCCGCTTCGAAAATGGTCACCGGGTAGCCCTTTTGGGCCAGGAGGTAGGCCGCCGTCAGCCCCGCCGGCCCCGAACCGACGACGGCGACTTTTTGCTCGCTCACCGCTTCCGGAAGGCCGTACCCGGGCTCGGGATGATCCTTGTAGTAGGAATCAGCGATATAACGTTTGATTCTCCGGATCGGAACCGGCCCTTCCAGGGCGCCCCTGGTGCATTCCCCTTCACAGGGAGCGTAACAGGCCCGGCCCAGGCAGCCGGCCAGGGGCGTGTTTGCCAGGACCAGCTCAAAGGCTTCCCGCTCCTTCCCGCTCCTGACCAGCGCCGTGTAGCCGTGGGCCTTGATGCCCGCCGGGCAGGAATAGGAACAGGGGGAAGAACCCTCTCTTTCGATCACGGCCTTCTTGGGCACCGCCTGGGGGAACGCGATGTAAGCGGCCCGCCGGGCAACCAGGTCGAAGTTGTACTGGTCCGGCACCGCCACGCTGCAGATCATCTCGCACTGCCGGCAGCCGGTGCAGAGGGTCTGGTTGATGAAGGTCGGTTTTTTGCGCACCGTCACCTTGAAGTCACCGTCGCCGTTTCGCGCGATCTGCTCGACTTCGGAATAGACCATCGCCGTCACGTTGGGATGGTGCGTTGAGGCGGCCATTTTAGGTGTCGAGATACAGCTCGCGCAGTCAAGGGTGGGAAAGACTTTACTCAATAAAATCATCTTTCCGCCCACGCTCGGCTCCTTTTCCACCAATAATACTTTATATCCCATGTCGCCGAGCTTGAGGGCCGATTCCATACCACCGATCCCGCTGCCTACAACGAGAATATCATAGCTCATTTTTTATCCCTTCCTGGTCGGTCCTAGTTTTTGCAACGATTCTGTAAACTCTTTCATGTGGTTTGTAAAGGACTCGGCGCAGACGGAACAGATGGCCGACATCCGGATCCGCTGCGGGTCATGTCCGTTTTTCGCAAGCAGTCCCTGCGCTGCCTGAATATTCCGAGAAGTTCGCTCAGCGCAATCGGGCAGGTAGGCGCACTCTTCCCCGTCGGAAGCGATGAATATGCCGTCAAAACCTTTTTCCACCGCGTAGAGGAGCCATTCCGGCTTGATCCCGCTGGTGCAGGGCATGCTGATCACCACAACGGAGGGGGGGTAGTGCATATGGGAGCTGCCGGCCAGATCGATGCCCGGGTCGGAAATGTTGTTTGTTGAAAAGGCAAGGATTTTTGGTGCAAAATCCTTGCCTTCATTTACTTGTCCTTGTCCCGGCATTCTACTTCATCCTCTTTACATATAACTTCCAATACCCGGCCTCTTCAATCACGCCGAGATATTCGTGGCCCATTTTTTTCGACCACGCCGGGATATCTTTGTTGGTGCCGGAGTCAGTGGCCAGCACTTCCATGACCTCCCCCGTCTTCACGTCAACAATCGCCTTTTTCGCCGCCAAAATGGGCCCCGGGCAGGATGTCCCCCTGGCGTCCACCACCTTGCCAACCTTGATGTTTTTCAGTTCCTCCGCGGTCATTTTCCTACCTCCTTTTGATGATGAAATTAACCTCCGGGATGCCCCGGACTTCAGCCATACTTTGCGGGGCTGATACCATACTGGGGTATTATGTTTTTTCCTCGCCATCAGCCGGTTGTTTATCTCGCATATCAACGGAAGATACTGCGGCTGAACCAGTATACCCAAGCAGGTATATTTCGTACTTCAAAATTACCATGACTGGATCCAGTTTGTCAAGATCATTTTATCAGGATATTATTCAGCAATATACCATTATCTAATGTTGACATCGAACCTCTTCCGTCTATAATTAAATATATACCCTACAGGGTACTGTATAATCAACTACCGGAGGCGCCGCGTCATGAAAAAAAAAGTCAAGGTCCACAATGAAATTCCCGGCCCGGGATCTTCCACTGAGGAAAACCCCGGCGGCCGGCACATCCCGGAAAGGCACCGGGTTTTACAGGTTGAAATGCTCAGCCGGCTGAAAAAAATCGAAGGGCAGGTGCGCGGCGTCCAAAAAATGATTCAGGATTGCCGCCAATGCGGCGACATTGCGATTCAGTTAGGCGCCATCAAGGCCGCGGTCAACCGGGTCGGCATCGGCGTACTGGCCTGCCATCTGGCCGATAAAATAGAAAACGATCGGCGCGAGGGCAAGGACGCCGACGAATCCCTGACCGAGCTTATGTCTGTCTTTAAGAAGTTTTCATAAACCCGGAGAATTATTTGCCATGAACCGGTAAAAATATGGCAGGAGTTCTCTGTTTCGCGCAGAAAATATAAGTAAAAATTGAAGGAGGAGCAAGAGATGCCCCACACAGTAAAATGGCTGGGACACTCCGCCTGTCAGATTACCACCGCGGAGGGAAAAGTCATCCTGGTCGACCCCTGGATAACGGGAAACCCGGCCTGCACCATCAAGAAGGATGACATCACCCGCGCCGACATCATTCTGGTCACGCACGACCACTTCGACCACCTGGGCTCGGACATTCCAGACCTGGTCAAGGCAACCGGCGCCACGGTCATCGCCCAGCCGGAGCTGGCGGCCGTCATCCGGGATTCCGGGGTGAGCCCCGAAAACATCCTCTTCGGCACGGGCATGAACATCGGCGGCCAGGTGACGGTCTCCGGGGTTAAGGTGACCATGACCCAGGCCCACCACTCCAGCACGGCCGGGGACCCCGTCGGGTACATCATCATTCTGGAGGATGGGAAAACCGTTTACCATGCCGGAGACACCTGTATTTTCGCCGGCATGGGGCTTTTGGGGACCATCTACCCGATCGACCTGGCTCTTCTGCCGATCGGCAGCGTGTTTGTCATGGATCCCCTGCAGGCCGCGCACAGTCTGACCCTCTTAAAGCCCAAGAAGGTCGTCCCCATTCACTACGGCACTTTCCCCATCCTGGTCCAGGACGCCGACGAATTTATCCGCCTGGCCGCGGAAAAAGCGCCTGCGGTCAAGGTGGAGGCAATCCGGCCCGGGGAGGAAATTACCATCTAGACCATCATGCCGCAGGCGGCGCCGGACGGGAACCAGAGGGGGTATTTACCCCCCTCTGAAGTGAAAAGAGGAGACCCCCACTTATATAAGTGGGGGTCTTAAAAAATTAGATAAAACTGGATCGTTATTTCTGTGGTTCTGGACTAAGCCAGGCAAACTTCCTCATTTTTATATTGCTTGTCTGCGTAAATCCTGACGCTTTCCTCATAAAGATTGCCGCCGAATACATCATGAACCACAATAACCGGCAAGTCTTCCAGCACCAATGCGCAGATGGCTTCGTCTCCCAATTCAGGATAACCGGCCACCTCACTGGATTTGACGAAACCGGCGTTCAGCGCCGACACCCCGCCGACAGCGGCAAAATAAACCGCCTTGTAATCAATCATGACTTTGATTATTTCAGGTGAGCGTTTGCCTCTCCCAATCATGCCCCGCAAGCCCCTGGCAATCAGCTGCGGTGTGTAAGGATCCATTCGCTCGCTCAAGGATGGACCGATCGAGCCGACCTTTCGCCCCGGCTTTGCCGGCGTAGAAGTAAGGTAAAACAAAACCTGCCCGGCTAACAGAATCGGCAATTCCTTGCCCTGCTCAATCATTTCCATCATTTTCCTGTGCGCCATTTCTTCAACTGCATAGACAACCCCGCTCAACAGAACCCGTTGACCAATTCTTAAGCTTTCAACCATTGCTTCGCTTAACGGCGTGGTCAACTTGATTTGAGACATTTTCCCTCCCCCTTCGCTGACTAAATTTACAGGCCCGCATCATGGACCGTCAAAAAATCCAACTTTTGTTTCAATACAAAAGATTCAGAAATTTAATCAACAGTTGATGCGATTTTTGTGCCTATAGGACATGAGCACAGCCTGATCTAAGAAACAGCGGCGAACGGCGGGTAATCAAACCCGAAGGGTAATGTTTTTCGTTTTTCAAGTTAAAAACTCGCCTGGCAAGAAGCGGCAGCGAATTTTCATCCACCGGCAGATGTTTCATTTGTGACACATCTGTTTTACTATCAATACACATTTACTGCCGGCAAAACGTCCTGGAACCCCTGTCCCCCTCCATACTACAAAGACATCGCTGAAGATGGCGCACCGGGGGGAACACGCGGGAACACGGGGGAACACGGGGACGGTTCTATTGTTTGGCTAGCGAGACAAGCGAGACACTGGTACGGCTCCCTCGTCTTCCCTTCGGTCCTTCGCTACGCTTCGGAAACACTAGAACCGTCCCCGTGTTTTTTCCCCGTGTTTTTTCGTGTTTTTTCCGAACCGTCCCCGTGTTTTTTTTCCCGTGTTTTCGTGTTTTTGTGGTCCACACCCTGGTCCACACTTCAAAGCACCTTCATGGAAAATGCTCTCCGTTATCCGGAGAGCATTCTTTCGATCCTATGCGATCTGGCGCAACGCCAGGCGCTTATTCATGGCCTCCTGGTAGAGCTGGAGGTACTCGACACCGGAACGCGCCCAGGAGAAATCAAGCTCCATGGCGTTCTTGACCAGCCGGAGCCACTGCTCGGGCTGCTCCCGGTATAGCTGAAGAGCCCGGGAGACGGTGTCCAGCAGCGCCTGCCCTTTGTATTCACTAAAGCCAAACCCGTTGCCGGAGCCGGTGGCCGGGTTGTAGTCGTGCACGGTATCCGCCAGCCCTCCCGTAAAGCGCACGATCGGAATGGTCCCGTAACGCAGGCTGATCAGCTGGCCGAGGCCGCACGGCTCAAAGCGGGACGGCATTAGAAACATGTCCGCCCCGGCATAGATGCGCTGGGCCAGGATAGCGTTAAAACCGATGTACACTCCCATTTTATCCGGGTAGCGGGCCCGGATGCTCTCGAAAAGCTGTTCGTAATACCGCTCCCCGCTGCCTAAAACAACGAACTGGATTTCCTGCGCCATCAACTCGTCGATGGTTTCGGCAATCAGATCCAGGCCCTTTTGGTCGACTAGGCGCGAGATCAGTCCGATCACGGGCACTTCCCCGGCCGGCAGCCCAATCTCTTTCTGCAGGCCGAACTTGTTTTCCCGCTTGTTGACAATGCTGTGCTGATCGAAATTCCGGTAGATCCGCGGGTCCGTGCGCGGGTTGAACTCGTGATAATTGATGCCGTTGACGATGCCGTAGAGGTCGCCGGCGCGCTTGCGCAGGAGTCCTTCCATCCGCTCACCCAGTTCAGGGCGCTTGATCTCCTCGGCGTAGGTCCGGCTCACCGTGTTCACCACGTCCGAGTAAACAATACCGGCCTTCATAAAGCTGATGCTGCCGTAGAATTCCAGACGGTCCGGATGAGCATACTCGTCACCCAAGCCCAGGGCGGCCAGGGCATCCCTGGAATAATTACCCTGGTACTGTAAATTGTGAATCGTGAATACGGTGGCGATCCGGTTGTAAAACTGGTTGCTGGCGTAATGGGTCTTTAAGAAGAGCGGGATCGGCCCGCTCTGCCAGTCGTTGCAGTGAATGATGTCTGGCTGCCACTCGAGCCGGGGCAGCATTTCCAGTACTGCCCGGCAGAAGAAAGCGAACCGGTCCGCTTCGTCCTCGAACATGTACATGCGTTCCCGGAAAAAGTAGTGGTAATTGTCGACCATGTACACGGGCACCTGCCTGCGTTCTCCCTGGTAGTGCGCCTCGATGGAGCTTTCCCGGATGATTGCCGTTTCATTACGGTTCTTAAACGGCACGGGAAAGTCCATTTTGTACGACGCCCCCTCAATTTG
>JGI25321J50212_10003293_pt1 | contig 11357 bp, 12 predicted proteins | sample AutmiccommuBRH23_FD_50212 | JGI IMG/M metagenome (IMG submission 50212)
ATAAAGATAGCGTTGCCAGTAGCCCTCGGGCTGGCCATGATCGAGCGAGGTTTCGAACTCAATGCCAAACTTGTCGTAGAGAGATTTCCAAATCTGGGTATGGGTTGGCCCATAGAGCTCGATCTGCGGCCATGTGCCTTCACGGCGCAGCGACGCGGTGGGGCGACTGAAATCGAACGGCACCGACGCAAGATCACCACAGATCAACGTATCAGTGTCGAAAAACACAAAGGGCTCCCCCTTGGGCAAGGCGAACAGCGCCTCGATCTTGTTTCCATAGGGATAGGCCGCGCCGAAATGACGGCTCTCAAAAGCCAGGAATTCCGCGCCGAGATCGGTCAAGAGCGCTCGACTGTCCTCGTCCTTGATGCGCGGGTCATCCCGCCACAGCGGCCCCGGCTGCGGCTCCGCCACAAAAAGACGCCCCGGAAACTCGGGCGAGGTGGCCCGCAGCGACGCGGCAAAGAGAATGGCCTCGTATTGCAAACGACCGGCCTGACCGACGATCAGGATATTGTAGCTCTGAGGCGCCTCTGTCTTGGGAACCTGTGTCTTGGGGGTCATTCTTGTCGTGATCCTGCCTGACTGCCGCCGCCACTATGGGGTTTTCCACCGTCCAGATAAAGCGGTTATCGCAGGGCGGCGCGCCGCATGGATCAAAAGCGCAGGGTCAAACCGGCAAGCGGGCCAGAGAATGTCGCGTCGAATTTTCGGCCATTCTTGCTGTAATCCACATAAAGATGCCGGTAACCCGCCGAGAGCCAGAGCCGGTCATTGGCCTGCCAGTTGAGCGTGCCCACCAGTTGGGACGTCATGTCAGATCCCGCACCAAAACCGCCGACATCGGCATAGCCGATAAAGGACCAGCGGTCCGAGAGGCGGATATTGGTGCGTGCGGCCAGGATCGGATCAGTAAAGCTCACGTCGATCCCGGCGGCAAGGCCCGGCACCGGCGTCGTCGCGCGCCCCTCGACCTCCCAGTGGCGCAAACCGACCATGAAATCGACCGCCGCATCGGGCGTCGTCAGTGCCCGGTAGCCTGCGGTGAGTGTCAGTGAGGTTTGCTCAATCCGGCCCTGCGCGGGCAGGCCGGGGGCAGGGGCTGGCAGTGGCACGATCCCGCTCCGCGAACTGGCCGAATGCGAAATGTCCCCCATCACCACGAACTGCTGATAGCGGGCATACCCCGTGAGAAACAACGCCGCGTCGAGATCTTCGAGAACATCCGACAGCCCCTCGTCAAACCGCAATGACGGGCCGCCCGCAAGTGGCATGATCGTGCCACCAACACCCGTCCCCCAGGCGTAGGGCGTGATCTGGGCGCTCCAGTCCTGCGCACGCGCCGGCGCAGCAAGGCTCAGGATCGCGAGCAGGGCCAAAACCCGCGCCCACATCAGAGCCGGTCTTTCACGATGGACCCGCCTTTGACGATCATCGCAAGACTTTGCTCGGGCGTATCCAGCCAGTCGAGCCCAGCTTCCGGCTCACCCTCGACAACCAGAAGATCGGCCATGGCCCCCACGTCGATCACGCCCAACCGCCCCTCATAACCCGCACGGTCCCCCGACAGGGCCAGCAATTCGCCCGCCGCCCCCGTCGCCATGCGCAAGGCCTCAAGCGGGGGCATGAACCGGCTCAGCTTGGCCAGTTGCCGCCCCTGACTGCTGGCCCCTGCGGGGTTCATCAGAACGTCGGTGCCAAAGGCCATGTTGACCCCTTCGGCGCGGCCCAGCTCAAATGCCCGCTCTGTGCCTGCGGACACCTCTTCCTGCTTGGCGCGTTGCACGGGATCAGTGCGGGGATTGGCATCCTCATCCATCAAGAACGGCTGGATTGACCACCACGCGCCTGCATCGCGCATCATCCGCACGGTTTCGAGATCCGCCAATTGCCCGTGTTCAATGGATTTCACCCCGGCGCGCAGGGCGCGCTGGATGCCCTTGGGCGTATAGACATGGGCGCAAACATAGGTGCCCCAATCCGACGCGGCCTCGACGGCAGCGCGCATTTCATCCTCGGTATATTGCAGGCTCTCAAGCGGATCATAGAGCGAGGTGACACCACCCCCGGCCATGATCTTGATCTGGCTCGCGCCCTTCATCAGTTGCTCGCGGGTGCGGCGCAAGATCTCAGTGCGCCCGTCGGCGATCGCAACCACGCCAACCTTCTCGGTATAGCTCAGGTCGCCGTCGGCGCGGGGCAATTCCGAAATCATGCGAAAATCGCCATGTCCCGAGGTCTGCGACAGCATCGCGCCAGAGGCAAGGATGCGCGGACCGCTAAGCGCGCCTCGGTCAATCGCCAGTTTCAGGCCAAAGGCCGGTCCGCCGGTGTCGCGCACCGAGGTAAATCCGCGCATAAGCGTCGCGTCCGCCTCGCGCCCTGCCATCAGATGCACGAAACCGATATCCGCTGTCATCGCCTGAAGCTGGGTCACACCGACCAGCGTGCTGTGCCAATGCGCGTCGATCAGGCCCGGAATGACCGCCCGTCCACCACAGTCGATGCGCTCCGCCTCGCTTGGGCCCTGTCCAGCGGCAGGCAGGCCGGTGATCCGCGCGCCCTCGATCAGAATGTCGCGTCCTTGGGTCAACGCGGGGCCGTGACCGTCGAAATAACGCAGATTGCTCAGCAACAGCGGGCGTCCGGGCGTCTGCGCCCGCGCCTTACGTGGCGCAAGACCAAAGCCCGCGTAGAGACCAAGGAGTGCCGCCGTCCCGCCCAGCATCTCGCGGCGGTTGAGATCCGCCTCAATCCGGGCAAAGGCCGCCTGTGTCGTCGGCGCTCCGCAGAGACAGCAATCAAGGGCGGCGTGGGGCGGGGTATCGGTATGGCTGCAAATCTGGCACATGAAAGGCTCTCTCCCAACTGCGTCAATCAAGCATGCAGGGCGCCAATCGCGCCATCCACGCAATTTAAACTAGAGATCGAACCGCCTGCGTCAACGCAAAGCANATGCCAGCGGCCAAAAAAACCGANANTGCAGTCGAAATTTGAGAGGGTNAGAGTGGTGGGCGACCCAGGAATCGAACCTGGCGTGCGTCTCCGCGAGGGAGTTACAGTCCCCTGCCACACCTTGCGGCCTGTCGCCCACTGTCCAGCGCTTGCGCGTCTGGCGTGGGGGGCTGATTACTAGTGGCTGCATGCTGCGTCAACCGGAAAATCGCTTGCAAGCCATGCCCGCCCGTCGCATTGTCGCGGGCCGGAAAAGAGGGGCCTTATAGCCATGAAAAAAACCCGTTGGGTGATCGACAAGGAACAGGCCAAACGGGCGTCGGCCTCTGAGACCGTGTGGCTTTTTGGGCTGCACGCGGTACGCGACGCGCTGGAGAATCCATCCCGTGAAAAGCTGCGCCTGATCGTCACAAAGAATGCCGCGGACAAGCTGGAGGCGGCGATTGCCGCGAGCGGGATCACCCCGGAAGAGGTTGATCCGCGCAAATTCAACGCGCCGCTTGATCCCGGTTCCGTGCATCAGGGGGCCGCGCTCGAGGTCAAGCCGCTCGATTGGGGACCGATGGGCGAGGTCTGTCTTGGCGACGGACGCACAGCCCCCCGTGTGGTGCTCCTGGACCGGGTGACGGACCCGCATAACGTGGGCGCGATCCTGCGCTCCGCAGAGGTGTTCGGCGCGCGGGCGGTCATCGCCCCCCGCCACCACGCCGCCCCCGAGACCGGGGCGCTCGCCAAGACCGCCAGCGGCGCGCTGGAGCGGCAGCCCTATCTGCGGGTGCGCAATCTGGCAGACGCCATCATCGAGTTGCAGGCGATGGGGTATCTGGTGCTGGGACTGGCCGGTGAGGCGGAGATGACCATCGAGGCCGCCATGGAGGGGCGGCGCGACCGGCCCGTGGCCCTTGTGCTTGGGGCCGAAGGGCCGGGCCTTCGAGAGCGCACGCGCGAGGTCTGCGATGCGCTGGTGCGGATTGAGTTCGCCAGCGATTTCGGCTCGCTCAACGTGTCGAACGCGGCCGCCGTGGCGCTCTACGCCGCACGCGCCTGAGGCAGGGCGGCGGCATCCTCAAAGGCAGTGAGGAACCGTCCCTTGATCATCCAACTGAGGCCAAAGGCGCAAAGCCCGAGAGATTCAAACAGGAAGGTCAGGCGCAGGCTGTCCCACAAAGCTTCGATGTTCTGCGCAAAAGCAAGCGGTAGGATCATCTCGAGCAGCGCCGCCTTGACCGCCAGCACCCCAACCACGGCAAAGATGATCCGCCCAAGCATGCGATACCACCGATTGCGTCGGTCCTTGCGGCTGCCAGCAAGCCGCGCGGTGGTCGTATTCTCGCGGGTNAAGACAAAAGTCGAGAAATACCCCAACACGAGAAACATCACCCCCGCCGCCCCGAAATGCATCATTTGAAGGGCTGTGGGCACATCCGGGCCGATAGCGGCAAAACTGGCCCAGAAATCATAGCTGATCGTGCCGTCGACCGTGCCGCCCGGCGGGTGGAACCCCTCTGAGCCGCTGGCATTGGTCAGGAACACGCGCGCCACCTCGCCGGTATAGGCACAGCCAGACCCGGTTGTGGGCACAAAGGCCACGATAACCGCAGCCACCCCAGCGAGCTTGAGCAGCGCCACGTCATACCAATGCCAGCCCAAGCAGCCCTCGCGCCCCGGCGCGCGAAAGCTGTAAAAGAACATCAGCAAGAGNCCGATAAAACTGAGCGCNCCCACGAGGATATCCCCCCCGATGCGGCTGAAATAATAATGGCTGATCGAGGCGTTGAAGCAGGTGTTGGTCAGGATCGACACCAGCCCAAGCGACACCGGCAGGCCAAGCGCCACATAGCCAACACCCAGATTGAGGCGGCGCAGGTCGATGTCGAACGGCAGATCACGCAAGTCAGGGAGCGGGTCGTTTGTATCGGTCATCGGGCGTGTCCTTTGTCTGTCAGCCAAGACCAGACTAGCGCAGGACCACCGCTATCCGAAACGCTTTCACGCCTCAGGCCGCGTCCTCCTCGCCGTCCGCCTCCGGCGCGGTCCAGCGATTGACATAATCGGATTGATAGACCTTATCCGCCGATTTGGTCGAGCGTTTCGGTTTGCGCACCGCATAGTCGAGGATGATCCCGCCCTCGGCCAGAGATCCCGACAGGCGCGGGCGCTTGCCGGTCACATTGGGATTGGTGGTCGTCACCACCTTGCGCGCATGGGCGGGTTTGATCGGTTGCAGCGCACAATGGAGCACCTCATAGCCCAGCGTCGCCTCCCAGAAGCCATACACCATCTCGGGGTTGATCTGGTAAAAGGAATGGTTGACCCAATTGTTGCACGGGCTGTGCCCGATCAGCACGCCGCCGGGTTTCAGCATCTTGTGGATGTTGCGATAGGCGGTGGGCAGATCAAAGATATGCTCACACGTGCCGCCGTCATAAATCACGTCGAATTTGCGCTCCAGCTTCTTGGGCAGGTCCGCACTCAAATCCTGAATGATGCTCGCTTTCTCGAAATCCGAGAAATCCATCGAGTCGATCGACTCAAATCCCAGTTTCCCAAAGAATCCTTCCGAATAGGTCTCGCCCTCGGGGATGAGATCGGCCTCGCTCACGCCCGGCATATGGTCCGCCATCACCTGAGTGAACACCCGCGACGACGCGCCGCGCCGCGACCCGATCCATCGCTGCCGCCCCAGCATCAGAAACTTGCCGCCCAGATCGTGGCTCTTGACTGTTTCGATCAGTCGGGCGGCGAGGGTATCGGGAATGGCCATATGTCTGCTCTCTGAAAATCCGGCCCGTCTGGCCAGTCCTGGATGGGAACCGACTTGATGCGGCCTTGAGCGCACTCTGGCGCTTTTGCGACGTGGGATCAAGCGGGCGAGGGCGGCTGCGCGCAGTGCAGACCAATGCCGGATGGTCTTGACCCTCGCGCGCGGCTCAACTACTTACGCCCCGAGTGCGGGCGTTGTGTAATGGTAAGACCCTTGCCTTCCAAGCAAGAGACGCGGGTTCGATTCCCGCCGCCCGCTCCATCCTCGTCCCAGCGAATACGCCCTGCGGCTGATCTGTCCCCTTGACCCGGNCGTCAACGCCCGCCAAGAACCGTTGCCAAATGGTGAGGAATTAAGACCTATGGTGCGCAGAGCCGAAAACGGCGCTGATCTGCTAGATCGCGAGAAATCGAAACGTGTGGGCGCGCTGGCCGAATTGTGGCCGTTCCTGCGTCCCTACCGGCGCTTGTTGGCCGCAGCCATACTGGCCCTGGTGGTGACGGCCAGCGTCGCGCTGATTTTACCCTTGGCGGTGCGCCGTGTGGTGGACAACTTCAATGCGGATAACGGAGCCATCCTCGATCAGTATTTCGGNGCGGCGTTGCTCATCGCGGCGCTTTTGGCGGTGGGCACCGGCCTGCGCTATCTCCTGGTCACGCGGTTGGGCGANCGTGTCGTCGCCGANATNCGCAAGGGCGTGTTCGACCGGGTGATTGGCATGAGCCCCGCCTTTTTCGAGAAACTCATGACCGGCGAGGTGCTGAGCCGCATCACCACGGACACCACGCTCATTCTCTCGGTGATTGGCTCATCCATTTCCATCGCCCTGCGCAATCTGCTCATCCTTGTGGGCGGCATGGGGCTGATGCTGTTGACCTCGGCCAAGCTGACCGGCCTTGTGCTGCTCATCGTGCCGCTGGTCATCGTGCCCATTCTGACCCTCGGACGGCGGATGCGCGTGCTCAGCCGCGAGAATCAGGACTGGATCGCCAATAGCTCCGGCAATGCCTCTGAGGCGCTCCTGTCGGTGCAGACCGTGCAGGCCTTTACCCATGAAGGTGAGACCCGCGCGCGCTTTGCCGATGTGACGGAGCGCAGCCATGACGCGGCGCGCCGCCGTGTGAACACCCGTGCCTTGATGACGGTGATCGTGATCTTTCTCGTCTTCACCGGCATTGTCGGTGTGCTCTGGATCGGCGCACGCGATGTGCGCGCCGGCGAAATGACCGCGGGCAGTCTCGTGCAATTCGTGATCTATGCGGTGATGGTCGCAGGCGCGGTGGCAGCACTCTCGGAGATCTGGGGCGAGTTGCAGCGCGCGGCCGGAGCGACAGAGCGTCTGGTCGAGTTGCTGCAAGCCGAAGACCCGGTGCGCGATCCTGCCCGCCCTGTGGCTGTGCCGCGCCCGGTGCGGGGCGAGATTGCCTTTGAGGATGTGCAATTCACCTATCCGTCGCGGCCCGGCATCGCGGCCCTGGATCATGTGAGCCTGACCATCCGCCCCGGCGAGACCGTGGCCCTTGTCGGCCCCTCGGGCGCGGGCAAGACCAGCGTTATTCAGCTGATCCAGCGATTCTATGACCCGGACGCCGGGACGCATCACGCTGGATGGCGTGCCCTTGGCCGATATGGCACGGCACGAGTTCCGCCGAGATCTGGCACTGGTGCCTCAAGACCCGGTGATCTTTGCCGCGTCGGCGCGCGAGAACATCCGTTTCGGACGGCTCGACGCCACCGATGCCGAGATTGAGGCCGCAGCGCGCGCGGCGGCCGCGCATGATTTCATCTCGGCCTTGCCCGAGGGGTATGACACCTATGTGGGCGAGCGCGGTGTGATGCTCTCGGGTGGACAAAAGCAACGGATCGCCATCGCCCGCGCCATCCTGCGCGACGCGGCGGTGCTGCTCTTGGACGAGGCCACAAGCGCGCTCGATGCCGAAAGCGAGCGTGCCGTGCAACGCGCGGTCGAGACGATGGCCCGCACGCGGACCACGATCATCGTGGCGCATCGGTTGGCGACAGTGAAAAAGGCCGATCGCATTGTGGTCATGGATCAGGGCCGGATCGTGGCGCAGGGCACGCATGACAGTCTGGTGGCTGAAAACGGTCTCTATGCCCGCCTCGCGCGCCTGCAATTCACCGATGGCGAGGCCGCCTGAGCGCGGCTATTCGCCTCTTGCCGCGCCCGGCCCGATTTGGGATAAGACCGTAGCGATCAATCACGGAGAGCCACATGCCCGCACGCATCTACAAACCGGCCCGAAACGCCATGCAATCCGGCACCGCCAAGACGCGGCATTGGGTGCTGGAATTCGTGTCCGAGACGGCGCGTGAGGTTGATCCGCTGATGGGCTGGACCTCGAACGCGGATACGCAGGCGCAGGTCAGATTGCGGTTCGAATCCAAGGAAGCGGCGCTGCAATATGCCAAGGATCAAGGCATCGACGCCGTGGTTCAGGAACCGCACGCCCGCAAACCCAATATCCGCCCCGGTGGCTATGGCGACAACTTCGCCACCAGCCGCCGTCAGGTCTGGACGCATTAGCGCGCGCCGGGCGGCACCTCTCCGAGGCTTGGTCCCGAAATTATCTTCGAAACAAAAACGCCCCAGAGATTTCCGGGGCGTTTTCTAATCCATAACTCGTGGGTAGCGATCAGGCGGCGCGGAAAAAATCCGAACGCTCTGCCAGATCAGCAACCAATGTTTCGCGCTTCAGACCCAGTTTGGTCAGCTTGGCATCGCTTGCCATCGACAGGATTTCAACATCATGGGCAAAGCGGTTTGCAGCAACCACGGACTGGAAAAACCCGTCGATCAATCGCAGCGGCGCAAGCGCGAGACGGGCGAAATTCCCGAGAGCCGGTGCCGAAACAGTGCTGTGGGACGAATAAGCCATGGCTGAACTCTCCTGAGGTTGCCGAATGAATATGCCGCGTATGCAGCATAAATATACTGCGTTGCAGCAATTTTCCATACCACAGTATGCAACCCCGCTCTGCGCGGGTGGCATGGCTCAGGCGGATCTGTCTGAGACTGGCCGGATCAGGCCCGGCCCATACGCCCCGCGCGCCCGCCCCGACGCTTGCGCAGCAATCCGGCGCGGTCGGGCAGGGCCTCCATGATCTCGCGCCGCTCGTCAGGTGACATCTTGGTCCATCGGGTGATTTCGTCGATCGAGCGCAGACATCCCGTACAGACCCGCGCCTCGGGATGCACCACACAGATCTTGACGCAAGGGCTCTCAACCTCGTTTCGCACCCATGGGCTCTCATCTGTCATGCTCAGCCCTCATATGGCTCATCCGGTCCAACACCCCTTGCAGGATATAGGCCGCCGCGATGTTGTCGATCACCTGCATGCGACGCTTTCGTGTCGCATCCGCCTCGAGAAGCGCTCTTTCGGCCGCCACCGTCGACAAACGCTCGTCCCAATAGCCGATGGGCGCGTCCGTCAAACGTGACAGATTGCGGGCAAAGGCGCGGGTGGATTGGGCGCGCGGCCCTTCACTCCCGTCCATGTTCCGCGGCAGGCCAAGAATGATCCCGCCCACGTCGCGCCCCGTCATGATGTCGAACAAGCGCGCGGCATCCTCCGTGAACTTCACCCGCTTGACGGTTTCATGCGGGCTCGCCACCGACCAGAGCCGATCCGACAGCGCCACGCCAATCGTCTTGGTCCCAAGATCGAGCCCCATGATCGCACGGCCGCGCGGCAATGCCCCGGCAAAACCCGCAATCTCCTCAAAGATCATTCCGCCACACCCGCAGCGTTCGCCGCTGCCCGCACCAACGCCAACCGCTCCGGCTCATCGGCAAAGACCGCCTGCGCCTCGGCCCAGATCTCTTGCGCCTTGTCTTGCTCACCCAGCACGCCGTACGCACTGATCAGCCGCGCCCAATCCTGTTCGGTGCCGCCTTCGTTGGCCAATCGCTCCGCCAATCCCGCGACCATGCCCCGGATCATCTCTTGCTGTGCCTCGGGGTCCATGTCTTGGGCGGCGGCGATATCCGCCGCAGTCGGCCCCGGCGCACCCGCCTCGGGCGGCAGCGTATAGCGCACCCCGGCGCGCGCTGCCAAGTCCTCGATCTGCGCCCGGATTGCGGGCACCCAAGGGGCCTCCGGCGTGCTCTCATCGAGCAGCGCCTCCCACAGCCGGAACGCCGCATCGGGCCGGTCCACCTGCATCATGTAAAGCCCAAGATAGAACCGTGCGGACGGTTCGCGCCCGTCCTTCTCCAGCGCGGCACGCAGCACCTGTTCAGCCTCGGACGAGACATAGCCGCCGCTTGCGTTGATCATCAGATCCGCCAGCATCGCATGATCGGCCGCCGTGGCTGTCGCACCCTTGACGGCAATCAATCGCTGCTGCGCCGTGCGCGCGGCGACCATATTCCCAAGCGCGGCCTCGCTGCGCACCAGAAAGCGCAGCCCCTGTTGGTCCTCGGGTCGCTCTGCCACGGTCTTGCGCAACTGCTCGATCAGTTTGAGATAGTCTTCGTTCGTGCCCTCGGGNACGCCGCCCTCACCGGGGCCAAACCGCTCTTCCGCCGCCGCCTGATCCAGCCGCGTCGCCCGCGCCGCATCCGAGGCGGCGATCCGCGCCGCCATCGGCAAATCCTCATAGCCCGGCGCGCCGACCCGGTCATAGATCACCACACCACCGCCCGCGATCACCGCCACGATCACCCCGGCCATCACCATCCCTGCGCCGCGCGGCTGCCCGCCGCTCTCGCCACCCTGACGCAATTGCGCATCCGCCGCCAACACCTTGCGCGAAATCTCCGAGCGCAGCCGCTCGGCATCCTCAGGCGCAATCACACCGCGCGCGGTGTCACGTTCGATTTCCTTCAACTGATCCCGGTAAACCTGCAAATCATAGGCCGCAGGCGGCGCTTCGCCGACGCGCCCGCGCAGCAGGACGAGGCCCAGAACAGCCCCCACGCCGATCGCCAATGCCGCAACGATGATCCAGAAACCCATGTCTTTTCCTTCTGTGTTGTCCCCATGTAACCGCCCGCGCGCCCGGAAAAAAGGCCCAAGCGGTCACATCCCCGCGCCCAGCCCGCGCCCCGATGTCGCAATGTCGCTATTGATACCGTTTCCGCCGCCCGGAGTATCCTTTCAACCGGCCACCTGACGCATTACGGTATCACTCGCATCCAAGCCCGAATCCAGCCAACTCCAGAGAGCGCGCATGAAACACTATTCCGCCTTTGCCGTCGCCCGAGAGGCGCTCCGCCACCACATGGGATGGGAGCGGGCCTGGGCCTCGCCCGAGCCGAAAAAGAAATACGATGTCATCATCGTCGGCGCAGGCGGTCATGGCTTGGCCACGGCCTATTATCTGGGCAAGAATTTCGGCATCACCAATGTCGCGGTGCTGGAAAAGGGCTGGCTCGGTGGTGGCAACACGGGCCGCAACACCACCATCATCCGCTCCAACTACCTGCAAGACCCCTCCGCCGCGATCTACGAGAAATCGCGCTCGCTGTATGAGACCCTCTCACAGGATCTCAACTATAACATCATGTTCTCCCCCCGTGGCCTGATCATGCTGGCCCAGACCGAACACGAAGTGCGCGGCTATCAGCGCACGGCGCATGCCAACGCCCTGCAAGGGGTCTCGACCGAATTCAT
>JGI25321J50212_10003294_pt1 | contig 11355 bp, 9 predicted proteins | sample AutmiccommuBRH23_FD_50212 | JGI IMG/M metagenome (IMG submission 50212)
CGCAGCGCGTCGTCAAAGACTAGATGGGATTCAGCGTGCCGTGGTTTTCAGAACACGCGCTGCAGGGTGCCACAGCGTTACTGAATTTCCCTGTGGGTGATCGTGAAATGTGCCGCCGTGATGTCCGCGCTGGGCGCTTCGCTGTGCTACGACGTTGCGTGGAGGCTGACGAGGGCGGGGCGGCGCCGACATCACCCCGTACATGCTCGCCTGACACTCCGTTTGCGCTCGCGTGTCCGGGCTTCTACAACGTAACGTGCAGCCACCAACCGCCCGGCAATGCCATAACGAGGATTTGATGACGACCGACAAGCAGCAATTTGCCAGCGACAACTATTCCGGCATCTGCCCTGAAGCCTGGGAAGCCATGGCGAGGGCGAACCAAGGCCACGACAGGGCGTACGGCGACGACCAATGGACAGCCCGCGCGGCTGATCACTTCCGCGCACTGTTCGAGACCGACTGCGAGGTGTTCTTCGCCTTCAACGGTACGGCGGCCAATTCCCTGGCGTTGTCGTCCCTCTGCCAGAGCTACCACAGCGTGATCTGCGCTGACATCGCCCACGTCGAGACGGACGAATGCGGCGCGCCGGAGTTCTTCTCCAACGGCTCCAAGCTGCTGCTCGGCAGGACCGAGCAGGGCAAGCTGACGCCTGCTGCCATTCGCGAGATCGCGCTGAAGCGCAAGGACATCCATTACCCCAAGCCACGCGTGGTCAGCCTGACCCAGGCCACGGAAGTCGGTACCGTCTACCAGCCCGCCGAGCTGCGTGCCATCAGCGACACCTGCAAGGACCTCGGGCTGCACCTGCACATGGACGGCGCGCGCTTTGCCAATGCCTGCGCTCACCTGGGCATGTCGCCCGCCGAACTGAGCTGGAAAGCCGGCGTCGATGTGCTCTGTTTCGGTGGCACCAAGAACGGCATGGCGGTCGGCGAGGCCATCCTGTTCTTCAATCGCGAACTGGCCACCGATTTCGAGTACCGCTGCAAGCAGGCTGGCCAGCTTGCCTCCAAGATGCGATTTCTGTCGGCACCGTGGGTCGGGCTTCTGGAAAACGGCGCCTGGCTGAGATACGCCGAACACGCCAACCGTTGTGCCCAGCTGCTGGCCGAGTCGATTCAACCGTTGCCTGGCGTCGAGTTGATGTTTCCGGTGCAGGCCAATGGCGTCTTCGTCAGCCTGCCGCCATCGGCACTGGAGGCGCTCAGGAACCGCGGCTGGATGTTCTACACCTTCATCGGCGTCGGCGGTGCGCGCTTCATGTGCTCGTGGGACACCAGCGAAGCGCGGGTACGCCAGCTGGCCGATGACATACGTGCGGCCGTAACCGACGCCCTGTAGCTGCCGACGATGTGCCCGCTCGCGAAATGGCCTCGGCAATACGCGGGCAGCGGCTACTGAGCGCGGCTAGTCGGGATAAAATTGCCAGCGCTCTCGTGAAGTTAGATGCTGGCTTGCTCGAGCAAGGCGCGGCGGAACGCCTGTGCCACAGGCCCGAGTGGCTCATCCAGCCGGTGCGCCAGGTAGGCTTCGGATTGCACCTCGCTGTTTCTGCCAAGGTCGGGAATGGCGACGCGCGCCAGCCGCCCTGAAGCCAGATCCTCCTCAACCAGCCATGCCGGGAGCCGTCCCCAGCCGAGTCCGGCGCGAATCAGTGCGACCTTCGCTTCCTGGGTATTCACCCGACAGGTGAAGGGCGACAGAACGCCGAATGAGCGGCCCTCGGAGAGTGGCGTGGGATCGGCAAGCACGATCTGCAGATGGCCGGCGAGATCCGGCACGCCGAGTGGCGCACGGCTGCCGAGTTCGGCCAGCGGATGATCGCTGCGTACGACGGCAATCTGCGCAATCGAGCCAATCGCCTCCAGCGCCAGCCGGGGATTGCGAAAATCCTCGCCGACGATGATCGCGAGTGTGCAGCGCCTCTCATCCAGCGCTGCGATGGGGCCGCCCAGGGCCTGTGACTCCAGGCGAAAGCTGGTGGAAGGAAATTCGACGCTGGCCCGGGTAATGGCGAGCGCCACCGATTCGATCGGAAACAGCGTATCCACCACCAGGGTCAGTTCCAGCTCGACACCCGCACCCAGCGCCCGCGCCCGAGCACGCATGGCATCGGCGCGCAGCAGGATGTCGCGTGCGTGGGCCAGCAGTGCCTGACCTTCCTGAGTGAGGACAGGGCGGTAGCCGCTGCGATCGAACAGCTGCAGGCCCAGTTCCGTCTCCAGATTCGCGATGGCATGGCTGATGGCCGATTGCACGCGCAGCAGCCGTGCCGCGCCGGATCGAAAGCTGCCGCTGTCGGCCACGGTTACGAACGTACGAATCTGATCCAGTGTCATGCCATCGAGCATGATCTGCTCCATAGATCGAGTTGATCGAAATTTAATCACTCCAAGAGAGCGTTTTTAGTCATTAGCCTGGCTCCAGTCAATGCCATCGGAGGACTGCAGCAATGACGAACGTACTGGTGCTCTATTACTCATCCTATGGGCATGTCGAAGCACTTGCCCATGCCGTCGCCGAAGGCGCACGCGAAGCGGGTGCGTTGGCCGAGGTCAAACGGGTGCCCGAACTCGTTCCGCAAGAGGTCGCGCAGAATGCGGGGTACAAGATGGACCAGCCCGCGGATACGGCGACCGTGGCGGAACTGCCGAACTACGACGCCATCGTGATCGGCACGCCGACGCGTTTCGGCAACATGGCCGCGCAGATGAAGAACTTCCTCGATCGATGTGGCGGGCTATGGGCCGAGGACCGGCTGGTCGGCAAGGTCGGCAGCGTTTTCACTTCGACCGGCAGCCAGCATGGGGGCCAGGAGAGCACGATTCTCGCGACGCACACCGTACTGCTTCATCTGGGGATGGTTGTGGTCGGGCTGCCGTACAGCTTCAAGGGGCAGCTGCGGATGGATGCCATAACCGGTGGCACGCCCTATGGCGCCTCGACACTGGCCGATGACGGCAGCGGCGGTGACCGCCAGCCGAGCGAAAATGAACTGCAGGGCGCCCGTTACCAGGGCTGGCACGTCGCTCGCGTGGCCGCCGCACTCGCCGCCAATCCGGTCGGGGTGCCTGAATGAATGCCGCCCGGCAGCTCCGCGCGAGGCTGGTCGTCTGGGTCGTGCTCGGCTGCGGAGTCGTGGCGGCTCTGCATTTGGGCAAGGCTGCCATTGCCACACCGTTGCTACAGGCGGACCTTGGGGTCGATCTCGCCGGAGCCGGCTGGCTGACCGGCATATTCGCGGTGCTCGGCTTGCTCGGGGGAGCGGCGGCCGGTGCGGTGGTGGCGGCAGTCGGAGATCGGCGGGCCCTGCTGTTGGGGCTCGGGGTNACCGCGGTTGCCGGCGTCGCGGGCGCCNCCGCGCCGTCATTCGCGCTGCTGCTGATTTCCCGGCTGCTGGAAGGNCTCGGATTCCTGCTCATCATCGTCGCCGGGCCGGCGATTCTGGAACGCCTGACGACCGGCGCTGCGCGGGACAGCGCCTNCTCGCTGTGGAGTTGCTTCATGCCGAGCGGNATGGCGCTGGCCATGGTCGCCGGGCCGCTGTTCCAGACATGGCAGGGGTTGTGGTGGNCGGGTTCGGCGNTGGCGGTAATCGCCGCGGTGGCNGTGGGCTGCTGCATACCCGCTGGCGTTTCGTCTGGCATGCCCGGACGGCTACTGGGAAATATTCGGCGCGTGCTGTTTTCCCGAGCCAGCGTTTTGCTGGCGGTTGGTTTCGCGCTGTACAGCCTGATGTTCTTCGCCCTGTTCAGCTTTCTGCCGGTTCTGCTGATGGAGCGTATGGATATCTCATATCGGAGTGCGGGGCTGTTGAGCGCACTGGCCAGTGTGGTCAATGTCAGCGGCAACCTTGCTGCTGGCTATCTGCTCACGCGCGGCGCCGGGCGTGGTTCGCTGATCCTTTTTGCCAGCGGCGTCATGGGGGCGTCCGGGATAGGCATATTCCTGGGCTGGTTCGAACCGCAGGCGACCTTCCTGCTGTGCCTGCTGTTTTCAGCCGTGGGTGGGTTGATCCCGGCCACGCTGCTGGCATCCGCACCGTTGGCTGCGCGGGAGACCTTCCTCGTTCCAATTGCTGTCGGCCTGATGATGCAGGGCAGCAACCTGGGACAACTGCTGGGCCCGGTAGTGGTCGGCGGCGTGACCGCGGCTTTCGGTTGGAACGCCGCCGGCCCGGTCGTGTTGCTTGCGGCGCTGGCCGCTGGCGTGACTGCGCTTCTTTTGCCAGCAGCACTGCAGCGCAGCGAGCCGGCGAAGGAGGGTAGCCCTGAGCGTTCCAGAAGCGGCGACGTCCAGTGCTGATCCGATGCGTGCGAGCCGCGCTTGGATAGCAGGCACCATGGCAGAACAGGATGAGGCGATCCGGTGCCCTGAAATGGGGCTCGGCTGTGGCCGGTACGTCACATTATGGTGCGCGGTTCCTGGCCGGAGGCGGGACGAGGGCTCGACGGGTGGCCATGTGCCATCCATGGAGCGTTTCTTGCTGCGCATCGGTTTTCTGCCTTTCCTGCAGACCTCCGGGCGACAGCCTCAACATTGTCGCGGCTCCGGGTCATGCAGGATAACCACTTCAAGCCCAGATCAATGACCCAAGAACTCTCTGCCAGAACCAACCGCCGGAGCAGTCTGCTCACCTGTGAGGTGCTGGACCGCTCGCGTGTGCTCGACACGCTGGTCAACAACCTCGAAGGCATGGCCTACCGCTGCCGCAACGACGCGCCCTGGACGATGATCTTCGTCAGTCAGGGCTCGCAAGGCTTGTGCGGCTACAGTGCTGCGGATCTGGTCGACGACAACGGCATCTCATGGGACCGGATCACCCATCCGGATGACCGGCTTCGCGTCCGCCGCTGCATCGATAATGCTGTCGCCGGAATGGGGCGATTCACCGTGCATTACCGGATCCGCACCGCCGCGGGGAACCTCAAATGGGTCATCGAGCGCGGCGTCGCGGTGCCCGATGAGCAGGGCGAGATCGTGGTGGAGGGCTTCATCGAGGACATCACCGCCCAGAAGGCAGTGCTCGAAGCGCTGGAGCAGGCCGAACTGCGTTATCGCAGCATCTTCGAGAACGCTTCGGAGGGCATTTTCCAGTCCACCCGCGATGGCCGCTATCTGGCCGCGAATCCTGCGTTGGCGCGCATTTACGGATACGACAGTGCGTCCGAGCTGGTGGCCGATCTCGCTGACATAGAGCGTCGCCTGTACGTCGAGGGTGGGCGTCGCGAAGTGTTCTGCCAGCTGATGGAGCAACAGGGCGAGGTGCTCAACTTCGAGTCTGAGGTCTATCGGCGCAACGGCACACGCATCTGGATATCCGAGAACGCGCACGTGGTGCGAGGCGCCAGCGGCGAGTTCATCTGCTACGAAGGCACCGTGCAGGACATCTCCGAGCGCAAGCATTATCAGCAGCAGCTCGAACGTCAGGCCAACCATGATCTGCTGACCGGCCTGCCCAATCGCATCCTGCTCAACGACCGCATCGAGCAGGGCCTGGCCCGTGCGGCTCGCCTGGGCTACTACCTGACGCTGGTATTCATCGACCTGGACAACTTCAAGTTCATCAACGACGGCCTCGGGCATGTCGCTGGTGACGAGCTGCTCAAGAGTATTGCGGCGCGGCTGGCCGGTAGCCTGCGCAGCTCCGACACCGTGGCGCGGGTCGGTGGGGATGAATTCGTGCTGGTGCTCAGCGATCACTACCGCATCAGCACAGTGATCTCGCTATTGGAGCGTGTGCTGAACGAAATCCGCCGGCCGGTCATGCTCGCCGGTCGNGAGTTTCAGGTCGGNGCCAGCCTGGGTGTGGCGATGTTCCCCGACGACGGCGAGGATGCGCAAAGCTTGCTCAAACACGCCGATATCGCCATGTACGCGGCGAAGAAGCGTGGGCGCAACAATTTCCAGTTCTTCACCCACGATCTCAACCGGATCGCCGATGAGCGTCTGAATCTCGAGGCCGCCATGCGCGTGGCGCTGGAGCGCAACGAGTTNTCGGTGCACTACCAGCCGAAGGTCGATGCGACGCGGCGGATTGTCGGTGTCGAGGCGCTGGCGCGCTGGACCCACGCGGAGCTGGGGGTGATAGGGCCGGATCGCTTCATCCCGGTGGCGGAGGAGAGCGGGCTGATCATGCCGCTGACCCTGGCCATCCTGCGTCGCGCCTTCACCGATGCGCGGCAATGGAACGAGGGACGCGGCANGCCGCTGCTGATTGCGGTGAACCTGTCACCGCTGCTGTTTCTTGGCGACGATGTGGTCGAACGCATCCTCGCGGTGCTCGACGAAATAGGGCTGCCGCCGACCCAGGTGGAGCTGGAAATCACCGAAACGGTATTCCTCGGAGACGGCACCCGTGCGGTTTCCATCCTGGCCGAGTTCAAGGCGCGGGGCTTTCGCTTGGCGATGGACGATTTCGGTACCGGTTACTCGGCGCTCAGCTATCTGCGGCGTTTTCCGCTGGACATCATCAAGATCGATCGATCGCTGGTCACCGGGCTCGAACAGGAGGAGGAAGTGGCGATGATCGCCCGTGCCGCCATTTCGCTGGGCAAGAGCCTGCACAAGACGGTGGTGGCCGAAGGGGTCGAGAACGCCGCGCAGTTCGATTTCCTGCGTCGCAACGGTTGCGACGAGTTCCAGGGCTACCTGCTCTCACGCCCGCTGCCGGCGGCGCAGATCACCGCATTGCTTGCGGACGGCGGCGTGATCCGCTTCTAGCTGTCGCCGGGGATGGCGCCGTTCTGCCAGAGCTGCATCAGTTCCTGTGGCGCTCGGTCCTCGGCGATCTGCAGGATCAGTTCGGCGTCGGTGTCCTCGCGTCGGTAGTGCAGTTCGACCCGGAAGAAGCGCTGATCGCCGGCACCGACGTTCTTGCTGGCGACCGGCAGGCAGCGTTCGACCACCGAGCAGAGGCCGCGGCGCTGCTCGGCATCGCAGTCGGAGAATTCGATCTGCCGGGGTCGCGCCAGGCTTGGCGCCGCGACGAAACCGCCCTGGCGCGATACGCGCAACGAGGTTTCCGGTCCCAGTGCTGGCATCTTCATCCTGCCTCCTCAGCGCAGTGCTACGCCCACTGACGTCCAGGCTTCATACAGCGCCTGAACCTGAGGCGACTGACGACCGAACAGCTGCGCCGCGTGGTTCAGCGTCACACCGGCGAAGGTTGCGAAGTCCGCATCATTGGGCAGTTGTGGATCACAGATGGTGGCGTACCAGATTCGTCCGGCCTGCTCCCAGGCGTAACCACCCAGCGCCATGGCCGCGAGGTAGAAGGCGCGGTTGGGAATGCCGGAGTTGAGGTGTACGCCACCGTTGTCGTCGCGGGTCTCGATGAAGTCGCGCATGTGCGCAGGCTGCGGGTCGCGACCGAGCAGCGGATCGTCGTAGGCGGTGCCCGGGTTGGCCATGGAACGCAGGGCGACGCCGTTGACCTTGTCGGTGAGCAGTTCGGCGCCGACCAGCCAGTCGGCCTCCGCCGCAGTCTGGCCGAGCGCGTGCTGTTTGGTCAGCACGCCGAACACGTCCGACACCGATTCGTTGAGCGCTCCTGGCTGGTTGAAATAGACCAGCCCGGCTTCGCTCTCGATCAGGCCGTGGGTCAGTTCGTGGGCGACCACGTCCAGCGAGCGGGTGAAGCGCTGGAACAGCTCACCGTCGCCATCGCCGAACACCATCTGCTCGCCGTTCCAGAAGGCGTTCTCGTAGCCCTGGCCGTAGTGCACGGTGCCGATCAACGGCATCCCCAGGTCATCGATCGAGTCGCGCTGGAAAACCTGCCAGAAGAATGTGTAGGTCGCGCCGAGCGCGTCGTAGGCTTCGTCCACCGCGGCGTCGCCGGAGGCCGGCTGACCTTCGCGACGTCGCAGGGTGCCCGGCAGCTGCATCTGCTGCTCGGCGTCATGGATTCGTCGTTGTGGGTGGCCGGGCGTGCGCAGCTCGCCAAGCTCGGCGATGGCTGTGGGTCGTGGCGGGCCGGGGTTGGGCAGCAGGCTCTGCACGTGGTGCAACGTCTGTTGAGCGCAGCCGCGCTGGTAGGGCGAGCCGCGGTCGATGATGCGGTCGAGAATGTATGGCGGGATGAAGGTGTGAATCGGCACCGGCGGTACTCCAAGGCTGACGCGGCTACGACCAGCATAGACCGCTGGAACGCGATGGTTCGACCGCCGATCCAGAGGGCGCGACGAGATGGCGCGGCACCCGCGGCGCACCCTTGGCGCGTTCTGCTGTCACTTGTGCTGGACCCCGTTTTTACCGTCATCGACGACGCGGGCGCTCATTTGACGAGGAGTTGTTGCCCATGTTCGGATTGGAAGCACTAGAGCTGGCGCGCGTCCAGTTCGCTTTCACCATCACCTTTCACATCATCTTCCCGGCGATCACCATCGGGCTCGCCAGCTTTCTCGCCGTGCTCGAGGGGCTCTGGCTGAAGACCCGGCAGGAGGTCTATCGCGACCTCTATCACTTCTGGCTGAAGATATTCGCGGTCAATTTCGGCATGGGTGTGGTGTCGGGAATCGTCATGGCGTACCAGTTCGGCACCAACTGGAGTGCCTACTCCGAGTTCGCCGGCAGCGTCACCGGGCCGCTGCTGGCCTATGAGGTGCTGACCGCGTTCTTCCTGGAGGCGGGTTTCCTCGGGGTCATGCTGTTCGGCTGGAATCGGGTTGGCGAACGCCTGCATTTCTTTTCCACGCTCATGGTGGCCGTGGGCACGCTGATCTCGACCTTCTGGATTCTGGCGTCCAACAGCTGGATGCACACGCCGCAGGGGCACGAGATCATCGACGGCATCGTGGTGCCGGTGGACTGGCTGGCGATCATCTTCAACCCGTCGTTCCCTTATCGACTGGCGCACATGGCGGTCGCCGCGTTCCTCGCCACGGCGTTCTTCGTCGGCGCGTCGGCGGCCTGGCAGCTGTTGCGCGGCAAGGACAACCCGGCGATCCGCAAGATGCTCTCGATGGCCATGTGGATGGCCCTCCTGGTGGCACCGGTGCAAGCAGTGATCGGTGATTTCCATGGGCTGAACACCCTCGAGTATCAGCCGGCGAAGATCGCCGCGATGGAAGGGCACTGGGACAACTCNGAAGGCGGGCCGACGCCGCTGNTGNTGTTCGGCTGGCCGGACATGGAGGCCGAGGAAACGCGCTNCAAGATCGAGATTCCCTATCTCGCCAGNCTGATCCTCAATCACAGCCTGACCGAACCGATTCCGNCGCTGAAGGACTTCCCGCCCGAGGACCGGCCGAACTCGACGATCGTGTTCTGGACGTTCCGCATCATGGTNGCNCTCGGCCTGCTGATGATCGTCACCGGTATCTGGAGTCTGCTGTTGCGGCGNGGCGACCGGATGTACAGCTCACGCGCGTTCCTGCGGCTGGTGTTGCTGATGGGGCCTTCCGGGCTGATCGCCATCTTGGCTGGCTGGTACACCACCGAGATCGGGCGTCAGCCCTGGGTGATCTATGGCCTGATGCGCACCGCCGATGCCGTATCCAATCACGGCGCCGGCCAGCTGGGGCTCACTCTGGCGATGTTCGTGGTCGTCTACTTCGCCGTGTTCGGGGTGGGCATGGTGTACGTCCTGCGCCTGGTGCGCAAAGGTCCGGTGATCAGCGAAGGGCGCGAGAAAGGTACCGGTGGGCCCGGCGAGGCGCGCACGCCGATGCGACCGATCTCCGCGGCGGACGAAGCCCTTCCCGAGGGACAAAGCGATCAACTGGGCGAGAGGAACTGAGCCATGGGTATCGATCTTTCACTGATCTGGGCGGTGATCATCATCTTCGGCATCATGATGTACGTGGTGATGGACGGTTTCGATCTCGGCGTCGGCATCCTCTTTCCCTTCGTGCAGGACGCCTCGGAGCGCGACGTGATGATGAACACCGTCGCGCCGATCTGGGACGGCAACGAGACNTGGCTGGTACTCGGCGGTGCCGGGCTGTTCGCCGCGTTTCCGCTGGCCTATTCGGTGGTGCTGTCCGCGCTCTATCTGCCGATCATCTTCATGCTGATGGGGCTGATCTTCCGCGGCGTGGCGTTCGAGTTCCGCTTCAAGGTGGTCCGCGAGCGCCAGCATGTCTGGGACAAGGCCTTTATCGGCGGCTCGCTGGTCGCAACCTTCTTCCAGGGCGTGGTGCTTGGTGCATTCATCAGCGGGTTGCCGGTCGAGGATCGGGCCTATGCCGGCGGGGCGCTGGACTGGTTGACGCCGTTCTCGCTGTTCTGCGGACTGGCGCTGATCGTTGCCTATGCGCTGCTCGGCTGTACCTGGCTGATGATGCGCACCGCCGGCGACCTGCAACGGCGCATGCACGACATCGGCATTCCGCTGGTGTGGGCGGTGCTGGTGGTTACCGGCATCGTCAGCCTGTGGACGCCGCTGACCCATCCGGATATCGCCGAGCGCTGGTTCAGCATGCCCAACCTGCTGTATTTCATGCCGGTTCCGGTGCTGGTGCTGCTCTGCGCATTCGGACTGCTGCGCTCGATTCAGCGCTACGCCAACTACACGCCATTCCTGCTGACGCTGGCGCTGATCTTCCTCGGCTATAGCGGTCTGGGCATCAGCCTCTGGCCAAACATCATTCCTCCGTCGGTGAGCATCTGGGAGGCGGCCGCACCGCCTCAGAGTCAGGGCTTCACCCTGNTCGGAGCACTGCTCATTCTGCCGCTGATCCTGATGTACACGGCCTGGAGCTANTACGTGTTCCGCGGCAAGGTCAGTGCCGAGGATGGGTATCACTGATGGCTGATCTGGATAACAAGCCGCCCGCACAGCCTGAGCAGCGACCGCTCTGGCAGCGCATGAGCTGGTTGGTGCTGATCTGGAGTGGCAGCGTGCTGGCGCTCGGCATCGTCGCCTGGCTGCTGCGCCTGGCGATGAATGCGGCGGGGTTGTCTTCACCCTGAAGGCGCGCCCCGGTTTGGGGCGTGCCACTCGCGCGTGCCCCGTGATCTGGCCGCCCGCAAGGCTCAAGGCACGTCACGATTCCTTCATTTGCCGGTTGTAGCCTGCTGGCATGAACCTTGATGCACAGACAGGCATCAAGCCTTGGGCAACCGCCGACGACTGAGGAATCTAGCGATGGACGACTACCAGGACGAACTACTGGAATGGCATGCCGCTGAGCAGGATCACCCGGACTGTGCCGAGGATGCGGTCGAACTCTGAGCGCCGCTCGCATATGCGCCGTTTACGCGCCGCGCCGCTGCGCCCGGCGATAGTCTCCCGGCGTCTGCCCGCTCCAGCGCTTGAAGGCACGCTGAAACGCTTCGGCTGAGGAAAAACCAAGCAGCCAGGCGATCTCGCCGAAAGCGGATTCGGTGTCGCGAATGTAGGCCAT
>JGI25321J50212_10003295_pt1 | contig 11353 bp, 10 predicted proteins | sample AutmiccommuBRH23_FD_50212 | JGI IMG/M metagenome (IMG submission 50212)
CGCAGCCGCTGCCGGCCGACCTGCCGCAGCTTTCGGTGGCGGGGCTGTTCGTGGTCGGCCACCATGACGGGACGGTGGCGGTCGGCTCGACCTCCGAGCGCGACTACGCAAGCGCGGGCGCCACCGATGCGCAGCTCGAGGCGCTGATCGAGCGGGCCCGCGCCAGCGTGCCGGCGCTGGCGGGCGCCGAGGTGATCGAGCGTTGGGCCGGGCTGCGGCCGCGCAGCCCCTCGCGCGGGCCGGTGCTGGGGGCGTGGCCGGGGCGGGCGGGGCATTATGTTGCCAACGGCGGGTTCCGCATCGGTTTCGCGCTGGCGCCGCTGGTGGCCGAGCGGATGGCGGCGCTGATCCTCGACGGCCACGCCGACATCCCCGAGGAATTCGCCCCCGAGGCGGCCTTTGCCGGAAAGGGCGGCGGGGCGGGCTAGGGCATGTCGCGCAAAAGTGGGAACCGGTTTTGCGCTTCTCGGACATGCGAAATCAAAAGGTTGGAGTGGGTCGCGTGAATGCGGATGAAGGCGATCCGCCCCAGGGGCGGGCGCCGAAGGCCGCGCGCTGGGCGGCGAGGAAGCCGGAATGATCGGTGTTGAAGCCCCTCGCCATCCCGCCCGCCGGTCAGTGCGCTGCGGGCGAGCGCAAGGCGGGGATGCTGCCGCCGGTCGGCCCGAGGCCCAGCGCAAGCCCCAGCGCCGGCGTGGCGGCCGATGCGGCGGCCATCAGGCCGCGGCGGGAAATCCCGGTGGTCATTGCGTGTTCCCCCCTGATCCGCGCCGCCTCCCGGGGCGCAAGGCGGAAACCCCGGCACGGTCGCGCGCCCGGAACAACCGCGCCACCGGCCGCCATGGCCGGGCCAACCTACCGGATACGCACCAATATCCGCGCGACCTGCGGGCGGTGTCGCGAAAGGGCCTTGCACGCCGGCGAAGCCGCGTCCACCCTGCCGGCGCCCTGCCCGAGAGAGTGCCCGCGATGCCTGCGACGATCCTTCTGCTGAACGGCCCCAACCTCAACCTGCTTGGCCGCCGCCAACCCGAGATCTACGGCCACGAGACGCTGGCCGATGTCGAGGCCCAGTGCCGCGAGGTTCTGGCCGGTGCCGGGCTGGCGCTGGAGGCGCGCCAGTCGAACCACGAGGGGCAACTGGTCGACTGGATCCACGAGGCGCGCGAGGGGGCGGTGGGGATCGTGATCAACCCCGGGGCGTATTCGCACACGTCCGTTGCGATCCTCGACGCGCTCAACGCCTTCGAGGGGCCCGTGCTGGAGGTGCATGTCAGCAACATCCACAGACGCGAGGCATTCCGCCATCATTCCTTCGTCTCGGGGCGGGCCGACGGGGTGATCGCGGGGTTCGGGGTGCAGGGCTACGCGCTGGCGATGCAGCGGATGGCGGCGCTGGTGGTGTCGTGATGGCGCGCGTCGGTCTGGCCGGCGCCGGGCTGATCGGGTGCCGCCACGCCGAGGCGCTGGCCGCGGCCGAGGGGCTTGTGAACCGGCGCGTGATCGCCGCCATCCGCGCCTTGGCCGCCAGCGGGCAGACGGTGGCCCCCGACGCCGGCTGAGCGCGCCGTTGCGCGGCGCCGCCCCTGGGCGCGCGCCGGGCACGGCGGGTGTTAACGCTGCGCGCCTAATCCTCTCGCCCGGGGCCGATGGCCCGCGCGGAGCGGCGACAGGAGGGTTCGCACATGAACAAAGCAATCACCGACGGTCTGGCTCTGATGCCGCCGCCGTTCGCGGCGGGGCTCGACCAGTGGTCGAGCGGCGACGGCACCCCGGGCGCGCCCGGCTACGACGGCGCGCCGAACGCGGCCTTCGTGCCGGCCGACCAGGATTTCGGCGGCGCGCTGGAACTGCTCAAGACCCAGTCGGTGCAGAAGCTGCGCTATTTCGGGCAAACCCCGATCCTGCCCGGCTGCTACCTGCAGGTGCGGGTGCGGGTGAAGGCGATCAGCGGCAACCTGCCCTCGGTGCGGATCGCCGGCTGGGCCGGGGATGCCGGCGGCGGCCACGTCGCGGGCCTGCCCGAAACCGCCGCCGCGGTTCCGCTGACCACCTATGGCGAGGTGGTGACGGTCGAGGCGATCGTCGGCAGCGGCGCGCGCACCGGCGTCGACATGGCCTGGGGCATGGCGCCGGCGTTCGGCCATTTCGGGATCGACCTGACCGGGCCCGACGGCGGCGTGGTGCGCATCGACGATGTCGAGATCGACGACGTGACGGCCGTTTTCCACCGCAAGATGATGGATTGGGTCGATGTGCGCGACTATGGCGCGATCGGCGACGGCGTGGCCGACGACCGCGCCGCCTTCGTGGCCGCCGACGCCGCCGCGGCGGGGCGTGCGGTGCTGGTGCCGGCGGGCACCTTCCACATCGCGTCCAGCCTGTCGATGGAGGCGCCGATGCGCTTCGAGGGCACGCTGAGCATGCCCGCCGACGCGCGGCTGGAACTCAACCGCAGCTTCGACTTTCCCACCTACGCCGCCGCCTTCGGCGACGAGGCCGAGGGGCTTCGGCGCGGGCTTCAGGCGCTGTTCAACGCCACCGACCACCAGACCTTCGACCTGCGTGGCCGGCGGGTGCAGCTTGCCGCGCCGATCGACGTGCACGCCGCGGTGGGCAACAAGGACAGCTTCGCCATCCGCCGCGGCCTGACCAACGGCCAGATCGAGCTGATGGACGGCCCCGCGTGGGATACCGGCACCGTCACCTCGCAGGCGACCTATTCGCCAGGCCAGCCGTTCCGGCTGTCGGGCGTGGCCAACGTCGCCAACATCCCCGTCGGCGCGCTGGTCGAGGGCAGCGGCGTCGGGCGCGAGGTGTATGTGACCGAGCGCAACGTCGGCGCCGGCACCCTGTCGCTCAGCCAGCCGCTGTTCGACGCCACCGGCACCCAGACCTTCACCTTCCGCCGCTTCCGCTATGCGCTGGATTTCTCGGGCTTCACCTCGCTGTCGTCGTTCGAGATCACCAATATCGAGTTCCTGTGCAAGGGCGTCGGCAGCGCGATCATGCTGGCGCCCGAGGGGCTGATCTTCCGGCTGGCCGATTGCGTGATCTCCAAGCCGAAGGACCGGGGCGTGACCTCGATCGGGCGCGGGTGTCAGGGGATGTTCCTCGACCGTTGCCAGTTCCTGTCCAACGAACAGCCGCAGCCGGCCCAGAGCCGCACCACCATCGCCTTCAACGTCAACGCCAACGACGTCAAGGTTCGCGACTGCCGCGCGGTGCGGTTCCTGCACTTCGGGGTGATGGGCGGGGCCGGCCACATCCTGAACGGCAACCACTTCTTCCAGGGCGACGAGGAGAACCAGGCGCTGCGCACCGCCGGCATCGTGCTGACCTCGACCAATCCGCGGGTGACGATCACCGGCAACTACATCGACAATTGCTGGATCGAATGGGGCAACGAGCATGACGAGGCGCCCGACATGTCGAACGAGTTCTCGTTCGGGGCGCTGACGATCACCGGCAACAACTTCGTGTCGATCAATGTCGCGCCGTGGTTCCGGTGGCTGAAGGTGCGGCCCTATGGGCCCGGGCACTTCATCCAGGGCCTGTCGGTGACGGGCAACGTGTTCCGCACCATCAACGGCAACATCGACCGCATCGAGGAGGTGGACGAGGCGATCTCGGGCCTCGACATGACGCGGATGCGCAATGTCGTGTTCCTGGGCAACACCTTCAACGGCGTTCTCCAGATCACCCAGAACCCGGTGACGCTGATCCACGACCAGGCCGGCGAGGCCGCGACGTGGAGCCATGGCCCCGGCGCGTTCCTGCCCTTCGGCGGGCTTGCGCGCACCGTCGAGGCGGTGGTGGCCGAGGGGCCGGTGACCGATGCCGCCGGCGCAAACCGCCACGAGGCGCCCTTCGTGCGAGTGCGCCAGGGGGTGGACGAGCGGCAGTTTTCCCTGCACTGGCCGGTGCCGGTGAAGGGACGGGTCCAGGTTACCTCGCGCGCGGATGCGCCGATCTGACCGGGCTCAGGCGGGGGCGGCAAGGTCGGCGGCGTCCAGCGCATAGGCCTTGCCGAACCCGCCATTGAGCGCCCCCGACAACGGGCGCAACCGGACAAAGCCGAAGTCCGTGAAATCGACGTAGAGGCGCGCCTTCGGGTGCGCCTCGAGCCACCGGGCGCGCAGCGCGGCATGTTCGGGCGCGTCGCGGGCCACCGCCTCGGGGGTGGCCTGAAACGTCAGGCGGGGGTGGGTCAGCGGATCGCCGCGCGGCCCCGGCTCGCCCACCAGCACCGACACCTCGCCGCCGGCGGCCAGCGCGGCCGCGTGCTGCGACAGCGACGAGACCAGTGTCAGAGGCACGCCCGCGGCGTCGGTGCCGAGGGCGATGCGGCTGACGAAGGGCGCGGCGGTGCCCGGCCGGATCACCGCGAGCGCCGCGAACCGGGCGCCGGAAATCAGCGACCGGGCAAGCGCGCGCGATTCGGCGTCGGCGGGGCGGACGGGATCGGAGGTGGGGGGCATGGGCTTGACATCCCTCGTGCAGGGGCATTCTGTCGCATCCGACATTGTAGCGGCCATCATGAAGACCTCAATCCCGCAGCAACGGCCCAGCGTGGCCGAGCTGTTCCTGCCGAAACTTCTTACCGTGCTGCGCGAAGGCTACGACGCCCGCGCGCTGCGCGCCGATGCGCTGGCCGGGCTGACCGTCGCCATCGTCGCGCTGCCGTTGTCGATGGCGATCGCCATCGCCTCCGGGGTGGGGCCCGAGCGCGGGCTTTATACCGCCATCGTCGGCGGTTTCCTGGTGTCGGCGCTGGGCGGCAGCCGGTTCCAGGTGGGCGGGCCGGCGGGGGCGTTCATCGTGCTCGTGGCCGCGTGCGTGGCGCAGATCGGGGTGGGCGGGCTGATCCTGGCCACGATCCTGTCGGGCGCCATGCTGATGGTGGCCGGGGCGCTGCGGCTGGGCAGCTACATCCGCTTCATTCCCTATCCGGTGACGGTGGGCTTCACCGCCGGGATCGGCGTCATCATCTTCGCGAGCCAGCTTACCGGCCTCTTCGGCCTGACGCTGGCAGGGCCCGAGCCGGGGCCGCTGATCGACAAGCTGGGCGCGATCTGGACGGCGCGGGGCAGCGTGACCTGGGCCGCGGTGGCGGTGGCGGCGGGCACCATCGCGATCATCGAGGCGCTCAAGCGCTGGCGGCCGCGCTGGCCGTCGCTGCTGATCGGGGTGGCGGCGGCGACATTGGCGACGGCGCTGCTGGGCCTGCCGGTCGAGACCATCGGCAGCCGTTTCGGCGCCCTGCCACGGCTGCCGCCCCTGCCGGGCCTGCCCGCGGTCGATGCCGCGCTGGTCGCCGCGGCGCTGCCGTGGGCGGCGCAGTTCACGCTGCTGGGGGCCATCGAATCGTTGCTGTCGGCGGTGGTCGCCGACGGCATGAGCGGGCGCCACCACCGCGCCAACGCCGAACTGGTGGCGCAGGGTGTCGCCAATATCGGCGCCGGGTTGTTCGGCGGCTTCTGCGTCACCGGCACCATCGCGCGCACCGCGACCAACGTGCGCGCCGGCGCCCGCGGGCCGGTGGCGGGGATGCTGCATTCGGTGTTCCTGCTGGGCTTCCTGCTGTTGGCGGCGCCGCTGGCCTCGGGCATTCCGCTGGCGGCGCTGGCCGGGGTGCTGGCGATCGTGGCCTGGGGCATGATCGAGCGCGAGGCGATGGTGGCGCTGGCGCGCGCCTCGCGCGGCGAGGCGGCGGTGCTGGCCGTCACCTTCCTGCTGGTGGTGCTGCGCGACCTGACCGAGGGCATCGTGATCGGTTTCGCCATGGGTAGCCTGCTGTTCATCGGCCGGATGTCGCGCGCGGTCGAGGTGCGGGCGGGCCACCCGCTGATGCCCGACGACCGGCCCGATACCCGCGGCCCCATCGGCGACGGGCTGCCGGACGACGCCGGGGTGATGGTGTGGCATCTGCGCGGGGCGGTGTTCTTCGGCGCCGCCGGCACGCTGGCCTCGGCGCTCGATCGGATCGCGGAGCGGCCGCGCGCGCTGGTGCTCGACCTGTCGGAAACCCCGTTCGTCGACACCTCGGGGGCGCGGATGCTGGCGGTGCTGGCCGACAGGATGGTGCACCAGGGCTGCCGGGTGTGGATCAGCAGTGCCACGCCCGAAGTGCGGCGGATGCTGCTGCTGGCGGGGATGCGCCCGCCGGCGATTCGCTACAAGGCGCGAATCACCGACGCGGTGGCCGCGGCACGTGCGGCGCCGCCGGCCACCTGACGCGGCGGCCCCCCCCGCCGGTCGGTGCGGAATTCCGGCATGGCGCAATTACAGGCAATCATCTGAAAATACGCCTGAAACCTGGGCGTTTGCTGGGGCAATTTACAAAATTGCACGTTCAGGTGTAAAAGAATTTACACAAAAACACATTCACAAAAAGGGGTTACGCGATTCTGATGAACTGGTTTACAATGGGGGCAACAACCGGCCCGATCGGGTGCGCGATGGCTCGTCGCGCGCCACGCCGGGCGACACGAAGATCGCGTTTTCGAGGAGGATCCCCATGGCCGACACCGCCCAGTCCGCGACCCAGCCGGACATCACCTATTCCGCGCCCGAGTCGTTCGTCGCCAAGGCCCATGTGAACGCCGCGCAATACGACGCGATGTATGCCGATTCGATCAACGACCCCGAGGCGTTCTGGGGCGAGCAGGGCAAGCGGCTGGAGTGGATCGCGCCCTACTCCAGGGTCAAGAACACCACCTTCGAGTTCGGCAAGGTCGACATCCGCTGGTACGAGGACGGAATCCTCAACGTCGCCGCCAACTGCATCGACCGCCACCTCGAGACCCGCGGCAACCAGACCGCGATCATCTGGGAGCCCGACGATCCGACGACGCCGGCGCGGCACATCAGCTATCGCCAGCTTTACGAGAACGTCAATCGCGTCGCCAACGCGCTGCTGGCGCAGGGCGTGATGCGCGGCGACCGGGTGGTGATCTATCTGCCGATGATCCCCGAGGCGGCCTATGCGATGCTGGCCTGCGCGCGGATCGGGGCGATCCACTCGGTGGTCTTCGCGGGGTTCTCGCCCGACGCGCTGGCCAACCGGATCAACGATTGCGGCGCCAAGGTGGTGATCACCGCCGACACCGCCCCGCGCGGCGGCCGGCGCACGCCGCTCAAGTCCAACACCGACGCGGCGCTGCTGCATTGCTCGGACAAGGTGCGCTGCCTCGTGGTCAAGCACACCGGCGACCAGACGACATGGATCCAGGGCCGCGACGTCGACCTGCACGCGCTGATGGAGCATGTCTCGCCCGAATGCCCGCCGCGGCCGATGGGGGCGGAGGATCCGCTGTTCGTCCTTTACACCTCGGGCTCGACCGGGCGGCCGAAGGGGGTGGTGCACACCTCGGGCGGCTACCTCGTCTATGCCGCGATGACGCATCAATACACCTTCGACTATCACGACGGAGACGTGTTCTGGTGCACCGCCGATGTCGGCTGGGTCACCGGGCACACCTACATCGTCTATGGCCCGCTTGCGAACGGCGCGACCACCCTGATGTTCGAGGGCGTGCCGACGTGGCCCGATGCCGGCCGCTTCTGGGAGGTGTGCGAAAAGCACCGGGTGACGCAGTTCTACACCGCGCCTACCGCGATCCGCGCGCTGATGGCGCACGGCACCGCGCCGGTGGAAAAGCACGACCTGTCGTCGCTGCGGCTGCTGGGCAGCGTGGGCGAGCCGATCAACCCCGAGGCCTGGCTGTGGTACAACGAGCATGTCGGCAAGGGCCGTTGCCCGATCGTCGACACCTGGTGGCAGACCGAAACCGGCGGCCACATGATCACGCCGCTGCCCGGCGCCACGCCCACCAAGCCCGGTTCGGCCACGCGGCCCTTCTTCGGGGTGCAGCCGATCGTGCTCGAACCCGAAAGCGGCAAGCCGATCGAAACCACCGAGGCCGAGGGCGTGCTGTGCATCGCCGATAGCTGGCCGGGGCAGATGCGCACCGTCTGGGGCGATCACGAGCGCTTTCAGGAAACCTACTTCCAGCAATACAAGGGGTATTACTTTACCGGCGATGGTTGCCGTCGCGACAAGGACGGCTATTACTGGATCACCGGACGGGTGGACGACGTGATCAACGTCTCGGGCCACCGCATGGGCACCGCCGAGGTGGAATCGGCGCTGGTCGCCCATGCCAAGGTCGCCGAGGCCGCGGTGGTCGGCTATCCGCACGACCTCAAGGGCCAGGGCATCTATGCCTATGTCACCCTGATGAACGGCGTCGAACCCACGGACGAATTGCGCGACGAGCTGATCAAGTGGGTGCGCACCGAGATCGGCCCGATCGCCAGCCCCGACCTGATCCAGTGGGCGCCGGGCCTGCCCAAGACCCGCTCGGGCAAGATCATGCGCCGCATCCTGCGAAAGATCGCCGAGAACGACCACGGCAGCCTTGGCGACACCTCGACGCTGGCCGATCCGTCGGTGGTCGACGACCTGATCGCCAACCGGATGAACCGGGGGTGAGCGCGATGGACGCGACAACGCCGCAGGGCGGCGCGCCGGTGCTGATCCTGCTCGGGCCGCCGGGCGCGGGCAAGGGCACACAGGCGCGGATCCTGGAGGAACGTTTCGGGCTGGTGCAGCTTTCCACCGGCGACCTGCTGCGCGCCGCGGTCGCCGCCGGAACCGAGGCCGGGCGCGCCGCAAAGGCGGCGATGGAGGCCGGCGCGCTGGTCTCGGACGAGATCGTGCTGGCGATCCTGCGCGACCGGATGGCGGCGCCCGATGTCGCCGCCGGCGTCATCCTTGACGGCTTCCCGCGCACCGCCGGGCAGGCGCAGGCGCTCGACGCGCTGCTGGCCGGCAACGGGCAGGCGGTGACGGCGGCGATCAGCCTCGAGGTGGACGATGCCGCGATGGTCGCGCGCGTCACCGGCCGCTACACCTGCGCCGATTGCGGCGAGGGATATCATGACGTCTTCAAGCAGCCCGCCACCGCGGGTGTTTGCGACAAGTGCGCCGGCACGGCGTTCAGCCGCCGCGCCGACGACAACGCCGAAACCGTGGGCGAGCGGCTGCGCGCCTATCACGCGCAGACGGCACCGCTGATCGCCTATTACGACGGGCGCGGCGTGCTTCGGCGCATCGACGCGATGGGCGGGATTGCAACGATCGCCGGGGCTCTGGCCACGGTCGTGACCGGCGTTTCGGCCTGACACGGAAAGGCCGGTTTCCCGTGCGCGGGGCACCGGAAAATGAAACGGAACAACCTAGGGAGGGACATCCATGACGGACAAATCATCGTCGAATGCCTACTGGGCCGCGAACAAGAAGATCATCCTGATCTTCCTTGTGATCTGGTTCGTGGTCTCGTTCGGCTTCGGCATCATCCTGCGCCCGATGCTGTCGGGTATCGCGGTCGGCGGCACCGACCTCGGCTTCTGGTTCGCGCAACAGGGCTCGATCCTCGTCTTTATTGTGCTGATCTTCCTCTACGCGATCATCATGAACCGCCTCGACGCCGAACACGGCGTGAACGAGCAGTAAGGGACCGGCGACATGGATCAGTTTACCCTCAACCTGGTGGTGGTGGGCGCGACCTTCGCGCTTTACATCGGCATCGCGATCTGGGCCCGCGCCGGGTCCACGTCGGAATTCTATGCTGCGAACCGCGGCGTCAACCCGGTGGTCAACGGCATGGCCACCGCGGCCGACTGGATGTCGGCCGCCTCGTTCATCTCGATGGCCGGCCTGATCGCCTTCGTCGGCTACGACAACTCGACCTACCTGATGGGCTGGACCGGGGGGTTCGTGCTGCTGGCGTTGCTGCTGGCGCCCTACCTGCGCAAGTTCGGCAAGTTCACCGTGCCCGAGTTCATCGGCGACCGGTTCTACAGCCAGTCGGCGCGCCTGGTGGCGGTGCTGTGCCTGATCGTCGCCTCGGTGACCTACGTGATCGGGCAGATGACCGGCGTCGGCGTGGCGTTCTCGCGCTTCCTCGAGGTCGATGTCTCGACCGGCCTCTATATCGGCGCGGCGATCGTGTTCCTGTATGCCGTGCTCGGCGGGATGAAGGGGATCACCTATACCCAGGTGGCGCAATACTGCGTGCTGATCACCGCCTACACCATCCCGGCGATCTTCATCTCGCTGCAACTGACCGGCGTCGCGCTGCCGCCGATCGGCCTGTTCTCCGAGCATACCGCCTCGGGGATGCCGCTGCTCGAGCGGCTGGACGCGATGGTGACCGACCTCGGCTTTCGCGAATACACCAGCCACGACGGCAACACGCTGAACATGTTCCTGTTCACGATGTCGCTGATGATCGGCACCGCGGGCCTGCCGCATGTCATCATCCGCTTCTTCACGGTGCCGCGGGTGGCCGATGCGCGCTGGTCGGCGGGCTGGGCGCTGGTGTTCATCGCGCTGCTGTACCTGACCGCCCCGGCGGTCGGTGCGATGGCGCGGCTGAACATCATGGAAACCATGTGGCCGAACGGCGGGCTCAACGGCGGCGCGGTTCAGCTTGAATCGATCCGCAACGACGACGAGCTGTCGTGGATGCGCAACTGGGAAGTTACCGGCCTGCTCAAGTTCGAGGACAAGAACGGCGACGGGATGATCCAGTACTACAACGACCGCAGCGAAGCGATGACGGCCCTGGCCGATCAGCGCGGCTGGGCCGGCAACGAACTGACGGTGAACAACGACATCCTCGTGCTCGCCAACCCCGAGATCGCGCAGCTTCCGGGCTGGGTGATCGCGCTGGTCGCCGCCGGCGGTCTGGCGGCGGCGCTGTCGACCGCGGCGGGCCTGCTGCTGGCCATCGCCTCGGCCATCAGCCACGACCTGATCAAGGGCACGATCAACCCCGACATCTCGGAGCGGGGCGAGCTTCTGTCCGCGCGGATCGCGATGGCGGGGGCGATCGTGGTGGCGACCTATCTGGGCCTCAACCCGCCGGGCTTCGCCGCGCAGACGGTGGCGCTGGCCTTCGGCCTTGCCGCGGCCTCGATCTTCCCGGCGCTGATGATGGGCATCTTCTCGAAGCGCATCAACAATGCCGGTGCGGTCGCGGGCATGCTCGTGGGCCTCGGGTTCACGCTGGTCTACATCTTCCTGCACAAGGGCTGGTTCTTCATCCCCGGCACCAACTCGTTCCCCGACACGGTGGCGGATTCGCTGTTCGGCATCCAGTCGACGGCGATCGGGGCGGTGGGCGCGGTGCTCAACTTCGCGGTCGCCTATGTCGTCTCGGGCATGACCAAGGAGCCGCCGCAGGAAATCCAGGAGCTGGTGGAAAGCATCCGCGTGCCGCGTGGCGCCGGGGCGGCCACCGGCCACTGACACCGACGACGGCGCGCCCCTTCGGGGCGCGCC
>JGI25321J50212_10003325_pt1 | contig 11285 bp, 10 predicted proteins | sample AutmiccommuBRH23_FD_50212 | JGI IMG/M metagenome (IMG submission 50212)
CTTGCCGCCGCATGCGGCGACATGATCGAACAGCGCGCGGCTGGCCTTCACATCGGCGATAACCGTCGCCCCGGGGTGGTCCCTGAGCACATCCTCGGCGTAGATCATCAGCAGCTGGTCACCCCAGATCACGCGGCCCTGGCCATCGATCGCGCCGATCCGGTCGCCATCGCCATCGAAAGCCACTCCGAAATCGAGCTGCTTGTCCGCGACCAGCGCCTTGAGGTCCGCCAGATTGGCCTCGACCGTGGGATCGGGATGATGATTGGGGAAATTGCCATCCACTTCGGTGTAAAGCAGATGATGGGTGCCCGGCAGGCGCGCAGCAAGTTTCTCAAGCGCCGGGCCGGCAGCACCATTGCCCGCATCCCAGCCGACCTTGAGCCCGGCGAGCGTCGCGGGGTCTATCCCGTCCAGCCCCTCAAGCAGCCGCCCGACATACTCTTCGAGGATGTCCTTCGTTTCGGTCGCTCCGGCGCCGTTGGTCCAAGCGCCCTGCGCGGAAACCTCGCCCAGCCGCTGGATATCCGCGCCGAAGAACGGGCGCCCCTGGAACACCATCTTGAAGCCATTGTAATTGGAGGGATTATGGCTGCCGGTTATCTGGATGCCGCCGTCCACATCCGCAGTTGATGCCTCGGCGTAATAGAGCATCGGGGTTGGCCCCATGCCAATCCGCACCACGTCGCATCCGCTCGCGGTCAACCCTTCGACCAGCGCGTGTTCGAGAATGGGTGAGCTGATCCGCCCGTCATAGCCAACCGCGACCCTGCTGCCGCCCGCCTCGCGCAGCATGGTACCAAAGCTGCGACCGATGGCGCGCGCATCGTCTGGCCCAAGCGTTTCACCAATGATCCCGCGAATGTCATATTCGCGCAGCACGGTGGGATGGAATGTGTGATTCATGAAATAAAGCCTGGTTCAATAATGGGGGCCCGACGCAAGCTTAGCCCATACACGGTGCATGCGTCATCCTTGCGGCGGAATCTCTGGGGGCAGTTCATCGAGCAGGAGATCGCGCGCGGCATTGGCTTCGTGCACCTGTTCGTTGGTGCCGCCGCGATCGGGATGGACCATCGCCACAAGACGTTTGTGCGCCTCTACAATCTGCCTGCGGTCGGCCTGTGGCGCCACTCCCAGCAGCTTGCGCGCCCTGTCCAGCGCGCGCTGGCGGGTGGATTGCCCACGCAGATATTCCCACGGCCAGCGCCCGAAAATCAGCTTGCAGGCAAAGCAGGCGATTGCTGCAATGATGAGCAGGCGGATCATGGCCTCAGGCGAGCTCGAGCCGTGGCTGCGGTGGCGCGAATTCGGGCAGCGCCAACGCCTTTACCAGTTCGCGCAATTCCTGCCGCGCGACGAGGTGGCTGGTGCCCAGCTCTCCCAGATGCCCCTTGTCGAGCAGGGTGAGCCCCGAAGGGAACAGCTCGCGGTAGATCACGCGTTCGGAAAGCCCCTGCGCGACGCGGAAACCCACCCGCTTGCTGAGCTCGGCCAGCGCCTGCTCGATACGGGTCATATTACGGGCTTCGATATGGCCGGTGCGGTTGCGCACCACCACCCAGTCCATCTGGCGGCGCTGGTGTTCGATCGTCGCGCGGCTGCGCTTGAGCCGCGCTTCCCAGATCAGCTCGGCATAGAAGCTGAGCCGTTTGACCTTGAAGGTTTCACCTTCGACCTGGCCGATCAGGTCGAAATCGACGAAGCTGTCATTCATCGGAGTGACCAGCGTATCGGCCTCGGTTGCAGCGTGGCGCGCCAGCGGATCGTCGCGCCCCGGCGTGTCATAGACGATATAATCGGCCTGCTGGCCAAGCTCATGAGTAAGCGTTTCAAGCCCCTCCACATCGCCTTCATAGACCCGGAACTCGGCCGTTGGCAGAGTAATCTGGCGCCTGGCGGCGGTATCGGCCCGGTTCTCGAGATAGCGCGCCATGGTGCGCTGGCGCGGGTCGAGATCGATCGCCACCACCCGCGCCCCGCGATAGGCCAGCGCGATAGCGATATGCACCGCCGTTGTGGACTTGCCGGTGCCGCCCTTTTCATTGGCGAAAACGATCCGGTGGGGGTTGCTGGCGGACATGAACGCGCGTGCCTTTCGATTTTCTTGTCTCGCCCGCAACTTGGGCGCTAGGGGGAAAGAGGTTTCAATATCGGAGGGGTTGCCAAGGTGCAAACCGCCACAACGCTCGACATGTTGAGAAATGCACTGGCGAAGCTGCGCCACGCGGGCAGCACGGTGGCCCTGGTCCCCACCATGGGCGCGCTGCACGAGGGGCATCTCGCTCTAGTGCGCGAAGCCAGGGCCAAATGCGACCATGTCGTCGCCTCGATCTTCGTCAACCCTACCCAGTTCGGACCCAACGAGGATCTTGATGCCTATCCGCGCCAATTGGCACAGGATTCGGCGATGCTCGAGGCNGAAGGAGTGGCGCTGCTATGGGCGCCTACTCTCGAAGCGATGTATCCCGACGGCTTCGCCACCACAATTTCGGTCAGCGGGGTGAGCGAAGGCCAATGCGGGGCGGCGCGGCCAGGCCATTTTGATGGCGTGGCCACTGTGGTGTGCAAGCTGTTCAACCAGGTCATGCCGGACATGGCCTTTTTCGGCGAGAAGGATTTCCAGCAGCTCGCAGTGATCCGCGCGATGGCCCGCGACCTTGATCTTACCCGCCCGCATGTGCGTGACATCGTGGGTGTGCCGACCGTGCGCGAGGCCGATGGTTTGGCGATGAGCAGCCGCAACCGCTATCTTTCGCAGCGCGACCGCGCCGCAGCAGCCGCACTGCCTCGCGCGATGAAGGCCGCGATTGCCGCAATCGAAGCGGGAGAGGACGTGGGGCAAGCGCTCGCCGCACTCAAGGATGCGTTGCTCGGCGCAGGCTTTGATCGCATCGATTACGCTGAGCTAGTCGATTCGACTTCTCTGGCAGCCCTTGATAGCGTAAACTGCGTTCCGGCGCGGCTGCTGGTCGCTGCGCGGATCGGGGGAACGCGCCTCATCGACAACATGGGCGTAAGCATAAAGGGTCAATACCAGCAAGCCTGATCCCCGGAGCAGGCTGTTAGCAATTCCGCGGGTAGCGGGGCGCGCAAGGTTGATCGCTATGCCATATACACACGATCCGTATTGGGAGGCATTGACGCAAGCCGCGCACTCAGGAACGATTGTCTTGTTCCGGCGTGCCATTCAAAGGCTTCTGGACACCCTAAATTTTCAGGCACTGTACTTCCTTGCCCCGATTGTCGCTGATCGGCGCGCCGCCCGCGTGCTGTGGAACATTGGTTTCCCCAGGGAACTGGAGCAGGAATATCAGCAAGGGCTGTGGCAGCATGATCCACTGCCTGACATCGCGCTTTCGCGAACCAGGGCCTTTCGCTTCTCCGACGCGCCGCGCCTGACCAAGCTGACCAAGGGGCAGCAGGAATTCCTGAAGCGTGCAGGTGAAGGCGTAGGCGTGCTGTGCATCGGTCCCTATGCGCGTTCAGGCTTTGTCGGCGTGGGCCTGCAGATGGAGCGCAAGCCGCTCATGTCTGCGGATGTGCGAAGAACCCAGGTTGCCGCGCAGCTCTGCTTCCAGCGCTATTGCGATCTGGTAGGGCCAAATACCGATGGCATGCCGGAACTGTCTCAGCGCGAACTGGACGTGATCACCTGGATCGGCGAAGGCAAGAGCAATGCGGTGATCGCGGAAATCCTGGGTATTTCGAAGAATTCAGTCGACAGTTATGTGAAGCGGATCTTCGCCAAGCTGGGTGTTTCCGATCGCACAGCGGCAGCGGTACGCGCCGTTTCGCTGGGACTGATAGCTGCGGGCAAGCACAGCCGCCAAGCCGCGCATCGGCCAAGGTGGCTGATTTAAGCGACTCGCAGTTGACCCCCAGTTTGGGGACAAGCCAATTTCAATGCCCGTCGCTACACCTTCACTAGAAACGGCATATGAGCCTTTCGGGTTCCAAAGCCGGATGCCACCAGAATAACTGGGGTGTCCGGCTTTTCTTTTTGGGTTCAGGCTCTGCCCTGGAAGAGATGGAGCGGGTAGCGGGGAGTCGCAGACGAACGAGCGCAGCGAGGACAATCGAACCCGCATTGCTGCGATCTTGTGCTGCGATCGAAAGGCTGGAGCGGGTAGCGGGAATCGAACCCGCATAACTAGCTTGGAAGGCTAGGGCTTTACCACTAAGCTATACCCGCCCGCTCACGCCATGCGTCATGGGCGCGCGCAATTGCCACGGTTGCAGGGGATTCGTCAACTGTCTCGACACGTCTCACCTTACACTCCTGCAAGCAATTCTATATTTTCTCCGACGCCTTGAGCCACTAGGCCGCGAGGCAATACTCAATCAATCAGCGAAACCCTATGCGAAGCCTGACCCATCTCGAGCGGCTCGAAGCCGAAAGCATCCACATCATGCGCGAGGTGGTGGCCGAGGCTGAACGCCCTGTCATGCTCTATTCGATCGGCAAGGACAGCGCGGTGATGCTGCATTTGGCGCGCAAGGCGTTTTACCCTGCGCCGCCGCCATTCCCGCTGCTGCATGTCGATACTACGTGGAAGTTCCGCGAAATGTACGATCTGCGCGAAAGGATGGCGCAGGAAGCGGGCATGGAACTGCTGGTGTGGCACAATGAAGAGGCGCAGGAACGCGGGATCAACCCGTTCGACCATGGCCCGCTGCACACCGATATGTGGAAGACACAGGGGCTGAAGCAGGCGCTCGACCATTACGGGTTCGATGCCGCATTCGGCGGGGCCCGACGAGACGAGGAAAAAAGCCGTGCGAAGGAGCGCGTGTTCTCTTTCCGCACCGCCAGCCACGGCTGGGACCCGAAGAACCAGCGGCCCGAGCTGTGGAACATATATAACGCGAAGAAAGCCAAGGGTGAGAGCATCCGCGTGTTCCCCTTGAGCAACTGGACCGAGCTCGACATCTGGCAATATATCATGCGTGAAGGGATCGAGATCGTGCCGCTCTATTTCGCGGCGCAGCGCCCGACCTATGAATGGGATGGCGGCCTGTTCATGGCCGATGATCCCGACCGGCTTGAGCAGGTTCTTGGCCGCAAGCCGGAAATCACCCCGCGATCGGTGCGCTTTCGCACGCTGGGCTGCTGGCCGCTGACCGGCGCGGTCGAAAGCACGGCCTCGACTCTGGCCGAGGTAGTGCAGGAGATGCTGCTCACCTCCACCAGCGAACGCCAGGGACGCGTGATCGACAAGGATGAAGGCGGCGCCGGGATGGAGAAAAAGAAGCAGGAGGGCTACTTCTGATGCCCCCCCCTGAGAACCAACAAGCCTATCGCCCCGATGCGCTGATCGCCGAGGATATCGAGACTTATCTCGAAACCCACCAGAACAAGCAGCTGCTGCGCTTCATCACCTGCGGCAGCGTGGATGACGGCAAGAGCACCCTGATCGGCCGGTTGCTCTATGATTCCAAGATGATCTTCGAAGATCAGCTCGCCGCGCTTGAAAGCGACAGCAAGAAGCAAGGTACGCAGGGGCAGGAGATCGACTTTGCCCTGCTGGTAGATGGCCTTGCTGCAGAACGCGAACAAGGCATTACGATCGATGTCGCCTATCGCTTCTTCGCAACCGAGAAACGCAAGTTCATCGTGGCCGATACGCCCGGCCATGTGCAGTACACGCGCAATATGGTGACCGGCGCCTCCACCGCCGATCTGGCGGTGATCCTGATCGATGCGCGCAAGGGCGTGCTCGAGCAGACAAGGCGCCATTCCTACATCGCGCATCTGCTCGGCATCCGGCATATGGTGCTGGCGGTGAACAAGATGGACCTGGTCGGTTACGAGCAGGCCGTGTTCAACCAGATCGTGCGCGATTATCGCAAGTTCGCCGAGGAGATCGGCATTGCGGAGTTTACTACAATCCCGATTTCGGGCTTCAAGGGCGACAATATAACTCAAGCGCCTTCGGCCAATACGCCGTGGTATTCAGGACCCAGCCTGATCCACCACCTCGAAACGGTCGAGCTGGCCAATACTNTGGCGCAGGAGCGNAGCTTCCGAATGCCGGTGCAATGGGTCAACCGGCCCAATCTCGATTTCCGCGGTTTTGCCGGCCTGGTTTCGGACGGCACCATCAAGCCGGGCGATGCGGTGCGGATCGTGCCATCGGGCAAGACCAGCACGGTCAAAACCATCACAACCTTCGATGGCGAGCTGGACGAAGCGGTGGCGGGCCAGTCGGTCACGCTCACGCTGGAGGACGAAGTCGATTGCAGCCGCGGCGATGTGATCGCGGCAGCGGGCGATCCGCCCGAAGCCTCCGATCAGTTCGAAGCAACCATCGTGTGGATGAGCGACGAAGCGCTCAAGCCCGGTCGCGGCTATTGGCTCAAGCTGGGCACACAGACCGTCACTGCCAATGTGCAGCCGCCCAAATACGAAATCTGCATCAACAGCTTCGAGCATCTGGCGGCAAAAACGCTCGACCTCAATGCCATCGGCGTCGCGGAGCTACGCACCGATCGCCCGATCACCTTCGAACCCTATGACAAGAGCCGCCAGCTTGGCGGTTTCATCCTGATCGACAAGTTCACCAATGCCACGGTGGCAGCAGGAATGATCCATTTCAGCCTGCGGCGGGCGCAGAACGTGCACTGGCAACCGAGCGAGATCACCCGCGACGATCACGCCGCGCTCAAGAACCAGAAGCCCCGCGTGCTGTGGTTCACCGGGCTTTCCGGTTCAGGCAAGTCGACCATTGCCAATGAGGTGGAAAAGCGGCTCAACCTGATGAACCGCCACACCTTCCTGCTCGATGGCGACAATGTCCGCCACGGGCTCAATCGCGACCTCGGTTTTACCGAAATGGACCGGATCGAGAATATCCGCCGTATCGGCGAAGTCGCGAAGCTGATGGCAGATGCCGGGCTGATCGTGCTCACTGCCTTCATCAGCCCGTTCCGCGCCGAACGGCGCATGGTGCGCGAGATGTTGCCCGAGGGCGAGTTCATCGAGATCTTCGTCGACACGCCGCTGGAGGTTGCGGAAAGCCGCGATGTGAAGGGTCTCTACAAGAAGGCACGCGAAGGCCAGCTGAAGAACTTCACCGGGATCGACAGCCCCTATGAACCGCCTGAAAATGCGGAAATTCGTGTCAACACAGTCGAGATGACCCCGGCCGAAGCGGCCGAATATATCATCGAACAGATCCTGCCGCTGAAATGATTGGTGACAAGAGTTCAATCGACGCCGACCTTGCTGCACAGCTGGCTGCGGAAGCGGGGCGTATACTGCTGGATGTGCGCGCGAGCGGCCAATTTCATGGCAAGGCGCTGGGCCAGGAAGGCGACCGGTTGGCCAATGCTTTCCTGTGCGAAGCGCTGCGTCACGAGCGTCCCGATGACGGGCTGCTATCCGAAGAGGAAAGTGACAACCCGGCCAGGCTGGAAAAACGCCGCGTATGGATCATCGACCCGGTCGACGGGACGCGGGAATATGGCGAGGAACGCAGCGACTGGGCCGTACATGTCGGGCTGGCGGTCGGTGGCCAGGCCATGGTGGGCGCAGTTGCATTGCCTGGGCTGACGGCGGAAGACGGGAGCCGGGGGATTGTGCTGCGGTCCGATCAGCCCATGATGCTGCAGCCAGCTGCGGCTGTGCCGCGTCTGGTCGTCAGCCGCACGCGTCCTGCACAGGAAGCCGTGGCAGTGGCCAAGGCGATCGGCGGCGAACTGGTGCCGATGGGCAGTGCCGGTGCCAAGGCCATGGCCGTGGTGCGCGGTGAGGCGGAGATATATCTCCATTCAGGCGGGCAATATGAATGGGACAATTGCGCGCCGGTGGCGGTGGCGCAAGCACACGGGCTGCACTGCTCACGCATCGACGGATCGCCGCTGGTCTACAACAACGCGGACACCTATTTGCCTGACCTGCTGATCTGCCGTCCGGAATGGGTCGAGCGCGTGCTCGAAGAAGTGCGCAAGCTCGGCTGACCGCGGCGCGGCTATTCTCCGTCGAATTGCATCAGGGCGCTGACTTCGACGCTCGCTTCACGTAGCTTGCCAGCACCGCCAAGGTCGGGCAGGTCGATCACGAACAGCGCATCGTCCACCGTCGCTCCCGCCTGGCGCAGAAGTTGCGCAGCGGCCAGCGCGGTGCCGCCAGTGGCGATCAGGTCGTCCACGATCACAACTGTCTGCCCATGCGGGATCGCAAGTGGATCGATCTCGAGCCGGTCGGTGCCATATTCCAGCGCATAGTCGATCCCCAGCACCTTGACCGGCAGCTTGCCCGGTTTTCGCACCGGGACAAAACCGAGCCCCAGCTCCACTGCCACTGCCGCACCAAAGATAATTCCGCGTGCTTCCATGCCCGCGATCGCCTCGGCACCAAGGTCGCGCGCGCGATCGGCCAGGTGCCTGACCGTCGCAGCAAGCCCTAGCGGATGACTGATCAAGGTGGTGATATCGCGGAACTGGATGCCGGGCTGGGGAAAATCCGGCACCGTGCGGATCAGTCCCTTGAGTTCGCTGGGCGTCATTGCGTCATTCTCCAAAGCAAGGCGCCCCACCATCGCGAAGATGGCAGGGCGCCTCAACAATTACATGCGCGAAAAAGATCAGTCTTTCTTGCGCGGTTTGAGCGATGCCCAGATCTGTTTCTTCGAAAGATAGGCCAGGATTGTCGCAAACAGCAGGAACCCAAGCACCGGCCAGCCGGTCTGCTTGCGCTTCACCAGCGTGGGTTCAGCGGTCCAGGTCAGGAATGCCGAAACGTCCTTGGCCATCTGGCTCACTGTTGCCTCTGTACCGTCGGCATAGGTGACCTGCCCATCAGTGGTCAGCGGCGGCGCCATGGCGATATTCACATTGGCGAAATAGGGGTTGAAGCTCATCCCTGCCGGAACTTCGAAATCCGGGAATTTGGCCAGCACTTCAGGATCGGGCTCGCCATACCCGGTGAGCAGCGAATATACATAATTGCTGCCATCATGGCGCGCCTTGGTGATCAGCGAGAGATCGGGCGGGTGACCCGTGCCGAAATAGGGTACCGGCGGGAATTGATCGGTCGGCAGCCCCGGCTGGGTAACCACTTCTGAGGTGGCGGGATCGTACTTCGGGATCTGGTACTGCGCCGCTTCGGCCTTAACCTCGGCTTCGCTGTAGGTCAGCTCCTCCAGATTACGGAAGGCGACATATTGCAGGCTGTGGCACGCTGCACACACTTCCTTGTAGACCTGATACCCGCGCTGGAGCTGGGCATAGTCCCATTTGCCGAACGGGCCATCGAAGCTGAACCCGCCTTCCGGACCATGCGCAACCTTGTGAAGTTCAAGTTCGGCGGTCGGTTCGACAAACTGGCCGTGCTTGGCGAAGGTCGAGAAGGCCGGGCCGACACCAAAGGCAAACGCCCACAAAACCGCGACGGTAAAGCCGATACCGACGACGATGGAAATGATACGGGTCATATCGTTAGCTTTCTTTCGTCCTTAGGCTTCGGTTGCGGCTTTGCCGCCCAGCACTGCGTCGGTGATCGAGTAAGGCAACGGCTCGGGCTTTTCGATCGAGCTGATGATCGGCAGGATCACAAGGAAGTGGAGGAAGTAATACGCGGTCGCGAACTGGCTGAGCATGATGTACGGCTCTTCCGCGTGCGCTCCGCCGAGGTAGAACAGCGCGGCCATGCACGGGATCAGCCCGAACCAGAAGAACTTGCGGAACAGTGGGCGATAGTGGCCGCTGCGCACCGCTCCCTTGTCAAGCCAGGGCAGGAAGAACCACACCAGAATCGAAGCAAACATCGCCAGCACGCCCCAAAGCTTGGCCGGAAGGATGAAGTCGAAGGTAAAGGCGCGCAGGATCGCGTAGAATGGATAGAAGTACCATTCGGGCACGATCAGCGCCGGGGTCGAGAGTGGGTTCGCTTCGATGTAATTGTCCGGGTGGCCCAGCGCATTGGGCGCGAAGAACACCATGATAGCGAAGAAGATCAGCACCACACCGAGGCCGAAACCGTCCTTCGCCGTGTAGTACGGATGGAACGGCACAGTGTCGCTCTCGCTCTTCACTTCCACCCCGGTGGGGTTGGATGACCCCGGAATGTGCAGTGCCCACACATGCAGGATCACCACAGCGGCAATCACGAAGGGCAGCAGGAAGTGCAGGCTGAAAAAGCGGTTCAATGCAGCATTGTCAGGTGCATATCCGCCCAGGATCCAGATCTGCAGATTTTCGCCAACCAGCGGGATCGCGCCGAACAGGCCGGTAATCACCTGTGCACCCCAGAAGCTCATCTGGCCCCAGGGCAGGACATAGCCCATGAAGGCGGTAGCCATCATGAGCAGGAAGATGACCACTCCCAGCAACCAGATCATCTCGCGCGGGGCCTTGTACGAAGAGTAGAAGAAGCCGCGGAAGATGTGGAGATAGACCACGATGAAGAAGAAGCTGGCGCCGTTGGCATGCGCATAGCGCATCAGCCAGCCCCAGTTGACGTTGCGCATGATGTGTTCGACCGTGGCAAACGCAACCGTCTGATTGGCTGCATAATGCATCGCCAGGATAACCCCGGTAATGATCTGTACCACCAGAAAGAAACCGGCCAGAACGCCGAAATTCCACATATAATTGAGGTTGCGCGGTACCGGATAGCCGGCCCCCACTGCGTTATAGACCAGGCGAGGAAGCGGAAGCCTCTCGTCCATCCATTTCATGAACGCATTCTGCGGTTCGTACTGGCGTGCCCAGGCAAAGCTCATCGCAATTCTCTCAGTTCTCAGCCGACGCGGATGACGCTGTCAGAAGTGAATTCGTAATCGGGAACAACAAGGTTGGCTGGTGCCGGACCTTTGCGGATGCGCCCTGCGGTGTCGTAGTGCGAGCCGTGGCAGGGGCAGAAATAGCCGCCATAATCGCCCTTGTTCTCACCCTCCGCCGCACCCAGCGGTACACAGCCCAGATGGGTGCAGATGCCCATGGTCACCAACATGTCGTGGTGGCCATCCTTGGTGCGTTCGATCAAGGAGGCCGGATCGCGCAGCGATGCAACATCAACCGCATTGGCCTCGTCGATCTCTGTCGGTGTCAGGCGGCGCACGAACAGCGGCTGCTTGCGGAATTCGGCCTTGATCGCCTGGCCCGGCTCGATTGCCGAAACATCGACCTCGGTTGTACTGGCGGCCAGCACGTCCCTGGATGGCGACATCTGGCTGACCAGCGGCAGCAGCGTAACCACGCCGCCCACGCCAGCCGCGCTCACCGCAGCAATATGAATGAAATCGCGCCGCCGGAACCCGTCTTCTCCCGCCATAGAGGCG
>JGI25321J50212_10003330_pt1 | contig 11273 bp, 10 predicted proteins | sample AutmiccommuBRH23_FD_50212 | JGI IMG/M metagenome (IMG submission 50212)
GCCGCGCGGTGGCCGAGGCGGCGCTGAACGATCCGCAAGCGCATCTTTACGGCCCCGTCCTCGGCCTGCCCGATCTGCGCGCCGAGGTGGCGGCGCACTGGTCCGCCACCTATGGCGGCAGCGTCGTCCCCGCTCAGGTCGCCATCACCTCTGGCTGCAATCAGGCCTTTTGCGCGGCCATCACCACGCTCTGTGCCGAAGGGGATGAGGTTATCCTACCAACCCCATGGTATTTCAACCATAAAATGTGGCTCGACATGGCGGGTGTGCGCGCTGTCGCGCTGCCTGCGGGCGCGGAACTTTTGCCCGATCCGGATCATGCGGCGGCGCTCATCACGCCGCGCACCCGCGCCATTGTGCTCGTCACCCCCAACAATCCGGGCGGCGTGGAATATCCCGCCGACCTCACGCACGCGTTCTACCGCCTCNCCAAAGAGCGCGGCATCGCCCTCATTCTCGATGAAACCTATCGCGATTTCGATGCCCGGCCCGGCGCGGGCCATGATCTCTTTCACGATCCCGACTGGGCGGATACGCTCATTCAGCTCTATTCCTTTTCCAAGGCCTACCGCCTGACCGGGCACCGCGTCGGCGCAATGGTGGCCTCCCCGACCCGTCTCGCCGAGGTCGAAAAATTCCTCGATACGGTCACGATCTGCCCCAACCAACTGGGCCAGATCGCGGCCCTCTGGGGCATGCGCAACCTTGGCCAATGGCTGGCAGGCGAGCGCGCCGAAATCCTCGACCGGCGCGCGGCCATCCATGACAACATGCCCAAACTCGCCGGGCAGGGCTGGCGACTCTTGGGGTGTGGTGCGTATTTCGCCTATATGGCACATCCCTTTGCCATGGCCTCCAACCAACTGGCACAGGCGCTGGTGCCCGAGGCGGGTATCCTGCTTCTTCCCGGCACCATGTTCCGGCCCTCCGACGATCCACAGGGCGCACGCGAATTGCGCGTGGCCTTCGCCAATCTCGACCGTGCCGGCATCGACACGCTCTTTGACCGGCTGAGCGCCCTCCGCTGGCCTCTTGTCCCGAGCGGCGACACCGCGTAGACAGTCGCCCAAGCAGGCAGAAGCCACAAACGGACAGGGGGCCATCATGGCGGTCAAAGGTATTTCCAAAGGCGCAATGTGGGTTCTGATGGGGCTCTTGATCGCGGGCCTNGCCGGGTTTGGCGCNACCAACCTCTCTGGCACCGTNCGCAGCGTCGGTCATGTCGGCACNGCCGAGATTGACCTGACCACCTATGCCCGCGCATTGCAGAACGAAATCCGCGCGCTCGAGGCAGAGCGCGGCTCCGCCATCAGCCTTGCCGAGGCCCGCGCGGCGGGGGTCGATACCGATGTGCTGTCGCGCCTCATCGCCCGCGCCGCATTGGAACACGAGGCCGACCGTCTGGGGCTGTCCATCGGCGACGCGAACCTGCGCGAGCAGATTGTCGAGATTCCGGCCTTTCAGGGACTGGACGGCAGCTTTGACCGCGAGGCCTATCGCTTTGCCCTCGACCAAGCCGGGCTGAACGAGACCCAGTTCGAGGAAAACATCCGCGCCGAAACGGCGAGCACATTGGTGCAGGCCGCGGCCCTTGCCGGGTTGCAAACCCCTGCCACCTACATGGACACGATGATGACCTATCTGGCAGAGCGTCGCAGTCTGGCCTTTGCCGTTCTGGATCGCAGCGCGCTGCAATCCGGCCTGCCCGTCCCCTCAGAAGAGGATTTGCAAGCCTATCATCAGGCCAATCTCCCGAGATTCACCACACCTGAAACCAAGAAAATCGCCTTTGCGTGGATCACGCCCGCCATGATCATCGACAGTGTTGAGGTCGAAGAGGCCGCCTTGCGCGACGCCTATGCCGAACGTGAGGCAGAGTTCAACCTGCCCGAGCGGCGGCTGGTGGAACGTCTGATCTTTGCCGATACCGAGGCCGCGACCCGCGCCCGAGCCCGCATTGACGAGGGGATAGCCCTCGAAATGCTCGTCTCCGAGCGCGGATTAGAGATGTCCGATGTCGACCTGGGCGATGTCGCGCGCGAGGATCTCGGCAGCGCAGCAGAGTCCGTCTTTTCGGCCGAGGCCGGAGAGGTGGTTGGCCCGATTGACACCAGTCTTGGCCCAGCTCTCTTTCGCGTCAACGCCATTCTGGCGGCTCAAGTCACCCCGTTTGAAGAGGCAGAGCCGCAGCTGCGCGATCAACTTGCCGGTGACCGCGCCCGCCGCGTGATCGAAGCGCAGATCGACACCGTAGACGATCTTCTCGCAGGTGGTGCGACGCTCGAAGATGTGGCCAAGGAAACCAACATGGAACTTGGCAGCATCGACTGGCACCCCGGCCTGACCGAAGGCATGGCGGCCTATGACAGCTTCCGCGAGGCCGCCGATGCCGTAGCGACGGGCGATTACCCGGAGGTCGTGCAGCTCGCCGATGGCGGCATCTTTGCCCTGCGTCTCGACGGCATCGACGAACCACGCGTTCAGCCACTTGAGGATGTCCGTGACGCGGTTCTGAACGGCTGGCGTACCAAAGCGACAGTAGAGGCGCTCAAGACCCAAGTGGAGCCGCAACTCGCGGAGTTGCGCGCCGGGGCGAGCTTTGCCGATCTCGGCCTGACCGCGACCGAGATCACCAACATGACCCGCCGCGATTACCGCCCCGAGGCTCCGGCCGAATTCATCGACACCGTGTTTGACATGGAAGAGGGAGANGTTCGCGTGATCGAGGGCGAAGGCCGTCTTTTCGTCCTGCGACTCGACAGCATCGCGCCGCCCGCTGAGGATGCCGAAGACGAGGATCTCGCCCGCCTGCGCTCAGCGCTTCAGGATCAGGTGGCCGGCGATCTTGGTCAGGATCTCTTTCAGGTGCTGGCCAACGATATCCGGGCCCGCGCGGGTGTCGAACTCAATCAGGCGGCCCTCAACGCCGTGCATGCCAATTTCAACTGAGGACCGCCCAATTGGAACTGACCCCGTCCTTCGAGGCATTCGCCCGCGCCTATGAGGCTGGCGAAAATCAGGTGGTGCATGCGCGGCTTGCGGCCGATCTCGACACGCCCGTGTCGCTCATGCTCAAGCTGACAGGCGCCGCGCGCGANGCCTTCCTGCTCGAATCCGTGACCGGCGGCGAATTGCGCGGGCGCTATTCCATCATCGGCCTGAAACCCGATGTGATCTGGCAATGCCACGGCACCGCCAGCCGCATCAATCGTCAGGCGCGGTTCGATCACGACGCCTTCGAGGATCAGTCTGGCGACCCGCTCGACAACCTGCGCGCCTTGATTGCCGAGAGCCGCATCGCTTTGCCCGAGGGCATGCCCGCCGCCAGCGCCGGGCTCTTTGGCTATCTTGGCTATGACATGATCCGGCTGGTCGAACACCTACCGAATGTGAACCCGGACCCGCTTGGCCTGCCCGATGCCGTGATGCTGCGCCCATCCGTGATTGCCGTGCTCGACGGCGTCAAGGGCGAGGTGATGGTTGTGGCCCCCGCTTGGGTCGGCACCGGGCAATCGGCACGCGCGGCCTATGCGCAAGCCGCCGAGCGGGTGATGGACGCGGTGCGTGATCTGGAACGCGCCTTGCCGCAATCCAGCCGCAGCTTGGGCGAGGCGCATGAAGACGCAGCGCCCGTGTCGAATTTCACCCGAGAGGCCTACAAGGCCGCCGTGGACANGGCCAAGGATTACATTCGCGCGGGCGACATCTTTCAAGTGGTCCCCTCACAGCGCTGGACGCAGCCTTTTCGCCAACCTCCATTTTCACTTTACCGATCTTTACGGCGGACAAACCCGTCACCNTTCATGTTTTTCTTTCACTTTGGCGACTTTCAGGTGATTGGGGCCAGCCCCGAAATCCTCGTCCGCGTCTTCGGCCAAGAGGTAACGATCCGCCCCATCGCAGGCACCCGTCCTCGCGGCGCGACACCCGAAGAAGACCGCGCACTTGAGGCTGATCTTCTGGCGGATCAAAAGGAACTGGCCGAGCATCTCATGCTGCTTGATCTGGGGCGCAATGACGCGGGCCGCGTCTGCAAGGTCGGCACCGTGCATCCGACCGAGAAGTTCATCATCGAGCGCTACAGCCATGTCATGCATATCGTCTCGAACGTCGTGGGTGAGTTGGCCGAGGATCAGGACGCGCTGAGCGCCCTCCTTGCCGGTCTGCCAGCGGGCACGGTCTCCGGCGCGCCCAAGGTCCGCGCGATGGAGATCATCGACGAGTTGGAACCCGAGAAACGCGGCGTCTACGGCGGCGGCGTTGGGTATTTCAGCTCAGGCGGCGATATGGATGTCTGCATCGCCCTGCGCACCGCCGTCGTCAAGGATGAAAAGCTCTATATTCAGGCGGGCGGCGGCGTGGTCTATGACAGCGACCCCGAGGCGGAATATATGGAAACCGTCCATAAATCCAACGCCATCCGGCGGGCCGCAGCCGATGCCGCACGCTTTGGCGGCGACAACAACGGCTGATCCCATTTGACTCAGGTCAAGGCGTGCGCGCTTTTGCCAGCATAGCTCTGTTATATCACATTCCAATCGAGGAATATAACGGAGGGAAGCCAATGATCCGCATGACCCGATTCGTCGCCCCGGCCCTTGTGGCCCTCGCCCTGGCCCTTGCACCGCTCTCCAGCGCCGCCGGGGGTGCCCTACACCTGCAAGACCCCATCGCCGCTGAGACCCTGAGCAAGAGCAAACAGACCACCCCCGGTCTCTACATCACCGCCGCCGACGCAGGCCGCGTGCTGGGCCAACACCCCAACGTGGCGCTTATCGACGTGCGCACCCCGTCCGAGGTGAACCTGATCGGCTATGCCACCGCCGCCGCCGCCAATATCCCCTCGAAACTGATGGACCCCGCCCTCGCCTTCGACGCCAAAAAGGGCGCATACAAGATGGTGGACAACCCCGCCTTCGTGGACGAAATGACGGCGTGGCTCGCCAGCGATGCCGCCGCAGGCGTGGATACCCTGCTGGTGATGTGCCGCTCTGGGTCGCGCAGCGCCGAGGCCATCGCCAAACTGGTCGAGGCCGGAGTCGATGTGACGCTCTACAACGTCGTCGATGGCTTTGAAGGCGACACCAACGACGCAGGCGCGCGCGCGGTCAATGGCTGGCGCAACGCCGGCCTGCCCTGGTCATACAAGATCCGCGAGGGTCTGCGCCCCGGCTATAACTGAGACTTGCAGCGGGCCTGCCCCTGAGGCATCACAAGCACATGGCCCGCCTCATCCTCTTCAACAAACCCTATGACGTGCTGTCGCAATTCACGGATCGTGGCTCTGCGGCCAGCCCGCGCGCAACCTTGTCGGATTTCATCGACGTGCCGCGCGTCTATCCCGCCGGGCGCCTCGACCGCGACAGCGAGGGACTGTTGATCCTGACCGATGATGGCCAACTTCAAGCGCGGATCGCAAACCCCCGTTTCAAAATGGAAAAAACCTATTTCGCACAGGTCGAGGGCCTGCCCGATGATGCCGCCCTCGCGGCGCTGCGCCAAGGGATCACGCTCAACGATGGCCCCACCCGCCCGGCGCGCGTGGAACGGATCGACCCACCCGCGCTCTGGCCCCGCACACCCTCGGTGCGCTACCGCAAATCCGTCCCCGATTGCTGGCTGAAACTCACTATATCCGAAGGGCGCAACCGTCAGGTGCGCCGCATGACCGCCCATATCGGCCACCCCACCCTGCGTCTCATCCGCTGGCGCATCGGCGACTGGACCTTGGACGGCATCGGCCCCGGCCAGTGGCGGGGCTGACGCCGCGGGGTCAGATAAACTCGGCCTTCGCTTCAGGCACCGCCCGCGCGACCTCCAGAGCCTCGGCCAGATCGACATCCTTGGACAACAGCGCGCGCCCGATCAGTGTCCCTGCGATATTGGGGATATAGCGCAACCGCGCCACATCATCGACCGTGCGCACCGTGCCACGCGCAATCACCGCATGCCGCGTCTTGGCTGCCAGCCCGGAAATCACCCCGAGACTGCCGTCACTATCCTCGATATCGGCATCAATATCGGTAATCAAAAGACCTGCCAGCGGCACACCGTCAAAGGCCGCAATGAATTCGGCCGGACCAAAGGCGGAGGCCGTGCGCCAGCCATCCGTCATCAACTGACCCTGATAGATATCCACGGCCACAACGATCTGATCCGGGTGATACTTGGCCAGGGCCTTGACCGCCTCAGGATCCTGTATCGCCATCGTGCCCAGCACAATCCGCCCCGCGCCTTTGTCGATCCAGCGCTCCACCGCCTCACGCGACCGAAAACCGCCGCCCAATTGCACCGGAATACCCACGGCACGGATGATCTGCTCGATGAGATCATTATTGTCCACCGCGCCACGCAGCCCGCTCATATCCGTAAGATGCATCCATTCGGCGCCCGCCGCCACGAACCCGCGCGCGGTCTCGATCGGATCCAAATGCCATCGCACCGGCTCATTCAGCCGTCCCCGAGTCAGGGTGACACATTTGCCATCGAGAATTTCCAAGGTGGGATAGAGGATCATCGCCATGCCCTTTCGCTATGGGTGTGAGCATATCCTGAGGTCAAACCACCCCTCCGGCTGTCTCCGGTGCGGCATGATACGCGCGTTTCGCGGCCTGAGCGGCACAGGCCCTCTTGGCATCCCTCCCCCGGATCAATCCGACCGCAGCACCGCCGACACGGGTGCCAGCGCCACGCTCGCGGCCCGGTCCTGCAATCCCCACAAGAGCAGCGCGCTGATCGTGTCCGCCCGCATCCGGCCCAACATGATCACGCCCTCCTCCTGCTGATCCGCCTTCATTGCAGCCTGATCCAGAAATCGTCGAATCGCAGCGGCATTCTGCCCCTCCCCGTCAAAATCCCGAAATAGACTGGCCGAAGGCACGCCTTCACGCGCAATCAGTTTTTGCGCGGTGTTCAGCCCATTGGGATGCATCACCAACCCATGCCCGCTCTCCTTGAGAATCGGAGCCAGTTGCGCACTCGCCTCGCGGCTCGATTGCAGGCCGGTGCCGGTCCCCTCCAGCACGGCCACCGCCTGCGGCACCTGAGCGAACCATGCCTGCATCGCGACCTCTGCATCCTCGGGGCGCGCGCCCTCTGGCAGATCGGTCATCGCCAAGACCTCGAATCCGGCAGCGCGGTACCGTTCCGCCGCAGCGGCCGCNCCGGGCCATCCGACATCGACCGCGAAATTCAACGGATAGGGAAAACTCTGAAGCGCCTCGAGCCCAATCGGGCTCTTCCCGTCATCCATGAGGATGATCGCCATCAGAGGCTTGCCCTCGGGATTGTCGAACGCCACCCGATTGCGGGCCAGAGCCCCCTCCTGCGTCACGGGCTCCACCGCCGCCTCGACCTCTGGCGCCGGGTCAGCCAGACTGGGGAGGCGATTGGTCGTCACCCCGTCCGCGCGGTTGCCAATGGTCCCGAGTGCGGGCAGCGTCTTAGAGACGGTCTCGTCTTCGGGCGCGGTTGCGGTCGCCGCCTGCGCTTCGGCCTCCGGTGACATATCCGTCATGTCGTCCCCGTCGGATGCCTCTGGAATGAGCACCGGGGCTGGTTCTTCTTCAGGAAAGATCGACATGTCAGTCTCTGCCTCGGCAGCGTCCGCCGCGTCTTCTTGCGGCACGCTCACACCGGCGCTCTCTTCCTCCGGTTCCGGGGCGGGCGGCTGCGCCGGATCAGTCGAGATCGCCAAGGACTCCTCGCTGGACGGCACGTCTGGCGGCGACAGCAGCGGGCTGGGCAGCACCGGATCATCCGTCTGCACCGCAACGCCAGAAGTCTCGCCCCCGACCGAAGGGGCCGCAGCCAGCTCCGCCGCCTCGCCGGTCTCAGGAGACTGGGACGGCGTGGTATCCGCGCCGACAGAGGCCAGATCATCCGGTGTGGGCGGTGCGACTTGCGACACAACCCCACTTTCAGGCGCGCTCTGCGCCTCTGGCAAGGCCGCTTGCTCATCTTCTCGCCGAAGGTCGAACCCTGATCCGGCTGGCACCTCTAGGCTCACCGCCTCTGGCGGAGTGACGCCCGGTCCCCCGCTCAGAACCGACAGCGTGCCCAAGGCCAGTCCCGAGACCAGCGTTCCCGTCATCATGCCTGCCAATACCCCGCGTGCCACTGCCTTTGCCCCCGTATCTGCCTGTTTTGCCTGTTATCCGGCCTAGCGCCTCTTGACGGTAGCGCGCAAGACTGAACAAGTATACCGCGACCGGGCCCTTGGCCTCCAGCCCCCTTTGCATGAGGACAGGCGCGAATGCTGCTCTTGATCGACAACTACGACAGTTTCACCTATAATCTCGTCCATTACGTCGGCGAATTGGGTGCCGAAACCCGCGTTCTGCGCAACGATGCGCTCAATGTGCAAGAGGCGATGGCGATGCACCCCGATGGGATCCTGCTGTCGCCCGGTCCCTGCGACCCGGATCAGGCGGGCATCTGCCTGCCGCTGACACTGGCCGCCGCCGAGGCGGGCATTCCCCTGCTTGGCGTCTGCCTTGGACATCAGACCATCGGTCAGGCCTTTGGCGGCAAGGTCATCCGCCACTCCGAAATCGTGCATGGCAAGATGGGCCAGATCCATCATCAGGGCAAAGGCGTCTTTGCCGGTCTGCCCTCACCCTTCGAGGCCACGCGCTATCACTCGCTGGTGGTGGAACGCTCCAGCCTGCCCGATTGCCTCGAGATTACCGCAGAACTGGCCGATGGCACCATCATGGGGCTGCAACACCGCGATTTGCCAATCCAGGGCGTGCAGTTTCACCCCGAATCCATCGCCTCGCAACACGGTCACGCGCTCCTCAAGAACTTCCTCGACATGATGCAGGTCGCGGCATGAGCGATCGGCTCAAACCCTTGATCGGCGCGGCCGCCGACCGGCCGCTCACGCGACAAGAGGCCGAAATCGCGTTTCAGATCCTCTTTGAAGGCGAGGCAACACCGGCCCAGACCGGCGGCTTTCTCATGGCNNTGCGCACACGCGGCGAGACGGTCGATGAATATGCCGCCGCCGCCGCCGTGATGCGCGCCAAATGCAACGCGGTGCGCGCCCCCGAGGGCGCGATGGACATTGTCGGCACCGGCGGCGATGGCAAGGGCACGCTCAATATCTCGACCGCCACGGCCTTTGTGGTGGCTGGTGCAGGCGTGCCGGTGGCCAAGCATGGCAATCGCAACCTCTCGTCCAAATCTGGTGCCGCGGATGCGCTGACCGAGATGGGNATCAAGGTCATGGTCGGCGTCCCCGTGGTCGAACGCGCACTCAGGGAGGTGGGCATCGCCTTTATGATGGCACCCATGCATCACCCGGCCATGGCGCATGTCGGCCCGGTGCGCACCGAATTGGGCACCCGGACCATTTTCAACATCCTCGGCCCCCTCACCAACCCCGCAGGCGTCAAACGCCAACTCACCGGCGCCTTTTCCCGCGACCTCATCCGTCCCATGGCCGAAACGCTGGGCCAACTGGGCGCGACCCGCGCTTGGCTCGTGCATGGCTCGGACGGCACAGATGAGATGACGATCACCGGCGTCTCATGGGTCGCGGCCCTAGAAGAAGACGGCAGCATCCGCGAGACCGAATTGCACCCCGAGGATTTCGGGTTGCCCGTGCATCCCTTTGAGGCCATCTTGGGTGGCACCCCGGCGGAAAACGCCACCGCGCTGCGCGCGCTGCTCGATGGGGCACCCGGCGCTTACCGCGATGCCGTCCTGCTCAACGCCGCTGCGGCCCTGACCGTGGCGGGACATGCCAGCGACCTGCGTGACGGCGTGGCCCAGGCTGTCGAGAGCATCGACAGCGGCGCGGCCCGCGCGAAACTCACCGCTCTGGCGAAACTGACATCGGAGACCGTATGACCAGCCCGACCATTCTGGACAAGATCAAAGCCTACAAACTCGAGGAAATCGCGGCAGCCAAGGCCGACCATCCCACCTCTGAAATCGAAACATTGGCCAACGAAGCGCCCCCGGTGCGCCCCTTCGCCGAGGCGCTGCACAAGGCCAGCAAGTCCGGTTACGGTCTCATTGCCGAGATCAAAAAGGCCAGCCCCTCCAAGGGCCTCATCCGTGCCGATTTCGACCCGGCCGCTCTGGCAGAGGCCTATGCGACGGGCGGTGCCACATGTCTTTCGGTGCTCACCGACACGCCCAGCTTTCAGGGTGCACCAGACTATCTCAAAGAGGCNCGCGCCGCCTGCGACCTGCCCGTGCTGCGCAAGGATTTCATGTATGACCCCTANCAGGTCGCCGAAGCGCGCGCTTGGGGGGCCGACTGCATTCTGATCATCATGGCCAGCGTATCCGACGCGCAGGCCCTCGAGTTGGAAGAGGCCGCGACGCACTGGGGCATGGATGCCCTGATCGAGGTTCACAACCGCGAAGAGCTTGACCGCGTCGGCCACCTCACGTCGCGGATGGTCGGCATCAACAATCGTGATCTCAACAGCTTTGAAACCTCGCTCGACACCACCCGGCAATTGTCGAAATTCGTCCCCCCCGAGCGGATGATCGTCTGCGAGAGCGGCCTTGCAACGCCTGCCGATCTCTCGGACATGGCCCGCTATGGCGCGCGCAGCTTTCTTATCGGCGAAACCCTGATGCGCGCCGACGATGTGGCACAGGCCACCCGCGACATACTCGCCAATCCGCTCATGCCCGGGGGCTTTTGATGGCAGGGCTCAGCCATTTTGACGGCCAGGGCCATGCCCATATGGTCGATGTCTCTGACAAGGACATCACCGCGCGTGTTGCAGTGGCCGAGGGTCACATCAAGATGGCCCGTGAAACCTTTGATATCATTACCGACGGTCGTGCCAAAAAGGGCGATGTTCTCGCCGTCGCCCGCCTCGCCGGGATCATGGCGGCCAAGCGGACGCCAGACCTCATCCCGCTCTGCCACCCGCTCTCCATCACCAAGGTNACGGTGGATCTGACACTCGATCCCGAGCTACCCGGCGTGCGCATTGCCGCCACGGTCAAGACCACCGGCCAGACTGGCGTCGAGATGGAGGCTCTCACCGCCGCCTCCGTGGCCGCGCTCACCGTCTATGACATGACCAAGGCGGTAGACAAGGCGATGGAAATCGGCGGCATCCGCGTCATCCTGAAAGATGGCGGAAAATCAGGACGGTATGAGGCGACATGATCACCGTTGACGCGGCTCTCGCGCATCTCTTCAGCCTCGTGCACCCGCTCGACATCGAAGAGGTGCCACTCGCACAGGCTGCGGGCCGTATCCTCGCCCGCGATGTGACTGCGACCCGTGACCAGCCGCC
>JGI25321J50212_10003333_pt1 | contig 11266 bp, 18 predicted proteins | sample AutmiccommuBRH23_FD_50212 | JGI IMG/M metagenome (IMG submission 50212)
GTGCCTGTGTGCGCGGCCATCGAGGCGGAGCTCTCGCAGCTGGAGGAAGCGGAGCGTGAGGAGTTCCTCGCCGAGCTGGGCGTGGCGGAGCCGGGCCTCAATCGGGTGATTCGCGCCGGCTATCAGCTCCTCGCCCTGCACACCTATTTCACCGCCGGCGAGAAGGAAGTGCGCGCCTGGACGGTGCCCGTCGGGGCCACTGCCCCCCAGGCTGCAGGCGTCATCCACACGGATTTCGAAAAGGGATTCATCCGTGCCGAGGTGGTGGCCTACGACGACTTCGTGGCCTACCGCGGCGAGCAGGGCGCCAAGGAGGCCGGCAAGTGGCGCCTGGAAGGCAAGGACTACGTCGTCCAGGACGGCGACGTCATGCACTTTCGCTTCAACGTCTGAGCGGGGGCGACGGCTGGACATCGTGCCCGCCAGCCCATAAAATCCCGCTTCTTCCCGATCCGAATATGGCTACGTAGCTCAGTCGGTTAGAGCACAGCACTCATAATGCTGGTGTCGGTGGTTCGAGTCCACCCGTAGCCACCACAAAGCAGTCCACTGGAATCCAATTACGTGCCTAAGCCCGCGCTATGCGGGCTTTTTACTTGGCGCGTATGTCTATTACCGTCTACTATTGTTCACAGACATACCGTCGATTGTGTCGGTAGTTCCGGCGGTAGGGCGGAGACCATGTGCTCCGGTTACCGTCACCGATCCGAGGAGGGCCCTCCCGTGCCGCTGACGGATGTGAAGGTGAAGAATGCCAAGCCGCGAGAGAAGCCGCACAAGCTCTCCGACGAGCGCGGGCTCTACCTCCTGGTGACTCCGGCTGGGGGAAAGTGGTGGCGCTTCGATTACCGCTTCGCCGGCCGGCGCAAAACGCTGTCGCTAGGCACCTATCCCGACGTTTCCCTGCAGAAAGCGCGAAAAAAGCGGGAGGCCGCCCGGGAGCAGGTGGCTGCCGGTACTGACCCCAGCCAGGTCCGAAAGGCCGAAAAGCTTGCCCAGGCAAGCGCCGAGAGCTTTGAAGCTATTGCGCTTGAGTGGCATGCCAGATGCTCGCCGAACTGGTCCGACAAATATGCGACCAAGGTGCTGGCCCGCCTGAAGGCCAACGTTTTCCCCTGGGTCGGCAAGAAGGCCGCGATGGACATCGAGCCCCCTGAACTTCTGGCGGTGCTCCGCCGAATGGAGAGCCGCGGGGCGGTGGATACTGCCCGGCGGGTTCGCATGCACTGTGGCCAAGTATTCCGCTATGCAATCGCAACCGGGCGGGCTCAGCGCGATCCGGCGGCCGACCTCAAGGGCGCCATCGTACCGCCCCGGGTCATCCACTTCCCGACTATCACAGATCCCAGGGCTGTGGGGGCGCTCCTGCGTGCCATAGACGAATTCAGCGGACATTTCGCCACGAAGTGTGCCCTTCGGCTGGCGCCGCTGCTTTTCGTCCGTCCCGGGGAGCTTCGGCAGGCCGAATGGGCGGAATTCGACCTGGACGCGGCAGAGTGGCGCATTCCCGCCTCGAAGATGAAGATGGCCGTCGCACATATTGTTCCGCTCTCGGAGCAGGCCGTGGCGATCTTGCGAGAGCTTCACCCGCTCACAGGGCGGGGGCGATATGTGTTCCCCTCCGTGCGCAGTGCGAAGAGGCCGATGTCCGAGAATACCCTGAACGCCGCCCTCCGCCGCCTGGGTTATACGAAGGACGAAATCACCGCCCACGGATTCCGGTCGATGGCTTCGACGCTCCTGCACGAGCAGGGGTGGCCTAGCGACGTGATTGAACGCCAACTTGCACATGCGGAACGCAACAACGTGAAGGCTGCCTACAACCGGGCCCAGCACCTCTCAGAGCGCCGGAAGATGATGCAGTCGTGGGCCGACTACCTGGATGCGCTGCGAAGCGGCGCGGATGTGGTGACGCTTGATCCTGCAAAAGCGAGTTGATGAACAATGGCACGTAGCACCTCACCATCGGGACCACGCAACTCCAAGAGAAAGACAGCGGTCGCCGAGAACAAAGAGAAAGCACATTCAAGCAGCTCGAGGCCAAAGTCCGGTTTCACGCCGCCAGGTACGGCAAAGGTCGATGTGTTTCGTCTTTCTGAAGATCAAGAAAAGAGAGTCGCGGACATTGTGGGCATGAGGCGGGCTGACGCTCCCGAGTTCTTTGCGACGCTGGATTTCGCCATTGTCGGGCAAGCGCAGGAAGTACTCGACGCGGAAAGCACCGTAGAATCTACTCGGAAGCAACTGAAGGTTCTTCGCGACTCGTGTGAAGACCTGACTCGCGACTTGGGATCGCTAAGCGGGCAAGCCCTGCACATGATTTTCGAAAAGCTGCCGGGCGGTGGTGAAGAGTATGAAAAGATCCTGGCAATTCTTGGAGACCTGGAGTGCGCTGTCCACGCAGCTAGGACGACCGCGCAGAAGTATCCTCACAGGCAGGGAAAACCAACTCGCAGAATGCTCGCCGAATCAGTAAGGGACGCCATGCGCGCCCACACGCAGCTGCCCCCGACGGACTACGACGAGGGCCCTTTCGCAAGGATTCTCCAAGTCCTTCTCTATCCCAATGAGGAAAACTCTCGGCACGATATCGGGCGTTTGCTCAAAGAACCGGTAGACCATTCTAGAAAAGATGTCTAGGGACGTTTTCGAGCCCCACCAACGCCGAAAGTGTCCCTAAAATTCGCGCCTGTTCAGGGCAATACTTCTCGTCACACGACACGTTGTTCGACGAGGAGAGGCATCTTGACCACGAAACCAAAACGACCGGCGCGCGGCCGATCCTGCAGCAGCGCAGAACCTCTGCTGCAAGGCAACGGGCCCCCGAAAGATCCGCCGAGCTTCGCGGATTCGCTCGCTTTTCCGAATTCGGAAGGTTGGTTGGAGCTCCAGCAGCCTCGGGGCCCACCACCTTGTGCCGTGGACGGTGGGTTTGTTCGGGAGTGGCAAATTATTGGGAGCGAAAAGCGCAAAATTCCGCCGTTGATCCCCATTTCTCGCGCCGCCTGGTGGAGAGGAATCCGCGAGGGCCGGTACCCGGCGCCAGTGAAGCTAGGCCCGAGAACAACTGCGTGGCGCCTACGCGATATCCGACAGCTGATTCAGGAACTCGAGGAGGGTGCAGCATGAGCGGCCTTACTTGCCCCCGTTTCTGCCAATGCAGCGCCCCGATCTGTCCAATCGACAGTGACTGGGCGATGCGAACCCATCTCCGCGGAGAGCCTGTCTGTTTGTACTTGCGAGAGCTCGTGAAATGCGGCGGCGAAGCTCGCCTGGGGTGTCACGTATCGGCAGAAGTCGTCCAGGCGGTACGGAACACCATCCAGCCTGCATGTGACCGACACGGACACCTCAGGCGGGCGCTGGAGCGAGCGAAACTGGCGGGGACCCGAATGAGAAAGCCGGGCACCGCCGTCGGAGCGGACGCCCGGAATTATGACTAGTTGGCATCAACCAAAGGCGCCCAGGGCTGGCAGGCCACTGGGCGCGGAGTTGGAAACACTGAATAGGCGGAATCGGTTATGGCGCAACGACAGACAGACGACAACGTCGTCAGGTTCACAGAGGCGATTGTCGAAGGCGAACAGCCGCCGCTGGTCGAGCCCGGGAGTTATGACTTCGGATTCATGCACCACAAAACTGCGTACCTCTTCGGGCGTGCGCCAAAGCTGTTCTGCTATTTTCGCATCGTGTCGCTCGGAGAGTACAACGGTCTGGTTCTTTGTCGGCATTACAACGTGAAGACCCTTGCCAGCAAGCCCAGGAAGGGCGGCAGCTTCAAGGTGGGATGGCGATCGGACTTCCTGCGCGAGCACGTCACAGTGCTGGGGACGCCGCTGCGCCTCGATCGGCTGTCAACGGCGGCGTTTAGCAATCAGATAATTCGCGGCCGAGTCGCCACCGTGGAGACCGATCACAAGGGCCGCAAAATTCCGGAGCCGCTGCGGTACTCGGTTATCGTCGAACTTCTGGAGGCCGTGAAATGAAATCCACCGACCATTCTCGAGTTTTCAGTTTCAGTTCACCTAGACCTGCAGTTTCACCTGTACCTATACCCGTACCTAGTGTTGTACCTGTACCTACCGGGTCATCCCTCGGAGCCTTGCCTGACAAGGGCGGCAGCGTAGGCGCATGGCATAGTTTCGGTTCGGTGAACGTCGCCCAGTGAGGCGCCATTTTCAAGACTTCGGCTCGTGACCAGGTAGAGGCCGGAGACACGTCTAGTGTATGTCTACCGCCCGGGGCTTCGGCCCCGGGTTCACGTCATTGCAGCAGATGAGCGAAACAGGCTTGAAAAGTGATCAAGAATGATCAACTCACGCGCACGCGGGAGATGACCGAGAGTCTTCACAGCCCAACTCGTCGATGCTGGAGGGATTCGTTCCCCGCAGGCGCAGGCGCAGGCGCAGGCGCTGGGCGCGGCTGAGCGAGCGCGAACGCGAGGAAGTGATCGCCCTGCTCTCGGTCACTGACAACCGCGTGAGATTGCCCGCCGGGTCGGGGTACACCCCGGGACCGTGCGCAGAATAGAACGCCAGCTTGAGGGCGAGGTCGGCGACCCTCCAACGCATCCGCGCCAAACGGCGAGAGCAGTTCGTGGATGCGGCCTGGAGCGCGATCATGTCGGGTCTCCAGGTCGTTAGGGATGGCTTTGCGAAAGCATACGCGAAGGAGGCGCGGCGGCCAGATGGTACCATCGTCGAGTTGGTGTCGGTCGTCGGGCCCGGCGAAGCTGCCCGGGCGATTCTGGCGCTTCACCGGATGGCGAGGTCCGCTGAACCTCGGCGGCGCGGGTTGGTGGAGGAGCTGGCGGAAAACTTTACTCAGGACGAACTCGAGCGCGAGCTGCAGCGGCCGGAGGCAGCATGGGTGCCGACGGGGATCTCTCAAAATGACTCCAAAACAAAGCAGGCGCCAGACCCAAGGACAGCAGCCGTAGAATACTTGAAAGCCTTCGGTATGCTGATCCGAGAACCTGTATCGGAACGACGGGCCTTTCGCAGTCGGAGAGCATGCTTATGATCGAATGTGCTTGGTCTGGTCCTCGGGCGCCGGCGCATGTAGCCGCTCAGGACCCTTCTAGCGTGCCCCGTGTCGTGCAAATGGGTCTGGATGAGGCTTCGTACGGGGTAGGCGAGTTCTCCTGATACGAGACACCACCGTGGTGGCCTACCCTGGTCTGTCTAGCGACACGGAGAATCCACAGCATCCCGCTGGGGGCCAGCACCGAAAGCCCTCGGATTCCGCGGAACCAAAACAGCACCGGCGCGCAGTCCTTGGCTAACGTGCTTGGCGCGAGCCATGCGTCATTCCGAGGTTGATTGACTAGTCAACTTTTCGCAACCATACGTCGGACCAGGGACCTGCTGTCCCGCCAAGCCAAAGAGTTCCAACGTCGGGACGCGTTCTTGGCCATGCTGAGCCATGAACTTCGCAATCCCCTCGCGCCGATTCGCTACACGTTCGATTCCATGCAGACGCAGCATGATCAGTTATCCGTGCCTCTGCAGCGCGCTGTGGACTTGATGGATCGCCAGTCGCGGCACCTAAGCCACCTGGTCAATGAACTGTTGGATGTGGCCCGCGTTGCCCAGGGGGCGCATCGCGCTGCGCCGGGCGCCAGTCGATCTCACAGGCGTAGTGCGCGATGCGCTCGTTCAGGTTGGTTAGCTGATCGGCGAGCGCCACCATCAGCTACACCTGCAAGTTTCCGACGGTCCATGGTGGGTGGAGGGCGATGAAGCACGGCTGGTGCAGACGGTGGTCAATCTGATCGACAACGCCGCCAAGGACACTGATCCGGGCTCGCAAGCGTCTCTCTTTGGCCACCCCCGAGGTCGCGCGGGTACATGGCAGATCGTCGTCTTCTTGCATGAGGATAAGTGGACTACTCAACTTCCAATCCCCAACCGAGACGCTCCTCTCACCCGGCATGTCGCTCTACGCGGGGGTGTGCGGGAGAATTTCAGAGTAAACTGAGCACTGGTGCTCTGGTGAGCAGCCGCGATGGTGTACGTGGCCGCTCCCGGTTCGGAAGAGGAGAGGACAGTTGAGTACTCAACATTCAGTCCATAGTCTGGACGAATTTGGACAGCGTCGAGGATCAACAGCATTGTCCGCCCCGTGCAGCCTGCCTATCGATTGCCGCGGAGTTCGCGGTGCTCGGGGGCGGTACGCCCGATTGAGTGATCAGGAGCGCGAAACCGTCGCGGCCCTCCTCAGCGTCGGTACGCCTCATCGCGAGATCGAAAGGCGAACCCAAATTCACAGAAACACGGTGAAGCGCCTCCAGGAGGAGCTGCAGTTCACCGGTGAATTGCAGCGGAGGAGGGAGGAGTGCCAGCGCGAATTCGTTGACGAGGCTTGGTCCTGCATGCTCCTTGCGCTCCAAGCGATCAAGAAGGGGCTCGTCGAGAGCCTCGATGGTTATGGACGGCATGTACGCCCAACGGAAGCCGCTGGCGTGATCGCGACCCTAGCGCGGGCGGTGCAGCGCATCGAAGATGCGCAGCCTGGCCTGGTAGAGCAGCTCGCCGGGTTCACCGAGGAAGAGCTGCGGGCAGAGATCGCGCGCACCGAGGAGGAACTTGCGGTCCAGAAGGCATTATCCTGGTGACCGATCGGGAATGTCATCAGACTTCGAGTTCGGCGCCTCAAGGAGTTGACAACGTGTCTGAACAAACCTGGGATCCGAGGACATGGATCGGCTGCGTATGGCGATCGGGGACGCGAAGCCACCGGAGAAGGTTGGGTGATCACCCTTACGCCCACTTAGACGACTAACGTCAGCGGGGGTGGCTCGACCCGCTGGCGCGCTTACACTTGCTTGGCTCTCGTCCCCTCATGGCTCCATCGGAGGACACTAGACGAACGAGTCGGGAAAGTGATGATCACGGTTCCTTGAACCATAAGGCGCCTTGTGCAGTCTGTTTGATCCTGGCGCCGAGGACGTCGCCAATTTCTTCGCCCGTCAGGAAGCCGTGCTGGTACAGACGCGCAGCAAGAACGGAGACCATGCCCCATACCTTCGGCACGCCGAGCCATCGGCGCACTCGCCGCCGCTGCTCGTTTAGTAATGGACGCAGGCCGACGGGGGGTAGCGGGACATATCGCGACATGTGCGCGTGGAGCTCTTGTAGGCGTACAGCCCAGAGTTGACACATGTCGAGATCGCTGCGGGCGCCGAGGGCGCGCAGGGGTGTCCCCACGCTCTTAGCTTCGGCCAGGGGCCCCGCAAGGGCAATCCGGATGACCGCAACGGTGGTGTGCACCGTGTGCTGCCACGCGGCCCGTGCTGAGCCCGGCCCGTCACCGGGATCAAAGGGATTGGGGGGAAGAGGCGCGTGTACGATGTATCCGGCGCCGGGGTCGGCGAATGAGACGTGGGCCTGCTTTACCCATAGCCCCTCATTGAGCGCCGACAGCACGTGACCGGCTTCATGATACGCCGCAACGTCTAGGAACACGCGATTGCCGTATTCGCCCATTTGGCATGCTCCCGGTCTCTCCGCGCAGACGACAGCCCAGCACGAACTTCCGCCTCGCGGCAGGGCTGGACAATGCCGGCAGCTGTCTCCAGATTCGCTCGATCATAGGTGCAGCACTCGTCCGAATCGACCAAGTTGTGCAACTTCACTGGAACCGTGCGGCGTGGTGGGGACCCGCACCCTTTCGAGCCATCGCGCCCCTGCGTGTGAGTTTCGGTAGAGACGACACCATGACCCAAGGTGGCATGTTCACAAGTCTCAAGGGCTACGTCGAATCTTACTGCGGGCGCGCCATCGCCGTGTCCTCGTTGATGGGCAAGCAACGATTCGGCTAGACTCTCACCATCGCAGAAAACGATTCAATCGGTGCGGACCGCTATGGCAAAAACTTCAAACAATGGTGAGAATCCGAATTCGGCTATGGGCTCGACCGGCTCGCCGAGTCCGAACTCCGCTACCTCGCCAAGGTCAAGCTATCGCCGGCTGAGTCCGTCCGAGATCGAATCCCTGCAGCGCGACAAGCGCGAGACGACGCGCCGAGCGCGGGAACTGGCGGCGATGGACGAAGCCCGCGGATAACGCCTCCGGACACCGAAGCAGCCCCTGACGAACCCCGGCCCGACGCCCGGGTGTTTTGATGCTGGTGACGCAAGCGCGCCTGCTGGAGGTCGCCGGCAAAGGGCCAACCGATCAGTGGCATCTCCCGCAAAGGTTCGAGATCGCCCGTGTCCCGCAGGCGACCGGGGCCACCCCGCACCTGCAATTTGCCAGTTTTGGAATTCGCTGTGGGAGCGATCAGGTCCGAAGTGCTCTATCCACCGTGGTGCGGCTGACCTTGAGCTCCTGCGCGATGCGGGCCTTGGGCACACCTTGAGCCACACGTTCCGAACTGCCTTTTCTTCATCGCTGAGGGCCTCTGTTCTGCCGAGGTGCTTTCCTTGGGCCTGGGCCCCCTCGATCCCTTCCCGCTGCCTCTCCCTGATCCGGCTGCGCTCCATCTCAGCCACGGCTGCCAGCACCGTGTACACCAGGCGGCCCACGTCGGTGGTGATGTCCATGGCCCGAAGTCGTCAGCTCGGCGGCCTTCGCATGGAGGTGGTCCGCAATCTCCAGTGCGTCCCGGGCATTCCGCGCCAGCCGATCCAGGCTCCAGGCGCAAATACCTCACCGAGGACGCCATCGAGACGTCGTGCGCCAGCGGCCTTCGGCTACCTCCGCAAACTGATGTTGGTCGAGGGATAAACGCGGACTCACCGGAACACAGTGGAGTGCATCCAGGACAGTCTGCGGTTCACCGGTGAGCTGCGGCGTCGGAGGCAAGAGCGCCAGCAGAAATTCGCGGACGAAGAATGGGCCTGCATTATGTTGGCGCTGCAGGATGGTGAAGAAAGGGCTGGTCGAGAACCTGAGCCGGGAGGGAAGTGCCTGAGAGGTGAGCCGCAGGGAAGCTGCGGGCTTGGTGTCAAGCCTGGTGCGATCCGTCCGCCGAGTGGAGGATACGCCGCCCACAATCCTGGAGCAGCTCGCGGAGCTACCCGAGGAGCTGCTATGGGCGGAGATTGCCCCTGGAGAAGGAGCTTGCGGTAGACATCGGAAGCCGGCGCAGACGCGCATGAGCGATCCGCGTTCGCCGAACGACACGCGACGCCGCGCCGCCCATATTTCCTGGTTTAGCGCTGCCAGTACGTGACTGGCTTCATGATAAGCCGTAGCGACTCTCGCAACTTGACATCCATTTCAGCATCGCCTAAGTTGAATGCAATTGAATGCAATTGAATGCAAATGTATACAATTACGGTGTCGCGATGCAGCAGAAAGCTTATGAGTTCATCAAAGAGCAGATCTTGTCACTGCGGGTGAGCCCCGGAGACAGATTGATTGCCGGCACCATAGCTGATTATCTCGGCATAAGCCGGACGCCCGTGCGAGAGGCGCTTAGCCGCCTCGAACAGGAGAGTCTCTTGTCAAGGGAGTCCGGGTGGGGGTTCACGGTTACCGCCATGGACCTTGAGGATGTCTTAGATCTCTATCGCGTCCGCAAGGCCCTTGAGGTAGAGGCAGTAAGAGAAGCGGCACAGCGTATGGACGATACCACGCTCGCCTATATGGCCTCCACGCTCAAACGTGCCAATGATTTTCGTAAGACAGGCGAAACCGTTAAGTTTCTAGAACAGTGCCGCCTTTTTCACGGTGCCATCGCCATGGCAACCAGAAACCGGCTGCTACAGCAGATGCTCGGAATGATCAACGACAGGATCAGGATCGTAAGTGCGACGATACTAAAGCAGCATCAGCCACGGGCCTTCGAGATCTATACGGAGAACGTAGAGCTATTGAAAGCATTGAAGCGCAGGGATCCGGAAAGTGCAGCCGGGGCAGTCAGCACTCATATCGGCAATGCCGAGCAATACGCTGTAGATATTCTTGGAACCCAGCAGAGTCGTTCCGAGCAAAGAAGAATTCGGTCGCGTCCCCGCGTAGCCTGACCGTGATCCCCTGACGATATAGGCGAAACAGATGACGGAAACAGCCCCGAATATCCTGCTCATCATGGTTGATCAAATGGCCGCGCCTGCGCTGCCAATCTACGGGCATCGAATAGTCCAGGCCCCAAATATTACCAGCCTCGGCGAAACTGGCGTCATATTCGACAACGCCTACTGCAACTTTCCATTATGCGCTCCATCGCGCTTCTCGATGCTCTCTGGCCGACTACCTACGAGCATAGACGCGTTCGACAACGCTAGTGAATTCCCAGCGTCTATTCCGACCCTTCCGTATTATCTAGAGTCTTTCGGGTACGTGACGAAGCTTTGCGGGAAGATGCACTTTATTGGACCCGATCAATTGCACGGCTACCGAGAGCGCCTCACCACCGACGTGTATCCCTCCGATTTTGCATGGACCCCCGACTGGACCGAGGGCGAGCATAGTAAGCCAAGCGGCGTGAGTATGCGGTCGGTCTTGGAGGCCGGCACCTGTGTGCGCAGTTTGCAGCTCGATTACGACGAGGAAGTAGAGCATTGCGGACTGCAAGCGATCTATGATCTCGCTCGATCGCCCCAGCAGCAGCCCTTCTTTCTCACAATATCGTTCTCGCACCCGCATCCACCGTTCGTCATCACAGAGGAATATTGGAGTCGGTACGAGCATGACGCTATAGATATGCCAAAAACCCCGCCGATTCCGCCCGAGCAATCGGATGCGTATAGCCAATGGTTACATGTTGCCCATGGCGGCGACGAGGCTTCAGTGACCGAAGAGCATGTCCGCAACGCGCGGCATGCTTATTACGGAATGATCAGCTACATCGACGATAAGATAGGTCGTATCGTGAAGGCCCTGAAAGAAACGGATCTTTACCAGAACACTGTTATTGTATTTGCTGGCGATCACGGAGAAATGCTTGGCGAGCGGGGGATGTGGTACAAGCAGACGTTTTTCGAATGGTCGAGCCGGGTGCCACTGATTGTGGCGCAACCAGGTGTTCTTAAGCCTGGCAGGCGGTCGGAAGTTGTGTCGTTGGTTGATCTATTGCCGACACTGCTTGACCTTGCGAGCGGGGGAGATTCACTCAGCTTGGCAGATCCACTCGATGGTTCGAGTATGGTTGGGTTGCTCACTGGCGAGAACGAATCTGAATGGCCGGACACAGCCGTAGGCGAGTACACCGCAGAGGGAGTTCGCGGTCCGTGCAAAATGGTGCGCACTGGCCCCTACAAATATGTTTACACCCATGGCTACCCGGGGCAGCTCTTTAACTTGAACGACGATCCCCA
>JGI25321J50212_10003347_pt1 | contig 11215 bp, 10 predicted proteins | sample AutmiccommuBRH23_FD_50212 | JGI IMG/M metagenome (IMG submission 50212)
TCCGTCTATCCCCGCAACGAGGCCCGCGACGCGGCCCTGGTCGCCGCCGAGGGCGCGGACCTTCTGTTCGCGCCAAGCGTGGACGAGGTCTATCCCGGCGGCCATTCGACCAAGGTTCATGTCGGCGGGCTGGGCGACGTGCTGGAAGGCGAACACCGCCCCGGCTTCTTCACCGGCGTCGCCACGGTGGTCACCAAACTCCTTCTCCAGGCCCTGCCCGACGAGGCGTTTTTCGGGGAAAAGGATTATCAGCAGCTGCAGGTCATCAAAAAGCTGATCCGCGACCTGGACATTCCCGTCACGGCGACGGGGGTGGCGACCGTGCGCGAGGCCGACGGCCTGGCCCTGTCGTCGCGCAACGCCTATCTGACCCCGGCCGAACGGGCCATCACCCCGGTGCTGCACGGCACCCTCGCCCAGGTTGCCGAGCAGGTCGGGCGCGGCGAGGATCCGCGCGTGCAGGAAGACTGGGCCCGGGGCCAGTTGGAACGCGCCGGGTTCTGGCAGGTCGATTACGTCACCGTGCGCGATGCCGTGACCCTGGACGAAGTGCCCGACGCCTCCCGCCCCGCCCGCGTGCTTGCGGCGGCCTGGCTCGGCAAGGCGCGGCTGATCGACAACGTGGCGGTGTGACGCAGGCAGGCGGCCGCGTCAGCCGTCGTCACCCGCCGCGATGAAATCGAACTGATAGGCCGAGATGATGTGCCGCACGCCCGGGCCCTTGCCCCACAGGGGCAGGTGCACAAGTTCGAACGNCAGATGGTCGTGTTCCGGCATGCTGGTGATGTAGCCGCGGACCATTTCCGGCTCGCCCGTGCGGGTGATGCGGGAATAACGCCGATGGACCGCGTCGCGCATGCTGGCGGGCTCATAGGCGCTGACCCGCTTGTTGGTTCCTTCGAAGCCGAGGGCGTCGGTCAGTCCGGTGCCCCAAAAACGGTTACGGAAATCGGCGCCGTCGTCGATCACATCCTTGACGGCCAGGAAGGTGGCGACCTTGTACAGATCAATCAGCCGGACCTGGTCCCATTCAGGGCGTCCGCCGTTCCGCGCGGCNAGGCCCTGCCAATAACGGATCAGCTCCAGACAAACGGGAGAGCGGCACAGGGCGATGTCGCCTTCGTGCCGGACAACGGGAGATGCGGCCCCTTCAGGAAGCCGGCCCAGGGAACTCTCGATCATTCGATTACTATAGTGTTTTTATCGTCAGGTCGAAAGATGGACCAATGGACAGGTCGTCTCCGGAAAACGCCGGTTATTGCCCGTACCGGGCCGCCGTCAGGCCGTCGATGGAAATTTCCGGCGGCCGGTTCAGCACCAAGTCGGCGGCCAGACGCCCCGAACCGGCGGACATGGTCCACCCCAGGGTGCCATGGCCCGAATTGATGAACAGGTTGTCGTAGACCGTCGGNCCGATGACCGGCGTGCCGTCCGGCGTCATGGGGCGCAGNCCGGTCCAGCCCTCGGCCTTCGATACGTCGCCGCCATGGGGAAACAGGTCGGTGACGACGTGGCGCACGGTATCCGTGGCGTGCGATCCCAGATGCTTGTCGTAGCCGATGATCTCGGCCTGACCGGCGACGCGGATACGGTCGCCCAGGCGGGTGATCGCGACCTTGTGGGTCTCGTCCATGATGGTCGAGCGGGGGGCGGCGTCCGGATCGGTGACGGGCAGGGTGATGGAATAGCCCTTGATCGGATAGATCGGCACCTTGATGCCGACGGATTTCAGGACAATCGGCGCATAGGGGCCGAGCGCGCAGACGTAACGGTCGGCAACCTCGCGCCCGTCCGTGGTGTCGACGCCGGCGATCCGCATGCGGTCCGGGGCAAGACCGTTGATGGTCACCCCGTAGCGGAATGTCACGCCCAGCTTGGCGGCTTCCTCGGCCAGCGCCAGGGTGAACATGCGGCAATCGCCGGTACGGTCGGCGGTCATGCGCAGGCCGCCGACGAACTTGCCGGCGACATGGGCAAGACCCGGTTCGGCGGCGATGCAGCCGTCGCGGTCGAGAATNTCGAAGGGCGAGCCGAACTCGGCCAGGACCTCCCGGTCGGCGGCGGAGGCCGTGACCTGCTTGTCCGTGCGGAACAGCTGCAGGGTGCCCATCTCGCGCTGATCGAACCGCAGGTCGGGNAGGTCCGCCATCAACTCGGTCAGGGCGTCGCGGCTGTAGTTGGAGATGCGNACCATGCGGCTTTTGTTGATGCGGTAGTCGCGCGCATTGCAGTTCATGACCAGGCGCGTGCACCAACCCCACATGGTCGGGCTGATCAGCGGATGCAGGATCAGCGGCCGGTACTTCATCAGGATCCACCGGATGGCCTTGCGCGGCACGCCGGGCGCCGCCCAGGGCGAGGTCATGCCGTAGGACAGTTCGCCTGCGTTGGCGAAGCTGGTTTCCATGCCGGGGCCGGGCTGGCGGTCGAGGACCAGAACCTCGGCGCCTTGCTTGGCCAGGTAATAGGCCGTGGTGACGCCGATGACGCCGGCACCCAGGACGATGACCCTCATGGTGATGACCCCTGCCTCTACCGTTCAAACACGATGATTAGCCGCCGCCGCCTGGACATCATACGGCCAACGCTATTGTTTTTCCGGCGCCAGGCCCACTGGCGGGTGTTTTTCCGGCGCCAGNCCCACCGGCGGGGCGGGGATCAGGCGTAATGNGCGGCGATGGCGCGGCGCATGACCAGGCAGAGCGGCAGGGGCAGCAGAATCGTCGCCGCCATGGCCAGCATGGCCGAGGTCAGCCCGAAAGTGTCGCCGACGAGGCCGAAGGCCATGGGGCCCAGAATCATCGAGGCCGTGGCGATGGAATAGATCACGGCGAANCCGCGCGCCTGACGTTCCGGTTCGATCAGGTCGCCCACGGCGCCATAGGTGACGGACGAGCTGCCCTGCAGCACCATGCCCAGCACGGGCAGCAGGAAATAGGCGGGCAGCGTCGGCAGCATCAGGACGGCGACGATGCCGAGCGCGGTCAGAATCTCGACCAGCACCAATGATCGGACCGCGCCCAGCTTTTCCGCCAGGAACCCGCAGCCGAACTTGCCGAAGGCGCCGCCGGCGAGGGTCAGCACCACCGCGAAGGCGCCGAGCGCCGTCGGCACTTCCTTCTCGATCATCAGGAAGGCGACGAAGGTGAGGAACCCGCCCTGCACCACGGTGTCCAGCAGCACGATGGCGCACAGCGCCCCGAAGGCCCCCTTGTCGCGGATGCCCCAACCGCCCATAAGACCCTGGCTGCCGGTACCTTCGGCGGNTTTCGGGCCCATACCCGCGCCGGCGCGGCCCAGCACGGCGAAGATGACCAGCCCCGCCGCCACGGCCGCCGCGCCGAACGTCAGCGTCACGTCCTGCCAGGCGACGCCCGCGCCGATCGACAGGGTGAACAGCCCGGCGAAGGTCAGCTTGCCCACGTCGCCGAAGGAATTGTAGGTGCCCAGCGCCGCGCGCCGGCCCTGGTTGCCGAACACGGTGCTGACCAGGGTGGAGCACAGCGTGTGCTGGAACCCGCTGCCGATCCCGGCGAACAGCAGGACGACGACTACGGCCGTGAAGCCGTCGGCCCAGGCCAGCGCGATGTAGCCCGCCCCCGCGGCCAGCAGGCCGAAGGCGATGGGAATGCGTTCGCCGATGCGTTCCGACAGCATGCCCGACGGCAGTTCGAAGGCCGTCATGGCGGCGCGGTTGGCGGCACGGATGATGCCGACCTGGGCATAGGAAAGGCCGAACGACTGCGCCAGCACGGGCAGCAGGACATACAGCAGGTCGGTCAGGCCGTCCTGCAGGCTGTGCGCCGCGCAGCAGGAGGCCAGGGCCGTGCGGCGGCGGGTCTTTTCCTTATTTTCCATGGGGCGGCAGATCCACACGCGCGACGATGCCCTTCAGGTCTTCCGACGGCGCCGGATAGCGGTCCATGACGCGCGGATCGTGGCCGGGAATGACATGGTCGGGGCTTTCCGCAAGGCGCGCGACCTTGCGGTGACCTTCCAGCATGTCGCCGATGTGGACGACCGTCGGATAGGGATTGCGGTCCAGCCAGTTGGCGTACAGATGCATGGCGTCGGACGCCAGCACGACCCAGCCCCGTTCGGTCCAGGCGCGCACGAACATCATGCCCTGGGTATGCCCGCCGACATGGTGCAGGGTCAGGCCGGGGAACAGTTCCGTGTCGCCGTCGTGGAAGTCGACCCGGTCCTTGTAGAGTTCGCGGATCAGGCCGCAGACGTCCTCGATGTCGTAGGAATGGCGCAGCGTCGGATAGCGCATGTAGCGCCCGGTGGCGAAGGCCATTTCCCGGTCCTGAATGTGGAAGGTCGCCTTGGGAAAGCGCTCCAGGTTGCCGCCGTGGTCGTAGTGCATATGGGTGATGACGACATCCGTGACCGCGTCCGCATCGACGCCGACCAGTTTCAGACTGTCCACCGGGCAGCGGTGCCAGGTCCGGCCGCGGCTTTCGGCGGCGTCCTTCGTGAAGCCCGTATCGACGACGACCGTGCGGCTTTCCGACACGCAGGCCCAAACGTAATAGTCGATGGGATAGGGCGCGTCGTGGGGGTCGGGCGGCTGCATGAAGTTGCGCGCGGCCGTCCGCGCATGGGTGCCGTATTTGATGGCGTAAAGCCTGTAGGTCTCGGTCATGGGACGTTCCGTCATGCCGGCGTGGGCTTGAGGGGCGGAACGTCGACCCGCACCACGATGCCTTCAAGATCGNCGGACGGNGCCGGATACATCTCCATCACCAGGGGATCATGGCCGGGGATGACGTGGTCCGGGCTGTCGGCCAGGCGCGCGACCTTCCTGTGGCCTTCCAGCATGTCGCCGATGTGCAGCACCGTGGGGAACGGGTTCTTGTGCCGCCAGTTGGCGAACAGGTGCATGGCGTCGGACGCCAGCACGACCCAGCCGCGTTCGGTCCAGGCGCGCACGAACTGCATGCCCTGGGTATGGCCGCCGACATGGTGCAGGGTCAGACCGGGGAACAGCTCTTCGTCGCCGTCGTGGAAGTCGACCCGGTCCTTGTANAGNTNGCGCAGCAGAAGGCAGACNTCGTCCGGATCGAAGGAATTGCGCAGCACCGGATAGCGCATGTAGCGGCCGGTGATATAGGACATTTCCCGGTCCTGGATGTGAAAGGTCGCCTTGGGGAACTTGTCGAAGTTGCCGCCGTGGTCGTAGTGCATATGGGTGACGACCACATCGGTCACCTCGGCCGGGTCGACGCCGACCAATTTGAGGCTGTCCACCGGGCAGCGAAACATGGTGCGCCCGCGCCCGCAGCCGGATTTTTCGTTGAAGCCGGTGTCGATGACCACGGTGCGGTTTTCGGAAATGCAGGCCCAGACGAAATAGTCGATGGGATAGGGCGCGTCGTGGGGGTCGGGCGGCTGCATGAAATTCTGGGACTGCGGGCGGGGATCGTGGGTGCCGTACTTGATGGCGTACAGTTTGTAGATCTCGGCAGGGTTGGTCATTTTTTGATGTCTCCTCTTGAAGGGAAGCCTAGGCTGGGTCCCTGAGCCTCGCAAGCCCTCACCGCGGGCACCGCGTTCTCTTGACGCAGGTCAATAGCGGTTCGTCCCGGACGGTGCTAAAGTCCGGACATGGATACAAATGAACTTCTCGCCGCCATCAACATGGCAATGGCCGAAATGGAAGAACAGCCGGAGGACCTGCACGAGGTTCACATGCGGCTGATCGAACTTCTGGACCAATTGCGCGCCACGGGGGCGGACCTGCCCGCCGATCTGGTCGAATTGGAACGCCGCCTGTCGGAGGACGTCGAAGGCGTGCCCGTNGACAGNGAGAAGGATCCGGGCCCGCTCGGCTGAGCCCGCCTATTTCTTTCCGGTATAGGTGATGCGGTAGACCGCGCCCCGGTGGTCGTCGGACACCAGCAGCGAGCCGTCGGCCAGTTCCTTCACGTCCACGGGCCGGCCCCANCGCGCCCCGTCCGGGCGCAGGAATCCGGTGGCGAAGGGCTCCCACGACAACGCTTTCCCCGATTTTCTGTCGAACCGTACCCGCGCGACGCGGTAGCCGTCCGGGTCCGAGCGGTTCCACGACCCGTGATGGGCGACGAAGGCATCGCCCCGGGCATCCCCGGGGAACATCGCGCCGCGATAGAAACTCATGCCCAGCGCCGCGACATGGGCGCCGAACGCGACCGCGGGCGGGATGTGGGGGGCCGGCAAAGGCTGGCCGCGAAAGTCGTCCGTGCGGGCTTCGCCGCCGCCGAACCAGGGAAAGCCGAACCACAGGCCCGGTTCGGGCGCGTGGTTGAATTCGTCGGGCGGCACGTCGTCGCCCATGTTGTCGGCCCCGTTGTCCGTGAAATACAGGTGCCCGGTGCCCGGCTGAAAATCGAAGCCGACGGAATTGCGCACGCCCCGGGCGAAGATTTCCGGCCTGCGCGGCCCCGGNCGGCCCGGCGGGGCCAGACGGATGATCGTGCCTTCCATCCCGTTCAGGCCGCAGATGTTGCAGGGCGCGCCGACGGCGACATAGAGCAGGCCGTCCGGGCCGATGCGGGCATAGCGCCAGCCGTGCCAGGGATCGTCCGGCAATTTGTCGAACAGCACCTCGGGTGCCGCCGCCGCCAGTTCCTNGAGCGTGCGCGCCCGCCAGCGGCTGATGCGGTGCTGTTCGGCGATGTATAGCCAGCCGTCCCGCCAATCGATGCCGTTGGCGACGTTCAGGTCGTCGAAGACACGCAGGACCTTTTCCGGGCGCCCGTCGTGATCGGCGTCGACGATGGCGTGGACCTGGGGCCCCCGCTGGCCGACGAAGATCACGCCCAGTTCCGGCACGGGCACCAGGGACCGCGCCTTGGGCACGGTCGCGAAGTGTTCGATGGCGTAGCCCGGCGGCACCTGGATGAAGGGCGGCAGCGGGTCCGCCGCCCGGGCGGGAAGCGCCGCCAGAATGAAGGCAAGCAGACTGAACGCGGCGGCGGGTTTCATGACGCCTCCCGCCCGGCAAGCGGCGGGGCATAGACCTGACGGCCGTCCCGATCCTCCGTATCCCAGGGGAAATGCACCCAGGTGTCCTGCGCCACTTCGTGGACGAAGATNTCGGGCAGGTCGCGGGCGGCGGGCTTGGCGTANAGCGTGACGAACAGGGCGTCGGGCAACAGATCCCGGGCCGCCCGCGCCGTGGCCCCCGTATCCACAAGATCGTCGACNAGCAGCCATCCGGCGCCCTTGNCGGCGGCGGCCTCCGGCGCCTTGAGCAGCTGGACGCGACCCTGGTTTTTCACGTCATAGCTGGCGATGGCCAGGGTATCGATGACGCGGATGCCCATTTCACGGGCCAGCACGGCGGCCGGAACCATGCCGCCCCGGGTGATGGCGACGATGCCCGTCCAGGAAGCCGCCCATCGGCCGGGCGGCGGGGCCGTCAGCAGGCGGCCGGCAAGGGCGCGCGAGTCCGCATGGACTTCGGCCCAGGTGACGATACGTTCCGGCGGNGAGGGGGCTGTCATGGCGGGAATATTAACGGAGCCGCCGGCATTTCCCAAGGGCGGAGGTGCCTGGAAACGGGGGCCCAGAAACGGAAAAACCGGCGCCCACGCTGACGCCGGTTATCCGGATTTGCAGTGAATGTCGTGGTTTAGCGAACGTACAGATGAACTTCGTTTGTCTTTGCCGCCGCCAGGGTCTTGGCGGACACCGCCACCCGCGTCGGCGGCAGGCCCATTTCGACNAGCGAGCGCTTGACGTCTTCGGCGTGACGCTTGGCCTTGTTCGTGTTGATCGCGACGCGCGCGGCNCCGCCGGCCGAGGGCGCCACCGCGACCAGGTCGAACACCGCGGCCGGATGGGTTTCAAGGGCGCGGCTGACGGCCGTGTACAGGGCCTGCTGATAGGGCACGTTCGGCCGGTCGAAGCGGATCACNACCAGGGGGCGACGGCCCGACGTATCGGCGGGGGCGGCAACCTGGTTGGCGCTCGGGCCGCGGCCGGTGACGGCGGCGTCAAGCAGCGACGAGCCGAGAGATTCGCCCTGGCGGATGCCGGCCGAAATCTGCACCAGATTGCGCTGTTCGGCGCCGATCCAGGTCGACTGGCGGCGCACGTCCTCGGTCACTTCGCGGTGCAGGCGATCGATCAGGACGACGGTCTGGTCGACCTCGTCCTCGAGAATGGCAAGCTGGCGGTGGTCCTCGTCGACGGCGCCGGACACCTTGAAGGCGGCGCGCACGCTTTCCGTCAGGAACGATGCCAGGGTGGAATCGCTGGCCACGCCGGTGGACAGCTTGTTCATTTCGCCGATGTCCTGGCTGAGGCGGTTCAGGTCCTGTTGCGCCGTGTTGAACTGCTGCACGAGAACCGGGTTGCCGCGGGTCGTGCCGACCTGCAGGCGNGATTTAACGGCGGCGATGGTGCCGTGGTACTGCTGCGAGCTTTCGACGATGCGCGANCGCACGGACTGAAGCTGTTCGTTGTGCTGCAGGATCGAGCTTTGCAGCTTCTGCAACTCATCGCGCAGTTCCTGGACCTTCTTGCCGACGAAGGTTCCGGTCGCGTCGCCCGGCGTCACGCCGGTCGGCACGAACTTGGTCGAACCCAGGGCAGGCTGATTGGCCGCCAAAACGGCATTTTGCTGCGATGCGGCGCCTTGCGCGCCCGCCGTCTGCGGCGAAGCCGCTTCCGGTTGCGCGGTCTCTGTCGTTGTTTTGGCGGAAGGCTCGGATGCGCTCAGCGAGGGCCACAGGTCCTCGTCGAATGAACATGCCCCCGTGAAAATCACGGCCCCCGCCAAAAGAACTCTCAGTTTCGGAAAACCCATCTCGTCCGCGAGCCCTTGGTTCTTCTCCGATAACAAACCGGAGTTGTTTTTAAATCCCCAGCGGGTATGTACGCAAACATACCCCACCCCTCAGTTTCCGGGCGAGTGTACTCAATGGCCCGGAGCACCACAAGTTCCTATTTTAATACGAAGATTCGGCGTTTGACGACCTTTAATCCGGGACGCCTCCTAGCGCTTGCAAACGGAGAAGTGCTGGAGTAGTGTCCGGCTCCTTCCTGACGGGGGCCCCTTGGGGGNCCAGTCACAAGCGCCCGTAGCTCAACTGGATAGAGCGTCTGACTACGGATCAGGAGGTTGGGAGTTCGAATCTTCCCGGGCGCGCCATTTCCCCGTTTTCCCCCGAAAACTACCGACAAGTTCCCTGCAAAAGGTCCGCTCCCGGCGGGCCCCCGCGTGCGCTTATCGGACCGGNACGTTGAGGAAGGTCAGCGCCACGAAGCGGTGACCCTTGGTCACCGGCAGGACCTCGTGCAGCAGGGAACAGGAGAACACNACCGCCGCCCCCTTCTCCGGGCGGAACAGTTCCGGGCCGTATTCGGGAAAGCGCAAATCGCCGCCTTCGTAGTCGCCCGTGTTCAGGTTGAGCGTCACCGCGAACTTGCGGTGCTTGGTCGCCGGACTGGTGTCGTCGCGGTGGACGGTGAAGAAGCCCGCCTTCTCGGCCTTGTAGCAGCCGATCTTGAAGGTCTCGACCGAATAGCCCTCGAAATGGAAGGCCTTGGATATCTCGGGCACCAGACGCGGCATCAGCCGGTTCAGCAGTTTCTGCTCCAGCGCCTTGTCGCGCAGGTAATAGTCCTCGCGCCGTTTGGTCGTCGGCACCACCTGCACGCCGCCGCCGGCCGACGANCCCACGGCGACCGTGCCGTCGTCCCGCTCGCCGTTGTGCCACAGGCCGATCAGCCANGCGCAGTCCTCGGGGTCGAGGGCGCGGGGAATGAGCAGCGCCGGCGCCGCCCGCTGGACCACGGCCTGGTCGCGGCCGTGCTGCGCCTGGGCCAGCATCCCGGCAAGCCANTCCTCCAGGCCCGCNGCGCCGCCGCCGAGCCCGCGCACGCCGACCAGGCGCTGGTTGGGGTCGAGCACATAGACCGCCGGCGCCGCGACGCCGGACAGCCCGGCGAACCCCTTGGTGATCTCGGACCCCGGGTCGGCCATCACCCGGTGCGGCCAGCCGGAGGCTTCCTTTTGCGCCGCCGCCACGGTGGTGTCGCCGGGCACCAGGGTCGCGACCTGGGCGCCGCCGGCGCCGAGCGCCGCCGGGTCGAGCCCGCCCGCCGTCATGTCCGCAAGGCTCTGGCCGCCGGCGAACAGCAGGATCGTCGGCGCGCCGGTGACGGCGGAATAGAACTCGAAGGTCCGGCCTTCGGAATCGCGGCAGGCGAACAGGGGCGTGTGATCCCCCGGCGCATATTGCGGGCGGGCAGGGGGTTCGAACAGGGTGGGTGCGGCTTTGATGTGGAGATCCTCCCTTGTGCGACGTGCGGCGGCAATGATAGCGAAGAAACGGTGTTCGACAACATTCGCTTGCGTGCCGGCCGGTTGCATCGTTCTTGCCGGGTGAATACAAGTCGCGCGGGCCGGATCGGCCGTCCCGGACAACCCAAGGTGATCGACGTGCAAACCGTTTCGGCATATGCCCGCTTGTTGCGTCAGGACCGCGCCCAGGCGGCCCTTGCGCTCGCCGTCTGCCTGATCGCCGCCCTGTTCCAGACCCTGGCCCCCCCCTATACCCGCCCGGTCGCCGACGCCATGCAGTACGCCGGCATGGCGGCGTCGCTGGCCGAGGCCATGGCGTCGGATTGGGGCCGTGTGAATGAAATCCTGGGAACGTTTTTCGGCCCGGTTTATCCAATGTTTGCCGGCGTGCTGGCATTGTTCGACGCGGACCTCGCGCGGGCCCTGAAATGCGTTTCCCGGGACGGCGCCGTCTGCGACCTCAGCGGATTGACGGGGTTGTTCGTTGTGCAAGCCGTCCTCGCCGCGTTCACGGCGTTCTTCGTCTTCCTGGCCGCGCGCCGGCTTGCCGGGGATGCATGCATCGCCTGGCTGACGCTGGCGATCGTGCTGGCGACCAAGTGTTTCACCCATTACGCCGGGNTGATCCTGACGGAAATCCCNACCTTCTTCTTTGTCGGANTGTTCGCCTGGATGCTGGCCCGGGTCCTGTCCGATCCGGTCCCACTGCGGCGTGATATCGCCGTGGCCGGGGTGGCGCTGGCCGCCGCGGCGCTCACGCGGGCATCCTACGTATATCTTCTTTACTTCATGGTGCCGGTGATCGTCNTGTGGTGGCGCTTTGGGCGCGGCCGGGCGTGGACTGACGCCGCCGCCGCCGCCGCGTGCTTCGCCGCCGGTGCGGCCGCAATCCTGGCCCCCTGGTGGATCAGGAACTAT
>JGI25321J50212_10003373_pt1 | contig 11161 bp, 7 predicted proteins | sample AutmiccommuBRH23_FD_50212 | JGI IMG/M metagenome (IMG submission 50212)
TCGTACTCGCTATGTCCTATCGGCGGTTGAAGAAGATATAAAGTGCAGAGGTTGGTCTTACCATAAGCAGTTGTCAGCAAACCACGAAAGTGAGTCTGATTTGGTGAAAGACTTTGAGCTTGCCCTGAAGCTCTTGGCCAATCCTGACGACAGGCTGCATCTAGGCGTACTACTCAAGCGATGGAACTTAAGTAGTTCGCTTGAGGTTCTTAAAGAAGCTGGGGATATTTGGTCCAGACTGTCCAGTCTAGCGTTAAGTGCGGCTGCAGAGGCCGTCATAGCAGCTCTTGGTAGAGTGCGTTTATCTGGGTATCCGCTTGGATTTCTCGACGCTATCAGAGAGCTTGAAACCTTTGCAACTAAAGCAAGTGAAGGTGAAGAATTAGCCATGGTTCTCCAAGACCTTAGGGTCTGGCAACGTCATTGGGACATGTACTGCCGAACTGAACCAGGGAGACAACATTCGCTGAATGCGTTCTTGAGTAAGGTGGCGCTAGGAAACACTCAACAACCGCGCCAAGAGGGATTAGCCCTTCTAACGGTCCACTCTGCTAAGGGCCTAGAGTATGATGTTGTGTTTGTGATGGGAATGGCTGAAGGGGTATTCCCTGACTATCGAGCCAAAGGCGAAGCCCTTGAGGAGGAAAGACGCAATGCCTTTGTGGCCGTTACTAGATCTAGACGGCTTCTTGGTTTGTCCTACCCTCAGACTCGGGTTATGCCTTGGGGAGATGTTTGGGAGCAGAAACCCTCCCAATACTTACGAATGATGAACTTGATCTGACTATGCCGCATCAGATCCTGTGGCCGTCAGTCATGCCCAGCTGATTCTGCAAGTAAAAGGCGCTCATTCTCTCGTCTTGTGTTTGTCAACCAAAAGTTGACCAACTTGAGGGGCATTTCCAAGTCCCGCGCCGCGACTCCCACAGTCCTCCCTCTTGTTGAAACCGGCGTGCGATGACGCACAGGTTGGCCTACCACCATCTCATGATTCCCTTGAACTTAAAACCCGTCTACGCTTTGCCCGTCCACTGGTAGATGTCTATATAGAGGGCTTGCTTTCTGCGGCGAGTTCGTGGACTGAGGAGAGTTCGTCGATGGACATGATCCCATCATGGTCTACCTGTTGTGGAACCACCTGGTAGTCAAAGGGCACAATTCGGAGGAAATCCTAGGAAACCGAGGGTTGCCTTATTGTGGGTAATTGTGGTAGCATTACCATAGCGAGAACAATCCAGGTGATGAGTCTTGATTCCAACTATCTGCTGGATGTTAACGAGAGATTGGCCAAATGGGGGTGCGGGAAATAGCAAAGCAGAAGAGAGACACTGTTGTCTACGAACTCTACAACAAGGGCAGGAAAGTGTACATCGGCATTACAGATGATCCAGACGGCAGACGCCACGAACGCAAGCAGAATAGAACCTTTGACCATATGAGAACTGTCACCGGCAAGCGAACGGCCGAGTCAGCCCGTAAGGAAGAACAGGGTCGTATCGAAACGTACCAAAAACGCACTGGGAAGCGGCCAGAATATAACAAGACCTAGCAGCGCACTGAGGATGTGGTCTATCATTGTTGTTGAACCCATCGCATCCACCGCACGCGGAAGAGAAAGTTCCCAGCATATTGCTAGGATGGGAGGCACAGAATGCCGACAACTCTCGAGTCTTTGGGGATATTGGTTATCGCCCTAATCCCTGGATTCGTGATAGATAGGATCGCTTATGCGAAGATGGCCCGTCATCACAGGCAGGGACATGAGTACGTCCTTGGTACTGTTCTTTGGAGCGCAGCATACTACTCCGTCCTTCTATTAATGGCTTGGGTTGCTGGTATCTGGATGCCTGTCGTTGATACGATCTCTACAGGAGAAGCCTTGCAAGCAATCCCACCACGGGCGTGGATGCTTACTCTCCCTGGAGTAGTTCTAATCGTACCCACCTTTCTTAGCGCTGTCATTAGCAGTATCGCGTCGCCTAACGCTGTGGCGAGTCTATACGGTAAACTTGGACTTAGCGTTCACCCTATCCCCAAGAGTTGGGATTATCTATTTGGACAGGGTCAATCCGTTCTGGCAAGACTAACTTTAACTGATGGTAGTGTGATAGGAGGCCTGTACGCAGACAAATCATTCGCTGCTTCGTTCCCAGCAGACGAAGACATCTATCTCGAGAAACAGTTTAGAATAGACCCAGACACGGAAGCATTCGGCGAAGAAATTCCCTTGTCCGCCGGTGTACTCATCTCCGGCTCTAGGATAGAGTTCATTGAGTTTTTTGCTATCGAGGAAGATGATGTAGATCGAGAGATCAAAGGAGGAACAGAAAATGACTGAAAAGAAGCAGCCAGCAACAAAAGTACCTTTGAATGAGGGTTACCAACCAAACAAGCTGGAGAAGGGTTACAAGCCGCAGGGGCGGCCTATTATTGACCTTGGCAGGATTAAGAAACCAGGTCCTACAGGAGTTAAGAAACCAGGCCCTGTAGCAGCTAAGAAACCACCAAAACCCTAAACAAGATTGACCTTGAGTAGGAAACTAGCGGGATGGTGTATATACAAGCCCTCGTCCCCAACTGCGTCTGCTCCTGGCTCAGGCTGAGTTCATTGAAGAACGAATGGCCGAGATTGAGGAGGCCATTGGGGGAAGAATGGAGGAGCTAGACCCTCTCAGGACCAGCCTCCGGGCATGTTATTGAGACTGTGCCCAGGTTGGTCCCGTTCTTGCGGTCGCCATTATTGGCGAGAACGGGGATATTAAACGCTTACCCAATACCCGCAAGCTGGTTGCCTATGCCGACATCGAAGCCACAACTCGCCAGTCGGGTCAAGTTTGAAGGTACTCGTAACCGTATGTCCAAACGAGGGTCACCTTACCTCAGGCGCACTCTCTGGTTAGCGATGGTATCAGGTATCCTGGCTATTGGTCGGGGATCAGGCCCTTCTCTACAATGACTCAGTCCCCCGAGCTTGCCTTAACCACCACAGCCCAAGCCACAGAACCTGTACCCAATACCGTCCATGAAATAACGGTGTGGGGTGCGTCCCTATGGTTCTGGTCTTAGCCAGCTGCATATCCTCACTCCGTGGGGCCGCGGATACACACCCCCCACCCCTCCTTCTGGCCGCTTTCTGGTGTTGAGTGACTTGATAGAGGGGCAATCAACGTCGTCATAAGACTGTCTTCAGAAGGTTCTGAGAGGGACCCTGCGATGCATGTGGTGTCTTTGTGCGTCTGAAGTGAAGTTTGAGGCTGCATCAATTGCTCGATCAAAACAAGAGCATCGGTCTTCCAGACACTGTATTCAAGGGCGGGCTAAAGATATACACAACAATGGACAGGCACCTCCAGGAATTCGCATAGCAGAGCTTCCACGACATCCTGGACGATGATTTTCCGCTGGGATCCGAGGAAGAGTAGCCTGAAGCGGCCTTCGTTATGATGGGCCCTCGCAGTGGACAGATCACTGTTATGATTGGCGGTCGTGAGCGTGGTGAGGGCCGACGGCTCTTCAACCGCACCGTTGATGCCTACCGCCAGGCGGGGTCCACCTTCAAGCCTCTGTCCGCCTAGCTGCCGGCCTTGCAGATGGGCAAGGCCCCTTCCTCGATTGAGGACGACTTCCCTATGATCTACTTCAATGTTGATGGCACCACCTATATCCCCGCCAACTGGCACAACAAGTACCGGGGCCGGACACCATATCGCATCGGTCTGCGGGACTCGGTGAACCCGATGGCCATCCGCATCATTGACCAAATCGGGGCCAAGACCGCTGTCAACAGCGCGCAGCTGCTGGGCATTTCCAGCCTGGTAACCGACGGTCCGCACAACGATTACATCCGCGCCCTGACCCTCGGCGGCCTCCAGGGTGCCAACTATCTCTTAAGCTCTTAGGGCTCGATGATTTAGCCCTTGACGGCTAGCTGCAGGTAGGGCTCAAGATTGTGAATCCCACCCAGAGGCGGGGTTCCGTGCGGGTGAGAACAGACAGGGCCTCCCCGATTTCACGCTGGCGGTGCCTGACCTCATCGATATCCCTTGAGGGCCAGAGACTGTCTGCCAGCCCCTTACCCAGGCTATTCGTGACCTAGGCAACCAGTCGGGCCCTTGTCTTGGAATATTCCAGTTGTTCCAGGGTCCTCTTATCAAGGGTTACATTGCTTTCTGAACTGCTGTCACAATACTGCATTAGCCAGGCCTTCATTGAGCCGGGCAGTGGCCTCAATCTGTTGTTCTGCCAGTCGCTCTTCGTCTAGCCCGCCGGCAATGGAAAGGAACTTTAAATGATCGGATACAGCCAGGTACTGATAACCCAGGGCCTGCACCATTTCCATGATGGTGTTGATGCCGTCGGACCATTTGGTGTGGATGTGCAGATCGCCCTGGATGTCCCCGGTCTCATCAAAGGTGGGGAGGTTGCCCGCCTCCACTGCCTCAATCTCGCCGGCGTCCTCCCGCAGCCCAGGGGAGATCGGACTGAGACCGAGGATCTCGTAGACAATCTCAAGGGGCCTTTCGGGAACGCTGAAGACCCCGCGTTCGTTGATCTTGTACCCCATCTCCTTGGCCCTTCCCCTGGGACGGACATTGTGCTCCTTGGATCCGGTGAAGTGCTGCAAGGCTGAGGCGAACTGCGAGGGCTTGACCACCCTGAGATCAGTCCGAGCCCCAGACCTTGTGTATACGCTGGACTTGGTGGGACCGCTCTCAATTGCTTCATCAACAATAGGGAGCTTGATAAAGGCCTCCGTGATCTCGGTGGAATCCTGGCAGGCCGCCAGGATGTCAATGTCGACCACCGTCTCGCGCCAACGGAGCAGGGAGCCAGCCAGGGAGATACTGTCCACGCTCTCCAGGGTGCCCAGGGCCTCAACAATGCTAACGGCCAGGGGCCTAGCCATGGCAAGTGGGGTCCGGCCATTGCGCTCCCGGAGCCGGCGGAGGCCGCTGACGATCTGTCGCTCCTTCTTGGCGCCCATCTCTTTGAGATCCCGCACTTTGCGGGCCTCAACAGCAGCCTCAAGGTCAGCCCGGCCCTCGATCCCCAGCTCCCTGTGGAGAAGGGCGGCAGTCTTGGGGCCAACACCGGGGACGTCCATGATCGAAAGAAGGCCAGGAGTTACCTGCTCCCGCAGCTCCTCAAGGTAGGCGATAGAGCCCGTCTCAAGCTGTTCCGCGATCTCCTTGGCCGGGGCAGCGCCGACGCCGTCAAGGCTCTTAAGCGCACACCTCACTGATGCCTCTTGTCAGCTCCTACACGGATCTGGAGGCCTTACGATCGCAGCAATCTCAAAGCGGCTCTCCCCCTTAATCTCAAAAAGTTCGGTACCCAAGCTAAGACCGGCCTTGACACCGCCAATCCAGAAAGACTGAGATTCGGAGAGCAAATGCAACGATACTCGGTCAAAAGAAGGAGATTAGGAGGGAAAGGGGTTGAGAACCAACGCGCGGAGCGCCAACCCAGGGATGGAGCGTCTCAGCGCCCTCCTAGGCTTTCGGGTGGTAAAATCAGCGAGGGACGGTATCGTGGGATCCTCAGGGACTCAAGCCGCCGCGAAGAGGAGCGTAGTAGAGAACTCAAGCGCCTCTTGGAGGACGTCAAAGAAAGGCTTTCCCAAGACAGTTCTTCGACCTATGCCGGTTGACCGCTCACTGTCGGACAGGCTCTCCGACCAGCCGTCAGCGACCGCGTAGAGCCGGCTTCTGATCTCCTGAACATGAACCATCCTACTCCACCAGATTCGCCCGCAACCTCTGGCCTGCTAGGCCTAGACACGATTCGCGTCTGCAACGAGGCTCTCCATGGTACACGGGTCCACACGAAGCCAGTTTGCTCTGCTGATTATCTTCGTCACATATCCGCATCTCACCGATGAAAGGGGTCTCCACCCTCCTCGGAGGGTGAATCTAATCTCTTCTCTAGATGCTCCGGCATAAATCCAATGGTTCGCAGGGAGGAATCGATCCAGGGCGAGTCGAAACGCAACAACATGCAACAATTTCCAGGAGGATGAGTCTGCAAAAGGAGGTTCCGATGCGAGTCTTTGCCCCGGAGAAGGCGAACGTTCGACAAGTCCTAATCAGCCTACAGCGTCAGGATCCGAAGGGTATCGCAGTAGAGGTAAGCATCGATGGCGTGGTCCACGGTAAGGCCACCCGCTCCTCGCTGCCCCGAGAGTTGCTTGAGGCCAAGGATAGCTTCGTGCGAAGCTTACGCGAAGGCCTGCGCCTAGACGTCGCCATAGCACAACTCTCTCTTCTGGAGGCCAATCTCCAGGAGTTGGGCCACCAACTACGTGCCCTATGCCTTCCCGGGGATTCAGGCCTCGCCCTGGCCGACCTCCTGAACCGAGGTGCTAAGATCAGGACTCTGATAGAGGTCTGCGTTGAAGCGGAAGGCCCCGAACTCCTTAGTCTACCTTTTGAGGCCCTGAGACTACCCGACGGCCAAGTAGTGGCTACTCATCCCTCGGCTATCATGATGCGTCGACCAACAGATCTGGCCCCTGGCCCGGCTGAGCCTCTTGCCGGGCCCCTTAAGATCCTTGTGGCTGTTGGCGCGCCTGACGAGGGAAAAACCACCTCAGCCGTACTCGACTACGAGCGCGAACTCCAGCACATCCTTGACGCCGTCGAACCGCTGAGGATGCACGACAACGCCGACGTGCGCATCCTCGAAGTGGGCCATCCGGATATGATCGCCCAGGCCATTGAGAGAGACGCCTATCACGTACTGCACATCTCCTGTCATGGAAGGCCTGGGTGGCTGGAGTTAGAGGATGAAGACGGTCGTCCCTACCCCACCACCGCCGAAGCCCTGATCAGGCCCCTGAGAGAAACCGGTCGCCCGGTGCCCTTCGTCCTGCTTAACACCTGCCACGGGGGTGTACAGGATGAAGGGGTGACCAGCCTAGCCGAGGCACTCCTACGTGCAGGTGTACCCGCGGTACTGGCCATGCAGACCTCCGTGAGTGACCGTTACGCCACCAACCTGGCCGGTTCATTCTACGAATACCTGGCCGGTCGCGAAGTCTTCCTGCCAAGCCGGGCTCTGGCCCGGGCCCGTAAAAGCCTGGAGAAGCGGCGGCTTACCGCGATGCAACACTCGGCCCGCCCGGAGGAGACCCAGCCTGAGTACGCGACAGCAGCCCTCTTCGTCGCCGGAAAGGAAGGCCCGTTAGCCGACTTTTCCCTTGACAAGAACCCTCTACGCAGCCGTCCGGTCTACTCCCTGGCAGGGCCCGTGCCCCAACTCCGAATGGATGACCTCATCGGGCGCCGCAAGGAACTGCGGACTTGCCTGCGAGCAATCGAGAATCTAACGCGGCGCCGCGCCGGGGTGGTGCTGACCGGGATCGGTGGGGTGGGCAAGAGTTCGGTGGTCGGCCGAGCCATGCAGCGCCTCAAGGAGAAGGGCTGGCTCGTTGCTGCCCACTCCGGCCACTTCGACCTGAGCAGTGTCGGTAAAGCTGTAGGGCACGCCCTCACTTCGGGACCTCCATCCTCTAAGAAGCTGGCTCAGGCCTTTGAGAAAGGACTCGACGACGAAACCCAGCTAGGACTTCTCAAGCAAGCGCTAGCCGAAGAGAAGATGGTCCTTATCCTGGATGATTTCGAGCAGAACCTCAAGCCCGGGGGAAGCGGGTTCCTCAGTGATGAGGTGGGCGATTACCTCCGATCCCTTCAAAAAAGTGCTCTCACGGGTCGGCTCCTTATCACCAGTCGCTATCCGATTCCCGGTTCCAGCCCCTACTTCTATCCCATTCCGGTCGGCCCTCTGAGCCCCGCCGAGAGACGTAAGATGGTCCTCCGTCTTCCCGCCCTGCAAAAACTCGACCGGCAGGCCCTGGCCAGGGTCTTGCGCCTGGTGGGCGGACACCCGCGGGTCCTGGAGTTTCTCGATGCCCTCCTCTCCGGGGGTAAGGGACGCCTGCCACAGGTGACTGCAAAGCTGGAGCAACTCTCCAGCGATCACGGTCTTGACCCGAAAGCCGGAGTAGATGGTCTCGACGAAGCCCTGCAGGAAGCGATCTTGGTCGGTACCCGGGACATCTTTCTCGAAAACCTCCTCGATATTGCCCGTGGAGAGGAGATTGACAAAGCTCTCCTACAGACGGCAGTATCGAACCTACCCGTAACCGCCTCAGGACTAGCCCGCATGATGGCGAGTGATGATGCCTCCCTCCCCGGGGATGTGAGGACTGCGGAGGAAAGCCTGACTCGGCTCGAGGAGTTGTCCCTGCTTCATCGCTTCCCAGACGGTGCTGCCTGGGTCCACCGCTGGACCGCAGAAGGTCTGGCCAGCACTAATAGAGATGGCCATAGTCGGCGCTGCTTTCGCGCAGGCACCTACCGCTGGTGGCGGGTGAACCACGAGAGCCACGACCTCGATGACGGCATAGAGGCTGTTCGCAACTACCTTGCCGCCAAGGACTACGACCGTACTGTTGAGACTGCCAAGCACTGCTTCGAGGCCTTCCGTGACCTGCAAAGGGAAGCCACTGTCGCCAGCCTAGCTTCCGAAGTACTAGAGAGCCTCTCAGAAGAGCATTCAGGCTTTGCTCAGGTGGCAGACGAAGAGGCGACCGCGTACCAGGCTCTGGGCAAGACCCAACGAGCCCTCGACCGCAGGGAGGGATTGCTTGCTCGCGCCAAACGCCTGGCCAAGGCCGAGCCCGACCGGGCCGAATACCAGCGCGACCTCGCCGTGTCCTACAGCAAGATGGGCGACCTCTACCGGGCTCTCGGCCAGGGAGAGAAGGCCCGTGAGGCCTACCTCAAGGACCTGGAGATCGCCGAACGCCTGGCCAAAGCCGAGCCCGACCGGGCCGAATACCAGCGCGACCTCTCCGTGTCCTACGAGCAAATGGGCGAGCTGTATTGGGACCTCAACCAGGGGGAGAAGGCCCGTGAAGCCTACCTCAAGGCGCTGAACATCAGCGAACGCCTGGCCAAGGCCGAGCCCGACCGGGCCGACTACCAGCGCGACCTCGCCGTGTCATACAGCAAGGTGGGTGACGTCTACCGGGCTATCGGCCAGGGGGAGAAGGCCCGCGAGGCCTACCTCAAAGCGCTGGACATCCGCGATGGCCTGGGCAAAGCCGAGCCCGACCGGGCCGAATACCAGCGCGACCTCGCCGTGTCCTACAACAAGATGGGAGACCTGTATTGGGACCTCAACCAGAGCGAGAAGGCCCGTGAGGCCTACATCAAGGACCTGGAAATCGCCGAACGTCTGGCCAAGGCCGAGCCCGACCGGGCCGACTACCAGCGCGACCTCTCAGTATCCTGCGAGCGAATGGGCGACCTCTACCGGGCTCTCGGCCAGGGGGAGAAGGCCCGTCAAGCCTACCTCAAGGCGGTGAACATCAGCGAACGCCTGGCCAAGGCCGAGCCCGACCGGGCCGACTACCAGCGCGACCTCTCAGTATCCTACGAGCGAATCGGCGAGCTGTATTGGGACCTCAACCAGGGCAAGAAGGCCCGTGAAGCTTACAAGGAGGCACTGGACATCAGCGAACGCCTGGCCAAGGCCGAACCCGACCGGGCCGACTACCAGCGCGACCTCTCCGTGTCATACAGCAAGGTGGGTGACGTCTACCGCGCTATCGGCCAGGGGGAGAAGGCCCGCGAGGCCTACCTCAAAGCGCTAGACATCCGCGAACGCCTGGCCAAGGCCGAGCCCGACCGGGCCGAATACCAGCGCGACCTCTCCGTGTCATACAACAAGGTGGGCGACCTCTACCTGGCTCTCGGCCAGGGGGAGAAGGCCCGTGAGGCCTACCTCAAGGCGCTGGAAATCGCCGAACATCTGGCCAAGGCCGAGCCCGACCGGGCCGAATACCAGCGCGACCTCTCAGTATCCTGCGAGCGAATGGGCGACATCTACCGGGCTCTCGGCCAGAGCGTGAAGACCCGAGAAGCCTACCTCAAGGCGCTGAACATCAGCGAACGCCTGACCAAGGCCGAGCCCAAGCGGGCCGACTACCAGCGCGACCTCTCCATGTCCTACAACAAGATGGGCGACCTCTACCGGGCTCTCGACCAGGGGGAGAAGGCCCGCGGGGCCTACATGAAGGCGCTGGGCATCCGCGAACGCCTGGCCAAGGCCGAGCCCGACCAGGCCGACTACCAGCGCCACCTCTCCGTATCCTACAGCAAGATGGGCGACCTCTACCGGGCTCTCGGCCAGGGGGAGAAGGCCCGTGAAGCCTACATGAAGGCGCTGGAGATCGCCGAACGCCTGGCCAAGACCGAGCCCAAGCGGGCCGACTACCAGCGCGACCTCGCCGTATCCTACAGCAAGATGGGCGACCTGTACCGGGCTCTCGGCCAGGGGGAGAAGGCCCGCGAAGCCTACCTCAAGGATCTGGAGATCGCCGAACGCCTGGCCAAGGCCGAGCCCGACCGGGCCGACTACCAGCGCGACCTCTCCGTATCCTACGAGCGAATGGGCGACGTCTACCGGGCTCTCGGCCAAAGAGAGAAGGCCCGTGAGACCCACATGCAGGCGCTGAGCATCCGCGAACGCCTGGCCAAGGCCGAGCCCGACCGGGCCGACTACCAGCGCGACCTCGCTGTCTGCCTAATCGGGCTAGGACAGCTCGCCGTTCCACCTTCATGCAAACAGCTCAAGCGAGCTCTAGCCATCCTGAGTTTGCTCAAAGATACAGGTCGCTTGAACACAGTGGATGAGCCAATGGTAGTACAACTGAGCCGAATGGTTGCGGACCTCTGCTAGGTGCCCACCCGACTCCACTATCTATTCCAGCCCGAAAGAACGCCGGGTGTGGCGAGAGATAGACCTGTATGGTCTTGTTAGCGAAGTCGAAGAATCTGTGGCCCCGTGGCTTATCTTGGTCCTCGCATCAGTCTGCTTTCAATGGACTACGAGATGTAGAACACGTGGTCCCTGGCTTCAGCCTGGTATAATGGACCCAGGAGTTCAGACACGAAAATGGCAGGGCTTAGACAACAGGAGGGTCGAATACTAAGTTAAGCCACCAAGGACCTTGATACCGCCGTCGATAGCTCGCCCCGGAACTCGTCGATGGCGCCCTTGGCGTCGTGGGCTCGTCCCAGCAAGAGGAGGAGCTCGACGTAGTCGCTGAGGGCCTCCACCAGCTGGGGGCCGGTTATCCCCTGATGCCCGACGC
>JGI25321J50212_10003376_pt1 | contig 11147 bp, 12 predicted proteins | sample AutmiccommuBRH23_FD_50212 | JGI IMG/M metagenome (IMG submission 50212)
TGATACTTCTGCAGCACCCCGGCGCCGGCGCGGGCGGTGCTGTCGCCGACCGGGTCCGGGCCGTAGCCCGGGACGTGTGTCAGCTCCGCGCCCAGGGGAAGGATCTGGCGCAGCAGCGGATCGTCGGGGTCACCGCGACGGATCTTGTCCGTGTAAGCCCGCGGCACACGCAGGGGGAAGGTCCCCGCCGCCTGTCGCGCCGCTTCCAACAACGCCGGATCCAGCCCCAGGATCTCGAGCAGCTCGGCCGGGTCGCGCACGGCCTCGGCAATCTGCTGCTGCCAGCTCGGCACCTGCCCCGGGGCAGGCTTTCGCGGTATCATACCGGGCTTTGAGGAGTCCACGTCTACGATCTTCAGCGGTGAGTTTGCATGGCAACGTATAGTACTAACGAATTCAAAGGCGGGCTCAAGATCATGCTCGACGGTGATCCCTACACCATCGTCGAGAACGAGTTCGTCAAGCCCGGCAAGGGGCAGGCGTTCAACCGCGTCAAAGTCCGCAATCTCAAGACCGGGCGGACGATCGACCGCACGTTCAAGTCGGGCGAGTCCGTCGAATCCGCCGATGTGCATGAAACGGAAATGCAATTCCTCTACAGCGACGGGGAATTCTGGCACTTCATGGACCCTGCGAGTTTTGAGCAACTCGCGGCCGACCAGAACGCTGTCGGTGAGGCGGCGAAGTGGCTGAAGGAGCAGGACACCTGTCAGGTGACGCTCTACAACGGTGAGCCGCTGAGCGTGACGCCGCCGAATTTCGTCGTGCTGAAGATCACCCTAACCGATCCCGGTGTGCGCGGCGACACATCCGGAGGCGGCGGCAAGCCGGCCACCCTGGAGACGGGGGCAGTGGTGCGGGTGCCCCTGTTCGTGGACGAAGGTGAGATGGTCAAGGTCGATACCCGCACCGGCGAGTACGTATCCCGCGCCAAGGAGTAGGGTGCGAGGCCCGCGCGCGGGCACCGGATTTGCTGTCACCCTTGGGTGCTGTGTGGCGGATTTGCTGGACACTGACGACTGGCGCCCCGGCGCCTCCCTGGAGACGCTGCGGGCGCGCGCCGCGATGCTCGCCGCGTTGCGGGGATTCTTCCTCGACCACGGCATCTTGGAGGTGGACACGCCCATGCTCTCTCGGGCCGCGGCCACTGACCCGGCCCTGGAGAGCTTCGCCACCGATTACCGGGGGCCGGGCTGCGCCGGCGGCGAGCGGCGCTATCTGCATACCTCTCCGGAGTTCCCCATGAAGCGCCTGCTGGCTGCGGGTGCCGGCGCGCTGTTCCAGGTGTGCCACGTGTTCCGCAACGGCGAGGCGGGGCGGCTGCACAATCCCGAGTTCACCATGGTGGAGTGGTACCGCCCGGGTTTCGACCACCATCAGCTGATGGACGAAGTCGAGGCGCTGGTGCGGCGGCTGTTCGCCCCCTATCGGCCGCTGCCTGCGGCGGACCGCGTGAGCTACGCGGAGGTGTTCGCCCGGCATGTGGGCGTCGATCCCCACACGGCGGGAGCGGGCATCCTGCGCCAGGCGGTACGCGGGCACGGAATCGAGCCGCCAACGGGGCTCGGCGACGAGCGCAGCGCCTGGCTCGACCTACTGCTGACCCATGTGGTCGAGCCGCAGCTGGGCATCGCCGGCCCTTGTTTCGTGTATGACTACCCCGCCCAACAAGCCGCCTTGGCCCAGGTGCGCCCGGGCCTGCCGCCGGTGGCCGAGCGCTTCGAGTTGTATCTGCAGGGCATCGAGCTGGCGAACGGATTCCACGAGCTGCGCGATCCTGCGGAGCAACGGGCGCGGTTCGCGGCCGATCGCGAGCGCCGGCAAGGCGAGGGGTTGTCACGGGCGCCGGAGGACGCTCGACTGCTGCATGCCCTGGAGGCGGGTCTTCCTCCGTGTGCCGGAGTGGCGCTGGGGTTCGACCGGCTGCTGATGCTCGCGCTCGGTAAACGGTCGGTGGCCGAGGTCATGCCGTTCGCCTGGCCCTTGTCCTAGGGCGGCGGCGGTCGCCAGCCTCGGGACGTCGCGGCGGCCGCAGATCGCCTAATCCGTGCGGTATCCCATCGTCTGGCCCATCCGCACCTTCCCTTCGGGCTCCAGGCCCTCGGCCCAGCGCACGCGCCCGGGTGCGCACAGCACGATCACCGTAGAGCCGAGATTGAAGCGCCCCATCTCCGCACCCCGCTCCAGGCGTATGGCATGCTCCGGGTCGGCCGCGTAGCGGATCGCGGTGATGCGTTTGCCCTTGGGCGGCGTCACTTCCCCGGCCCAAACCGTTTCGATGGAGCCGACGTTGAGAGCCCCCACCAGTACCAGCGCCATCGGACCTGCCTGGGTGTCGAAGATGCAGGCGACCCGTTCGTTGCGAGCGAACAGGCGGGGGATGTTGCGCACAGTCGCGGGCGACACGCTGAACAGCCGTCCGGGCACGTGCACCATCTCCTGCAGCGTCCCGCCGACGGGCATGTGCACCCGGTGGTACTCGGCCGGTGACAGATACAGGGTGGCGAACGCACCGTCCAGAAAGGGCTTGGCGCGGCGTTCATCCCCGCCCAGCAGTTCCGTCAAGTCGTAGAGCTGTCCTTTGGCCTGGAACAGGCGCCCGCGGCGGATCTTGCCGGTCTGGCTGATGGCCCCGTCCACCGGGCAGCAGAGATGTCGGGGATCCTCCGGCAGCGGGCGGGCGCCGTCGCGCAACGGACGGGTGAAGAAGGCGTTGAACGTCGGGTAGGAATCCAGATCCGGTTCCCGGGCCTCGTTCATCTGCACACCAAAGTGGCGCACATACCAGCCCATGGCCGCTCGCCGCCCGGGCGCCCGCGGTGCGCGGCTCCAGCGATGCACCAGACGGGAGATCAGGTGATGGGGCAGGGGATACTGCAGCAGGCTGATCAAACGCCGCACGAGCTGCCGCATGGAGGCCTCAATGGTGATGTTGCATGCCATGCATACCGGTGGCGCGGCGCACCTCGGCATCCACGGCGATCTCACGCCCGTCGCGGGTGTGAAGCATCAAGGCAATGCGCTGGCCGGCGCGCACCGGCTCGCGCGGATCGAACAGCATCAGGTGATAGCCCCCCGGAGCCAGTTCCAGGTGTCCTTCCGCGGGCACGGTCAGCCGCTCTTGGCGGACCATCTTCACCATGCCCTCTTCACTGCGAGTCTGATGCACTTCCACCCGCCCGAAGCGCGGGCTGGTCACCGAGACGATGTCCACCGGCTCCGCGGAGAGATTGCGCAGGACCATGAAGGCCGCCAGGATCGTGGCGGTGGGCGGGGCTTCCCGGATCCAGGCGCCCTCGATCTCGAGGGCGCCGCCCGCGAAGGCGGGCCGAAGCATTGTGGCGAGCATGAGGACGCCGAGAATGCCGAACAACCACCGCATGAGTCACTCCTGATAGTGCTGACGTACTTTGAGATAGTTGGCGGCGATCTCACGGGGATCGTGGGGATAGCCTGAGAACACCGCCGCCATACGCCCCGCGGGGTCCATCAACAGTATACTGGCGCTGTGATCGACGGTGTATTCGGGACCGTCGTCGTTCACGACGTACAGTATCCCCAACTGTCTGGTCAGATCCTCCAAGGCGCCCGGCTCGCCGGTAACCCCCAGGAAGCGCTCGTTGAAGTACGGCACGTACGCCGCCAGCTGTTGCGCTGTATCGCGCTTCGGGTCCACCGATACGAACACCACTCGAGCATCCTGCGCCGCCTGCGGCTGGTCCTTGAGCTGGCTCAAGGACAGGTTCAACACGCTCATGGTATCGGGGCACACGTCCGGGCAGTGGGTGTAGCCGAAAAACATGAATGTCCAGTGCCCCTGCATCCGCGCCAGGTCGTAGACCTCACCGTTGTGGTCCACCAGCGCGAAGGGCTGCAGCGGCTTGGGCGGCGCCAGGATCATGCCGTTTGCCAGTTGCGGTGGCTCGGGGTCGCTCTGGAGCTTGGATCCGACCCACAATCCGGCCAGTGCCGCCAGAAAGGCGACCAGACCAATAATCAGGGGGGCGGCCTTGCCGGATTCTCGGGTGTATCTCATAACGGCGGAGCGGGGGGTGGCGGATGTCTGAGGTCGGGCCATCGTATATCATGCGGCGTGCAACAAAGCCGGCCGCAGCGAACGACAGTCTATCATGAAAGGCAGCAATGAAGCCCGCGCATGCTTGCACACCCTGCGTGATTGTGTGCGTTGGGCCGCCTCCCGCTTCACCGACGCTGGGCTGTTCTTCGGCCACGGCACCGACAATGCCCTGGATGAGGCCCTCGCCCTGGTGCTGCACGCCCTGCATCTGGATCACAATCTCCCCGAGGCCTACCTGGACACACGTCTGACCACCGGTGAACTGGAGCAGGTGGTGGCGTTGATCGGGCGGCGGGTGGACGAGCGGATCCCGGCGGCCTATCTCACCCACGAGGCCTGGTTCGCCGGGTTGTCTTTCTACGTCGACGACCGGGTGCTGGTGCCACGCTCGCCGATCGCCGAGCTCATCGAGGCGCGCTTCGAACCGTGGGTGGATGTGCAGGCGTGTCCGCGGGTGTTGGATCTGTGCACCGGCAGCGGCTGCATCGCCGTGGCCTGCGCTCTGGCGTTTCGCGAGGCGGAGGTGATCGCCAGCGACCTGTCGGAGGCCGCGTTGGAGGTCGCCGCCATCAATGTGCGCCGCCACGGGTTGGAGGATCGGCTGGACCTGATTCGTTCGGATCTGTTCTCCGATATTCCGGCGCAGCTTTTCGATCTGGTGGTCAGCAATCCTCCCTACGTGCCCGACAGCACCATGGAAGTGCTCCCTCGGGAGTACCTGCACGAGCCTGCGCTCGGCTTGGCGGCGGGGCGCAACGGTCTCGACTTGGTGATCCGGTTATTGGCTCAGGCGGGTGATTACCTGGCGCCCGGCGGGGTGCTGGTGGTGGAGGTGGGTGAGGCGCAGGACGCCCTCTCCGAACGATTCCCGGAGGTGCCGTTCCTGTGGCTGGAATTCGATCGCGGCGGCGAGGGGGTATTCCTGCTGACCGCCGAGCAGGTGGCGGCCTACGGGGCGCGGTTCGGCGCCGCCGGCGCCGAGCTCAGCGTCGCCCCTTGACGTCCCCGAGCGCGCCGAGCTCGCGCTGCAGCAGATCGGGATCGCCCGTGTTGAGCTCCACCAGACGGGCGAGATGGGTCATGCTGTCCAGGTCGATATGGTGGCAATGACACCCGACTCGGCCGCCCTCCACGTGGACGACGGCCACCTCCATCTGAATGCGCTGTTCGGCGCCCAACGCGATCTCCAGGCGGCGGCGGTCGCCCACCGACAGCCCGTGCTCGGGCGACAACTCCAACAGCGCCCCTTTGAGGGATACGTCCAGTAGCTGAGCGTCCTGGACTGCCCCGGCGCCGTGCAGGGCCACCCGGGCGTCGAACGGGATGCGGCTGAAATGGCGTTGGTCGGGAGAGTCGCGTCGGTGCATGTGGATTCGCCGAGGAGTGTTCACCGGGATTCGGTGAAGAACAGCATGCGCGTGTCGCCGATCTGGATGGTATCACCGTCGTGCAGCCGCATGCTCTCTTCGCCCACCTGCCGGTTATCCACCAGGGTTGGCGCATCGCCCTCGAGGTGGGAAATGTAGAAGCCGTCGTTGCGGTTGGCGATCATGGCGCTCTGGTGCCCGGCCTTTCCGAGACGCACCAGGGTGCGGTCGAGGCGGATGGTGCGCCCCAGCTTCGGGCCGTTGAGAAACTGCAGCCAGCCTTGGGCCAGAGGGCGGCCCAGCGGGGGCTCGTTCGGTTGCGCAGCGGCGGGATGATGGTCCCGGTTCACGGCGATCGTGTGTTTTCCGATCAGGATCGTGTCGCCATGGTTCAGGGGGTATTCCCCGTTCTCCAGGGGCTTGCCGTTGACCAGGATGTCGCCGGTGCCGCTGACGTCGGTGAGCATTGCGGCGTCGCCCGTCAGCGTCACGCGCGCGTGCAGCGGGCTCACGCCCAGATTGTCGATGTGCAGATCGCAATCGCTTCCGCGGCCGATGGTGAGGTGCGCACCGGCCGTCTGGCACACCTTCAGAATACGCCCCTTGAAGGACAGGGTCAGCTTGAACACAGCAGCTCCAGTCTCTCGCGGCAAACGGGGCCGCGACGCTAACACAGCGAGATCGCCAGATTCGCAAGGCGCCTGCACCCTTGGTTAGGCGCTTCGGCGGATCGGTCGGGTTATCGGCCCCGAGAGGGCGAATTTGAGGGGAACCCCGGTCCGCCGATCGACAACCGGCGGCAGGAGCCGGAACCGGTGGCCTCAGGGAGATCTTATTGCGATGCGGCGCCGGTTTTCGACATCCCGAATCAGCGACTACTCGTCCCGGCGACTCTCGCTCCGGCGCGCCAGGCGCGGGCGGATGCGGATCGTCTTCACGGCATTGTCCTTGGTCTGGACGATCTCCACCGGATAGCCCGACAGCAGCATACTGGTGCCCGGTTCGGGGATGGTCTCCATGTGCTCCAAGATCAGCCCATTCAATGTCTTGGGCCCGGTGGTCGGCAGCTCCCATTTCAGTAGCCGGTTGAGATCGCGGATGTGGGTGCCGCCGTCCACCAGGTAGCTGCCGTCCTCCTGGGGATGGATGTCGCGGCTGAGATCGGAAGGACCGGTGGTGAACTCGCCGACGATCTCCTCGAGGATGTCCTCCAGAGTCACCAGCCCCATGATCTCGCCGTACTCGTCCACCACCAGCCCGATGCGCCGTTTGGCCCGCTGGAAGTTGATCAGCTGCTTGTTCAGGGGGGTGCCTTCCGGCACGAAATAGGGCTCGCGCACGATGGCGAGCAGGTCCTCGCGGGCGATGCGCTCCTGGGTCATCAGGTGCAGCACGTTGCGCAGGAACAGTACCCCGATGACGTTGTCGATGCTGTTGCGGTACACCGGCAACTTGGTGAACTGGCTGTGAACCAGCAACTCCTCGATGGCCTCCCAATCGTCTTCGATGTCGATGCCCACGATCTCGTTGCGCGGCACCATGATGTCCTCGACCGTGACCTTCTCCAGGTCGAGGATCGACAGCAGCATGCGCTGGTGGCGTTGGGGGATCATGGCGCCGGCCTCGTTGACCACGGTGCGCAGCTCTTCGCTGCTGAGGCTCAGGGTGGCGGCATCTGCGGGATTGACCCCGAGCAGGCGGAGCAGCCGATTGGCGATCGCGTTGATGAACCACACCAGCGGATAGAGCAGGCGCAGCAGCGGCTGGTAGACGAACGCCGCAGGGAACGCCACACGCTCCGGGTGCATAGCCGCCAACGTCTTGGGCGCCACCTCGGAGAAGATCAGCACCACAAGGGTGAGAAGGAACGTGGCCACGGCGATGGCCCCCTCGCCGCCCAGGCGCAGGGCGATCAGGGTGGCGATGGACGAGGCGAGGATATTGACGAAGTTGTTGCCCAGCAGAATGAGACCGATCAGCCGGTCGGGTCGCTCCAGCAGCTTGGCGGCACGTACCGCGCCGGGATGGCGCGCCTTCGCCAAGTGGCGCAGCCGATACCGGTTCAGCGTCATGAGACCGGTCTCGGAACCCGAAAAGAAGCCAGAGAGCAGGAGCAGGACGACCAGGACGCCGAACAGCGCGCCTATAGGGATCTCTTCCAGTGACAATGCGGGGCCGAATCCATTGGTCGAACGGAGGGTTATTTCACCGGCATTGGCGCGACGCTGTCAAGCAGACGCGCCTCACCGTCCGAGAAGCAGCTCCAGCACGAGCTTGGTGCCGAAGTACGCCAGCATGAGAACGATGAACCCGCCCAGGGTCCAGCGGATGGCCGTGCGCCCGCGCCAGCCGAAGCGCCAGCGCCCCTGCACCAGGATCGCGAACACCACCCAGGCGACGATGGACAGCACCGTCTTGTGCACGAGATGCTGGGCGAAAATGTCTTCCAGAAACAATACCCCGGTGACCAGGCTCAGCGTCAGCAGGGCGAATCCCAGGCCGATCATCTGAAACAGCAGTGCTTCCATGGTCGCCAGCGGCGGCAATGCGGCCACGAAGCCGCCGGGCTGGCGGTTGCGCAGCTGTCGGTCCTGCACCGCCAAGAGCACTGCCTGCACCATGGCGATGGTGAGCACGCTGTAGGCGAGCACCGACAGCAGGATGTGCACCTGCAGCTGCCAGCTCCCCAGGATCTGCACCACATGATGGCTGGAGAACAGGCGCTCCATGATGATGGTGGCGGCGGCCAGGGGCAGCAGCACGATGCCGAGGTTCTCCACCGGGCGGCGTATGGCCGCCAGCAGCAGCAGCCCGGCGATCAGCCAGCCGATCAGAGAGCTGGCGTCAAAGAAACCGAGGTTGATGCCGTTTTGGATCAACAGGTGCTGCTGCAGGATGCCGGCGTGCAGGATGAACGCCCCGAACCCCAGGGCGATGATGCCGGTCTTGCTGGCCAGGTCCTGGACGCCGCGGCTCAGTCGCAGGATCAGCAAGGCGGCGCTGGCCAGGTACAGCAGGATGGCGAGGGGGGCGAGCAAGGGCAGGCTCATGATGGCTTCGATGGCACCGTTCAGCGCCAGCATAATGGCACAAGCGCCGCTGTGATTGAAGCTCCCCCGCCGCCCGCCGATAACGGATTTGTGACCTGTGGTTCGTTTTGAGTCAACCCGTTATGGCACTCTCCGGGCTCGGGGGCGAAGCAAAGATCCGGTCTTCATCGCATGAGAATGCAGGTGCTTGGTTGCAGTGGTGGCATCGGCCAGGGGCTCGATACCACCGCGCTGCTGCTCAATAAGCAGATCCTGGTCGATGCCGGCACCGGCCTCGGGCGGCTTCCGCTGTCCGATCTGCGGCGGATTCGACACGTATTCGTCACGCACTCCCACCTGGACCACGTCGCCGGGATTCCCTTGCTGGTGGATACCATTTTCGACTCCCTGGAAACGCCGCTTACCGTGTACGGTCGCCCCGAGACCATTCGTGCCCTGCAGGACCACATTTTCAACAACGTAATCTGGCCCGACTTCGCCACGATTCCCTCCCGAGCCGAGCCGGTGCTGCGCTATCGGGTGCTGAACCCCGGGGAGACAGTATCCATCGGCGATTGCGTCATCGAGCTGATCGCGGTCAATCACGCCGTCCCGGGTGCCGGGTACCGCGTGGAGTGTGCCGGCGGCGCGTTCGCCTTCAGTGGCGATACCACCACCAACGATCAGTTCTGGGCGGCGTTGAACCAGCATCGGCGGCTCGACTTGCTGATCGTGGAGACAGCGTTCCAGGATCGCGACGTGGAGCTGTGTCGCCTCGCCCGCCACTATTGCCCCAGTCTGCTCGCAACCGACCTGGCGAAGCTGCACCATCGGCCGCGGGTCTACATCACCCATCTGAAGCCCGGCGCCGAGGAGGAAATCGTGGCCGAGTGCAGGCGCGCCATCCAGGGGTTGGAGGTGAACCCGCTGGTCGGCGGCGAGGTATTCGAATTCTGATCCCGCTTGCCGTGCACTGCGCGGTTTAGGGTCGCCTGCCCGATTCGGCTACAATAGTCCCTCGTCGCCGAACCCAGCCGAGCTGTCATGTTCGAAAGCCTATCCGAGCGCCTGTCGCGCAGCATCAAGAAGCTGCGCGGCCAAGGCCGCCTGACCGAAGACAACATCAAGGAAACCCTGCGGGAAGTGCGCATGGCCCTGCTCGAGGCGGACGTCGCGCTGCCTGTGGTGCGGGAGTTCATCGAGCGCGTGCGTGCCAGGGCGGTGGGCCAGGAGGTACTGCAAAGTCTCACGCCGGGCCAAGCGCTGGTCAAGGTGGTCAAGGACGAGTTGGTGGCGATCATGGGTCAGGCCAACGAAGGCCTGGAGCTCAACGTCCGCCCGCCCGCGGTGATTCTGCTGGCGGGCCTGCAGGGCGCCGGCAAAACGACCACCGTGGCCAAGCTGGGCCACTGGCTGAAGGAGCGTAGCAAGAAGTCGGTGTTGGTGGTGAGCTGCGACGTGTACCGCCCGGCGGCCATCCAGCAGCTGGAGCGCTTGGCAGAACAGGTCGGCGTGGAGTTCTTCCCCAGCCAGGCGAGTCAGGACCCGGTGGCCATCGCCCGCGCCGCCGTGGACCATGCGCGCAAGTACTTTATCGACGTGGTGCTCGTGGATACTGCGGGGCGGCTGCACATCGACGAAAACATGATGGACGAAATCCGGCGCCTGCACGAGGCGCTGGGTCCCGCTGAGACCCTGTTCGTGGTCGACAGCATGACCGGACAGGATGCCGCCAACACCGCCCGCGCATTCCACGAGGCGCTGCCACTGACCGGAGTGGTGCTCACCAAGACCGACGGCGATGCCCGTGGGGGCGCCGCCCTGTCCATCCGACAACTCACCGGCAAGCCGATCAAGTTCCTGGGCGCGGGCGAGAAGCCAACGGCCCTGGAGCCCTTCCATCCGGACCGGGTGGCCTCCCGCATTCTCGGCATGGGCGACGTGCTCAGCCTGGTGGAGGAGGCGGAGCAGAAGGTCGACCGCGACAAGGCCGTGAAGCTCGCCACCAAGCTCAACAAGGGCAAGGGCTTCGACCTGGAGGACTTTCGCGATCAGCTGCAGCAGATGACCGCCATGGGAGGGTTGAGCGGACTGCTGGACAAACTGCCGGGCGCCGCCGGCCTGCCCGCGGGCGTCAAGGCCCAGGTGAACGACCGCGACATCACTCGGCTGGTGGCCATTATCGATTCAATGACGCCCGGTGAACGCCGGCGACCGGAGGTGATCAAGGGCTCGCGCAAGCGCCGCATCGCCGGCGGTTCCGGCACCCAGGTCCAGGACGTGAACCGGCTGCTGAAGCAGTTCGCTCAGATGCAGAAGATGATGAAGAAGATGAGCAAGGGCGGCATCGGCAAGATGATGCGGATGATGAAGGGGCGGATGCCTCCCGGAATGCCGCCGATGGGGTAGCTCCAGGACTCGGCCGGGTGCCTGGTCGCTCCGGACCGGGTGGTGAAGTACTCGAGCCCCCGGAGCCGCCCGCGCTGATTCCCCCTGGCCGCTCACACCTCGCTACGGGCCACTCGGACCCGGAACGGCCTCCGGGTACCGCCGGGAGCCAGGGACGCTTCACTTTCCCACCCATTAAGGTACAATTCGCACTTTTCCCCGGCGCGCCCATGGGGGCGGCGCCGTTTGCACAGAATCCCAAGAGGAACTCCAGGTTATGGTTAC
>JGI25321J50212_10003403_pt1 | contig 11089 bp, 9 predicted proteins | sample AutmiccommuBRH23_FD_50212 | JGI IMG/M metagenome (IMG submission 50212)
CCATATTGGGGCGGCTACGTTATCTCTATCGATCCCTGTCTCGCTTCATCGGCTGCAGTCCTATCGATTTTGAACTGACAGAGCCGGGCCGTCGCAATGGTGCGGGCGGCATATGTGAAGGAGACATCACGATGGCCACCGGCAGCGTGAAATGGTTCAACACCACCAAGGGTTTCGGCTTCATCGCCCCGGACGGCGGGAAAAAGGACATTTTCGTCCATATCTCGGCGGTCGAGCGTGCGGGCATCCGTCAGCTCAATGACGGTCAGAAAGTGACCTTCGACATCGAAACCGGCCGTGACGGCCGCGAATCCGCGACCAACCTCGCGNTGGCATAANCGCCACGCAGGCAGCGGCAGGGCNNCGGCCCGCGATGTGTGCAGATCTGAACGGGGAGGGCGCCAGCCCTCCCCGTTTGCATATCCGGCAGGCGGCAGTGCTCCGCCAAGGGTGATGCGCGGTTGCCATGCGGCAGTGCAGCATGGCAATGTGCGCGCAACTGCGGCCCTGCGCCGCCAAGGATCAGGACGGGCAGGACCATGAGCAGCCAAGAAGATTTCCACGACACCGCCACCTCGTTCAGCGCCTCGCTGCGCGCGACCATCGACGGAATCGGCGGCGAGACCATCACCCTGCGCCGGCTGATCGAGGCCATTGGCGAGCAAGGCCTTCTGCTTCTCTGCGGTATCGCCTCGCTGCCCTTCTTGCTGCCGGTGTCGATTCCGGGGGTTAGCACGGTGTTCGGGGCGGCCATCGTGCTGGCGGCGCTGGCGATCACGCTGAACCGGCTGCCCTGGCTGCCGCGGCGGGTGCTGGATCGGGAAATGCCCTCGGACAAGCTGCGCGCGGCATTGGGGCGGGGGCTGGACCTTGCGGCGAAGGTGGAGCGTTTCGTGCGCCCCCGGCTGACGGGGTTGACCCGCGCCGGGGTGGTGTCGCGCTTCAACGGGCTGATGCTGATGCTGGCGGGCATCTTGCTAATGGCGCCGCTGGGGCTGGTGCCGTTTTCCAACACGCTGCCGGCGGTGGCGGTGCTGCTGCTGGCGATGGGGATGATGCAGCGCGACGGGGTGATGGTGCTGGCCGGCTATGGCTTCATCGCGCTGACCATCGGGTATTTCGTCGTGCTCGCCCTGCTGGCGGTGCGCGCGGGGCAGGGGCTGGGGGCCGTCCTTGGGGGATGATGTCACGCGGCTGTGAGGGCGCGGCCATACCGGTGCCCCGCGATCTGCGCTAGGATAGTCTCATGACCCCAAATTCCTCAGACTTCGCGGGCAACACCCGCCCCGGACGCGCGCCCTTCGTCCGCGATGGCTACAGCCGTGCCGAGCGGCTGAGCGATGCGGTGATGCACGTCTCCGGCCTCACCGCCGCGCTGATGGCGGTGCCGGTGCTGGTGACGTTGACGGTGGTGCTGCGCGGCGATGCCACGGCGATCACGGCCACCTCGATCTACGGGGTGACGCTGGTGGCGATGATCCTGTTCTCGGGCCTCTACAACATGGTGCCGCATGGCAACTGGACGCCGGTGCTGCGGCGGCTGGACCATTCCGCGATCTACCTGAAGATCGCTGGCACCTATACGCCCTTCACCATGCTGGCGGGGGGGCAGGGCTATCTGCTGGCCGGGCTCTGGGGCGCGGCGGTGGCGGGGACCGGGCTGAAGATGATCTCGCCCCAGCGGTTCCGCTGGGTGGCCCTGGCGCTGTACCTCGGGATGGGCTGGGTCGGGGCCGTCGCGGGCTGGGGCGTTTTCGCCACGGTCTCGGCGCCCGTGCTGGCGTTGATCGTGATCGGCGGGCTGATCTATACCGTCGGCGTCGCCTTCTACCTGTACGAAGGCCTGCCGTTCCACAACACGATCTGGCACGGCTTCGTGCTGGTGGCGAGCATGGTGTTCTACGCCGCCGTCACGCTTCATGTCTTGGTGCCGGCGGCATAGACCGCCGACACCGGGTCACGTTCTTGCGCCTGTGGCCTTAGCTGCGCACGCCCGAGAAGCGCTTCTCCCAGTCCTCGCGCTCTTCATCGGTGATCTTGCGGAACAGGTTTTCGGGCACGTCGAAGGGCTGGCCGGGCTTCACCGCTTCGAGGCAGGCGAGCACATCCTCGGGCCAGGTCCAGTCGTCGCTGCCCATGGCCTTCATCATCTCGGCCGAGGCATCGGGGATGAAGGGGCGCGACAGGATCGCGAACAGGCGGATCATCGACAGGCCCAGCCGAACCTGCGCCGCCGCCAGGTCGGGATCGGTCTTGAAAGTGGACCACGGGGCAGCGCCTTGCAGGTATTCGTTGCCGATCACCCAGATGGAGCGCAGCTCGCTGGCGGCCTTGCGGACCTCCATCGCCTCCATATAGGCCTCATACTGGCGGACGCGGGGGGTGAGGATGTCCACGACCGCGGCGTCGATGCCGGCGCTCGTCTCCGGCACGGTATCGCCAAACTTGGCGCGGCAGAACTTGGTGATGCGGCTGACGAAATTGCCCAGAACGTCGGCAAGGTCCTTGTTCACCGAGGCTTGGAAATTCTCCCAGGTGAACTCGCTGTCGCTGCTTTCGGGGGCATGGCTCAGCAGCCACCAGCGCCAGTAATCCGGCGGCAGGATCGACAGCGCCTGGTCCATGAACACGCCGCGGCCCTGGCTGGTGGAGAATTGGCCGCCATCATAGTTCAGGTAGTTGAACGACTTGATGTAATCGACCAGCTTCCACGGCTCGCGCGAGCCCATGATCGTGGCGGGGAAGCTGAGCGTGTGGAAGGGCACGTTGTCCTTGCCCATGAATTGCACATAACGAACATCCTCGGCGCCCTTGTCGGTGCGCCACCAGCGTTCCCAGTCCTTATCCGACTTGCCCGTCGCATCGGCCCATTCGGCGGTGGCCCCGATATATTCGATGGGGGCGTCGAACCAGACGTAGAAGACCTTGCCCTCCATCCCCGGCCAATCGGCGTTGCCCTTCTTCACCGGCACGCCCCAGAACAGATCGCGGGTGATGCCGCGGTCCTGCAATCCGTCACCGTCATGCAGCCATTTCTTGGCGATCGAGGTGGTGAGCAGCGGCCAGTCTTTCTGCGCGTCGATCCAGGCGTCGATCTCATCCTTCAGCAAGGATTGGCGCAGGTAGAGGTGCTTGGTCTCGCGCACTTCCAGATCGGTGGAGCCAGAGATGGCAGAGCGCGGGTTGATCAGGTCGGTCGGGTCCAGCTGCTTGGTGCAGTTCTCGCACTGATCGCCGCGGGCGCGGTCATAGCCGCAGTTCGGGCAGGTGCCCTCGATATAGCGGTCGGGCAGGAAGCGGCCATCGGCGATGGAATAGACCTGCTTNTCCGAATGCTCCTCGATGAAGCCNTTCTCGGCCAGCTTGCCGGCGAAATGCTGGGTCAGCGCGCGGTTGCGGGCGCTGGAGGAGCGGCCGTAATGGTCGAAGGACAGCCGGAANCCGCGNGCCAGNTCGGCCTGNACCTCATGCATCCGGGCGCAATAGGCATCCACCGCCTCGCCGGTCTTGGCGGCGGCAAGCTCGGCCGGGGTGCCATGCTCGTCGGTGGCGCAGATGAACATCACCTCATGCCCGCGGGCGCGCATGTAGCGGGCATAGAGGTCGGCGGGCAGCTGGCTGCCGACGAGGTTGCCGAGGTGCTTGATGCCGTTGATGTAGGGCAGTGCCGAGGTGATCAGAATCCGTGCCATTGCCGCGCCTATCCTTTGGTGTCGCTGCGCGATTTACAGGCGTTGCGCGGGAAGGGCCAGAGGGTTGCTGCCCGGCGGCGCTGAAGCGCGTTGTTCCGGGCAAGGGCAGGGCACTGTAGCCATGACAGTCCTGCGCCGAGGCTGCATTGCGACATGCCTCTGTCGCAACCTGACGGGGAATTTATCTCGACCCGTTGAAAACTCCGCCACAACCGGGTTCACTGTGCCGGATTGCAGGGGGCAGACATGCGCTATTCCGGGCTGAGGGTGATTGCCGAAGGGCTGCGGGACAACCGCGGCTGGAAGCCGGTCTGGCGCGAGCCCGAGCCGAAGCCCGAATATGACATGCTGATCATCGGCGGCGGCGGGCATGGGCTGTCGACGGCCTATTACCTCGCCAAGAACCACGGCATCCGCAACATCGCGGTGCTGGAAAAGGGCTATCTCGGCGGCGGCAATATCGGGCGCAACACCACCATCGTGCGCGCCAACTATTTCCTGCCTGGGAACCAGGAGTTCTACAGCCACTCGCTGAAGCTGTGGGAGGGGCTGGAGGCAGAGCTGAACTACAACGTGATGCACAGCCAGCGCGGCCTCATCAACCTGTTCCACTCCGACGGCCAGCGCGACGCCTTTGCCCGGCGCGGCAATGCGATGATCACCCAGGGCGACGACGCCGAGCTGCTGGACCGCGACGGGGTGCGGGCGCTGCTGCCTTATCTGGACTTCGACAATACGAGGTTCCCGATCTATGGCGGCCTGCTGCACCGGCGCGGTGGCACCGCCCGGCATGACGCGGTGGCCTGGGGCTATGCGCGGGGGGCCGACCGGCGCGGCGTGGACCTGATCCAGAACTGCGAGGTGACGGGGATCGACATCTCTGCGGGCCGCGTCACCGGCGTGCAGACCACCCGCGGCGCGATCCGGGCCAAGAAGGTCGGGATCGTGGTGGCCGGGCGGTCAAGCCAGGTCGCGGCGATGGCCGGGCTGCGGCTGCCGATCGAAAGCCATATCCTGCAAGCCTTTGTCACCGAGGGGCTGAAGCCGGTGATCGACCATGTCATCAGCTTCGGCATGGGGCATTTCTATATCAGCCAGTCTGACAAGGGGGGCCTCGTCTTCGGCGGCGACCTCGATTTCTACGCAAGCTATGCTGCGCGGGGCAACCTGCCGATGGTGGAGCATGTGATGGAGGCGGGGATGACGCTGATGCCGATGATCGGCCGCGCCAAGGTGCTGCGCAGCTGGGGCGGGATCATGGACATGACGCCCGACGGCAGCCCGATCATCGACCGCACCCCGGTGGAAGGCCTCTATATCGACTGCGGCTGGAACTATGGCGGGTTCAAGGCCGTGCCGGCCTCGGGCTGGTGCATGGCGCATCTGATGGCGACGGACCACCCGCATGAGGTGGCGCGCCGCTTCCGGCTGGACCGCTTCGCCACCGGCCACCTGCTGGACGAAGAAGGCACCGGCAGCCAACACAACCTGCATTGAGGGACTGACGAGATGCGCATCACCTGCCCCCTCTGCGGCGACCGCGACCGGCGCGAGTTCACCTATTACGGCGCCGCCGACTACCTCGCCCGCCCGGGGATGGAGGCGCCGGCCGAGGAGTGGGACGCCTACCTGCACCTGCGCGACAACCCCGCCGGGGCGCTGCGCGACCTGTGGTATCACGAGATGGGCTGCGCCGCCTGGCTGGTGCTGAACCGCGATACCGTCAGCCATGCGGTGCTGTCGGTGCGGCTGGTGACGGATGCTCAGGCTGAAGGGGGCACGGCATGAGGATCGACGGCAAGGGCCTCATCGACCGCTCCACCCCGCTGGGGTTCCGCTTTGACGGGCGCGAGTTCGTGGGGTTCGAGGGCGATACGCTGGCCTCGGCGCTGATGGCCTCGGGGGTGAAGGTCACGGGGCGCAGCTTCAAGTATCACCGCCCGCGCGGGATCTGGTCGGCGGGCAGCGAAGAGCCGAATGCGCTGGTGACGGTGGGGCAGGGCGCGGACCGCACCCCCAACACCCGGGCGACGGTGCAGGAGGTGTTCGCGGGGCTGGAAGCCGTCAGCCAGAACCGCTGGCCGAGCCTGAATTTCGACCTGCTGGCAGTGAATGACCTCTTCGCGCCGTTTCTGGGGGCGGGGTTCTACTACAAGACCTTCATGTGGCCGCGGGCGTTCTGGGAGCGGGTCTATGAACCCGCGATCCGCCGGGCGGCGGGGCTCGGGGCGCTTTCGGGGCAGCATGACACAGCGCATTCCGAAAAGGCCTTCGCGTTTTGCGATGTGCTGGTGATCGGCGCCGGGCCTGCGGGCCTGATGGCGGCGCTGGCGGCGGCGCGGGCCGGGGCGGATGTGATCCTGGCCGACGAGGATGTGCGGATGGGCGGGCGGCTGCTGGCCGAGACACTCGAGGTAGATGGCAAGCCCGGTGCGGTCTGGGTGGCCGAGGTGCTGGCGGAGCTTGCCGCGCTGAAGGTGCGGCTGATGCCGCGCACCACCGTGACGGGCGCCTATGACGGCGGCACCTTTGGCGCGCTGGAGCGGGTGGGCCTGCATCTGGCGCAGCGGCCCGAGGCGCTGCCGCGCGAGTGCTTCTGGCGGATCGTGGCCAAGCGCTCGATCCTGGCCACCGGCGCGCTGGAGCGGGGCATCGCCTTCCCGGCCAATGACCGGCCGGGGATCATGGCGGCGGGGGCGGTGCGCGCCTATGTCAACCGCTGGGGCGTGGCGCCGGGGCGGCGGGTCGCGGTGTTCGGCAACAACGACAATGCCCACCAGACCGCGCGGGATATGGTTGCGGCGGGGGTGGAGGTTGCAGCGCTGATCGACGTGCGGCCGGGCGTTCGGGTGGCGGGCGAGTTCCCGGTGCTGGCCGGGGCGCGGGTGATCGGCACAAGCGGTCGCCGCGGCCTGCGCGAGATCACGGTGCAGACCGATACCGGGCCGCAGCGGATCGCGGCGGATTGCCTTGCCGTCTCGGGCGGCTGGAACCCGGCGCTGCACCTGACCTGCCATATGGGGGGGCGGCCGACCTGGCGCGAGGACATCGCCGCCTTCGTGCCGCCCATCGAGGGCAAGCCCGGGTCGGTGCCGGGGATGGTGGCTTGCGGCGCGGCGGCAGGGGAATTCTCCACCGCTGCGGCTTTGGCCGGCGGGCTGGCTGCGGCGCGCGCTGTGGTGGAGGATCTGGGGCTGACCCCGGCCGACCTGCCACTGCCGGTGGCCGAGGATGGCGGCTACGCGATCCGCGCCTATTGGGAGGTGCCGGGAGAGCGGGGCCGCGCCTGGCTCGACCTCGCCAATGACGTGACGACCAAGGACGTGAAGCTGGCAGCCAAGGAGGGCTTTGCCAGCGTCGAGCATATGAAGCGCTACACGACGCAGGGGATGGCGCCGGATCAGGGCAAGACATCGAGCGTGGCCGCGCTGGCGGTATTGGCGGACGCGACCGGGCGCAGTATTCCGGGCACCGGCACCACCACCTTCCGGCCGCCCTACACGCCGGTTTCCATTGCCGCGATGGGCGCAGGCGGGCGGGCCGAGGGCTTTGCCCCGCAGCGCCTGACCACCTCGGACAAGGCCAGCCGCGACCGCGGCGCGCCGATGATCGAGGCGGGGCTGTGGTATCGCCCCAGCTACTTCCCCCGCCCGGGCGAGGCGACATGGCGCGAGTCCTGCGACCGCGAGGTGCTGGCGGTGCGGGCCAAGGTCGGCGTCTGCGACGTGTCGACCCTTGGCAAGATCGACGTGCAAGGCGCTGATGCGGCACGGTTTCTGGATTTCGTCTATACCAACACCATGTCCACGCTGGCGGTGGGCCGCGCCCGCTATGGGCTGATGCTCCGCGAGGATGGGATGGTGCTGGACGATGGCACCTGCGCGCGGCTGGCACCGCAGCATTTTGTGGTGACGACCACCACCGCGGCCGCCGGGCTGGTGATGCGGCATATGGAGTTCGTGGCGCAGGCCTTCTGCGGCGATTGGGATGTGCGGTTGATCTCGGTCACCGAAAGCTGGGCGCAGTTCGCGGTGGCGGGGCCTTTGTCGCGGCGGCTGCTGGACGGGATCGTGGCCTCGCCGCTGGACGATGCGACCTTTCCGTTCATGGGCTGCGGCGCGGTCACCGTGCATGGCGTCGCGGGGCGGCTGTTCCGCATCAGTTTCTCGGGCGAGCACGCCTATGAAATCGCGGTGCCCGCCCGCTTTGGCGATGCGCTGTGGCGGGATCTGGTGGCGCGGGCCGAGGCGATGGGGGGCTGCGCTTACGGCATGGAGGCGCTGAATGTCCTCAGGATCGAGAAGGGGTTCCTCACGCACGCGGAGATCCATGGCCGCGTCACCGCCTTCGATGTCGGCCTGCAGGGGATGCTGAGCACGAAGAAAGACTTCATCGGCCGCGCCGCCGCACTGCGCCCCGGCCTGACCGGCCCGGCGCGCGAGCAGCTGGTGGGCCTGCGCCCGGTCGATCCGGGGCGGATGCTGACCGCGGGGGCGCATCTGTTCCCGCCGGGGGCAGACCTGACGCCTGCCAACGATCAGGGCTATGTCACCTCGGCTTGCTGGTCGCCGGTGCTGAAGGGCGCGCTTGGCCTTGGCTTCCTGCAGGACGGCCGGGCGCGGACGGGCGAGATGGTGCGGCTGGTCGATCACCTGCGGGATGTCGATCTGCTGTGCGAAGTGGCGCATCCGGTGTTCCTTGATCCCGAAGGAGGGCGCGCGCGTGGCTAGTCTCATCGACAAATCCCCCTGCGAGGATCTGCTGCCGATCATCACCCCCGGCGCGCAGCTGACCGAGGCGCAGCCCGGCCCCGTCACATCCGTTGCGCCGTTCAAGGGCCGGCAGGCGGCGGTGGCGCGGGCGCTGGCGGCGGATGGGCTTGGCTGGCCGGACGTGGGCCGGGCAGTGGTGGCCCCTGCCGGGCGCTGCCTGTGGGCCGGTCGCGGGGTGGCCTTCGTCACCGGGCTGGTGCCGCAGGGCCTCGAGGATCTGGCGGCGCTGACCGATCAGTCCGATGGCTGGGCGGTGCTGCGGCTGGAGGGGGCGCAGGCGGCGGCCGTTCTGGCGCGGCTCTGCCCGCTGGACCTGCGGCTGGCGGAGTTTGCGCCGGGCCATGTGGCGCGCGCGCCGCTGGGGCATATGATGGCGATCTTGCACCGTACCGGGGCGGAAGCCTTTGAAATCTGGGTGTTCCGGTCGATGGCCGGCACCGCGGTGCATGAGCTGACGGTGGCGATGCAGGCGGTGGCGGCGCGCGGCTGACCTCACCCGACTGGACAGCCGTCTGGACTCGGGCCCGGACCGGCCCGATATAGGAAGGCATGAGTCTTCCCCCGGGTTTCCTTGATGAGCTGCGCACCCGCACGACGCTGTCCCGCGTCGTCGGCCGCAAGGTCATGTGGGACAACCGCAAGTCCAATCAGGCCAAGGGCGACTGGTGGGCGCCNTGCCCGTTCCATCAGGAAAANTCCGCCAGCTTNCATGTCGATGACCGCAAGGGGTACTATTACTGCTTCGGCTGCCACGCGAAGGGCGACGCGCTGAGCTTCCTGCGCGAGACCGAAAACATGGGCTTCCTGGAGGCGGTGGAGGCGCTGGCGCGCGAGGCGGGGATGACGATGCCCGCCCGCGATCCGCAAGCGGCGCAGCGCGCCGACCGCCGCACCCAGCTGGCCGAGGTGATGGACGAGGCGGTGAAGTGGTACCGCCTGCAACTGCGCACCGGGGCGGCGGCCTCGGCGCGCGACTATCTGGCGAAGCGCAAGCTGTCCGACGCGGGGCAGGAGCGGTTCGGGATCGGCTTTGCCCCCGACACCCGGCAGGGGCTGTTCCAGGCGCTGACGGCCAAGGGCATCGCGCCGGAGCTGCTGGTCGATGCGGGCCTTTGCGCCCGGCCCGAGGATGGCGGCGCGCCCTATGACCGGTTCCGTGGCCGGATCATCTTTCCCATCCGCGATGCGCGGGGGCGCGCGATCAGCCTTGGCGGGCGGGCGATGGACCCGAATGCCCGGGCCAAGTACCTGAACGGGCCGGAGACGGAACTGTTCGACAAGGGCCGCAACCTCTACAACCACGGCCCGGCGCGCGAGGCGGTGGCCAAGGGCGCGCCGCTGGTGGTGGCCGAGGGCTACATGGACGTGATCGCGCTGGCCGAGGCCGGGTTTGGCGGCGCGGTGGCGCCGCTGGGGACCGCGATCACCGAAACGCAGCTGCAGATGCTGTGGCGCGTCTCGCCCGAGCCCATCGTGGCGCTGGACGGCGACAAGGCCGGCATCCGCGCGGCGCAGCGGGTCATGGACCTCGCGCTGCCGCTGCTGGAGGCGGGGCAGGGGCTGCGCTTCGTGATCCTGCCGGAAGGACAGGACCCCGATGACCTGATCCGCGCCCAAGGCGCCGGGGCGATGCAGAAGCTGCTGGAGGGTGCGCGCCCGATGGTGGACCTGCTGTGGCAGCGTGAGACCGAAGGCCGCAGCTTCGACAGCCCCGAGCGGCGCGCGGCGCTGGAGAAGACCTTCCACGAGGTGACGCACAAGATCCGCGACGGCTCGATCCGCTCGCATTACGAGCAGGAGCTGAAACGCCTGCAGCGCGATCTGTTCGGTACCAATTGGCAGCAACCCAAGAAGAAGTGGCAGGCGGTCCGGCCGGGCGGGCAAGCCCGGTTCGGCGGCAAGTTCGTGCCCTTCGAGGTCGGCGCCTATTCGGTGACGCGGGCGACGGTACTGGCCTCTGCCGGCCCGTCCGACCCCGAGGACCTGCTGCGCGAAGCGATGATCCTGGCGATCTGCGCCACCCACCCGGCCTGCATCACCCGCTTTGAGAGCCAGTTGGAAACCGTGCAGTTCACCGGCGAGGGGCATGATGCGCTGCGGCTGTTGCTGCTGCATCTGAGCCATGATGCGGGCCCCGATTTCCGTGAACGACTTATGACAGAAGCGGGCGATGTGCTTGAAAAGCTGCTGTCACTGCCCCATGTGTCCATCGCCCCGCCCGTTCGCAACCAGGACGACCCCGACCTGGCGCTGATGTGCCTGGCCGAGGAGCTGGCGAAACTGGAAGCAAGGCGCGGTGCGCGGGCCGAGATCGAGGATGCGATGGAGGACCTCGCCGGGCTCGCCGATGAGGGGGTGACCTGGCGGCTGACCCAGGCGGCCAGCGCCCGCCACCGCGCCGAGAGATCGAATCTGGACGATGCGAAGGACATGGGCGAGGACCGGGCGGCGCTGTCTGCGCATCTGCAAAGCCTGATCGACAAGGAGATCTGGCGAAAGAACCGCAGCTGACGGCTTCGTCCCTTATGTGACTGCCCCTGTGACTCGCCCGCTTGATTCGCTAAGAGAGTCGGACATGATTCGTGGATCGCGCCGCGAATCGCCAGTTTTGCTGATGTCCGCCGT
>JGI25321J50212_10003415_pt1 | contig 11065 bp, 9 predicted proteins | sample AutmiccommuBRH23_FD_50212 | JGI IMG/M metagenome (IMG submission 50212)
GGCCGTTAAGGAAATAGAGCAAACAACCAACCACGATGTAAAAGCGGTTGAATACTTCATAAAACAGCGGTTTGATGCCCTTGGGCTGGAGGCTTACAAAGAATTTATCCATTTCGGGCTCACTTCCCAGGATATAAACAACACCGCCATCCCTCTGTCTGTCAGGGATGCCGTTACCCATGAATACATTCCGGTTTACCGGGAATTAACGGCAAGCCTGAAGGGCATGGCCGATACCTGGGCCGACGTACCCATGCTGGCACGTACTCATGGGCAACCGGCTTCGCCCACCCGCCTCGGAAAAGAACTTATGGTTTTCGTTACCCGCCTGGAAGCCCAGTTCAACAACCTGCTGACCATTCCCCATGCCGCCAAATTCGGTGGTGCTACCGGGAATTACAACGCGCATAATGTCGCTTATCCGGGGATCGACTGGAAAGCTTTCGGAACCGGTTTTTTGGAAGGGAAGCTGGGATTGCACCATTCATTCCCCACTACACAGATAGAACATTATGACCATCTGGCGGCCCTGTTCGATGCATTAAAGCGAATCAATACCATTGTCACAGACCTCAACCGTGACCTCTGGACCTATGTTTCGATGGATTATTTCAAGCAAAAGATCGTTAAAGGCGAAGTGGGTTCTTCTGCCATGCCCCATAAAGTCAATCCAATTGATTTTGAAAATTCGGAAGGGAATTTGGGGCTGGCAAATGCCATCTTTGAACATTTGTCGGCAAAGCTCCCGGTTTCGCGCCTGCAACGGGACCTCACAGACAGTACGGTGTTAAGGAATATCGGGGTGCCCATCGCCCATACCCTGCTGGCATTTAAATCGACCCTGAAAGGCCTTGATAAACTTTTGCTGAACCCCGATAAGCTTGCCGCAGACCTCGAGGCCAATTGGGCAGTAGTGGCCGAAGCCATCCAAACCATCTTAAGACGGGAAGGATATCCGGATCCCTATGAGGCGCTGAAGGGGCTTACCCGTACCAACGAGGCAATTACCCGGGAATCTTTGGGGCGCTTTATCGACAGCCTGAAAATTACGGAAGCCTTAAAGGAAGAACTAAGGCAGGTGAGCCCCCATAATTATACCGGGATCTGAGGTGCCCGGGCTGCCATAAAAAAATGCCGTTGCTTTCTGGCAACAGCATCCTTTCCTGTCTGGCACAGGTTCAGCCTTTTAGAAACTGGCCTATGTCTCCCAAGCCTTCAGCCTGGTAATCGGACTGTTGAATGGCCTGCAGCAACTGCATGATATGAGCGGGGTTCATATTGCTGCCCAGTACCCTGATCAGGGCAAACCCCTTGTCGTCGCTGTTCCCGAATATCACCACTTCGTCTATGGCATCATCATCGCCCAGGTACTTGATTACGCCTTTCCCATATTCTGAGTTGAGTTTGATAAGTTCCACAAAGTCATCATCCTTTAAAATCTCGTTTACTTTGGCTTTTTCAACTTTATAGGATGCGGCATTGGAAGTGGTTTTCTTAAATGCCAGCACATTGAGTTTTCGCAGGGATTGCAAGGCTTCACGCTGGGTGGGTGTCAGGTTCGCCGCCTCGAGGTTCAGGATGCTCGCAGGCAGGTCGAGTGAAATAAAATCGGGGTTCTCTGCATTGTCAACGTAATATTCCTGAAGGCTCTGTGTTGAAGAGCAGGCCATAAACAGCAAAGCCGTTAAAAGGCCGATAATGGGAGTGGCTTTTTTCATTTTCCGGTTGTTTTAAATGTTGTTAAAACGGAAGAGCGGAAGTTCGGGGGGCTACAACCCCCTACTGCTTCCGCTTCCTCCGGTTCTGTTATTGACCCTTTTTCTCTGCCTTGTTTAATTCTTCGGGCAGGTTCATCTTCTTGGTCAGCGATCCTATTTTGGTAAGGTCTATGTCGCCTGTCAGCGTTAGCAGGACGGTTTCTATCTGCCGGTCGTTAATAGAAACATCGCTGTTTCGGATCCCTGTTACAAACATCAGCAGTTCGCTTACATGATCGTCGTCTTTGCCGTTTTTGATATAGAACTTAACATTGGCATCCTTATCCTTAACCCGCATGAGTTCCTGAAGGGAAGAGGACTTAAGGTAGCGGTCTACGGTTGCCTGCATATCGGCAGAGACCTTGCTGTCTTCCGTAACAAAAACCTTCAGGCCGTTCAGGCTTTTTGCAATATCCATGAATTCCCTGGCTTCCGGGTCGTCTACATCCACATCCATCTTCATCAGCAGGTTAAACATGTTCTTATTCACGATCACGGAGGTAACATTGTCGAGGTCCTCGAACTTATCGAAAACACTCTGCGACCGCCCGAAGAAAGGGGAAAGGGCTAAAATGGCTATTACTATATACTTTTTCATTTTTCAGTTTTTTAATCGTTGTTTAAAATTTTTTGTTTTGTCAGTTCAAACTCGTTCAGATAGGCCACCTTTTCAGTACCACGATCTAAATTTTCGGCCAGTAAACGCAGGGCTTCCTTGGTTTGGTTATACGCGTATTCCGCCCTTTTCTGCTCCTGGTATTGCTTACCAAGAAATATTCCAAAAATAATCACGGCCGCAGCGGCAACGGATATCCACGTAGAGCGTTTCTTTCTGGTGTGTAGTGGTACCTGCCCGGTAAATCGTTCATTTCTGGTTCCGGAAAAATACCCAAACATGGGGCCGTATTGCTGCAGATGGGGTGCAACCTCATCTCCGCCGAAATAGGCCTTTAGTGTTTGTTCTTCGGCTACCGTGGTAGTTGCCTCAAAATATTTCTCCAGTAATTCTTCTATCCTATCCAATTCCATAACTATGTTTTTCCAATAATTTTTCACGTACCGCCTTTCTTGCCCTCGAGAGGGTAACGCGGGCGGTGGTGGCGTTTATGTCCATCAGCTCGCAGATCTCATCAAAATCATACTCTTCAACATCCCGGAGCTGCAATACCATCCTTTGTTGTTCGGGTAATTCATTTATAATCTTTTCCACCCAGCCAACACTGTCTTTCAGTTCAATTTCCCGCTGGAGGGAAGTGTTTTCATCTGCATAATTGCTATGCACCAGTTTCAGGTTCGACGACTGCCTTGATTTTAACCGGTCCAGGCAGAAATTTTTTGTCATGGTCATCGCAAATGCCTCAATGTTCCGGTAGTTCGCGATATTATGCTTCCTGTCCCATAGCTTCATCAGGACCTCCTGGGTGGCGTCCTCGGCCTCTTCAGAGGATACGAGGAGCCGTTTAGCCAGGCGGTAAAGTTTGTCCTTTACAGGCATTACCAGGTTCAGGAATTCCGATTGTTTCATCAAAGTTGGTTCTGTTGCTGCATGTACCATTGCTGGCCGTTTACAAAAGGAAGACGAAGTATGACGAATTTTGTTACAAAAAATTTTTTTTTCCTCCCGATGTAAGTAATTTAGGCCGTGCCTACTATATATGAGGTAGCCTTCAACCTGCAAAATACGGAATATGGCTGGTGTACGGATGCTATTGTCTTTGGAATGATTGTTGAAGTGGCATTTTTGATAAAAAATTGAATCTATGAAAAAATATATCGCGCTCTTCATGGGCCTTGGCCTTCTAATGGCCGGTTGCAGCAATGATGACAACGGGAATGTTCCCGGCCCCGGCGGACCAAACCCTGATCCATCGGCCAATGTTACGGTCCAGGATTTTATGTGGAAAGCTATGAACCTCTGGTACTTCTGGCAGGGCGATGTCCCCGATCTGGCAGACGACCGGTTTTCCAACGACGCGGATTATACCGATTTCCTGGAGAGCGAAGCTAATCCTGAAGACTTCTTTTTTAACAAGTTGCTTTTTGCAGATGACCGGTTTAGCTTTCTAAGCGACGACTACGTGGAACTTACCCAGAACCTTTCGGGTATTTCACGCAGCAACGGGCTGGAATTCGGGCTGTTCCTCTTCTCAGACAGTGACGATATCTTTGGCTATGTGCGCTATATAGTACCCAATTCAGATGCCGCCACCAAAAATATCGCAAGGGGGGAGCTTTTCACGGGGGTGGACGGCCAAACCCTGAATATCACCAATTACACCGACCTCCTGTTTGGTGATAACGCCACCTATGTCTTGAATATGGCCGACATTTCAGGGGAGACCATTACCCCGAACGGCAAGGAGGTAACCCTCACCAAAGAGGAGAACCTGGTAGAGAATCCCGTTTTCATCGTAAAATCCTTTGAAGTGAGCGGGCAGACCATCGGCTACCTGATGTACAATGCCTTTACCAACGAATTTGATACCGAGCTGAATAATGCTTTCGGGCAGTTGAAATCAGAAAACGTCACGGACCTGATCCTCGACCTCCGGTACAATTCGGGTGGGTCCGTAAATTCATCACGGCTGCTAAGCAGCATGATCTACGGCCCCAATACAGACGAACTCTACATCCGTCAGCGGTGGAACGATAAGATACAGGCCGCTTTTGACGATTCGGACCTGGAAGATTACTTTGCCAACCAGCTGGATAATGGCACTGCGCTGAACACCTTGAACCTCGACAGGGTTTACATCCTCACCACCGGAAGCACGGCCTCGGCAAGTGAGCTTGTCATCAACGGGCTGGACCCCTATATAGACGTAATAACCATAGGGACGGCCACCACCGGTAAAAATGAATTCTCGTTAACCATGGTAGACGACCCCGACAGGGAAGGCGCCCCTTTTATCTATACCCCTTCACGGGAAAACCAGATCAATCCCGATAACAGCTGGGCTATACAGCCCCTGGTGGGCCGGAATGAAAATGCGGCAGGTTTTTCGGATTATACCAACGGCCTGGCGCCAGACATAGAACTGGACGAGGACCTTGAAAACCTTGGTGTGCTGGGCGAGATCAATGAACCTTTGCTGGCGAGGGCCATACAGGAGATCACCGGGGTCTCCGCCAAAATGGATTTCAGTGTGCAAATGCCCGTTAACTTGTTCAGTAGTTCCAAAATGTTTCAGCCCATCAGGGATAATATGATCCTCGACAAGCCCCTACACCTGCCAAATATGTAGGTATGAATCTATAGGCTTCATAAAATAGCCCGCCCTGCAGCGGGCTATTTCATTATAATGTAAGAGCGAAGCCGGCCCTGAGATTACGCCCCCTTGTGGAAAAGCCGAGGATCTCTGTATAATCCGTGTTAAATATGTTCTCTGCGCTCAGAAACACCTTCATCCTGCCGGCCATCAATTCCTGTGAAAAATACAGGTGTACCAGCGAGAAAGGTTCCAGGTCCGTATCCGTGAAGGTTACAAAATCCGTGTCCACCCGCGAGCCTGTATAGGCGTACTGCAGGGCGCCGTATGTGCCTTTGGCCAGGTCCAGGCCAAACTCTGCATGTATTTTATGTTTGGGGATACGAATGGCATTATCGCCTTTGCGTTCCGTAAAGGTATAGTTTGCGTCAAAACGGGCTTTGGGAAAGGGGATCCAGCGGACTTCAGCCTCCACCCCCCGGGCCCTGATGGTACCACTGGAATTGCGGTACAGGAATTCCGCACTGTCAAAAAACACATAATTGTCTTCCCTCCTGTTAAAATACAGGATGCTGGCCCTTAAGCTGCTGTCTTTTACCCATTCCAGCCCGGATTCGATTGTCCTGTTTGTTTCGGGCTCCAGCCTGGGGTTAGCGCCAAATTCGCCGAAAAGCTGTGTAAGCGAGGGGGTGATATAAGAGGTGGCGAGCGTCCCCATCATTTTCAGATAGCCGTTTTCCAAAAGAAAGCTAAAGGAAGGGTTAAAATTATAAACCCATTGGTTCCCGTATTCTGAATGGGTATTCAGCCGGGTTCCCACATTTATATTGAGGCCGTAAGCCGATACATAAACAAGGTTGAGGTAAGGGTCAAGGATGGTAAAATCCCTGGGTTCCCCAAAAGTTGCCCTGTCTTTGATATAGCTAAGCCCGACAAGGCTGTAAAGTGTTTCATTGAAGATATATTTGTTGTAGGCTTCCACCACCTGGTTTCGCCCATCAAAAGACCCCGGGAAATTNCTGATATTATCGGAGCTGAATTCTGAGAAGGCGGCGTTTATGTTCACTTCACCCTTGTCATAGCCCGCTGTGATGGCCATTCCTGCGCGATTCTGCTCCGATGTGTACTCATATGGCGCATCCATCAATCCGAAAGCTTCATCATAAGCNGAACGAAAATGGGACTTATTCCCGTACAGNCGTAGGTAAGGTCCTTTGGAAAATTTGTATCCCAGCCTGAAATCGGCATTATATCGTGAAAAGGGGTCTTCTTCCCCCTCTGTGGTTACCAGAGACGACAGGTTGCCGGTATATGCCTGGGATATCGCGGCAGTATAATCCAGGGCACCCAGGGTCCCGCCCAACCGGGCGCTGTTGCTGAAGGCGGCGATGGAATAATCGCTGTCACCGGCGGCCTGGTTAGTCCCCATACTGCTTTCAACAGACAGCCTTAATTTTCGGCCTGTAACCTTTTTGGTTGTTATGTTGAGCACCGCAGTGGCAGCATTGGCCCCGTAGAGGGTGCTGGAGGCCCCTTTTATGATTTCTATTGATTCCACCGCATCCAGAGACAGCAGCCGGAGGTCGTATTCCTGGGAGGAGGACGAAGGGTCGATAACCCTTACCCCGTCGATCAGGACCAGCACCTGCCTGCCACGGCCGCCACGGGCATAAACGCCAAGTACTTCGCCCTGACGGCCACGGCTTCCTGAAATCTCAATGCCGCTTTTGGTATTAAGGAGTTCTGCCACAGTTCTCCCCTGATTCCGGGCAAGTTCCCGGGGACCGATTCGGATGACTGTTTTCCCGGAATTTTCGCGACTGAGTTCGAAGCGCGAATCGCTCACTACAACCTCATCCAGTTCCTGGAGGGCCATGCTGTCTGTTCTGGCTTCCTGTGCCCTTATGGCGGAAAATGCCAATAAGGTAGCACAACAAACCGTTAATTGGTTGTTCATGTTGTTTTTTGTAAACGGGAATGTATGACGATACCATACGTAAACTTTTATCCCGAAAGTTTAACTTTGATTGTTTGAATGTGGCAGGTCTCCTGACTCGCGTCCGCTTACCAACCTTCCCGCCCTGCCGTACCAGGTACGGCCTTGGCAGTGGTCTTGAAGAAGTAACCGGCATCCCCCGTTCAACAGGGGGACAAAGCTTACAGTTGCGGGAACAGTTCCGGATTTACACCGGATTCCCTTTTAATCCTGCCCTTCCGAGGAACGGCAGGAACCGCAATTCGGTAGCCAAGTTAAACAATTTTAAGCTGTTTCGGGAAAAGATTATTAATACTACTTTTGAGGGTTGTTAAACAAAAGCCATGTTCAGGTCCTGCCTCCTTTTAGTGTCCGTTGCCTTGCTCCTATCCTGTGGCGGGGGCACCCCCAGGGAACCTGAAATCCGGGGTCCAGAAACGGATGCCAATGAGGGGCTGCGCCACGCAACGGGATTGCATATAGTAAAGGAGGGGAACGGCATTACCGTAATCCATGTTGAATCGCCCTGGCCTGATGCCCGGGAAGGTTTCCGCTACGCCCTGGTGCCAAGGGAACTTGCCCCTGTTGTTACGCTTGACAGCGATGCCTATGACGCTATCGTAACCATCCCGGTAGAACGGGTCGTGGTAACTTCAACCACGCATATCCCGGCACTTGTATCCCTGGGCAAGGTNCAAAGTATTGCCGGGTTCCCGGGAACGGGGTATATCTCATCGCCCGCCGCACGTGCAAGGGTAAACAGTGGGGAGATTACCGATATCGGCACCAATGAAGCCATCAATACCGAAATGGTCCTGGAGCTGCAACCCGACCTGGTCATTGGTTTTGCCGTCAACAGCGGGAACAAGGCTTATGGAGTGTTGCAACAGTCTGGTATCCCGGTGGTTTACAATGGCGACTGGACCGAAGAGTCTCCTTTGGGAAAAGCAGAGTGGATCAAGTTCTTTGCCCCTTTTTTTGGCCTTGAAAAAATGGCCGACAGCCTGTTCATCAAGATTGAAAGGGATTACCTCTCGGCACGCGAAACAGCCGCCGGGGCATCCGAAAAACCCAGCGTACTGAGCGGGGCCTTATACAAGGATGTCTGGTACCTTCCGGGGGGGAACAGCTGGGCGGCACGCTTCCTGGAAGATGCCAACGCAAACTACCTGTGGCGGGACAATGATAAGGCAGGCAGCCTCTCGCTGAGTGTAGAGAGTGTTCTCTCAAGGGGCGGAGAAGCCGATTACTGGATCTCCCCTTCCCAGTATACATCCTATGAAGAAATGGAAAACGCCAACAGGCATTACAGCCGCTTTAAGGCCTTCCGCAACAAAAAGGTGTACACTTTTGCAAAGACCCAGGGGGCAAGCGGGGGTTATGAGTATTACGAACTGGCCCCAAGCCGTCCCGATCTGGTACTGAAAGACCTCATCCATATTCTCCACCCCGGCTTGTTGCCTGAACATGAACCCTATTTTTTCAAGCCCCTCGAATAAGTGCAAGGAAACAAAGCATACCGCCTCTCGTTCGTACTCCTGGCCCTTGGCCTTTTCCTCTGCCTGGCACTCAATCTCAGCCTGGGGTCTGTACCCATTCCGTTAAAGGATAGCCTTAACGCTTTAACGGGAGGCCCGGTGGAGCAGGAATCCTGGCGGTACATCGTCTGGAATTACCGCCTGCCCAAGGCTATAACGGCCATCCTTATAGGTGGGGGGCTTTCCCTGAGCGGCCTTTTAATGCAAACCCTGTTCAGGAACCCGCTTGCCGGACCCTTTGTCCTNGGAATCAGTTCGGGGGCCAGCCTTGGCGCCGCCCTGCTGATCATGGGNTCCTCGCTGATCCCGGGATGGTTCGGGGCCTTCCTGTTAAACGATATCTCGGTATCCATTGCCGCCAGTACAGGAAGTTTACTGGTATTGGTAGCCGTGATGGGTGTTGCAGGGAGGATAAAAGACACCATGGCCCTTTTGATCATAGGGCTGATGTTCGGCAGTATAACCGCCGCCGTAGTTACCGTGCTCTCCTATTTTACCGATGCCGAGCAATTAAGGCAATACATTTTCTGGTCCTACGGGAGCCTGGGGAACCTGTCGTGGTCCCAGCTTGCCTTGCTGGGCGGCATCTTACTGGCAGGCATAGCGCTTAGCGTTCTGGCCATCAAACCCCTTAACGGGTTGCTGCTTGGGGAACAGTACGCCAGGAGCATGGGGATCCCCATAAACAGGTCGCGTCTGATTATCATTACCGCCACCGGGATACTGGCCGGCACGGTAACGGCCTTTGCAGGACCGATTGCCTTCGTGGGGCTGGCAGTGCCCCATCTTACCAGGCAGATCTTCGACACCACCGACCACAAAGTGCTGCTGCCGGCGGTACTATTGTACGGCGCCGTATTGTTGTTACTTTGCGATACCCTCGCGCAATTGCCGGCCTCTGCCTATGTGCTTCCGATCAACGCCATAACCTCCATAATCGGGGCGCCGGTTGTTATCTGGCTTTTGCTCCGGAGGCGAAAAATGGTATTTTAATCTGCTATGTGAAAAACAGGGGAACATCAAAAATGAAAACAAATCCCACATTGGAGGCCAGGGCGCTCAGCGTCGGGTATAAGCACGGAAAAAATCAGTTCCCGGTAGCCGGTAATATTGGTTTCTCACTCGAACAGGGTGAACTGGTTGCCATTGTGGGGGTTAATGGGATTGGCAAATCCACCCTGCTCCGTACCCTGGGCAGGATACAACCACCGTTGTCCGGGCAGATCCTGCTCCATGGGAAACCACTGGAAGCGATCAGGGACCGGGATCTGGCTACGGCCATAAGTATTGTCCTCACAGACCCTATTGCCACCAGGAGCCTCCGGGTGGCAGAACTGGTAAGCCTGGGGCGACAGCCCTATACCAACTGGATCGGCAGCATTACCCCCGGCGATAAATTAGCTATCAGGCAAGCAATTGAAACGGTAGGCCTGCAGGATCTGAAACTTAAAAAATGTTATGAGCTCAGCGACGGGCAGCTGCAACAGGTGCTCATAGCACGGGCACTCGCCCAGGACACTTCCCTGATGCTGCTGGATGAGCCTACCACCCACCTCGACATTTATCATAAGGTGCAGATCCTGGAACTCCTCCGGCGGATAGCCCATGANAACGGGAAAACCATCCTGTTTACCACCCATGAAATTGATATGGCCATACAGTTATGCGACCGTATGTTACTGCTGGATAATAAAGACAANCCTTTCGGAGACCCCTGTNTGNTGATAGAGGANAAACGGTTTGAGAATTTATTCCCCCCCGACCTNATAAAATTCGATGCGCAAACCGGCTCATTCCGTGTGCATAAGTCGGGCCCGGATACACAAAACTAAGCAAGAACCATTATCTTTATCAGGTAAAACCACAACCTATGGAAGATCTCCTTATTTATGGCGGCCTTGTACTGGGAGGGCTGCTGACAGGGTATTTTTTAGGGCATTACATTCAAAACCTGAAAACGCGCTCCTATCAGAGTACCCTGCAGGAAAGGGAACATCAGCTGCAGCAGAATATCGCTGCCCTGGAAGGAAGGCTGAAAGAGGAAAAGGAAGCCACGGCCGTACTTCGCCAGCAAAAGGAGCAGTTGCATATCCAGAACACACGTTACAGTGCCGACCTTGAAAATATGCAGCAGAGAAATGCCGAACAACAGGAGGAAGTGAATAAGCTGCAGGAGAAATTCACCAAGGAGTTCGAGAACCTGGCGAATAAGATACTCGATGAAAAAAGCCTGAAATTTACCGAACAGAACCAGAAAAACATTAAAAATATCCTGACGCCCTTGCAGGAAAAAATACAACTGTTCGAGAAAAAAGTGGAAGAAAGCCAGGAGAAGAATGTAAGCATTCATTCCGCATTGAGAGAGCAACTCCTTAATCTCCAGAACCAGAACCTTAAGATCACCCAGGAAGCTGAAAACCTTACCCGGGCCTTAAAGGGCGACAGCAAATTGCAGGGAAACTGGGGTGAATTGGTCCTGGAGCGCGTATTGGAAAAGTCAAACCTTGAAAAAGACAGGGAATATACGGTGCAACAGAGTTTTACCCACAAGGATGGAACCCGGGTACTGCCCGATGTGATCATCCA
>JGI25321J50212_10003423_pt1 | contig 11039 bp, 7 predicted proteins | sample AutmiccommuBRH23_FD_50212 | JGI IMG/M metagenome (IMG submission 50212)
CTCCGGAGATCCCGCTCTGGGTTGCCGCAGAGCGCGGCCCCGGCGGCCTGCGGCTCGCCGCGGCGCCCGCCGCTGAAGCGGCGCCGCCCGCCGATACGGGACAGGACGTTGCGGAATTCGCACATCGCTTCGGAGTCCCGCTGATCGATCTGGGGGGCGCCTTGCGGCTGCAGCCGGTCATCGTGCCCAAGCCCTGGGGGCGGGAGATCTGGTTCACCGGCATCGAGGCACGCGGCCAGGCCCTGGTGGGCGGCGAAGGGGGCACCATGCCGCTGCCCTGGCTGCTGTCGATCGCCTCCCGAGAGGTGCTGGGCGAGGTCTCCGGCGGCTTGAATCTGCTCAAGATCCTCGACCCCCTGCCGGACCCGGTGTACGGAGATCTGTACTTCGAGTTGCACGAGGAAAAGCGGGAAGTCTATGTGGTCACCGGCATCGATCGGCGCAGCTGGCCCGACGGTGTCGGGGCCATCCGCTATGGCTTCGATCCAGGCGTGAGCGCCGGCTACCCGAGCGACGACGCCTTCCGCGCCGCCTACCTGGCCCGGGTCCGGGATTACGAAGCCGTTCGCCGTCAGGTCCAGGAGTGGGAGGAGGACTGGCGGATGCAGGAAGGCTACGGGATGCGGGATCCGGTGCCGGCGGCGACCTTGCGGCGGTGGCGGGCGGCGTTGCCGCCGGAGCTGAGGCGCCGGGAAGCGGAGCGGCGGCGGCTCATGGAGCGTTTCACACTGCTGCGCCGCATTCGTGTGGGCGACGTGGTCCGGGTGCCGCTGCGCCTGCCCCACGCCTTGCAGCACGGGGTGCGGACCGTCGAGTTCCAGACGCCGGTCTACGAGCGGCGTATCCTGTCTTTTGCCCAGAAAGTGTTGACCCAGGACCATTGGGATACCGAGCTGGCGGTGGCGCGAATGCACCTCGCACCACCGCCGGAACCCACGCTTCCCGTTGTGCGGGAGCAGCCCGGAGTGACGCGGGAGCGGATCGTCGAGTTCGATGATTTCCGGGTGGACCGTGTCGCCCTGGATCCCGGCACCGACTGGGAGCTTGCGCTGGGCGGCCGCTATGCGCTGGTGATGAGCCTCGGCGGTGATCCGCAGGTGGCCGGACAACAGCTCGGCGAGGAGCGGGCCATGCTCCTGCCCGCGGCCGCCAGCCGGATAGAACTGCGTGCCGGTAGCGCTCCGGCGCTGTTGTTGATTGCCCGCCCGCGCGATGACTAGTGGGCCACGCGGCCCACTAGCGCGTCGGCTTTCGGTTGAGCGTAGCCGGCGGCTGTGGGAAGATGCGCGGCCTTTTTGCCGGCCATCACCGTTAGCGGGACGCCGGACATCGCCGGTATCATCCGGGTATGAGCGCGAAAGTGGCGAAAGTGGCGGAACTGGTAGACGCGCTGGATTTAGGTTCCAGTGGGGCAACCCGTGAGAGTTCGAGTCTCTCCTTTCGCACCAGATCCGGATCGGCAGTCCCGCCTGGATCGGGCGCCGGCCTTGATTGAGAATGCCCGCGATCCATGGCAATCTTGCGCGCCCCTTGAGACCGGTGGCCACGGCGCCGAGCTTGCCCGACAGCGCATGAGCGCGCCAGGGGCCAAGCGGCACTTTCATTCATTTGCACCGGTCCGGCCGGGCCGCCGACAACCCAGATTCGATAGAGGATAGAGCATGCAGGTTTCCATCGAGACGACTTCCGGACTCGAACGTCGACTGACTGTCGAAGTGCCTGCCGCGGAGGTCGAGGACGCCGTCAGCGAGCGCATCGAAAAGGCGGCCAAGACTGTGCGCCTGAATGGCTTCCGCCCGGGCCGGGTGCCCGTGAGGGTGGTACGTCAGCGCTTCGGCAGTGCCATTCGCCAGGAGGTCATCGGAGAGACCCTCAGCCGCACCTTTCAGGACGCGGTTTCCCGCGAGGGCGTCCGTCCTGCGGGGCCGCCCAGGATTGACCCGATGCGCGACGAGCCGGGCGAGGATCTGGCGTACACGGCGGTGTTCGAGGTCTACCCGGAAGTCCGGCTCGCTGATCTGGCCGCGCTGGAAATCGTCAAACCCGTGGCCAGCGTAAGCGGTGCCGACGTCGACGCGATGATCGAGCGCCTGAGGGAGCAGCGCGCCAGCTGGGACGAGGTCGAGCGCCCTGCGGCCCTGGGCGATCGTGCCCGAATCGATTACCGGGGCACTCGCGGCGGCGAAGTGGTCGAGGGCGGCAGTGCCGAGGGAGCGGAGCTGGTACTCGGCTCCGGGCGCATGATACCGGGCTTCGAGGACGCCGTGGTGGGCATGAGCGCAGGAGACAGCAAGACCGTCACTCTGACCTTTCCCGAGGACTATCAGGAGGAGTCCCTGCGTGGCGCCGAAGTCGAATTCGAGATCACGCTCCAAGCCGTCGAGGAGAAACACCTGCCGGAGGTCGACGCCGAGTTTCTCAAGGCGTTCGGTATCGAGGACGGCAACATGGAAGGTTTTCGCAGCGAAGTACAGCGCAATATGGAGCGTGAGCTCAATACCGCCTTGCGCAGCAAATTGAAGAACCGCACCCTGGAACAGTTGCTCGCCAGTCACGAGGTCGAATTGCCTCAGGCGCTGGTGGCTGAAGAAACCAAGGTAGTGCGCCGCCAGATGGTCGCCCAGTTCGGTGGCGGAGCGAGTTTCGACGAGAGCATGCTGCCCGACGATCTGTTCGCTGATCAGGCGCGCCGGCGCGTAAAGCTTGGGCTGATCGTCGCCGAAATCGTCAAATCCGCCGAGATTCGCGTGGACGAGGCCAGGGTCCGCGAGCGGCTGACAGAGATTGCCGCCGGTTATGAAGACCCGGAGCAGGTGATGCGCTACTACCTGTCCAACGAAGAGGCCCTCAATGCCTTGCAGGGCTCCGTGATGGAAGACCAGGTGGTCGACCATTTGCTCGCCGGGGCCAAGGTCGTCGAGGAGCCGCTGGGCTACGAGGCGGCGCTCAAACCGGATCCGGCGCCCGCGGACGAGGACGAGGACGATTGAGTCCCCGCCGGGACCGGACCCCTTGCCCGATGGCGTATCGGGGTTACAATCCATTTTCTTCATAGCCCGTCAGGATTCCAATCTCCATGCAAGACAGTTTCGGCACCCGAACACCAGTCACCGGCGCCGGCGGGTTAGTGCCGATCGTCATCGAGCAGACCGCCCGCGGCGAGCGGTCCTTCGACATCTATTCGCGGCTCCTCAAGGAAAGGATCATCTTCGTGGTCGGCCCGATCGAGGACTACACCGCCAATCTGATCGTGGCGCAGCTGCTGTTCCTGGAAGCCGAGAACCCGGAAAAGGACATCCATCTCTATATCAACTCCCCCGGCGGTTCGGTGACCGCCGGGCTGTCCATCTACGACACCATGCAATTCGTGCATCCCGACGTCAGCACCATGTGTATCGGTCAAGCGGCCAGCATGGGCGCCTTTCTGCTCGCCGCGGGCGCGGCGGGCAAGCGTTATTCGCTGCCCAACTCCCGCTGCATGATTCACCAGCCGAGCGGTGGTGCTCAGGGGCAGGCCTCTGATATCCACATCCACGCCCAGGAAATTCTCAAGATCCGCCAGCAGCTGAATGAATTGCTGGCTCGGCACACCGGGCAGCCGGTGGAGCAGATCGCGCTGGATACGGAGCGAGACCGCTTCCTCAGTGCGGATGAGGCCCGCGAATACGGCCTGATAGACCAGGTGACGACCGCCCGACGCTGAGTGTTCTTTACCCTCTGCCGGTTTGGTGATAACGTCCCACGCCATGCTAATCGATAGATTGAGATGGGGGTGCACCCGTGACGGCCAAGGGTGACGATAGCGGAAAGCTGCTGTATTGCTCCTTTTGCGGCAAGAGCCAGCACGAGGTGCGCAAGCTGATTGCCGGGCCCTCGGTATTCATCTGCGATGAATGCGTAGACCTCTGCAACGACATCATTTCCGAAGAAATTCAGGATGATGCCGCGGGGAGTGGCGGCGAACGTCTGCCGACCCCCAAAGAGATCAACGATATTCTCGATCAGTACGTGATCGGGCAGACCCGAGCCAAGAAGATTCTGGCCGTGGCCGTATACAACCACTACAAGCGCCTGGAGATGGGCGGCCGCAAGGTGCGCCACGACATCGAACTCGGCAAGAGCAATATTCTGCTGATCGGCCCCACCGGCAGCGGCAAGACCCTGCTTGCGGAAACCCTGGCGCGGCTGTTGAACGTGCCCTTTACCATTGCCGACGCTACCACGCTGACCGAGGCCGGCTACGTTGGCGAGGACGTGGAAAACATCATCCAGAAACTGCTGCAGAAGAGCGATTACGACGTCGAAAAGGCGCAGCGTGGTATCGTCTACATCGACGAGATCGACAAGGTCTCGCGAAAATCGGACAACCCTTCGATCACCCGGGATGTATCCGGGGAAGGCGTGCAGCAGGCGCTCCTCAAGCTGATCGAGGGCACCGTGGCCTCGGTGCCTCCGCAAGGAGGCCGCAAGCATCCCCAACAGGAGTTTTTGCAGGTAAATACCGGCAATATCCTGTTCATCTGCGGCGGTGCCTTCTCGGGGCTTGAAAAAATCATCCAGCAGCGTTCGGAAAAGGGTGGGATCGGCTTCGGCGCGACAGTACGCAGCAGCAACGACAAGCGCAATATCGGCGAGCTGCTCGCCGCGGTGCAGCCCGATGACCTGGTGCGTTTCGGGCTGATTCCCGAGTTTGTCGGCCGGATGCCGGTAGCTGCGACCCTGGATGAACTCGACAAGGGCGCACTCATCAATATCTTGGTGGAGCCCAAGAACTCCCTGGTCAAGCAATACGGCCTGTTGTTCGAGATGGAAGGCGTTGACCTGGACATCCGCCGCGACGCGCTCGAAGAGATCGCCGAGCGTGCGCTGGAGCACAAGACCGGCGCTCGCGGCCTGCGGTCGATTCTCGAGGGCGTCCTGCTCGACACCATGTACGACCTGCCTTCTGCCGCCGATGTGCAGAAGGTGGTGATCGATGGGGCAGTGATCCGTGGCGAATCGCAGCCCCTGCTGGTCTACGAGAACAGCGACAGCCCCAAGGCGGCCAGTGACGAAGGCTGACACCGGGCACCTTCCGCCCGGTCGGGGCGCTGCCCCGGCACCGAGATGCGTTCGAACAAAGGGGCTTTCGGGTCCCTTTTTATTGCCCGCCCCGGCAACGCTTGCACCGGATCTCGACAGCGGCTTGTGATTGCCGCGTCCACCCCCATATAACAAACTGACCCCCTTCCACTAAGGCCCGCGGAGCCCAGTGCCATGACTCAGCGAAATTCTCCGGACACCGGCGCCCTACGCCTGCCGATGCTGCCCCTCAGGGATGTGGTGGTCTACCCGCACCAGGTCGTACCTCTGTTCGTCGGCCGCGAAAAATCCATTCTCGCGCTGGATGCGGTCATGTCCCTGCACAAGCAGATCGTTCTGATCGCCCAGAAGGATGCGGCTATCGATGAACCGGTGGCCACGGATCTCTACCAAACCGGAACCCTGGCGACCGTGTTGCAAATGCTCAAATTGCCCGATGGCACCGTCAAGGTTTTGGTGGAAGGCAACCATCGGGTGCGTATCGACCGGGTAGATCAGTCCGAGGATTTTCCATCGGCCGAGTATCAGGCCGTCGAGAGTGTGGCAAACGAGCCCTCCGCGGCCGAATTGAGTGCCCTGCAACGCACCTTGAATGTGCAGTTCGAGCAGTACGTCAGCGCTGGCAAGAAGGTGCCGGCGGAAGTCGTGACCATGGTGGCGGGCATCGAGGAAGCCGATCGTCTGGTCGACGCCATCGCCACGCACATGTCGCTCTCGCTCGAGCAGAAACAGGAAGTGCTGGAAATTTTCGATGTGCGCGAGCGCATGGACCATGTGCTGCGTCTGATCGAGGCTGAGCTCGAAGCCCTCAAGCTGGAGCAACGCATCCGCGGCCGCGTCAAGAAGCAGATGGAGAAAAGCCAGCGCGAGTATTACCTCAATGAACAGATGAAAGCGATTCAAAAGGAGCTCGGCGAGGGCGAGGACGGCCCCAACGAGATTCAGCAGCTCGAGAAGCGGATCGGTGAATCCGGGATGCCCAAGGCGGCCCTGGAGAAGGTCAATACCGAACTCGGCAAACTCAAGATGATGTCACCGATGTCGGCGGAAGCGTCGGTTCTGCGCAGCTATATCGACTGGATGGTCAGTGTGCCCTGGCGCCAGCGCTCCAAGATCAAACATGATCTCGCGCGCGCGGAGCGCATCCTCAACGAAGACCATTACGGGCTGGAGGAGGTCAAGGAACGCATCATCGAGTTTCTCGCCGTTCAGAAACGAGTGAAGAAGCTCAAGGGACCGGTACTGTGCCTGGTGGGACCGCCGGGTGTGGGCAAGACCTCCCTGGGGGAGTCGATCGCCCGGGCGACCGGCCGCAAATTTGCGCGCATGTCTTTGGGTGGGGTCCGCGACGAGGCCGAGATTCGCGGTCACCGGCGTACCTACATTGGCTCTCTGCCCGGCAAACTGTTGCAGAAGATCTCCAAAGTGGGGGTGCGCAATCCGCTGTTCCTGCTGGATGAAGTGGACAAGATCGGCATGGACCACCGTGGCGATCCCGCCTCGGCGCTGCTCGAAGTCCTGGACCCCGAACAGAACCATACCTTCAATGATCACTACCTCGAGGTGGACTATGACCTTTCGGAGGTGCTGTTCATCTGCACCTCGAACTCCCTCAATATTCCCGCGCCCCTGCTCGATCGCATGGAGGTGATCCGCATCTCGGGCTACACCGAGGACGAGAAAGTCAAGATTGCCGAACGCTACCTGCTGCCCAAGCAGCGCGCCGCCAATGGCCTCAAACCATCTGAACTGGTGGTGGATGAGGCGGCGATTCGCGACATCATTCGTTATTACACCCGGGAGGCGGGGGTCCGGGGTCTGGAGCGGGAGGTCGCCAAGATTGCACGCAAGGTGGTCACCAGGCACGTGCGCGCCGGCGCCGGAGCCAGCGTCACCGATACCGTGGGTGCCGACGAGATTGAGGAATTGCTGGGGGTACGGAAGTTTGATTACGGCCGCGCCGAGGCCGACAATCAGATTGGTCAGGTGACCGGGCTGGCCTGGACCTCGGTGGGCGGCGAGCTGCTGAGCATCGAGGCATCCGCGACCCATGGCAAGGGCAATGTCATCAAGACAGGCTCGCTCGGCGATGTGATGCAGGAATCCATCCAGGCCGCGCTCACCGTGGTGAGAAGCCAGTCACAGGCGCTCGGTATAGCGCGTGGCGCGCACCGCCGCACGGACTTGCACATCCACGTCCCCGAAGGGGCTACTCCCAAGGACGGCCCCAGCGCGGGGACCGGCATGTGTACCGCGTTTGTATCGGTGTTCACCGGGATCCCGGTACGGGCCGATGTTGCCATGACCGGGGAGATCACCCTCAGGGGACAAGTTCTCAAAATCGGCGGCCTCAAGGAAAAATTGTTGGCGGCACATCGGGGCGGCGTGCGTACCGTGATCATTCCCCACGAAAACGCCCGTGATTTGAAGGAAATTCCGGACAACATCAAGGCGGATCTCGATATCCGTCCGGTGAAATGGATTCACGAGGTATTGCAGATCGCTTTGGTGCATATGCCCGAACCCCTGACGGACGAGGAATACATGGCTGGCGATCAGAACGAAGTTCGATCCGAAGAAACTGGCAAAGTGGTTGGAAACGCCAGTTTGAGTCACCATTGAGATTCTGGGGGCTACCTCCTTGACCCCACTGAGGGGCAATTGGTATAAAGCGCGTTCGCCGTACTGGATGCGGCTGTTTGAGTCTGGCCACAGACGGCGGGAAAATTCGAGCCGCAGATAACAAGAGGAATATTGTGAACAAATCCGATTTGATCGACAGGATCGCCGAGTCTGCCGACATTTCCCGCGCATGCGCCACCCGGGCGCTCGATGCTGCGCTTTCGGGTATTGTCGGCGCTTTGAGCAAGGGTGATCCGGTCTCCATCGCGGGCTTCGGCACCTTTTCCGTCAAGCACCGCCCGGCCCGCACCGGACGCAACCCGCGAACCAATGAAGAAATCGAAATCGCGGCGTCCAATGCGCCCGGATTCAAGGCCGGTAAAGCTTTCAAAGACGCCGTCAACTGATCGGTTGGCGGCAGTTTCCGAACCGAGGCGCACAACAACCGTGCGCCTTTTTTTTGGCTGACGGTTGAAGGTCAGGGTTTCTCATGCTGCAGGATTTTCGCGCCGGGATCAGGACACACGGGAAATGGCTGGTGGTCTTGATCGCTATTCCCTTTGCTTTTTTCGGTGTCGAAACCATTTTTTTCGGAGGCGCCTCCGTGGAGGAGGTTGCCAGTGTCGATGGCGAGCGCATCACGCGTATGGAGCTGGAGCAGGCGATTCAGCGCCAGCGATCCCATCTGTTGCAGCGCTTGGGGGACATCGATCCTTCGGTGATCGACGAGGCACTGTTGCGTGGCCCTGCGCTGGAAAACCTGGTTGCCACCCAGGCGCTGGCCAATCGGGCCCGCCACCAGGGTATGGGGGTGGCGCCCCCGTTGATCGCCAAGGTGTTGAGCGACGCCAGAATTTTCTCGGTGGATGGCAAGTTTTCGCAAGACAGTTACCTGGTCTATTTGCGCCAGATGGGCTATACCCCGCAGACCCATAATCGCTTCCTCACCAGGGAGATTGTCGTCAGCCAGCTGGCGCGGGGTATAACCCAGACCGCCTTTGAGACGCCGCAGACGCTCTCCCGCGCCATCGCACTGCTGGAGGAGACCCGCGATTTCAATTACCTGCAAATCCCCTTGCAGGACATGCGTGACGAGGTTCAGGTCAGCGCCGAGCAGATCGAAAGCTATTACCGTGACCACGAGCAAGAGTTCACCACCCCGGAGCAGGTCGCCCTCAACTATGTCGAGCTGTCGCAGCCACGTATCGCCGACCAGATCTCGGTCGACGAGGAAACCTTGCGGGAGCGATACCAGGAGCGCGTCAGGGCCGCGGAGGCCGCGAGCAAGCGCATCGTGGCGCAGATCTTCGTGCGTGACCGGGAGGACGATGCGCATCGCGCCAAGTTGGCGCAGATCGAGGGGGAGCTGGCGGAAGGTCGCCCATTCGGGGAGGTGGCCGCCACCGAGAGCGAGGATCCGCTGACCGCGGAGCAGGGCGGAGAGATCGGCCCCTATGTGGCCGAGGATTTTCCGCCACCGCTGCGCAAAGCCATCGAAGATCTGAAAGTCGGCGAGAGTTCCGTCCCGGTGGAAACTGCGCAAGGCTGGCATATCGTTTCGGTGGTGCGCGAGGAGCGGCCGGAAGTGGGTTCCTTCGAAGATGTTCGCGAATCACTGCGCGCCGAGATTGCCGCCGAGAAGGCGCGAGATCGATATGCAGAGCAGCTGGCCCAGCTAGAGGAACTCGCTTATACCAGCGCAGATCTGACAGCGGTGGCCGATCACATGGGCCTTGAACTGCAGGTCTCCGCTCCGCTGACCAGGAGCGGCGGCGAAGGGCTGGGTGCCGAGCCGAAACTGGTCGAGGCAGCTTTCAGCGAACCGGTTCTCGAGGACGGCTACGCCAGCTCGGTAATCGAGCTGAATGGCGACCGCGCACTGGTCGTGGAATTGCGGGAGCATCGGCCNCCGGCCCTGAAGCCCCTCGACCAGGTCCGGCCCCAGATCGTCGATGCGCTGGAATCAGAACAGGCCACCGCCCTTGCCNTGGAGCGTGCCGCCCAGCTGCGCGAGCGCCTCGACTCCGGAGNATCGATTGTCGATGTCGCTACCGAGGTCGATCGCGACTGGTATGCCCATCTTGATGTCGGACGTTATGACCAACAGCTCGATCGGGCATTGCTTGAAGCGGTGTTTGCGGTACCAGCGAGCCGGGCGCTGCCGGCGACCGGCGTGCTTGCACAGGCCGATGGCGTGGCGGTGTACCAGGTCAAGGGTATTAACCCAGGCAATCTCGATGCGGTTCCGGTCGAGCGCCGGCAGGAGTTGCGCAGCGCCCTGGCGGGTGCCAGCGCCAGTCGGGAATTCAGCGCCTATCAGGCTCTGGTGTTGGCCGCTGCCGACGTCAAGGTCGTCAAGGCCGCTACCGAAACCGTACCCTGAACAGTCACAGCGTCTGGGCGGGCGGTGCTACCGGTTGCAGCGATGCCGGATCCCAAGATTCCCGGGCAAAGGTCACGGCGGCGACGAAGCGTCGGGCAGCCCAGTGGGGCAATAACAGCCGATGGGGCCCCTGGGGCGGCGTAACGTCGCGCTTGAAGCCCGCATTGAGCTGTTTGAGCAATTCGTAATCAATGTCGGCCAGCTGTGCCGCGCGGGCCAAGCTGATCTGCCCCGGCAGGATCAGGGTTTCCAGTGATCGCGGCTGGTCGAGGGTCTGTGGGCGTAGCTGGCGCAGCGCGTCGGCGTCGCGGAAGAGCCTTGCCAGGGCCAGAAACCTGGGCACATAGGCACGGGTTTCCGGCGGCAGATCGAGCGCCCAGAAATCCGTTTCCCGGCCGCTGGCCAGGTTCGCCATGACGGCCCGCGTCACCCGCCCTTCACCGCCGTTGTAGGCCGCCAGGGTAAGCAGCCAGTCGCCGCCGAAGCGACGGTTGAGGTAATGCAAATAGGTGATCGCCGCGTCGGTGGAGCGGACGATGTCGTTGCGTCCGTCGTACCACTGGTTGCGCTTCAGACCCAAGCGGTCCGCGGTCGCCGCGGTGATCTGCCAGAGGCCGGCAGCTCCGCTCGGCGACAATGCCAGGGGATCATAGGCGCTCTCGACAAAAGGGAGCAGGGCCAGCTCCGGAGGCAGATCGCTTTCCACCAGGCGGCGGGTCACGTAAGGCAGGTAGAGGGCCGCCTGGCGAACGTTGTGGGCCAGGGCGTAGCTGTGCTCGCGGTAATGGCGCAGGGAGTCGTCTACCGCTCGCTGGCGGCGTGGCCCCATGGTCAAGGACGCACCCTTGCCCAGTGCGGTCCAGGCGTCGAAACCGGCTGCGCTGCGGGTTGCGGCCCCCGCCGGCTCAGGGAGCAGACGGGCCGACAGGTCGGCGAGCTGACGGGCGCCTTG
>JGI25321J50212_10003433_pt1 | contig 10986 bp, 10 predicted proteins | sample AutmiccommuBRH23_FD_50212 | JGI IMG/M metagenome (IMG submission 50212)
ACTCTCTTACCGTCAGGCTATTTGGTAGACCTGTCGGCGTAGAGGTGATGCTAAAAAGTATCGTAGAAAGAAAAATACCGTATCAAACCATTGTGAAAGAAGATGCGGAAATATTGCAAGGTAAGACTTTTAAGGAACAGAAAGGAACAAATGGTTATCACGTAAGAGTAGAGAAATCGGTGATTAAGGATGGTGCTACCTTGTCATCGGAAGTGATTTCCGAAGATAGGTATCCGGTTCAAAACGAGATAATCAGGGTAGGGACTATGGAAGTCAGTAACTAAATGAAGTTTAAGACTTGGCAGGTCGTTGAGAAAACTGTATAATAAAATAGAAAACTAGTAATTAATGGGGGATCTTCATGGCTGAAGCTACAAATGGGAGTCAGATACAGCAAAATAAACAAGCTCAACAGAATAAGCAGAACCATTGGAAGANGTCTCTGCTTGGGCTCGGCTTAACCGTGGTGGTCTTGATCATCTTTTTAGGAGTTGTAGGATATTATCAGGCCAATAAGCTTATGGCACCAATGTCAGACAATGTAGTGGCACCCAAAACTGTCTATATACCGCCTCAGTCCAGTACATCTTTAATTGCAAACTTACTTTTTGAAGAAGAATTAATTCGTAGCCCGTTATTATTTAAACTATACGCAAGGTACCATAAACTAGATACCAAATTACAGGCAGGTGAATATGAGTTTTCAGCATCCCAGCCTCTTCCTAAAATTGTGGAAAAGATTACAGACGGTCAAGTTAAAACATATTCATTTACCATTCCGGAAGGATATATGGTTGACCAAACAGCTCAATTATTGGCAGAAAAGGGACTTGTGGATGAAAATAAATTTTTATATTTAGTTAATCAAGGTGATTTCGATTATGATTTTGTGCGAGACCTACCTCAAGCCAGATTTCGTCTAGAGGGATTTTTATTTCCTGATACCTATCAAATCCCCAAAGGATTCGGCGAGAAGGAAATCATAAATTTGATGTTGCGGCGTTTTAAGGAGGTCTTTGTAGAAAAACATCAGGATCAATTGGCGGCTTTGGATTTAGACATCAAAGATGTGGTGACGATGGCTTCCATTATTGAGCGTGAAGCTAGAATAAAGAAAGAGCAGCCTATAATAGCTTCAGTTTTCTATAACAGATTGAAAAAGGGAATGCCGTTACAGTCTTGTGCCACTGTGCAATATGCATTAGGAGAGCAAAAAGAGGTTNTGTTATATGAAGATTTGGAAGTCGATTCGCCTTTTAACACATATAAAAATCCCGGGCTTCCACCAACTCCCATTGCAGCTCCCGGAAAGTCTTCCTTAGAAGCGGCTTTAAACCCGGCTGCAACGGATTATTTATATTTTGTTGCTAAACCAGATGGCAGTCACGAATTTAATACTACTTTGCAGGCACATAATAGAGATAAACGGAAGTATATATACTAGTAAAAAATGGCTTTTCTATCAAATAGCGGCTAATTAAAGAATAATATTATGGTATAATAGTAAAGAAAAGTGTGGCCTAAAGCCACACTTTTTTATGATGATACTAGTATATATGCGCTTAGTTTTTTGTTCTGGCAAACAGTTGTCTAGGTCTATTAATTATTGCCTTGGAGGTAACTATGGGTCATTTACTTAAAGAAACATTGGAAATCTATCTGCGCAGTCACATCGACGTCAATAACCAGGCACTAGCAATGTTAGAGAAAGAGGCAGAAGAACAACATATTGCTATAGTCAAAAGAGAAGTAGGGCAGTTGCTTAGTGTATTGGTTAAGATTAAGCGGCCTGAAAGNGTTTTGGAAATAGGGACTGCCATCGGCTACTCTACTCTTTGGATGGTAATGGAATTAAGACAGTGGGGTGGANGTATTACGACTATTGAGCGGCATCCAGGGCGATATGAGAGAGCTAAAGAGGTGTTTGGACAGGAACAAGTGAGTTCNTTTGTAGAACCTTTACTTGGAGACGCCGGAGATATAGTGCCTAGGCTGGAAGGGAACTTTGACTTAATTTTTGTAGATGCTGCTAAAGGTCAATACTTGAATTGGTTTCCTAATTTAAGAAAACTTTTAAATCCCGGAGGTATTCTAGTTGCTGATAATGTTTTGTACAGGGGCTTGGTGCTTCCGAATACGCAATTTCCGAGGCGGAAGAAAACGATGGTTAAGCGACTGCGTCAATATCTCAAAGAAATACAAAAACCACCATTTACTTCAGTGGTACTGCCTTTAGGAGATGGAGTTGCTATCAGCATTTTAGAGGAGGAATCCCATTGAATAAACCAGAAATTCTCGCGCCTGCAGGCGATATAGAAAAGCTTAAAACTGCAATCCGTTTTGGGGCTGATGCGGTTTACTGTGCTGGGCAAAACTTCGGTTTGCGAGCCTATGCCAGTAATTTTGACTTACAAGGGTTGAATCAAGGTATCGTTTTTGCCCATAGACATGGAGCTAAAGTTTATGTAACCGCTAATATTTATGCACACAACCAGGATTTAGAAGGGTTAGCAGAGTACTTAAACAATTTGAATGAGCTAGGGGTAGACGGATTGATTATTTCTGATCCGGGGATAATACGTATAGCAAAAGAAGTAGTACCCGATATTCCCTTACATATAAGCACTCAAGCAAATACCACTAACTGGTCCAGTGTTTTGTTTTGGGAACAGAGTGGAGTGGAAAGGGTGGTATTAGCCAGAGAACTGTCATTTGGCGAAATTAAAGAAATTAGGTCAAAGGTTAACATGGAACTGGAGGCATTTGTACACGGTGCAATGTGTATTTCGTATTCCGGCAGATGTTTACTAAGTAACTATATGGTTGGCCGGGATGCCAACAAGGGTGAGTGTGCGCAGGCTTGCCGATGGAGCTATCAATTGGTCGAGTCTAAGAGGCCCGAGGAATTAATGCCAATAGAGGAGGACCGGCGAGGAACGTATATTTTTAATTCAAAAGATTTATGTCTCTTGGAGTATATTCCCCAACTGGTTGAAGCGGGCCTAAACAGTTTCAAGATAGAAGGGCGGATGAAGAGTGTCCATTATGTTGCTACAGTGGTGCGCGCCTATCGTATTGCACTGGACAAATATATGGAAAACCCTGATAAATATCACTTGCCGCCGGAACTGCTGGAAGAAGTATCAAAGGTAAGTCATAGGGGCTATACTACGGGTTTTTTCTTTAAAAGGCCTGAAAGTGAAGACCATAATTATGTTACTTCTAAGTATGTGAGAAATTTTGACTTTATCGGAGTAGTAAAAGAGTATGACGAATTAGGCCAACAATTAGTTGTTGAACAAAGGAACAATTTTAAAAAGGGAGATTTGTTGGAGATTCTTCCACCTAAAGGGTCATTAGATCAATTAGAGGTTGTTTCCTTATCCAATTATAAAGGCGAAGAAATTGATGTAGCGCCACATCCTCAGCAAATAGTACGCATTCCCAGCAAGAGAGCTTATCCAAAATATTCTTTGCTGCGAAGAAAAAATATTAATGAATGAGGTGAACCTTTGTACTTTTTAGTGAGGGTTAATCCGAAAGAGATAGACTTCTTAAACAAAATAATTGAGGGGTATGACGGGCTGGGCTGGGTCACCACTGTGGACCCGCTTTTGGGTTTGCTTAAGATTAATGTAACGCCTGATACAAGAGATGAAGTCGGAGAAATCTTAAGGGGCTTTCCGGTGCATATTGCGGTAGAGGATTTAGTTGAGGAATGTTAAGTTAAGTTTTGGAGGGACTAAAATGGTTAACCGTTTGGTATGGTTAGTCTTAATAATGTCAGTAGCAACGATTGCAGGTTGTGCTGTTTCTCAGGAAGATTATTCCGGCAGTGCCGTTACTCCCCTGCAGGAAGAAACCTTTGTATTTCAGACCAAGAATATTCAGATTAAATATACAAATGTTGACAAAGAAATTAAACAGGCTTTAGATAGTCTTCTTTCGGGTCGCATTAATAAACTTGAAGCCAATGGAGTGTTTATTAATTCTCATAAAACCATAGACAAGCTAATTGAAAACATTAAGATAGTTGAAGCGCCGGGTCAGCTGCGTGCTATGAAAGACGCGTTAAATTTTAGCCTGGTTTATTACCAACATGGGATAGAAGAGCTGCAGCGCTACCTGGATACGGATGATCCAAACATTGTTAACCAGGTAAAAGAACAATTTGAACAGGCAGATAGTTTATTTAAGAGTTTTCAGGAGCAAATGACCCGGCTAACAGCTCAAAACAATTAGCCTCAATTTCATATAAATGGACTAAGGTGTCTCAAAAGGGGCACTATTTTTTATGTTAATACATTGAAAAACAGTAAGGACCTATTTGTATATATTTACTAAATAAGGTCAACAATATTAAAAAAAGCAATAAATTGGTGATGACAATGTTGAGTACCCGGCGGTTATATGCTGTTATGTTAATCCTTTTATTTTTATTTTTATTCTTAGTTGGTAGGTTAATAAATTTGCAGCTTCTCAATTACCCTCAATATGCTCAGCAAGCTGCTAATCTTCAGGAGACTCATATCCCGGAAGAACCATTTCCTAGAGGTAATATATTGGATCGTAATTATCGGAGTGTTACGGATGGCGGTCTTAAACTATCACTAGTTTTAATCCCGAGTTTATTTCAATACGACCCTGATAAGGTTAGCAAATTAGAGAATATTGTTGGTGAATTATCTCTGTTTCGTAACAGCGGGACAAGTAACAAANCAGTGTTTCTTGAAACGGACCTGACTTTCCAGGAGTCCAACATAATTAACAGTCTCGACTTAGCCGGGTTATTTGTTGTGCCTATGAAAATTAGATACGGCGCCCAGTCACTGGCGCGCCATATGGTTGGACATTTGAATGAAGGGATCGGGGTTATGGGCTTGGAAGCAAAATACCAAACCGAACTCAATCGTGCAGTCAGTAAAGACAATTGGTCTTTGCTGTTTGACGCTCGTGGTAATTTAATTAAAGGCCTAAGTTTTAAAAAAGTGGCGAAGGAATCTATCGATAATCGGTTATCTCTTAGAACTACCTTGGATTTAGACGTGCAGCGAAAAGTGGAAAAGGTTATGGATGAGCAGATAGAAAAAGGTGCGGTTGTGGTAATGGAGGTCGGCAGTGGGGAAGTGTTAGCAGCAGCCAGCAGGCCTAATTATCGACAGGATAAAATCTCTGAAGCTTTAAAAAACGATGGATCTTTATTTAACCGGGTAATGGCAGCTTACCATCCTGGTTCCATTTTTAAGATTGTAGTTGCAGCAGCCGCTTTAGAGGAGGGGATAGTTACCCCTGATGAAGAGTTTAACTGCAGCGGCAAATATACTTTTCCTTCAGGCTTAGAGATACCCTGCTGGAAAAGGGACGGCCATGGCGAACTTACCTTAGCCCAAGCTCTGGCACAGTCTTGTAATCCCACATTTATATCTGTTGCCCTAAGACTAGGCAAAGAAAGATTACTTGAATATGTTGATAAGTTTGGATTGGAACAAGAAGCGCTGATTGGTTGGTATAATTTAGCATCTTCCGAGGTCGTTAGCGATACTGGGGATAATACAATAAACATAGGTTATTCACCAGGTGATTTAGGAAATGCCGCAGTTGGACAAAAAGGGGTCATGATTTCTCCTTTGCAGGTTGCTTCTCTTACAAACATTATTGCCTCAGGCGGTATCTGGACGGAACCGCGTTTGATAGATACGGTTGTGGATGACCAGGGGCGAATTGTCAGTGTCTTGCCTCCATCAAAAACTAAAAGAGTGATTAAGAGAGATACTGCGACAATATTGCAGCAAATGATGTTATTAACTACTAAGGAAGGCACAGGCATAAAAGCTTGGGTACCTGATGGGGGTTCTGCCGGTAAAACCAGTTCAGCGGAGACGGGTACATTGGACGAGGCTGGCAATCAAATTGTCAATGCTTGGTTTACGGGTTATGTTCCTACTGACAATCCTCAATATGTTATTGTTATATTGGCGGAAGGTGGAAATTATGGGGGCCAAGTTGCAGCGCCTGTGTTCAAAGAGATTGGTGAATATTTAATATCTCAATAACTTTTTCGGGGGTGCTTTCAGGTATGAACCAAAAACAGTGCAGTCAAACTAAGGTGCAATTTTTCATTTACCGACATGCTATGCGTCTTCATGATAAAGCTGACAGTAACTTATTAAAAGCTATACTTGCGAAGAAATGCCAGCATAGCTTAGAATGGATTTTCCGCTAAAAATACCAAAATTAAAAAGAGCGAAATGCTCGCTCTTTTTAACTCAAAACATGCAACAAAGGCTATCGCACCCGTAAAGGGCATCGGCGCCACCAAGGCCTCAAGGGGGCCAAGACTTACGCTAGCAAATCATCTATTGCTTTCCGTAAGCAAAGTTGTATTAATACTTTTTAAAGTATTTTTCAATTTCCCAGGGATGAACTTCGCCGCTATAGTCTTGCCATTCTTTGTGTTTAATATTTAGGAAGCGACTGACGGTGTGTTCCCCTAGAGCTTCGCAAATTAATTCATCTTTTTCCAATGCTAAAAGTGCCTCCCGTAAATTTCGCGGAAGCAGGCTTACCTGTGCCTCATCTTTTTCATGCTGATCCATATCATAGATATTTCTATCTATGGGTGCAGGCGGTATCAGTTTTCTCTTAATACCATCTAAACCTGCTTTTAACATCACAGCGAAAAGTTGATATGGATTGCAGGTGGCATCAGGGTTACGTAACTCCAAGCGAGTTCCGTTGCCACGAGCGGCAGGGATCCGAATCAAAGCACTACGGTTATGGGTAGACCATGCTACGTTAACAGGTGCTTCATAGCCGGGCTCCAGACGTTTATACGAGTTGACTGTAGGGTTTGCTATGGCAGCGATTGCATCTGCATGTTCCAGTAATCCTGCGATATAATGCTTAGCGATATCACTTAACTGATACTTGTCTTTTGGATCATAAAAAGCATTGTCTCCATTTACATATAACGACTGATGGCAGTGCATGGCAGAGCCATTTTCACCCGATAAAGGTTTAGGCATAAATGTTGCGTATAGGCCATGCATATGCGCAATATTTCTTACTACATGCTTAAAAGTAATGAAGGCATCTGCAGTTTTTAGTGCTTCATCATACTTGAAGTCAATTTCATGCTGGGAAGGTGCAACTTCGTGGTGCGATGCCTCTATATTAAAACCAACCTTTTTTAATGCTAGAACCATGTCTCGCCTAGCTTTTTCACCTTGGTCAGTTGGGGACAAATCAAAATAACCTGCTTCGTCATGAATATCAAATATTGGACGATTTCGGTCATCAGTTTGGAATAGGAAAAATTCACCTTCAGGGCCGACGTTCAGGGTAAAGCCCATCTCGTGCGCTTCTTTAATTACCTTTTTTAAATTGCCTCTAGGGCAACCTGAAAAAGGTTCATTGTTGGCAGTGTAAACGTCACATAGCAATCTGCCAGTTTTTTCGTTATCGGGACTCCATGGGAATATGGCGAAGGTATTGGGGTCGGGAAGCAAAACCATATCCGATTCTTCGATACGCGCATATCCGTCAATGGAAGAACCGTCAAACATTAGTTCTCCCTTAAAAGCCCTTTCCAATTCTTCTACTGTTATTGCCATATTCTTTAAAACACCAAAGATGTCGGTAAACTGTAATCTAATGAACTCTACATTTTCCTCTTGAACCCTTGCTAGTACTTCTTGTTGATCAATAATACCTAAAACACCATCCTTATAGTTTTTTCAATATTGTTAAACAAATAGTCTATATAATACTTAATCTAATGTCAGAGGAAAACTAAACCACACCCTTTCCGGGATATACCCTAATNTATTTTCTTCAATAAAAACCTTTCAATTCCTGCATGAAATTATGTTTTGTCTTAGATTGTATTTACACCAACCTGGATATATTACTGCGCGGAGTCGGTTTTTTTTCTATTTATTTGTTAATACTAAAAATGCTGACCGACTGGCTAGGAGGGTAAATATAGTGAAAAACAATGATGATTTACAAAAATATTTAATAGGTGCTGCCGCCATGGCGGCAGGTGGTCTTGTTTTCGCTCGACGATTGTTTAACTGGCAGTTTGATAAGGCCGTCGGAAGAATAATGATAGATCCTTATCACGAAAACCTATGGGAATTTGTTTCAGCATCCATGCGTGTAGGGGTACAAAATATAGCAGAAACTAACCTACGAGCACAAGAAGGCAAAGTAATTCAAAGACCGTTAGGTAGCCCTAAGAAGTTTCCTCGCATGGACGAATTAATGTTCCGTACTGTCCAATTAAAATCATTACCGGAAAACGAGTCAGTACCTTTAAATTTGACTACAATTATTGGCCCCCAGGCTGCACGTCCATTGGAACTTACTATGCCTATTATGATTTCTGGCATGGCAGGAGGTTTGGCGCTTAGTAAAAAAATTAAAATAGCACTTGCTAAAGGATCAGCTTTGGCCGGCACCTCAACGAATACTGGAGAAGGACCGTTTTACCAGGCGGAAAGGGATGCTGCCAAAAAACTTGTTGTACAATATACGAAATATCTCTGGTATAAGGAACCGAAATACTTAAAACAAGCTGATGCTATAGAAATGCACTTCGGCCAGGGTGCCACCGGCGGCATAGGACATACAGTAAAAAATAAAAAAATGCTGAAAATTTTAGCGAAGGAAATGCCTCTGCCTTCCAAAAAGGCAGTGATTTCTACTGCTCGCTTTCCCGACATGGATAAGCTAGATAAAATACCGGAGTTGGTTGAGGAATTGAAGCGCGTTGGCGGTGGTGTTCCTGTCGGCGCCAAGCTTGCTGCCGGCCATAGCTTGGAGGCTGATATGGATATAGCAATACGAGCCGGAGTAGATTTTATAGCGTTATGTGGAGCTGAAGCAGCAACGCATGGTTCACCACCAATAATCCAGGATGACTTCGGGGTACCAACGCTTTATGCAATAAGTAGAGCGGGAAAGTATTTGCGAGAAAACGGTCTGAAAAATAAAGTTAGTTTAATTGCCGCTGGCGGGCTCTTTAAGCCTGGAGACTTTCTCAAAGCAATGGCTTTAGGGGCTGATGCAGTCTACATTGGCAGTATGGCCTTGTTCGCGGTTTCTCATGATCAGGTACTAAAGTCTCTTCCATTCGAGCCACCTACGCAAGTAGCCTTTGCAGATGGTAAAGAGGCGAAGAAATTTAGTGTAAAAAAAGGAACTCAAGCAATCTATAAATATTTAATGTCCTGTGCGGAAGAGATGGGAGAAGGAGTCCGGGCCTTAGGTAAACGGGATGTACATGATGTGGGGCTCGAGGATCTTTGTGCATTGGATAAGGATATAGCTGATGTTATTGGCGTACCATTTGCGGGGCGGCCAGGGTGACATTAAGACAGGGACTAATCTAAAAGATTAGTCCCTGTCTTTCTTTATTAATACTGCGGAGCTCGACCAGTTGTAGGCGAATACTGTTTAGTTACGCCGTCGGCCTGAATGTTAGGGGAGTTCTTTTGAACAAATGTTTTACAAGCGCAGTCCATACAATCGTTTGCCGGAGTAGCTTCCAATGTTGCGGCCTGGGTAGCGTCAACGTTGTCAGGCTGGTTAGCTCCGAACTTATCATTGGTGACTAGGATCTCCGAAGCGTGACAGATATTTCCAGTATCCCAGTAGTGACAATTGTTTACTGTGCAGTGGATATTTGACATAGTCATGAATTCACCTCCTATATTTATTGTTCCCGTAATTTTGAATATTAGAAAAGCAAAAAAATGGTTATATATTTTTAAGAAAAAGATTTCCATTTTATTTAAAGATGGAAATCTTTTTTGAGTTTAAAGTTTATTAATTTTAGGCTGAAAGTTAGCAGCCGGTTTGCAACAGATAATTTATAAGAAATCTTCAGGAATCATGCACATCATAATGACGGCGTCCATATAGTATAAAGTACCGATTATGCAGGAGGTGTCCAAATGATACCAGGGTTAGCCACCTTTGGTAGTTTGTTATTGCTGCAAACCATCGCATTAATTGCTGCTTATTTAAGTAACAACGCTTTTCCTCACCCATTATCCGAAATGGATGAAGCATTTTATCTGGAAGAGTTCGCTCGGGGTAAGGAAGAAGCCCGGAATGTCTTGATTGAACACAATTTAAGATTGGTAGCACATATAACTAAAAAGTTCGAGAATACCGGTGAAGACTTGGATGACCTTATTTCAATTGGAACAATAGGATTAATAAAAGGGATTAACACTTATGATGTTAATAAGGGGACAAAGCTTGCAACTTATTCAGCCCGGTGCATTGAAAACGAAATTCTCATGCATCTGAGATCAAGGAAAAAATCCAGGGGTGAGGTTTCGCTGCATGACCCTATAGGGATTGATAAAGAAGGAAATGAAATTTGCTTAGAGGATGTATTGGGTACTGATGCCGATGTTGTTGCAGAGTTAGTAGAAAACTTACATGAACGCAGGCGTGTGCTTGAGAAGGTGAAAAATTTAAACAAAAGAGAAAAACAGGTGCTTGAATGGCGGTATGGTCTTTTTAACGGTNTGAGAAAGACTCAGCGAGAGATAGCTAAAAAGTTGGGTATTTCCAGGTCTTATGTATCTAGGATAGAAAAGAAGGCAATACAAAAGCTAATAAAAGAGTTATCATCTTAGGAATCAAGGGAGTCATCCCATTGGTTCCTTTTTTCGTTATCGCTAAGTTGCTTTTTTTAGCTCTAATTAGCGCTTATTTATTAGCAGTATTGCTAAAGAAGGATATTAGTCGTTTTGCTTGTATACGCAATTTTGTTGGGCGGTGCCAATTTGTGCTGAAATAATATGTTTCGCCGGTATTCCAATACTAAGGAGCCGGCAATTTGTATTTATAAGCAGGAAAGGGATTTTGCCTTTTCGTTTTCTACACTGCCGAACCCGGATAAACCAACCAAGTGTGGAATTGATTTAATTTTACTTTTTTTATCAAATTTGGAAAATTAAAAAGGGT
>JGI25321J50212_10003448_pt1 | contig 10952 bp, 10 predicted proteins | sample AutmiccommuBRH23_FD_50212 | JGI IMG/M metagenome (IMG submission 50212)
GGCCATGCCCGGCAGGGTGGAAATGATCCTGACGGCGGTTGTAGCCGGTGCTCTAATGGCCTATTTGCCCTATGACATGAAAGCCCGTGCCATGATGGGCGACACCGGCGCCAACGCCCTGGGCGCTTGCCTGGGTATGGCCGTGGTCTGGCTGCTGGAAACCCCTTATAAGGTTGTTTACCTTTTGCTGCTCATTGCTTTTCATATTTTCACCGAAAAGTATTCTCTCACCAGGATTATCGCCGAAAATCGCTTGCTTAATTATCTGGATGAGCTGGGCAGGGGTTAATATACTGAATAAATTAATAATTTAGTGTCAAAACATTTATAAAACAAGGCCAGAAATGATTTCTGGCCTTGTTTTATGTTTAATAAAGGCGGGCTGGTCAATAATATTAATCTAGGCAGGGATACAGATATACAGAAGGTACTCTACGCTCAAAATTGTATCGGAAGGCAACAGATAAACCGTTTTATCAGGGGAGGGACTTTGTTGGGACGTGTAACATTCAGGGAAAACCGCTGCAAGGGCTGTGAGCTGTGCAAGGCTTTTTGCCCCAAGGGAATTATTGTTATGGCTAGCCGGATTAACAGTATGGGTTTCCACCCGGCCACAGTGGAGGAAGAAGATATGAACAAATGCACAGGGTGTGCTATCTGCGCCCGGATGTGTCCCGACCTGGTGATCGAAGTGGAGAAGGAGGAGAAAAAGGTTGGCTAAGATGTTGATGAAAGGTAATGAGGCCATCGGCGAGGGCGCCATCAGGGCCGGCTGCCGCTATTTCTTCGGCTATCCCATCACACCTCAGAGTGAACTGCCCCACTATCTGGCCAAAAAGATGCCGGAAGTGGGTGGTCTTTACCTGCAGGCAGAGAGCGAGACTGCTTCCATCAATATGGTCTTCGGCGCGGCAGGGGCCGGGGCCAGGGTAATGACCTCTTCCTCCGGACCGGGCATCAGCCTTATGCAGGAGGGTATTTCCTACCTGGCCGGGGCGGAACTGCCCTGTGTAATTGTTAATATTATCCGGGGTGGCCCCGGGTTGGGCAATATTGCCCCCGCCCAGTCCGACTACTTTCAGGCTGTTAAAGGCGGCGGTCACGGGGATTACAGGTTAATAGTGCTGGCCCCGGCCTCGGTGCAGGAAATTATCGACCTCATGGGGGACGCCTTTGACCTGGCGGACAAATACCGTAACCCGGTAATGCTTATGGGTGACGGGGTGCTGGGCCAGATGATGGAGCCTGTGGAACTGGCCGGAGAAAAGGAAATTACCATTCCTAAAAAGCCCTGGGCCTCCACCGGACGCATGGGACGTAAGGATAAAAGGCTGATTAGCTCGTTGCAAATCGTACCCGAAAACTGTGAAAAGCACAATATAAAACTCTTCGAAAAATACGCCGTGGCCGGGCAGAATGAGCAACGCTGGGAAGAATACTGCCTGGAAGACGCGGAACTGGTACTGGTGGCCTTCGGCACCGCGGCCAGGATTTGTAAGGCTGTGGTAGATACCTGCCGGGCAGAGGGCAGGGCGGTGGGCCTGTTAAGGCCGGTTACCCTGTGGCCGTTCCCGGTAAAAGCTTTTGAAAAAACCATTGCCACAGCCAAACGCTATCTCTCCGTGGAAATGAGTATGGGCCAGATGGTGGAAGACGTCAGGCTGGCGGTAAACGGGCGCAGGCCGGTGAGTTTTTACGGCCGGGTGGGCGGCATGCTGCCCGTGGCCAGGGACATATACAATGAGGTTCAAAAATTATTAGCCCGGGGTAAAGCATAATGGAAAAGGTATTCACACGGCCTAATTCGCTTAAAGATATGCCCATGCATTACTGCCCGGGCTGCACCCACGGCATTGTGCACCGGCTGGTGGCGGAAGTGATAGACGAAATGGATATGTTTGACCGGGCCATTGCCGTGGCGTCGGTGGGCTGCTCCGTTTTTGCCTACGAGTATTTTTACTGCGACGCCTACCAGGCTTCTCACGGCAGGGCGCCTGCGGTGGCCACGGGTATCAAGAGGGTGTTGCCGGACCGCCTGGTATTTACCTACCAGGGAGACGGCGATTTGGCTTCCATCGGTACGGGCGAGGTTGTGCATGCCGCTGCCCGGGGCGAAAAATTTACTGCTATTTATATAAATAATGCCATATATGGCATGACCGGCGGGCAGATGGCCCCTACCTCACTGATGGGACAGGTTACCATCACCACCCCTTATGGCCGGGACAGGGAAAATAACGGCTTCCCGGTGCGCATGAGCGAAATGCTGGCATTGCTGGACGGCAGCGCCTACGTGACCAGGGTGTCGGTGCACAGCCCGGCCAGCGTGGGCAAGGCCAAAAAGGCAATCAGAAAGGCCTTTGAGGTGCAAATGGCGGGTCTGGGCTTTTCCATTGTGGAAGTGCTTTCCTCCTGCCCCACCAACTGGGGCCTGCCTCCACTAAAAGCACTGAAGTGGCTGGAGGAAAACATGATACCCTATTACCCGCTGGGTGAATTAAAAATAGCTGCGGAGGTGGTATAAATGTTTGAAGGTATACTGATTGCAGGTTTCGGCGGCCAGGGTGTGCTTTCCACAGGCCAATTGCTGGCCTATGCAGGCATGCTGGAGAACAGGCACGTGGCCTGGATACCGTCCTACGGCCCGGAAATGAGGGGCGGCACCGCCAACTGCGGCATTTCCATATCGGATAAACTCATCAGCTCGCCGGTGGTCAGTGAGCCTACGGTGCTGATTGCCATGAACAGGCCATCCCTGGAGAAATTTGAAAAGACCGTAGAGCCCGGCGGTATTATTTTTGTCAACAGCTCTCTGATAGAAATTAAAGCCACCAGAAAGGATGTAAGTGTGTTTTACATTCCGGCCAATAACATAGCCGAGGAACTGGGTAACGCCAAGGTGGCCAACAACATAATCCTGGGTGCCCTGCTGGAACTCACCGGGGTGGTGACCCCTGACACGGTGGAGGAGTCCCTGCGCAAGGTGCTGCCGCCGCATTACCACAAACTCATACCCATCAACCGGAAGGCCCTGGAGACCGGTGCCGAGTTAGTGAAAAACGGCAACTCATCCAGTATGGCGGGGTAAGAATGCACGCGCCACCTTGGCTATGCCAAGGACAGGACCAGGAAACTTGCTAATAGGCCTGATCCGTCTTCTCACGTCTGAGTTGCTGCTCAAGCTTGATATGAGTATATTCGCGTCATCTGGTACGATTAGTCCAGTCAGCTCTCAGCGCACAATAAAAAGCCTTGACAATCCACATGTGTTGTTTTATAGTATACAATATTAAAATATAAACTATTGGGTAGTGATCTAATTTTGGCAGAGTTCATGAATTTGATGTGCTTTAAAATCGGTTTAGCAGCTAGAAAAATACAAAAATATAATAATAACAAATTTGCAGAATATGGAATAACTATTGCCCAGTCTTTCATTCTTTTTTCTTTATTAGAAAGCGATGGATTAAATGTTAAAAATCTCGCTGAATGCTTATGTATCGATAGTTCAGCTATAACAGCTTTAGTTGATCGTCTTGAAAAAGAACACCTTATAGAAAGACGTATTGATCCTGAAGATAGGAGAGCTTTGCGTATTTTTTTAACAGATAAAGGAAGAGATTTGGCAAAAGTAGTTTATCCTATTGCTATAGCATCTAATGAAGAGCTGAAACACAATTTAAAACAAGAGGAAAGAGATACTATAGACAATTTCCTGAATAATTTAAAAAATAATGGGAACATAAATGAAGGATAATCATGAATGAAATTTATAATAGAGGGCGTATCATAAATTTTTTTTGAATTTATAGTTCAATAGTCAATAATTTAATATAAATTAAAGGTATATAAAATTATTGACTATTGAAACATCTGAGAGCATTTGATCGGGGTTAAAAATACCTTGTCTTTCTCTATTATTTTCACACCAGGAAATCATGTCTTTTATGGCATGTAAAACAAATAAGTTATTTATTAGGAAAGGAGGAGTTATCTGCTCGCATTCAAAAATTATTTTAAAAAAATTTCCGTGCTTACCGAGTTTAAGTTGAAACAATTTAAATTATCAAAAAGGGGTGTTTAAAGGTGTCGGAGCTTACACTAGAAAGACTTGAATACTTAGCAGGCCAGTTTGACAAGCTACTCAGACTAGCTAGTTATCCCGTAGCAGTAAAGCTTTTTAAAACCAAAGAAGAATTAGCAGAAGTCAGGGACAAGAAAAACAAACCGATAAGATTGATAGAAGATAAGTGCTTAGCTGCTTGCCAATTAATTGGACAATCACGTTATTTAGGCCTTACCAAAGCAGCGGTAAAAGAGAGAGCCTCAGTATGCATGTACGGTTCGGCAGTATTGGGATTTGAGAAGCTGCCTGTAGAATATATGCATGGCTACGTTAGAGCTTATTTTACTGATGAAGAAGTAGCGGAGAGGAATTTTGCCAATACGCCGATGTTTGAACCGGGCAGTTATTCGGCCATCTTAACCGCTCCCCTGGAAAAGACGCCGGTAATCCCCGACGTAGTTTTAATATTCGGTAATGTCTCACAAATCTACCGTATCATACATGCCTACAACTACAACAAAGGAGTTCGTCTGGAATTCAGTTGCAATGGCGAAGCGGGTTTATGTGCGGATGCTTTAGTATTAACTATGCAGTCAAACAAGCCAGTCGTAGCTTTACCCTGTAACGGCTCTCGCTTAGTTAGCTGGCCATCCGACGATGGACTTGCCTGTGGAATTCCAACCCACATGCTGGAAGAAATAGTGGAAGGCTTGCAGTTTACCCATGATGGCATGGTCCGCTATCCCTTAACGTGGGTACATATGGATTGGGAACCCCCGGAAGGAAGTATAATTAGAAATGTCATGAGCGCTAAAGGTTTCTTTCCTCCTGACCAAAGACATCCTAAGAAATAATAAAAAACGAGAGAAATGAGGAACGTTGTTGAAATGTTGACAAGTTAATGGGTAAAGCATTTCAGTATCAACAACGTCCTCATTTTTAGCAAAAGTTCCGCAAGGATATGTGAACAGCACGTGTATATGCAAGCACCGGCCCGATGCGGAGCTTTCTGCTTTGGACAGCAGAAACCGTCCCATGTTGCAGTCAAAAAAGTCGCTCGCCGGAAAGAGAGCGGCTTTTTTTAGTTTGTAATGCAGGGGTTTATTAAATAATTATTGAAAAAGGAGAACATAATGGTTTTGGGAATTTGGTGCAGGTTCCATGAACTCCTGCTGGCATCAATTGTCCTGGATTTGTAGAAAAAATCGGAACAAGAAAAAAATTGAGTATAAGAAAATCCTTGAGGGTTGATCATGTTTAGATGTTTTCTCATAGGGGGCAAAATATTTTTATTACGAGAAAATCTTGTGGTAGGAACATTCCAAGTTTAGCCGTATACGTTGCATGAACGTATTAAAGCGTCTAGATTGAGCCGTCCGTAAGGATGGTTTTGGAAGTAACTCGAATTTGTTGACGGTAGTATTTTTAATAAAAACGTAAGATATTGGAAAGAAGCCTGTAATTATTGAGTTTTACAATTCAACTAAAGAGGTTGACATAGGGTGGAGTTAGTAAAGTCCAGCGGTTAAATGTCAATAGCGAATTGGAAAAAATTTTTAAAAAAAGTGCAGGTTTTAGCGTAAAAAAGCAAAAAGAATGAACACCTCAATAAGCCTACCAAAAATGATTGGGAAAAATGTTAGGACGTGGTATGCCAATTGGAAATTACTCTCCTCTTGGCGGCGTATAAAGCCGGTTGCTATGCAGCAGAGCATGGACAAGACGGACAAAGCTAACACCAGGCCAGGGGAACTGACTTAAATAGAAGCGACCCATAAGGTCCTACAGGAGAAAAACAGAACCAACCTCAATGGCCAATAAACATTGTCACACGGGCATTAGATAAATAAAAGTAAACAAAATAACGAGGAGATAAATTTAATGAAAAAATGGAAGTGTTCATATTTTTGACTTCATTATTTAACAATTAATTGGTAAAATTATTAAACTATTAAATAGAATGTGGAGGCGAAGTATGATAACGTCTTTTCTGAAAATTAAAACATGGCTTATTGGATTCGTGGTATTAACAATAACCTGTTTATTAGCTATGGGATTTTATAATTATACTGAGATAAATAAAATGCAGGAAAAGATTGATAGAATAGAACAACAGGTTACAATGAGTGTTATTAAAGCTAAAGACATGAGTTTTTCCATTATTCAAGTACAACAATGGCTTACAGATGCCAGCGCCACAGGGGATAACGAAGGGTTTGACAAGGCTGACGAATTTGCCAATAAATTCCGAACTAATGCAAAGTTTCTACAAGATAATGATACTGGTCATTCTAGCCAGATTGAACAAATATTAACAGATTTCGAGCCTTATTATACTACAGGTCAAAAAATGGCTAATGTTTATATCAAAGAGGGAAGAGAAGCTGGTAACGCTCTAATGCCTGAATTTGATGGTGTAGCTGAAAAGCTCTCTAGCGAAATAAATAAATATGTGGAAAATAATGTTCAGGAAATGAATAACACAATAAAGGAAACTGAAAGCCTCATGCAGATAATGAGAATCAGTTCAATTGTAATTTTTGGTATTATTTCTATTGTTCTTGTAATCGGCTGTCTTCTATTAATCAAAAAGATATTGCCACCACTTAAAAATCTTCAATACTCTATGGATGATATACACAAAGGAGAAGGAGATTTAACGAAGCGTATTTCTAGTAAAAGTAATGATGAAATCGCTGAGGTTGTAATGAGTTTTAACGGAATAATGGACAACCTTCAGGATATTATTTTAAAAATTAAAAATAATTCAGAAAGCTTATCAGAACAAAGTCAATTATTAGCATCCTCAAGCGAAGAAGTTAGCGCTACGATAGAAGAGGTAGCCAGTGTTACATATGAGGTAGCATCCATCTCCAGCCAGGGAGCCGAAAATTTAGAAACTGCGGTTGAAGAATCTAAAAATATGCACTTTATTGCTGGAGAAGGTAATATGGCGGTAAAGGAAACGGTAGAAAAAATAAATTCAATTGCTCTTGTATCACAAAAAGCTGCAAAAGTTATAAAAAACCTTGGTGAAAAGTCTAACCAAATAGGAGAGATAATCACTGCCATTACCAATGTTGCTGATCAGACAAACCTGTTAGCCTTAAACGCTGCTATTGAAGCGGCGAGGGCTGGTGAACATGGGCGTGGCTTTGCAGTAGTAGCAGAGGAAGTACGCAAACTTGCTGAACAATCATCCCAGGCATCAAACAAAATTACCGAACTCATAAAGCAAATCCAACTTGGCGTTAGCGAAGCTGTTGCTGCAATTGAAAGCAGTGTAGCGGAAGTTGATGAAGGAGTATTGGTTGCCAACAATGCCGGAACTGCTCTGGGAGAAATTATTAAAGCTGTCGAAAAAAATACTATTATTATTCAAGATGTTGCCAAAGGATCAATACAGGTTAGTGAAGGGACACAACAGCTTTCGACATCGAATGAACAAATAACTTCAGCTACTCAACAGGTATCCAGTACAGCTCAGGAGCTAGCAAATATTGCCAGTGAACTGTACAATACCGTTACTAAATTTAAAGTCTAGGCAAATGACTTAAAGCACACTCCGAATTCGGATGTCAAAAAATTTAAATACAATGTCTTGGCACCGGAAGGATTTTTCACTTGGAAGAAAAATATACTTTAGTAGCTGAATAACTGAATATTTAAAATTTTTTGATAGGGGGAGTTATATGCGAGTCCTTGTTATCGGACAGGCCCCATTTGGTAAGGAATGTCTACAGGCACTGTCCGCCCAGGGGGAAAATCTGGTAGGAGCCATAACCGTACCCGATGTTCCCGGTGCCAAAAAACCCAACCCCTTCAAGGAAATGGCTCTTGAGCTGGGTATGCCGTTGCTGCAACCCAGCAAACTGCGGGACCCGGAGGTTTACCAGTGGGTGAAGGAACTGGCGCCGGATCTCCTGGTACTGGTATTTGTCACGGATTTTGTGCCCGGGGAGATGATCAGGCTGGCTTCTCAGGGTGGCATTAATTACCATCCTTCTCTCCTCCCCAAATACCGGGGCGGCAGTGCCATTTCCTGGGCGATTATTAGCGGAGAGAAGGAGACCGGCGTTACCATTCACTATATTGACGAGGGCGTGGATACGGGTGACATAATATTGCAGGAGATCGTGCCCATTGATGAAGAAGACACGACCGTTACCCTCTACTTTAACAAACTCTATCCCCTGGGTGTACGAATGACCGCTGAAGCCGTACGGCTGATCCGGGAGGGCCGGGCTCCGCGTATTCCCCAGGATATACGGCTGGCATCTTACCAGCCGAAGCTAAAAGAGCAGGACACTGACATAGACTGGCGGCAATCCGCCCGGAATATTTATAACCTTATACGGGGCAGCGTACCCATCCCGGCGGCAGGCGCCACTTTCCGGGGTGAAAAGATAGCAGTGCTGGAAGCGCAAATTAAGGACGAGGGAACGTCATGGCCGCCCGGACCCTGCATTGCGCCAGGGGAAGTGGTGGAAATTATCCCAGGCCAGGGGTTGCTTGTTGGTACGGGTAAAGGGCTGCTCATGTTGAAAACTGTTCGCTCTGGAAAAGAAAAGTTGCCGGCTGAGCAATGGGCTGAGCAGTATCAGGTACAAAAGGGTGAACAGTTAACTTAACTGAAAAATGATAATAAATGCAGAAAAGCCGCCTCATGCTTATAAATCTAAGCATGAGGCGGCTTTGTAATCATGGACACAATAAAGAGCATGCTACGGATATTCGAGGAGTGCATACCATTTAGAAACTATTTTTCCCAGTAACTTAAGCCCACTTTATGCCGAAATGGATGCTCTTATTGTTAATGAGTTTTCGCACGTTTGTCGTCCCCCAACTTTTCCCAGTTTCTCCCTACAAACCAAACAATAAAAGATTTTGCTCCGTCAATTTTCGGTTATTTGATCATGATAAGCTATTTCACCGACTTTGTACGCTATCTCTAATATCTGCTTCAAACAAAACGCTTTTAATTCGGGATCTTTTTCTTTCTCATAGATTTTTCTTAGTGTTTCAAACTTATTTGTCAAATATCTAATATTAATCATAACTAGCACCGGATTCAAAAAATATTCACCGGGAAAGGTTTTGGTGGTAGCCTCTCCCTAATTCCATTTTGCGTATCGTCTAAAAGTATCAGTGAGTTCTTGATCTTTAAGAGCGGCAAGAGCTACAGTAGTGTCCACAATAATACAGAGTTTGTACATAAAAAAACCTCCTACTTAACAAAGATTTTTGTCTTCTCGTTAGTTAAGGAAGTCACTATCTACTAATACAAAGCTTAACACTTATGTTTTCTTCCGGCAATAGCTCTGCCGTGAAAACCCGGATCGAGGGATTGACGCGTATTATGTCGAAATATGTAAATTAATCATTTGGAAACTAAATCCAATTCATGTGCCGTTTGTTTCGCAATATAAGCTTCACATGCAGAATTCTTAAATTTTACCACATAAGAACATTCGCTAAAAAATGATACTCTTTCTATTTTAGTGATGTTAATAATATACGACCTGTTAATCCTCAATAACTTTTCTGAGCCTTTGAGCATTTCTTCAATTGAAGTCAATGATCCGGAAGTATTAATTTTTTTATTGTTACAATGGACTATAGTATTCTTTGTGTTTTTCTCCCGTTCAATCATTATTATTTCACCCGGGCTAAGATAATGGAAAATGTTGCTTTTATCTCTGATTTCTATCCTATTACCAGATATATATTTTGCCATTTTTAATAATACTCGTTCAACTTTTATCTTATTAAAGGGCTTGTCGATATACCCCAGGACTACAGCCTTTCTTTCCCATGCTTCAGACTTAAATTCGTTGTGAGCGGAGATATATATAATCATGATAGCCGGGAAATGTTCAGAAATTCTATCAGCAAGTATTAAACCGTTTACGTCTTTCCTCTTAAAATCAATATCAAGGAAAACTACATCGGGAAGTTTTTCTTTTACTATAGGAACGACATTGTCGGGGTCGGTAACTTCGTCGATAATTTCAATATTGGAACGCAATTCGGAAAGTATTTTTTTTAAATGCCGCATGGCAATAGGTTCATCGTCTGCAACAATGGCCTTAATCATTTTTCTTCACCCCGTCAACCATTTTCAGCCTTAACATAAAAGTTGGTTTTTCCCTGTTCAAAACAAATAAATCGCAATCCTCGTATTGCGATAATATTTCTTTAATTATCAACAGACCTAGGCCTCTATCTTTGCCTTTAATACTTTTCCCCTGAAATATTTCTTTTTGCCAATCGGCAGGGTTTTCCCCGTGAATGATTTCAATCGGCTTACCGTCGTTGGAGATTTTTAAGTAGAAGTAACCGCGAACAATTTCTGTTTCAACATATACGCAATCGTTTTTCTCGCAATTTTCCAAGGAGTTTTTTAGCAAATTTGACATAATAGTTGTTGTATGTATTGGTGATAAAGGGAATTTTGAAAAATCGCTAAATCCATAAAGTTCAAAACGGACTCCCTTTGTTTCAGCTTTCCTCGCGAAGGAACTTATAATAATACTCATATATTGGTTATTTATCTTGTCTATTAAAGAATTAATTTTAACTGATGCTTCAATTAATTCCAAATAATTTTTAGCTTCATCTGTTTCATTACAATCAATTAAACCATATATTACTTCTAAATGATTAAGGAAATCATGCCTCTGTTTTCGCAGGCTTAGATTAAATTCCTCCATTTTTTTGATAATATCTTTTTGATTTTCATGTTTTATGTATAAATAAAACATTATTAAGGTTATTAATGGGTACAATAAACTTAGAATAATTATTAATATAGATAACAAACTTTCTGTCAAATTCTTATAGGATAAAAAAATAGTAATGAAAAAAGTGGCCTGAATTAAGATAA
>JGI25321J50212_10003452_pt1 | contig 10948 bp, 9 predicted proteins | sample AutmiccommuBRH23_FD_50212 | JGI IMG/M metagenome (IMG submission 50212)
CGAACAGGACAATCTGGCGGAAGCCGGCTCAACCGCCGCCAGATGACCGATTTCCCGGCAGAAATCCGCTGATTCAGCCGAACGCTGTGGCGGAAATGAAAGCGCGCCCGCCCCGATGCGGGGGCGGGCGCGGCGCCGAAACACCCGGAGCGATTCCCGACCCTAGTTCTGCGCGTAATATTCGATGACGAGATTGGGCTCCATCATCACCGGATAGGGGACATCCGACAGGCCCGGCTGGCGCACGAAGGTCGCAACCATCTTGGAGTGATCGGCCTCGACATAATCGGGCACGTCGCGCTCGGCCAGTTGCACGGCTTCGAGCAGCACNGCCATCTGCTTCGACTTGTCGCGCACCTCGATCACGTCACCCTCTTTCACACGGTAGGAGGGNATGTTGACGCGCTGGCCGTTCACGAGGACNTGGCCATGGTTCACGAACTGGCGGGCGGCGAACATGGTCGGCACGAATTTCGCGCGATANACCACNGCATCGAGCCGGCGNTCGAGCAGGCCGATCAGGTTTTCGCCGGTATCGCCCTTGCGGCGTTCGGCCTCGGCGTAGATGCGGCGGAACTGNTTTTCGGTCAGGTCGCCATAATAGCCCTTGAGCTTNTGCTTGGCGCGCAGCTGAAGGCCGAAATCGGAAATCTTGGCCTTGCGGCGCTGGCCGTGCTGGCCGGGGCCGTATTCGCGGCGGTTGACGGGCGATTTGGGGCGGCCCCAGATGTTNTCGCCCATCCGGCGGTCGATCTTGTACTTGGCAGACGTGCGTTTGGTCACGGCTGATCTCCTTCCGAGTTGTCGAAGGGCGTTGTCCTCTGGATTGCTCCCGACAGGCATCCCCTNGCGGGGGCCGCCAACACCAATGAAGCCGCGCTTATATACGCGGGCCGGGTGGAGTCAACCGCCCCGAAACGGCGGCCCGCGTCAAAACCTGCTTGCAAAGCCCGCGGCGGCGGCCTATATGCGCCATTGACAGCGGCACCTCGGGGTCTCCGATGGTTCCACCGGAAAACAGGACGGGCCGCGCGCCCGTTTTTTTGTGCTTGGACAAGATGACAAACGACCTTATCGCAAAAGCCGCCATCGACCGCAGGCTGGCCGAGATCATCGCCCCGGTGATCGAGGGCATGGGATTCGAGCTTGTGCGTGTGCGCCTCATGGGCGGTGCCGCGCATCTGCTTCAGGTCATGGCCGACCGCCCCGAAGGCGGCATCGAGGTGGATGACTGCGCCGCCATCAGCACCGCCATCAGCGCCGTGCTCGATGTCGAGGATCCCATCGTGGACGCCTATACGCTGGAGGTGTCGAGCCCCGGCATCGACCGCCCCCTGACCCGGCTCAAGGATTTCGAGGCCTTCGAGGGGTATGAGGCGCGGNTTGAGACCGCCGANCTGATCGACGGGCGCAANCGNTTCAAGGGCGTGCTGGCCGGGGTCGAGGGCAACGAGGTGCTTATCAATATCGAGGAAGGCACCATCGGCCTCGATTTCGACTGGCTGTCCGATGCCAAGCTGATCCTGACCGACGATCTGATCCGCGAGATGCTGCGCGCACGCAAGGCGGCGGGCGTGATCGACGAGACGAATTTTGACGAGATCGAAACCGANAGCGGTTCTGAGGAGGACTGAGACCATGGCAATCACATCCGCCAACCAGCTTGAGCTGTTGCAGACCGCCGAGGCGGTGGCCCGCGAGAANATGATCGACCCCGGCCTCGTGATCGAAGCCATGGAAGAGAGCCTCGCGCGCGCCGCCAAGAGCCGTTATGGCGCGGAAATGGATATCCGCGTGAAGATCGACCGCAAGACCGGCCGCGCCGCCTTTACCCGCGTGCGCACCGTGGTCGCGGAGGATGCGCTTGAGAATTACCAGGCCCAGTTCACACCCGAGCAGGCCAGGCCCTACTTTGTGGCCGCCGTGCCGGGGCGCGATGAATTCTGGCTGCGCGACGGCGCGCGGATCGACCCGACCGAGGCGGGAGGGCCGCAGGTGGGGGACGAGCTTCACGAGGCCGTGCCGCCGGTCGAGATGGGCCGCATCGCCGCGCAGAGCGCCAAGCAGGTGATCCTGCAAAAGGTCCGCGAGGCCGAGCGCGACCGTCAATACGAGGCGTTCAGAGACCGCGCCGGCACGATCATCAACGGCGTCGTCAAGCGCGAGGAATACGGCAATATCATCGTCGAGCTTCAGGGCTATGGCGAGGCGGTACTGCGCCGCAACGAAAAGATCGGCCGCGAGGCCTATCGCCCCGGCGAACGCATCCGCGCCTATGTCAAGGACGTGCGCCGCGAGCAGCGCGGTCCGCAGATCTTTCTCTCGCGCACCGATCCGCAGTTCATGGCAGAACTGTTCAAGATGGAAGTGCCCGAGATCTACGACAACATCATCGAGATCAAGGCCGTCGCCCGCGACCCCGGCAGCCGCGCCAAGATCGCCGTCATCAGCTATGACAGCTCNATCGANCCGGTGGGTGCCTGCGTGGGGATGCGCGGCAGCCGTGTGCAGGCGGTGGTGAACGAGCTTCAGGGCGAAAAGATCGACATCATCCCGTGGAACGAGGATCAGGCCACGTTCCTTGTCAACGCGCTGCAACCCGCCGAGGTGGCCAAGGTGGTGATCGACGAGGACGCGCAGCGCATCGAGGTGGTCGTGCCCGAGGATCAGCTCAGCCTCGCCATCGGGCGGCGCGGGCAGAACGTGCGCCTGGCCAGTCAACTCACCGGGCTTGATATCGACATCATTACCGAGGCGCAGGACAGCGAGCGCCGCCAGAAGGAATTCGAGGAGCGCACGCGCCTCTTCATGGACACGCTCGATCTCGACGAGTTCTTCGCCCAGCTTCTGGTGGCCGAGGGCTTTACAGGTCTCGAAGAGGTGGCCTATGTCGATCTCGACGAACTTCTGGTCATCGACGGGGTTGATGAGGACACCGCCGGAGAGCTTCAGGCGCGGGCGCGCGACGTGATCGAGGCGCAGGCCACCGAGGCGCTGGAAAAGGCCCGCGCCCTGGGTGCCGACGACAGCCTCATCGGCTTCGAGGGGCTGACCCNGCAAATGGTGCTGGCGCTGGTGCAGGACGATGTGAAAACGCTGGAGGATTTCGCCACCTGCGCCGATTGGGAACTGGCCGGGGGCTGGACCACGGTCGATGGGACGCGCGTCAAGGATGACGGGATACTGGAACCGTTCGACGTCTCGCTCGAAGAGGCGCAGAACATGGTGATGACTGCGCGCGTGATGCTGGGCTGGGTCGATCCCGATGACATCATGCCCAGGGCCGCCGCGCCCGAATCGGACGNAGAGGAGGCCGGGGCCTGATCCGTCAGGCTCCGGGGTCAGGGATGGGTCGCGGCGGGCACCCAAAGGATNGTGCGGACGCACCCGAGCGCAAATGCATCGCCACCGGCGAGCTGCGCCCGAAATCGGCGCTCGTGCGTTTCGTGATCGGGCCGGATGGCACGGTCGTGCCGGACATCGCGGCCAAGCTGCCGGGGCGTGGCATCTATGTGGTGCCGGACCATGCCGCAATCGAGCGCGCGGCCGCCAAAGGCCTCTTCGCCCGCGCCGCGAAACAGCCGGTGAGCGTGCCCGAGGGGCTTGCCGCGCAGGTCGAGGCGCTGATCGCGCGCCGGGTGATCGCGCTCATCAGCCTCGCGCGCAAGGGCGGCGGGGCGGTGGCCGGATACGAGAAGGTCAAGGACCGGCTCGCGCGCGGCGACGTGCGGGTTCTGCTTCAGGCCAGCGACGGCTCGGAGCGCGGGAAATCGGGGNTGAGCACGCCCGAGGGCGCCACCTATATCGGCTGGCTGACCGCCGACGAACTGGGCCAGGCATTCAGTCGTCAAACCACGATCCACGCCGTGCTGGGCTATGGAGGTTTGGCACAACGTGTTGTAGAGGAGGCGGCAAGACTGAAAGGTCTGCGCGTCTCGGACGGCGGGACAGCGCGCCGGAAAGGAAAGTAAGAGAATATGAGCGACAACGACGGAAAGAGACCCTTGGGTGTGCGTGGCGGTCCCCGTGCGGGAAACGTGAAGCAGAGCTTCAGCCATGGACGCACCAAGAACGTCGTGGTGGAAACCAAGCGCAAGCGCGTCGTCGNACCCAAGCCGGGCGCGTCCGTGGGCGTAGGTAGCTCGCCCGCCGCCGCTGCCTCGGGGGCGACCAAACGCCCTGCCGGGATTTCCGATGCCGAACTCGAGCGCCGGATGAAGGCGCTCGCCGCCGCCAGGGCGCGCGAGGCCGATGAGGCCGAGCGCCGCGAGACGGAGGAAAAGGCCCGCGAGGAAGAGCGTCAGCGCCGCCGCGAGGAGGCCGAGGCCAAGGAGCGCGAACAGCGCGAGGCCGAGGAACGCGCGCGCCAGAAGGCCGAAGAGGACGCGCGCCGCGTGCGCGAGACCGCCGAGAGCAAGGCGCGTGACGCGGCCCCGCCCGCGCCCGATGCCGCCCCGGCGCGTCCCGACACGGCCAGGGCGCCCACCCCGGTTGCGCCCCGGCGCCGCGAAGAGGATGACCGCGACAACCGCCGCGGCAAGGGCCGCACTGCGGGCGAAGATAATCGCCGCACCGGCAAGCTCACGCTCAATCAGGCGCTTGCGGGCGAGGGCGGCCGTCACAAATCCATGGCCGCGATGAAGCGCAAGCAAGAGCGCGCCCGTCAAAAGGCCATGGGCGGGAAGCAGGAGCGCGAAAAGGTCGTGCGCGACGTGCAGCTGCCCGAGGTCATCGTTGTCTCCGAACTTGCCAACCGCATGGCAGAGCGTGTCGGCGACGTGGTCAAGTCGCTCATGCAGATGGGCATGATGGTCACGCAGAACGAGCCGATCGACGCCGATACCGCCGAACTGATCATCGAGGAATTCGGCCACCGCATCGTGAGGGTCAGCGATTCGGATGTCGAGGACGTGATCGACGCCGTCGTGGACAAACCCGGCGATCTCAAACAGCGCCCGCCGGTCATCACCATCATGGGCCATGTGGATCACGGCAAGACATCGCTTCTGGATGCGATCCGCGATGCCAAGGTCGTCGCGGGCGAGGCCGGTGGCATTACCCAGCATATCGGCGCCTATCAGGTCACCACCGACAGCGGCACGCTGCTCACCTTCCTCGACACGCCNGGCCACGCCGCCTTTACCTCGATGCGCGCACGGGGCGCGCATGTGACCGATATTGTCGTGCTTGTGGTGGCCGCCGACGACGCGGTGATGCCGCAGACCGTCGAGGCCATCAATCATGCCAGGGCCGCCGGTGTGCCGATGATCGTGGCGATCAACAAGGTCGATCTGCCCGCCGCCGATCCCGACAAGGTGCGCTCGGACCTGCTGCGCCACGAGGTCGTGGTCGAAAAGATGTCGGGCGACGTGCAGGATGTCGAGGTCTCGGCAATGACCGGACAGGGGCTTGACGAGTTGCTCGAGGCGATCGCGCTCCAGGCGGAAATCCTTGAATTGAAGGCCAATCCCGAGCGCGCCGCCGAAGGTGCCGTGATCGAGGCACAGCTTGACGTGGGCCGCGGTCCCGTCGCCACCGTGCTGATCCAGAAAGGCACACTCAGGCAGGGCGATATCTTCGTCGTGGGCGAGCAATACGGCAAGGTGCGCGCGCTGGTCAACGACCGGGGCGAGCGCATCAAGGAGGCCGGGCCATCCTCGCCGGTCGAGGTTCTTGGCCTCAACGGCACACCCGAGGCAGGTGACGTTCTCAACGTCGTCGAGACCGAGGCGCAGGCCCGCGAGATCGCCAATTACCGCCACGAGAAGGCCAAGGAGAAACGCGCCACCGTCGGTGCGGGCACCTCGCTTGAGCAGCTTCTGGCCAAGGCCAAGGAAGACGAGAACGTCAAGGAACTGCCGATCCTCGTAAAGGCCGATGTGCAGGGCTCTGCCGAGGCCATCGTTCAGGCGATGGAAAAGATCGGCAACGAGGAGGTGCGCGTGCGCGTGCTTCATTCCGGCGTCGGCGCGATCACCGAATCCGATATCGGTCTGGCCGAGGCATCTGGCGCGCCGGTTCTGGGCTTCAACGTCCGCGCCAACGCGCCCGCCCGCAACAGCGCCAACCAGAAGGGCGTGGAAATCCGCTACTATTCGGTGATCTACGATCTGGTGGACGATGTGAAAGCGGCGGCAAGCGGCCTNCTGGGCAACGAGATCCGCGAAAAGTTCATCGGCTACGCCAAGATCAAGGAGGTCTTCAAGGTCTCCAACGTGGGCAAGGTGGCGGGTTGCCTTGTCACCGAGGGCGTGGCGCGGCGCTCTGCCGGGGTGCGCCTTCTGCGCGACGATGTGGTGATCCACGAAGGCACGCTCAAAACGCTCAAGCGCTTCAAGGACGAGGTTGCCGAGGTGCAATCCGGTCAGGAATGCGGCATGGCCTTTGAGAATTACGACGATGTGCGCGAGGGCGACGTGATCGAGATCTTCGAGCGCGAGGAGATCACGCGCAGCCTCGCCTGAGCGGAGTTCTGCGTCCCTGCGCCGGGGGGCGCGGGCCGCCCCGCCCCCTGACCCGGCACNCGAGCATGGCGGCGCCGGTCCGGGCCGCACGGAAATCGGTCACGGAAATCGGTTCAGTGCGTCCAGACCTGCCGCCGGAANGTGGCAAAGTTCTCGCCATAGCCGCCGGGGCGGATATTGGGCTTGCGGGGCTTGGGTTCCTGCACCACGGCATTGATGCCGTGATCCTTGGCATACTCGAGCGCGGCCTCCCTCGTCGGAAACCGCAGCCGCACCTGCGCCTGGGTATCGCCGGACGACACCCATCCCATGAGCGGATCGACGTCGCGCGCCTTGGCGGGCACGAATTCCAGAACCCAATGCCTGGTCCTGGCGGTGCCCGACTGCATTGCGTTGCGGGCGGGTTTGTAGATGCGCGCGGGCATGGCATTCTCCTGAGCCTGACGGATGTCTTATTCCAAAATCGCATCGGCGCGACAAGGGCAAGAATGCCGCTCCCGGTCACATGAACCTCAGGCACGCCTCCCGCTGCCCCCTCAGATCATGCGGCGCGCGGCCAGTCGCCTCAGCGCACGGCCTCGATCAGCACCTCNTCGCGCGGCCCACCAATGAGATGCAGCGCACCGTCAGCGCCAATATCAAACCTTCGGACATGTTCGAGAGCGTCAAGCATCTGCCGNTCTTGCGCCATCAGCGCGTCGGAACAGGCCATCAGCGTCGAGCCAAGCGCGCCGAACGCGAGCCCCTCGCCGGTAAGCGTGAANCCCCCGATAAAGCGATTGCAGCCGGTGCTGCCTGCCACGCGCGCGGGCGCGAGAAAGCTCAGAGAGACGTGCTCGGGTTCCTCGGGCTGCTCGCCGCCGAGGCGTGTGACCTGCCAGCTCGCCCCGAGCAGCAGATCGCGCGGATCGCCGCCGCAGCCTTCAAGCACCCGGTCGCCGAGCGAGAGCACCGCCGTGTCGGGGTATGGCATCCCCGTCGCCGCGTCTCGGCAGAGATCCTCCACGATCCGCAGGCTCGCCTCCGCCTCGGGCATGTCGAAAAGATAGGCGCCGGGCAGAACCCCCACCGCCGGACGCGCCGCCGCGCGCCGCAACTCCCCGTGATCGGCCACGACCTCCACCTGCTCCTCGCCCAGATCCACATGCCAGCCCGGCTCAATCCCGCGCGCCCGATAGGGACGGCGCTCGGGCGGCTGTAGCGTGTGGCACCCCGTCAGCTCGCGCCCGGCGAGCCTGATGGTAAAGGCATCCCCCTTGGACCAGACCTCGGTTTCGGGATCATCCACAGCCTCGTAGCGCGCCCCCGAGGCCGAGACCGCCTGGCGCANCGCGATCTCGCGCCCGTCGGCGCGCAGCACCATCTCTTCGCCGAGGATACCCACCGCCACATCCTCTTCCTCGCAGCGGATCGCGGTCACGAAGGCCAGCGGCGTCACCGGCGCCACCCGGATAGTGCCCAGATCGACCGGATCGGCGCCCGCCGCGATGGCCACATCCTGCACGATCCAGCGCGGCGAGCCGTCAAGGCGAATCACCGCCGCCAGATTGCCGCGCAGCCCCGATGCAACGGTGAGCGTGAAGGGCAGCGGCACCTGCTGGCCGCCCGCCTTGATCTGTGCTTCGCCCAGAACGGCCCCGAACCGCCCCTCGATCGCCACATGCAGATCTGCCCCGACCGGCAGGGCTATGCTCTGGGGATATTCAACCGCCCCGGNGATGGTCCGCGTTTGCGCGGCTTGCGCGATCACGGGGGACGGGCCGANGAGGACAAGAACCGCGAGGGGCACAAAACGTNTGGGCATCCGGCCCTCCTTTGCCATAGCATCCGATGCCGCGACGTTAACCTCCCTGCATCATTGGAGCAATACCGCATCATCAAGGCGATATGGCTGTTTTCTGAACCGGCCGAGACACCGCGAGGCAGGTGGCGTGGGCGGAGATGGCTCAGGCGTCGATCTTGTCCACCCCGCCCGGACCTCCGGCGGTGCCCAGAACGGCGAGGCAATCGCCGGTCTGGATCAGTCCGGGAAAATGCCGCGCGATCAGGGTGCCGCCGCGTTGCGCGAAATAGGTCAGGGGCTGCAACCCGGTGCGATCGGCAGGCCAGATCCGCGCCAGCGTGTCGCCCTTGCGGACCTCCTCGCCCAGATCGACCAGCGGTTCGACCAGACCTTCGGACGTGGCGAAGTGGTAACAATCCTCGTCCGGCATATCCAGCGGCACGGTCGGCTCGAGTTCCAGCTCGCCCTGCACGATCCCGGCATGGATCAGCACGTTGCGCACCCCCTTGCGCGCAATCCGCGCCGAGCGCGCCGTGGCGGAGCCGCCGCCGCCCAACTCGGTGGTGACGAATACCTTGCCCTGCTGTTCGACCGCCGTATCATACATCCCGACATTGTCGATTTCGCGCAGCATCAACGTGTAGGGCGCGTTGAATGCCTGCACCGCGGCGATACAGGCATCCTGCTGGCTGATGCTGTCCAGGTAATGCGCACAGGCGAAGGGGACAAAATCCAGCGTCTTCCCGCCNGAGTGGAAATCCAGCACGATGTCGGCCATCGGAACCAGTGTATCGTTGAAGTAACTGGCGATTTTCTGTGTCGCCGTGCCGTCGGGCACGCCGGGAAATGCCCGGTTGAGGTTGACCATGTCGATCGGGGATACCCGCGCGGCGGCGCGAAATGCAGGATAGTTCATGTAAGGCACGATGATCACCCGCCCGACGATCTCGGCCGGGGTCAGCTCTGCGGCAAGCGCCTGCAGCGCGATCGGCCCCTCGTATTCGTCGCCATGGTTCGCTCCGGTCAAGAGCGCCGTCGGCCCGTCNCCGTTGCGGATGACGGTGAGCGGGATCATGATCGCACCCCAGGCGCTTTTGTTACGCGAATGCGGCAGGCGCAGAAAGCCGTGATGCACACCGTCCGTATCATAGGGAATGGTCGCCCGTATCGGATTTATCGTCATGGGTCAGTCTTTCACAAGCAGTTTGCGGGGCACATTGGCCAGGCATTCCGGCGCGCCCTCGGTGATGGCGATGCTCTCGGTAATCTCGAAACCCCAGCCCTCCACCCACAATCCGGTCATGAAATGGAAGGTCATGCCGGGCCTCAGCTCGGTCCGGTCGCCAGGGCGCAGCGAGCATGTCCGCTCGCCCCAGTCGGGAGGATAGCTCAGCCCGATGGGATAGCCGGCCCGGTTGTCCTTGGTGAACCCGTGCTTTTCCAGCACCCCGAAAAACGTCAGCGCCACATCCTCGCAGGTTCTGCCNGGGCGTGCGACCTCCAGCCCNGCCTCCATGCCTTCCAGCGTGGCCTTTTCGGCGTCCAGAAAGGTCTGGCCGGGTTTTCCGAGGTGGATCGTGCGCGACAGCGGGCAGTGATAGCGGTGGTAGCAGCCGGCGATTTCAAAGAATGTCCCCTCGCCCGTCTGCATCGGCCTGTCATCCCAGGTCAGATGCGGGGCCGCGGCATCGGCGCCCGACGGCAACAGCGGCACNATGGAGGGATAGTCGCCACCAAAGCCCAGTTCGGGATCAAAGCGCAGCGCCGCGTCGTAGATCTCGGCCACCAGATCGCATTTGCGTATCCCCGGCTCGATCTTGTCGAGGATACGGGCGTGCATCTTCTCGACCAGTCGCGCCGCGCGGCGCATGTAGCCGAGCTCGGTCGGGGATTTTACCAGCCGTTGCCAGTTGACCAGCGCCGTGGCATCCACCAGCGTCGCCGGCAAATGCGCCGAGAGCGACCGATGGGCGGCGGCGGTGAACCAGTAATTGTCCATCTCCACCCCGATGCGGCCCTTGTGCCAGCCGCGCTCGGCCAGCCACGAAGAGAGGTAATCCATCGGATGGCGCTCGGTGGATTGCACATAATGGTCGGGGTAGCCGATCAAATGATCGTCCGCCATGTAGCATGTGCGCACCGCGCCATTGGCATCCTGGCTGCGGCCGAACCAGACCGGCGGGCCATCCGGGCCGATAATCACGCATTGATGCACATAGAAGGACCAGCCGTCATAGCCGGTCAGCCAGGCCATGTTCGACGGATCGGTTACCAGAAGCGTGTCGAGACCGCGCGCCGCCATGGCCTCGCGGGTTCTTTGCAGCCGGGCGTCATATTCCGCGACGCTGAACCGGGGGGCGGGGTTGGGCATGAAGGACGCTCCTCAGGTGNTTATGAGACAGCCGGCGCCGCCGGCGAGCGCCAGCGCCCGGATGGCGATGGCGGTATCCTGCACGCCGGTGCCGGTCAGATCGGCCAGCGTGATGTCGTCGGGGCCGGTCCGGCCAGGCCGCGTGCCGATCAGCACCGCGCCGAGTTCGGGCAGATCGGCGTCGGGCGCGATCCTGCCNGCGGCAATGGCGCTGCGCAGNTCGCCCAGNTCGCGGGTTTGCGACAGGCGGTCGGCGACATAGGTGATGCGGTCAAAGGCCGCCGGGTCGATCTCGTTCTTGCCGTGCTGATCGGACCCCATGGCGGTGAC
>JGI25321J50212_10003458_pt1 | contig 10927 bp, 9 predicted proteins | sample AutmiccommuBRH23_FD_50212 | JGI IMG/M metagenome (IMG submission 50212)
ACCGCCCTGGTGAAATGGGGCGGCGAAGAGGCGGTGGGCTGAGCGGCACCGCCCGCCGGCCCTATGGGATGGCTGTGCCCGTGCGCCGCATGGTGTTCTGCGACTTCGACGGCACCATTACCGTCGAGGAGACGCTGCGCCAGGTGCTGCTCACCTTCGTGCCGGAGGTCGCCCGGCGCGTCCTGACGGAACTGGACGCCGGCACCAGGACCTTGCGCGACGGCGTTCAGGAGCTGGTGGCGGCCCTGCCCTCGCGCTGTCGCCAGGAGATCATCGATCTCACCGCGCACGCGCCCCTGCGCCCGGGGTTCGGCGAGCTCCTTGATTGGCTTGCCTCACAAAACGTCCCATTCGTTGTGGTGTCTTCCGGATTCCGGTTCTATATTGAGGCACGACTGGCGGCCTGGCGGCAGCAGATCCACGCCATCCATGCCTTGGAGCCGGACTGTTCCGGCGAATACATGCAGTTGCGTCTCGACCACGGGCACCCCCGCGAGGCCATGCCCAAGGAATGGGTGCTGCGCCAGTATCCTTGCGAGCAGCGCATTGCCATCGGCGACTCGCTTTCGGATTTCGAGATGGTGCGCGCAGCGGACCGGGTGTTCGCCCGCGACCGGCTGCTGAGCCAGCTGCAGCGCCAGCACATGACGGTGTCGCCGTTTGAGGATTTTTTTGACGTGATGCAGGGCCTTGCCCGGGACTGGGAACCGCAAGTTGGCTGAGATTCTGGACAAGCTTCCCCCGCGGACGGCGCTGGTGCAGGTGGCGCGGGACTTTCACGCCCGCGGCTGGATGGCGGGCACCGCCGGCAATCTGAGCATACGCAGCGGCGCCGAGCGCTTCTGGATCACCGCCAGCGGTCAACCCAAAGGTCGTCTGCAGGAGCACGACTTTCTCGAGGTGAACGTGGCCGACGGCGAGGTGCTCAAGCGCCTGGGCACGGACCTGAGCCCCTCGGCCGAGACCGCCATCCACCGCGCAGTGTATGCGCAGTTTCCCCACGCCCAGGCCTGCCTGCACGTACACAGCGCGGACGCCTGCGTGGTGAGCGAACGCGTGGCGCCGGAGCAGCGCGCGATCCCGCTGCCGGCCATTGAGATGCTCAAAGGCCTCGGCATCTGGGAGGCGCAGCCCGATGCGCACCTGGAGGTATTCGCTAACGCGCCGAATGTGGCGGACATCGCCGCCGCTATCCAGGAGCGTTTCTCCGCCCACGCGCCCGCGGTCCCCGGACTGATGATCCGCGGCCATGGCGCGACGGTCTGGGGGGAGAGCCTGCAGCAGGCCTATGATCGAGTGGAATGCCTGGAGTTCCTGTTCACCTATCTGGTGCGCTGCGGACCCGCAGGCGATTCGTAACGACGACCGCAATCCGTGGGCGATCCGCTAAAGCCCGTCGCCACGACGGTCGCTAATCCTATGGCGCCACCTCTTTCCCAACCGCGACACCGGTCGAGCACCGTGCACGAGCCGCTCTTTTCGAACCTTCCGGAGCAGCACGACTACCGCAACCCGGTAGTCGAGCTCAGTCCCAAGCGCCTCGCCCGCTGGTTGAACGAGCTGCCGGTGATGAACCTGTGCGCCTGCCTGGATCAGGTGCTGGAGGCGCTTCGCCCCTGCAACCTGCAGGCCATGCCGGACAAGAACCGCATGCGCCTGTTGGGGCTGTATCGTGACACCTTCGTGCTGCTCTTCGACGCGGTCGACGACGAACAGCTCGCGCGCCAACCGATATCCTCCGAGCAGCGCCAGGCCGCCCGAAGCCAGGCAGCGGCGCTGTGCGCCGAGCTCGCCAGCGGCTACACCATTCTGGTGCGCGAGTGCCTGCGCTCGGATGCACCGGCACGCCAACCGCTGTTGATACCCGCCCTGTACCGTGCGCTCGAGATTACCGCCGTCGGCCTGCTGCACAGCTACCGCAGTTATCAACCGCCACCGCCGTTCGCGTATGTGCAGTTGCATGGCCTCTACGCAGTGGCCGAGCGCACCGGGATACACCAGGCGCCGGTGACCCTCGAGCGCAGGTCCCTGGCCGAAGACACCATCGGCGCCCATTACCGACAGATTCTGATGCTGGCCGTGAGCGACCCCTACCGCTTCGGCGTCGGCGCCGCGGCGCGACTCTTTCCCCTGCTGGCACCCTATGCGCCCATGTGCCTGCTGGGCCCCTACGGCTCGGCGGAGGCGGAGGCGGGCTGTTACGTGATCGACCGCGGCGCGGACAGCGCACCGACGCCGGCGGACCGAGCCGATGCCGGGCGCCCGTTCGAAGACCCGCTGCTGCTGGACATCCGCCCCGCCTTGGATGGCATCGCCAAGGCGCTCTCAACATCCGAGGGCGACACCGAGCATGCGTCACTGCTTCAGTCGCTGCTGCCGGGCTCCGAGACCAAGCGGGTGCGACAGGCTCCGCGCCGGGAGGTACAGCGCGAGGCATGGGTCACCTTCGGAATCGCCGCTGTGCATCATTTCCTCCGGGGCGGCCCCGGGCCCATCGCCGAGGCGATCCGTACCGCCGGCGCCGCCTTCCAGGTGCGGGATCTCGATGGGGACACCGATCCCGAACACGAATTCGAGCCCTGGGCGGTGATCAACGAAAGCGTCAGCGGCTACCTGCTCGCCAGCCGCAACCAGTGGCTGGGGGAAGCGCGGGTCGGCGACGTGGTCGGCGTCAGCCTGTCGAACGCCAGCGGCCAGCCTCGCCTCACGGCGGCGGCGGTGCGCTGGATGCGGGCAGCCCGCGACCGGCGGGTGGAAATGGGCGTCGAGATCATCCCGGGTACCGCACGGCCGGTTCGCTGCAGCGGCGACAATAGCGAACTGGTTGCCGCCCTGTTCTTCCCCAGCGCCCCGGCACTGCAGTTAGCGGCCACGCTGGTGCTTCCCAAGGGAATCTATCGGCCGGGCGCGGTGGTGGGTGTGCAGACCGGTGAGCGCATGCTGCAAGTGCGGGCGGGAGACATCGTCAGCGCAACCGATTGCTTCGATCGCTTTGACTTCGAAGCAGTGTAGGGAGGGCCCGGCCGACGATCACACGGCGGGCGAATACGCCGACAGCACAGAGGATAGATCCAGTCCAAAGCCGAGGACGCCGCACGCTTTGACCCCCCTCTCTCTCCCAGGGAGAGGGTGAAGGGATATCTCCGAAGGCGCGCGGCGGAGGAGAGGGCGCGAAATCTGAAGCTGCTTTTTCCCGAACACACGACCGACCGGTGTCACCGTGCCCCCTACCGCTCCCACCTCTTGAATCGTTTCTTACAGTACTTGCGCAGCGCGTCGTAGCTGTCGAAGAACAGCTCGAACCCCTTCTCTGCGGGCTCGTCGAATTCACAGAAGTCATTGTCGTAGGCGCGGCAGATCTCGGGGCGCCGCTCGTAGATGCCGCAGCGTCCATCCGGCTGCAGGTGGTTGCAGCGACTGCGGATCAGCAGATACCAGCCGTCCTCGTCCTTGTAGAGGTTGACGTTCTCGTGGGAGATCTGCCACAGCAGATGTTCGAAGTCGTACTTGGAGCGGGGCGTCTCCACCTTCTGTGTGAAATAGGTGCAGCACAGCGAACCGGGGCAGAAGCTGCACTTGTTCTCGGCGGTGATCTTGACGGGGATATCGGACAGATGGGCCGGTTTGTTCATGAGCGAAGAGGCCTTTCGTCGTGCGCGTCGCCCCGAGTATACCAGAGCGAGTCAGCGAACATCGGCCAAGGGCATGATATCGCTGAAGTGGCGAATGGCCGCGAACTCGCCCACGTCACGTTCCGGGGCGCGGGTGTCGGGCTTCGACACCGCGAGCAGCCAGGCGATGCCATAGCGCCTGGCAGAACGCAGCGCATACAGGTTGTCGTCGACCAGCAGCGTGCGGGTCGGCTCGTAGCGCTCTACCTCCTGCAGCCGCTGCCAGAAGGTGGGCTCTTCCTTTGGCAGTCCGAACTGATGCGCGCAGATGATCTGGTCGAAGTGCCCGCCGAGACGAGTGCGCTCCATCTTCAGATCGAGACTCTTCTGGTGCGCGTTGGTGACCAGCACCACGCGCTTGCCGGCGGCGCGCACCTGGTCGAGGAATTCCGTGACGTGGGGGTGCACCGCAATCAGGTGATCCACTTCCTGCTTGAGCAGCGCGATGTCCAGGCCGAGCTGCTCGGTCCAATAGTCCACGCAATACCAATCGATGGTGCCCTCCACACGCCGAAATCGCGGGTACAGCTCGCCTTTGGCGGCATCGAGCGCCAGCCCATGCTTCTCGGCATAGCGCTGGGGCACGTGGTGCTGCCAGAAGTAGTTGTCGAAATTCAGATCGAGCAGTGTTCCATCCATATCGAGGAACACGCTTTGGACCTGCTGCCAATCGATCATTGGGCTGGATTCGGCTGTTGGAGAGCGGACAACATACTGAAAACGAGGCAACGTGGGAAGCTGCAGTCGGGGGCACCGCACTCCCAGGGCAACGGCCAGCGGGCGCTCGGGCGCCGGGCCCCGGCCGTCGCTGTCGCTCACGGGCCGTGCCGTGGGCTTGCCAGGAAATTCGATTGCGCGGACACTGAATCCGCCCATCGCGACATGACCGCAATCCCATGCCGGAAAAGCCGCAGCTCCTGCGCAGCCAGATCATCGCCCAGACCCGCATGTTCCGGGTCGAGGAGTTGGAACTGCGGTTTCCCAATGGCGTGGAAGTGTGCTTCGAGCGGCTGCGGGGCTCGGAAGGCGGAGCAGTCCTGATCGTCCCGGTGCTCGAGGACGGCACGGTGCTGCTCATTCGCGAATACGCCGCGGGCGTCGATCGCTACGAGCTGGCCCTCCCCAAAGGTCTGATCGAGCCCGGGGAGGATCCGCTCGCGGCGGCCAACCGCGAGATGAAGGAAGAGATTGGTCACGGTGCGCGGCGCATCGACCCGCTGCGGAGCATGAGCCTGGCGCCCGGCTACCTCGACCATACCACCCATGTGATGCTCGCCCGCGACCTGTATCCCGAGCGCCTCGCGGGAGACGAGCCGGAGGAGATCGAGGTGGTGCCCTGGAAGCTCGAGCGCCTGGACGACCTGCTCGCCCGCGGTGACTTCACGGAGGCCCGCAGCATTGCCGCCCTGTTCCTGGCCCGGGAGTTCATGCGGCGTGAGTGACTACCCCCTCGGCGATCTCGATGNGGGACTCATGGATCGGCTGCTCGCGCTCGCCGAGGACACCGCCGCCCACATCCTGTCCGTGTACCGGCGCGAATACGGGGTGCGGGAGAAGCCCGATCGCACACCGGTCACCGAAGCCGACCTGCTGGCCCATCGGGCGCTGCTGGCGGGCCTGGATGTCATCGCCCCCGGCACGCCGGTGATTTCCGAGGAGGAGACGCCGGTGCCGTTCGCCGAGCGACAGCGGTGGCGGGAATACTGGCTCATCGATCCTCTGGACGGGACCCGCGAATTCATCCGCGGAAACGGCGAATTCAGCATCAACATCGCCCTGATCCGCGCCGGCGAACCGGTGCTCGGTGTCGTGCACCTTCCGGCCAGCGGCACCAGCTACTATGCCTGGCGCGGCACTGGCGCCCACCGCCGACCCCGCAGTGGACCGGCCGTTCCGATCCGCACGCGCCGCGGCTCACCGGCGGCTCCGGTGGTGGCCGTCAGCCGCTCCCGGCGGGGGCCACGCCTGCACCGCTTCCTCAACAACCTCGGTCCCCACGAGACTGTCATCCTCGGCAGTTCCCTGAAGACCTGCCTGGTGGCCGAGGGCCGGGCGGACCTCTACCCGTGCTTCGGGCCGACCTCGGAATGGGATACCGCCGCACCCCAGTGCATCCTGGAAGAGGCGGGGGGGCGCATCACGGACCTGGCCATGCGGCCCCTGCGCTATAACACCCGGGAGAAGCTGCTGAATCCGCCGTTCTTCGCCTTCGGGGAACGCGGCAGGGATTGGTCGAAATACATCTAGGGTGCGCCGGGACGGTCGGCTCGCGCCTTCGTCAGTGCTCGGGTCTGCGATCGTATACTGCCATTACCGCCTTGAGCTCGCCGAGCACCGCGTTGCGCTCGGACTCGTTCAGACCCTCGGTTGCGCACACCGTCTGCCCCCGCTCCAGGGCCGCGATGGTCGCCCGCACCGCCGCGCACCCGCTGGCGCAAAGGGATTCCACACAACGCTGCAATCGCTCATAGTCGGCCATGGCGCCTCGAGTCTACCATCCCCCGGGCCGGCCGACGGCCGCGGTCTATTGACCTGGCATGCTCGATCTCCTAACTTGACGCTGGGATAAGTGGGGGTTTGCCGAAATGGCCGCGCAAAACAATAAGCGCCAGCGGCTGACGGATGCCGCCATGCGCCTGTTCCACACGCATGGCTATCACAAGACGTCGCTGGCCGATATCGCCCGCGAGGCCCGCGTGCCTCTGGGTGGAATCTATTACTACTTCAAGACCAAGGACGAGATCGGCATCGCCGTGCTGGAGACCCACGCACAGCGCATGCGCACGGCCATGGCCCACTGGGAGCTGGACCCGGATCCGCTGTCGCGTCTGCACGCCTACGTCGACATGACCGAGACCGACCGCGAGACCTTTGCGCGTTCGGGCTGTCCCATCGGCTCTCTGTGCCTGGAGCTGGATCGCGACGATGATGCCGCGCTGGCCGCGAAGGCGACGGACCTGCTGCGCATGAGCGCCGACTGGGTCGAGGCCCAGTTTCGCGCCCTGGGGCACAGGGACTCAGCCCAACTGGCCCTGCACCTGGTGAGCGTGCTGCAAGGCTCGGCGTTGGTGGCCAATGCATTTCAGGACCCGGTACCTCTGGTTCAGCAGTGTGCGCGCATGCACGCCTGGATCAATGGCCTCGGGGTCAGCCCTGTACGAATCGTTGCCACTGCTCCTCGAGACGCTTAACCGACACCTTCTCGGCAGTGCCCAACTCCTGAGCGAACAGCGACACCCGCAGTTCCTCCAACAGCCAGCGATAACGGACCAACTCCGGATCGCGCGCCGCCGCCTGCGGGTCCGCCTCCGAGCGCTGCAGCCAGCGTCGCCACAGTTCCTCGACCTGCGCCCCTTGCCGCCGGTCGCGCTCCGGCTGGGTCTCCAGGCGGTCCAGGCGGCGCTGGACCGCCTGAAGATAGCGGGGCAGATGCTCCAGGACCCCGTCCGGTATTTGGCGCAGGAATCCGGGGAAGAGCAGGTGCTCGAGCTGGACTCGGATGTCGGCAACCGCGGCAAGCCAAGCGGGGGGCACCGCCCCCTTCAGGCGACGGCGGATATCCTGATACCGCTCCAGGCTGCGGTCGACGCCCGCGCACAGATCGTTGGCGACGCTCACCAACCGACCGCGAGCGAGCTCGCTGTGCCGGCGGTACTCCGCTTCGGCATACACTGCAACGCCGTCCGGCAACAGCGCGCGGCGCACGCTTAGATACACCAGGTCCTCGCGCAGTTCCTCGCAACGGCCCACCGGGGCATAGCGCAGGCACATGCGCTCGAGCCCCGGCAGGTTGCGGCGCAGGTACTTCAGACCCTGGCGATGCTCCCGTGAGAACAGGGCACACAGGCCGTCGATCATTGCCGCCTCGGCTTCCGCGCGTGTCTCGAGCAGGCGCAGGGCGACGCGCCCGTCCTCCGCTACCAACGCCGGGTAGGCGCGCAGGCTGAGGCCGCCCTGCACCAGCTCCCGCTCCCGGGGCAGGTCGCCGAAGTCCCAGGCGACCACGTCGTCCCGCTCAAAGCCCCGGGCGGCTGAGGCAGTGGAAACCTGGGCGAAGTGTTCCCGGGCATCGCCGGCGAGCTGCGACTGCAGGCGTTCCAGCTCCCGGCCCGCCCCCAGGGTGGCGCCGCGCCCGTCCACGATGCGAAACCCCATGCGCAGGTGCCCGGGCAGTTTGGCGGCGTCGAACTGCGCCGGGTCGACGGCGACGCCGGTCATGCGCGTGAGCTGGCCCGCGACCGCCACCTGGAGCGAACCTCTGCCTGGGGTCAGCGCCTGGACACAGGCGGCGGCGAACNCCGGCGCCGGCACGAAGTTGCGCCGCACGGCCTTGGGCAGGGAGCGGATCAGTGCGGTGACCTTCTCCTCCAGGAGCCCCGGCACCAGCCACTGGAAGGTGTCGTCGCGCAGCTGGTTCAAGGCCGGCAGCGGAATCACGGCGGTGACGCCGTCTTCGGGGTGGCCCGGCTCGAAGCGGTACTCGAGGGGCAGCAGCAAGCCATTGGCGGCCAGGCAATCCGGGAAGCGCTCGCCGGTCACGTCCTCGGCGCCCCGGCGCATCAGCGCCTCGCGGCTGAAGCGAAGCAAGTCCGGGCGCTCGGCCTCGGTCCGGCGGCGCCATTGCTCGAACGCCTTGCCGCTGTAGATGGCCGCGGGGATCCGCTCATCGTAGAAGGCGAACAGCGTCTCCTCGTCTACCAGGATGTCGCGCCGCCGCGCCTTGTCTTCCAGGGACTCGATCTCGTCGACGAAGCGGCGGTTGTGGAGGAAGAACCCGGCGTCGGTTCTGTACTCGCCATGGACCAGCGCCTCGCGGATGAAGATCGCCCGCGCCGCCGTGGGATCGACCGGTCCGTAGTTCACACGCCGGCGCTGCACAAGATCGATCCCATAGAGCGATACGGTCTCGTAGGCGCCCACCTGCGCCGGGCGCTTCTCCCAGTGGGGCTCGAAGAAGCTGCGCCGGGCCAGATCGCCGGCGAGCTCTTCCACCCAGCCCGGTTCGATGCGGGCCACGGTGCGGCCATACAGCCGCGCGGTCTCCACCACCTCCGCCGCCATGATCCATTTCGGGCGCCCCGAGGTCGTCGAGCCCGGAAAAATCCGAAAGCGCTTGCCGTGGGCCCCCAGGTACTCGCCCTCGCCCTGATGTCGGCCGATGTTGCTCAACAGGCCGCTGAGCAACGCCTGGTGCAGAGGCGCATAGTCCGCCGGCGCCTCGTTGAGGCGAAAGCCCATGTCCTTGACCTGATTGGCGAGCTGCTGATGCAGATCGTGCCATTCGCGCAGGCGCCGGTAGGCGAGGAACTGCTCGCGGCACAGCTCGCGCAGCTTGCGCCGGGACAGGTGCCGCCCCTGCTCATGATAGAAGCGCCAAAGGTTGAGCAGCGCAACGAAGTCCGATCGCTCATCGGCGAAGCGTGCATGGGCCGCGTCGGCCCGCTGCTGGGCGTCCAGGGGCCGCTCCCGTGGATCCTGGATGGTGAGTGCAGCCGCGATCACCAGCACTTCCTGCACGCAGCCGCGGCGGCGCGCCTCCAGCAGCATGCGCCCGATGCGCGGGTCCACGGGCAGGCGCGCGAGCTCGCGCCCCAAGGGCGTCAGACGCCGTTCCTCGTCCACGGCCCCGAGCTCGGCCAGCACCCGGTAGCCGTCGCTGACGAAGCGCCGGTCCGGAGGGTCCACAAAGGGGAACGCCTGCACATCCCCGAGGCCGAGATCGAGCATGCGCAGCATCACCGCCGCCAGATTCGTGCGCTGGATCTCGGGCTCGGTGAACGGCGGCCGGGCGAGGAAGTCGTCCTCGTCGTAGAGCCGCACGCAGATCCCGGGCCCCACCCGGCCGCAACGCCCGGCACGCTGATTGGCCGACGCCTGGGACACCTTTTCGACGGGCAGGCGCTGCACCTTGCTGCGGTGGCTGTAGCGGCTGATACGCGCCAGCCCCGCGTCGACCACATAGCGAATGCCGGGCACCGTCAACGAGGTCTCCGCCACGTTGGTGGCGAGCACGATGCGCCGCCCGCCGTGCTGCTCGAACACCCGGTTCTGCTCCGCCACCGACAGGCGCGCGAACAGCGGCAGGATTTCGGTGCGCGGGGGATGATGCTTGCGCAGGGCCTCCGCCGCCTCGCGGATCTCCCGCTCGCCGGACAGGAACACCAGCACGTCGCCCGGTCCGGCCGCGGACAGCTCGTCCACGGCGGCGACCACGCCCTCGAGCAGACTGCGATCGGCCTCCTCGGGATCGTCACTGCCGAGGGGCCGGTAGCGCATTTCCACCGGATACGTGCGCCCGGAGACCTGCACGACCGGGGCATCGAAATGGGTCGCGAAGCGCTCGGTGTCGATGGTGGCCGAGGTGATGACGAGCTTGAGGTCGGACCGGCCCGCCAGCAGCTGCTTCAGGTAACCGAGCAGGAAATCGATATTGAGGCTGCGCTCATGGGCCTCGTCGATGATCAGTGTGTCGTAGGCAAGCAGTTGCGGGTCCGATTGGGTTTCAGCCAGCAGAATGCCATCGGTCATGAGCTTGATATAGGTATTCGGCCCCACGCGGTCCTGGAAGCGCACCTGGTAGCCGACCGCTTGGCCGACATCGGTCTCCAGCTCCGTGGCGATGCGGGCCGCGACGCTACGGGCGGCAATGCGCCGCGGCTGAGTGTGGCCGATAAGCCCGGCCACGCCCCGTCCGAGCTCGAGACAGATCTTGGGCAGCTGCGTGGTCTTGCCTGAGCCGGTCTCGCCGGCCACCACCACCACCTGGTTGGCGGCGATCGCCTCGGCGATGTCCGCGCGCCGCGCGCTCACCGGCAGGTCGTCCGGGTAGCGGGGCCGGGGCCGGTTCTGCTGGCGCTGCTGGCGGCGCTCGACCGAGCGCGCCAGATCCCGGCGCAGGGCGCTCAGGATGCGGTCAAACGGCTTGCCCTGGCGCTGGCGGCGCAGGATGCCGTCCAGGCGCCGCTGCAGCGCCGGGCGGTCGCCGAGCATGGCGCCCGGGAGCGCGGCGCGGATGGCTGCAATGGGATCGGATGTCATGCAGAGCAGGTGTATTGGACGGACCCGCCGGCGCGGGAACCGCCTCGCTGTTGCCGGCGGTAGGATACGCCGTCCTGAGATCCAAAACCCTCGTTGCAGCGCGTGTCAGGTCCGCCGTCAGTTTAATTTACAGTAGCTGTTCTTCGCCAATTCGCCCGCCGTCCTTCCGGCAGGTGTGTGCCACGTCAGATCAGCTCCTTCAGAGGCGCCACCGGGAA
>JGI25321J50212_10003479_pt1 | contig 10887 bp, 12 predicted proteins | sample AutmiccommuBRH23_FD_50212 | JGI IMG/M metagenome (IMG submission 50212)
AAGGCGCTCGGCAGCAACGAGGAAGCATGGGCCCAGAACCGACGCGCTGTGACGATCACGATCGATTAGCATTCTACTAGTTAGAAATGGGCATTGAGCTCATTTTCCAGTCATCGTGCAAAAGAGATGACCGTTAGGCTGGCCGCATACTTTTTCGCGACTGATTACACACCGCCGTCCGCAATTGGATGGGGAGTTGCCGACATCCGAACCACGTTTGCAACGTCAGCCATGTAGTGATGAAATGCGACTCCGGGGCAATTGACTTGCGCAAACTCCGCAACGGCATCCTGCTCCTCCAGCATCAAAGTCGGGTGCATCCCCGCATGGTGTTTCGCAGCACTACCGCAGAATTGTCGAGTGAGGCTTCACCTTCCAAACGACCGTCGATGCGGAGCAGCACTGTCCCACTTTGCCGCATCAAAAGCGGAACGAGCTCCGTGCCCGACAATCCGCCGATCCATTGCGTGCCGCCTGCGTTGGCGCGCTGGACGGGAATGTTGACGAGGCGTCCGGAAAAATTCCAGGTCATTGTCATTGTGGCGACAGTAGCGGGTTTGTTGAGCAGCATCGCCATGAACGGCTTGCCGCCTTCGCAATAGAGGCTGAGCGCTTCAATGTTCGGCGACGCGGCAGCACTGACATATGCGATCGGAGCGCGGCCTTGAACCGGCACGACTTCCCAAGGAGTTCCAGGTAACGGCACCGCCGTTTCCGGTGGACTATTGTCCAACATCTTTTTGATGTCCGGTGCTACAGGCAACCGTGCCCCGCTGGCCGGAGAATAGACCGTTAGTTTGCCCCTCTCCCAAAGCCCTACCTGCACTTCCCGGCGTGCTGGATCGATCATGAGATAGGCTTGCTCAACGCCTCCCTGATGTGGAGCGTTGCCGGAAAGATAGAAATAGCGTCCGGCGCGCTGTAGGGGCGAGACGGTCGACAAGTTTGTCTTTAACACAGCCATTTTCGGCCCTAGCAGGGCATTCAGGGCGGCCGCCACGGCGCCTTTGTCAAAGATATCTATGTTTTCCTTCGAATAGTCTCCCGGATATTTTCCAACGAGACTTGCGAGATTGTTCCATTCCGCCGGAACCCCCTGCCCGACAATGGCCGGTCCAGGCTGCACCGGCGCTGTGGTTCCAGCAGGAGCGCTGCCCTTGCAGAGGCTGAACAGGCCGGCAGCCGTGAAGGCCGAATGGAAGGGATCGGCGCGCTGGCCGCGCGGAAGATCAGCATCGAAACGGATGATGCCTGGCTGCTCGTCATCATTCACAAACATAATCACCCGGCCGTAATCGGTGTTGCTGACCGGAAAGGGAAAGAAGACAGCTGTGATACCCTGGTAGCTTTGGCCCATGAAGGTCAGCGCATACTCCACTCCCTGCGGTCTCACCTCGCGGCCATTGGCGCGAAACAGCATGCCATTTCGGTCAATGACCACGCTTGGCTCCTTCGAGCAGTCTCCGCTTGGCGCATAACTGCCGAAGATGTGATCGACGCCCTGACCGTTGAGGTTCGACAGAGGGAGCGCCTGTGCTGCTGCAAATGCAAGAACAGAAAGGGCGGTGCCTGCCAAAGCCAGTCGGAGCCTCCGAGCCTGTGGTGCCTCAAAGCGTGACGATCGCATATCAACTCCCCCTTACGCAGTAGACCCAGACCCAATAAGCAATGCACCTTTAAGCAATTCGATTAGCCACGGAGCAAGTTAACGCACAATTTCCCCATTCGTCAAAGCATCAAGACTGCATGTGAAAGACCATGAGGGGCTCGGTGCCCGCCACTAACCTGTGTATGGAAAGCGCAGCGAACAAACGGTCCGCGAGTGGGTCGTTAGCCGAACGGCAGATCTTTAACACTTGGCGGCAAAAAACCAGACTGACCGCTACCGGCCCAGTTGCTGCCATCACCGATTGCCTGAACGTATGGTAGCTCCCAACAAGCCAAGCTGAGAGATCGAACGGCCGGTTTGTCAGTGACAGGTGTCCGAGGGACGGCCAAGCACTTCCAGGCGCGGGGCAGTGAATGCCTAGACCGCAAGGCGCTTTCTATGCTTGTCGATTGCGGCCACGACTTCCCCCGAAAAGGGTAGATGCGTCTTTTCTTGATCCCAAAGCGTGTCAAATTGCTCGACGGTCTCTTTTGCCGTCGAGACGACGAGGTGCAAGGGTAACCGTGCCTTATCCGCGATTGTTTCCAGTTCGCGGTAGGTGAACGACTCCCATTCGCGCGAGCGATGGAATTTGAGTGCGGAATCCTCCTCGGGGATATAGGCGACCGTCGATAGGAGATCGTAAGCGGGAGCGAGGATTGGTTGGCGCTGGTCGGGATAGATCAGCGACCAGTTTTTCAGATGCATGTCACCATTGCCGATCAGCACGGAATAGGTGAGGCGGCGGACAAACTCGACGGCGCTTGCCTCGTCTGCCTCGATCGCGAGCACCGACAAGATTTGGCGGTAGCTGGCATTCTCATACTTTTCGTCGGCGTACACGCCATAGACCTGTGCAAAGTCCTCGACGTGGATTGCACCTTTCTCGCTACGATCGAAGCGGCGTACGGCGTAGGCTGACGCGCCGTATCGGGTGATCCCGTCGGGCAATCCTTCAATCGTATCGAGTGGCACTAGATCGATGTCAGGGACATCGATTCCGAGCTTGGAGGCCAAGCTCATGGCCGCGTACTCGTTTTCCGGAACGTCGGGGTGACGGGCTGATGGGAGTTTTACGATCCAGTTGCCGCCTGTGCCGCTTACCGGAATAGTGAGGCCACCATTTTTGCCTCGGTTCTTCAAGGCCGAGAATTTGAGCTGAACGCCTGCAAGGGAGAAACGCAGGGCACGCTTGGACTGCCCTGCGACGCCTTCCTTTTCGGAAGCCTCGGGCTGCGCATCGCGTGCATCAACGGGAACGGCTCTGACGGCTCCTGGCAAGTCCCCGCCGAGTTGGGCGAGCAGCGGGTATTCGCGATTAGCTTTGACCCCAGCGCGCCGCGCCAGATAATCGCGCAGCGTACCTTCGGGCAGGAGGTTGGAGAAGAACGGCTCGATCTTGGTCTGGTAGGCGCGCGGCGCGTTGACGATGCCGCCATAAGGGTCGCGGTAGGCAAGCGAGAGCGTCGAGCGATCCTCATCTGCGAGGTAGGCCTCGTCAAACGTGAAGATGCTGCGATCCCCATCGATGCGCGCGAGCGTCCCGATGCGGCGGTCATACAGGAGTATATCGAGAGCGGCTGCGTCAATCATTCGTCATCCTCCTCCAGCCGATAGGCAGGAAGCTGGCGCCGCGTCTCGACGAGCGGTGTGTGCATCTGAATGTTGCGGAAGCGCCTAAGCGACGAAGTCGCCTCCTCAAGCTGCTTGGCTAGCTTGGATGAACCGCCCTGAGCATCGATCAGGGATTTCAGACGCTTTGCAGGTTGCAAGGCTTCGTCCAGAGCCTTCAGTTGAGCTGCATCGAATTGCAGCTTGGGAATTTTGCCGATCGCGTTCTGAAACTCCTCGATCTGCGAAAGATCGGGAAAGCTAGCTTTAATGCGCTCGGCAAGCTGCGCTTGCTCGGTGAGCAAGTTCAGGGCGCGACTGGTTTCGACAGTCTTGCCATGGGCGCGGACAGCGCCCTCCACAGCGGGTAGAGCCTTGCGGGGCACAAGCTTGACTTCAAGGTCGAGAGCGCGCCCGATTTCGACAAGGCTTGATAGCTGGAGATCGACTGCACCTTTCTCTATCTTGGAGATATGGCTTTGAGGCAGGCCGACGCGCTGCCCCAGTTCCAGTTGGGTCATTGCCTTTGCCTGCCGTGCCGCACGAATGTCGGCAGCTATTTCGTCAATTCTTGCGCTCATCTATCTGCTTCTGCATATCCTCAATTATAAATATATGTATTAACATATCATATTCTAGGACTGCCCTCAAGATGAATATGTCTTTGCATATATGTGTTGCCAGTCATACGTAACTGCATATATCGAATGACGCAATCGCGGGGCCACTAATCTGGCCAGAGCCCGCGAGTCTTCTCCAGATATGGGTGGAATTTGACCCAGGCAGCAAGGGCGGCAAAGACCTGAACCAACGGCGGCTTACATGCCGCGCCTCTGCAACCGTGAATGGCCGCATTGTCAGCGAGAGGTATCACGCGCCGCATAAAGGTTCCCAACTTCGCGCGCATGACCTGATCGGGGAGGTGGGAGGACAGGGCACCTTCAGTGATTAACTGTGCAGCGCCGGGTCGCAGTAGCGCCGGGTGCCCTGCCGTCCCCATGAGGCGATACACGGAATTCAGGCTGAATCCCAGACAAAAGCTAGCGTCCTGATTTCGGACCCTCTCTGTAGGGAATCGAAGCAGTTACGCTCTTGTTGGGCGTTCTCTCGGTTCGCAACCCCTTTGCGATCATTCGCCGGACAGCGTGTTAGGCATAACCGGCAGCAATATCGAGTCGATCCGCTATTACGAACGTATCGCGATCATTGCTGCGCCGCCACGGAGGAGAAGCTATCGCAATTACGGGCCGCCGGATGTCGAACGATTATGGTTCGTTCGGCGCGAGCGAGAACTCGGTTTCTCGCTGGACGAGATCAAGACTCTGTTCGACCTCGTCCCTCGTGAAGAATTGGCTTGCGTCACGGATCAGGCGCTTGCCGAACAGACTCGCACAATGTGCGGTCCAAGATTGCGGAGCTGACGAAGATCGAGAGCGCCCTTGCCGAACAGGTCGCGCAAAGCGGCAGCAGGCCTCATGATCGCTGGCCCTTGGTCCAGCGCCCAGCAAGCACGGAATGAACGATCTCTTGAAACTCGAGCAGCGGCGAAGGTGACAGGGCCGTTAACGCTTTGACGGGCTTCGGGTCATTGCTTGATTGATGGCTGAATCTGCGGCTCAAGCTACTTTTTGCTCAGCTGCTGCTTGAGGCCTTTGAGAAGGTCTTTGGCTCGATCTTGTTCCAGCCGCCTGCAGGTCTTCGGGTCGAATGCCGGATGCAATCTGAATTGGGGTCTCCTGATTGTTCTCTACCATCATTGCGATTGAAAACCCGGACCGACTACGCTTTGCATCATACATGAGAGTGTCTGCATGCCCGAGCTCACGGTCAATGGACCTGGAGCCCGTGGGCAGGAGCAAGACGCCGAAGCTGCATCCAATGCCTGTTTCATCTGTTGCTTGAAGGTTTATGATTTGATGCAATCGCTCGGCCACGACTTGTGCGGCCTCTCTGTCTGTCACTTTCAGATAGATCACGAACTCATCGCCCCCTATCCGAGCAATTATGTCGTGCTTGCGGATCGACTTCCTGACACTAGCAACAAAGTTGCAGATCGCCTGATCACCGTACTCGTGGCCAAGCCTGTCATTGAGGGGCTTCAGCCCGTCCAGATCAGCAAATATCAGAACACTTAGACTTTTGTCACATTCGTCAGACTGGATTGCCTCGAAAAAGGCTTTTCTGCTCAATGCCCCTGTCAGGGGATCATATCGCGCATTCTTCCACTCGATTTCCAGAGCTACGCGGGCCACGCCGAGCATAAGTACAACAATCAGTGCGCTGGTCAGGCCAAATGCAGTATCCACCAAGTCGTCAAGATGCATAGCCTGAGTGTCGATCAGCTGACCGTTCAAGAACTGGATCGAAACAATGAAGCACCCAAGCAATACGGCAAATCGATTTCCGACAAACCAGGCGGCAAAGGCGCAGATAAGCAGTAGTATGCTTCCGAGCTCGGGCGGTGAGGGGGTTGCGTAGCTAGTAAGATTGACGGCCAATGCACAAGCAGTCAGTGTGGAGGTAGCCGCCGCCTTTGGGACATCAATAAAAAGTGGTCGCCCCAGTCGAGGCGCCCTGGCAATAATTTTGCGCCTTTCAAGATGCGTTCGAGATGACATGAGAGATGACTAGCCAGAGCCAGTTAAAAATCAGCTAAGTTCGTAAGTCATTATAGCGAATTTGAGCGATCTCTCGTGATGTCATTAAGTAGTTTTCCCTAATCACGAATTTATACGCTGTTAGCGTGGCACAGAACGGATCTTTTATGACTAAACCTTCTTTAATGAAGGTGCGTTATTAAGTCTGCCGCGATGGTATGCATGACTATCAGGATCCTGGCCTGTGCCATGTGGATTGCTCTGTTTGGCGGCCTTGCTCAGGCGGCTGCAGCGGCAGAGCCGCGCGTGGTCGTATTTGGAGGAGATCTTGACTATCCTCCATATGAGTGGCTGGAGAATGGAAAGCCGAAGGGCTTCCTGATCGATATCGAGGACGCCATAGCGCGTGCCGGGAAAGCTGACGCGAACCACAAGCAAGCGCCATGGCCGGAAACCATGGCCGCTCTGAAGTCAGAAGCCGTCGATATTGTCCCGATGTTCCGATCGGATGAACGGGAGAAGAACTTCTGGTTTTCCAGACCAGTGTTCTATGCCCATCATGCGATATTTACAAAGAGTGACCCGGGACGGGTTACCGACCTGTCGGCGCTGCGATTGTGGAGGGTCGCTGTTGAGAAATCCTCCTTTGCACATGATCAAATCGTTGCGGGACACCCGGTCGGTGAACTGGTGCTGGCGAGCAACACCAACGATGCTCTTGGCCTTCTTGCTGACGGCCGCGCAGATTACGCCGTCCTTGCTGACCAGCCGTCAGTGCGCCTGATCTCAAAATTGCGGATGCCTGTCAGCAAAGTCGGAACACCCTTTTGGCCAAGGGAATACAGCTTTGCTGTGCGGCGTGACAGGCCGGAGCTCATCGCCTGGGTCGACCGCAACCTGGATGAAGTTATCACATCAGGAGAGTTCCAACGTATACAGGCCGAGTGGCAGGCAGAGCTGGACAATCCATTGCCGGCAGTTCCGCTCTGGCTCGTGAAGGGATGGGCACCGTTTGCGGCATTGGTGATCGGGGCCTTTGGCATACTGATCTTCGTATTGTTGCGCGTCAGGTCAGGACTGGTGAAGGAACGAGATCGGCGCGATGCCGCCGAACGCGACGCATCATTCCTCGTCGAACATGATCGGGCTACCGGGTTGCCACGCCGGTCCAAATTCGAGACCGACGCAAACTCTCTGCTAAAATCGTCCGGCGGTGATCGGCTGAAATTGGTGGTGCTGCGAACGGAGGACGTTCGACGCGGTGAGAACAAGCTGTCGTCTGAAGAATTCTCGATTGCCCAGTCGCTGGTTGGAGAGTCTCTGCGCGATCTTGCACTTCTCTCTGGCTATCTGTGCGACAAGAGGTTTGCGGCAGTGATATCCGCAGGGACTACCCACGGTATCGTGGAAACGATAGGCCGAACGCTGCACCACGCGGGCTACGAAATCGAACTCGCCTGGGGCGGTGCGAGATTTCCTGAGCATGGCCGCGATACGCACGATCTTCTCAAGCGGGCGGAACTGGCTTTATCTGCCTGTTCGGCGTCGGGTCGACGATGGGCCGTATTCGACTTTGCCATGGAGTCGAGCCTTGAGGCCGATCGTCTTGTGAGAGATTTTCTGGCATTCGGGAAGGACGATGTTTTTGCTGTCTATCAGCCGCAGCTCGATCTCGAGTCTGGCAGGATAACCGGCGCGGAAGCCCTGGCGAGATGGAACCACCGCGAACTGGGGCCGATCGCCCCTGATGAGTTTATTCCGCGACTCGAGAAAGTTGGCCTCCTTGGTCAACTGACAGTTCGCATGATTGACGAGGCGATCAAGGAATCCGTGCGGTTCAGAGCCAAAGGCTTTCCAATCAAGGTCAGTGTGAATGTCTCGGCCCAGGATTTTGCTGATCGTGACCTACCAGACCTGATAGACATAAGGCTGCGCGAACTTGGCGCTCGGCCGGAGGATCTGACTGTAGAACTTACCGAGTCAGGGGTGGTTACGGATCCTGATCTCGTCAGGAGCACACTGGCGAAACTTCATCGGATTGGGGTACGCGCGGCGATCGACGACTTCGGAACCGGGTTTGCTTCGCTTGCCAGCTTTACCGAATTGCCCTTCCAGGAACTGAAGATTGATCGGCTTTTCATCGAGCGAATGAGAGACAGTCTCAGCCATCGCGAGGCGGTTGGTTCAGCTATCAATCTGGCCCGGCGCATGAAGATGGAAGTTGTCGCAGAAGGTGCGCCCGATCTTGCCACGATACAACTCCTCAAGCGCATGCGCTGCACCCGCGTACAAAGCTTTGCGATCTCCCCTCCGCTGCTTCCCGACGAACTGATTTCGTTCTTGCGCGAATTTGGTCTTAAAGACATCTTTGGCGGTCCTCGGGCGGACCGTCTGAAACTGGTTGGCGGGCTGGCGTGATCCCTTCAAGCTGGGACGTGCCGCGAGACAATTTTCCGGTTTGGTCTGGCCGCTGGCAAGCGGGAGACTTTTGGTATGAAGAAGTCCAGGTTCAATGAACAATGGATCGCCGCTCTTTTGAAGCTGGCGAAGGATGGGACGACGGTCAAGGAAGCTCGCCGCATGGCTGTTATTTATAGGCGCACCTATTGCACACCCAGCGCCCGCACGCCGGCCTCGCGGGGAGAACACCGGTCGAGGCCTAGCGGTGGGACGGGCAAGCAGATAAAGGGGGGCATGCGCCCCATGATCTGGCGATCAAACAGGCTGCATGAACGACAATAGGGATTAGCCTGACCTAGCCGACTAACTGTCCGGAAAACCAGAACCACCTCATTTCTCGCCCATCGGTCTCCTGGATGAAAAAGCTGAAATGCTTTGCTCATGCCGGGTCTGGTATTATCCTGTTTAGCGCCTGGATGTGCCATTCGATTCACCTCGCCAGCGACCTTGCAGCATCGGCGCTTGTACGTCGCCCCAGGTGAAGTGGCAGCGCGAGTTTATTGCACTGGTGTTACCGCACAATCGCGCGGCGGTAGCCTGCTGCCTGCGCTTCCTCTTCGGTACAGAAATAGGCTTCGGCGCGCGTGGCGTTGTAATAGGGCATTCCAGGCAGATGATAAATCCATTCGCCGCGGCGGCTGTGGTTGCCTTTGACAAGGCATTGTCCGTTCTGCTCCCAGCGGTGAGGTGGCTGGCTAGAACGAACCTGCGTTCCTGCCTCCCGTCTCGGCTCCTCCTTCAAATTCTGCGTGGTGCGATAGTCTTCGGGGGTCCGAAAATCCCACCGCCACAGACCGGACTTGCTAGAGCGCGCACGCTGTTCTGAGGCGACATAATCCTTGCTGTACTTGCGATAGGCCATTGCCCAGCCCGCCTCAACCATGGCTTGCGCAATATCGACTCCGCCTGTGCTGCAGATAGCGACCATCCGTCCGTAAGGGTCAGTCGATTTGCGCAGGCAGGAAACAACTGCGTCCCCGATCAGGGATTCAAGTTTGGCTTTCGCCATCTCGCCGCATGCAAAAGGTTTTTCGCTGTCGAAGCAATTCTGGGAAAGCTCGGGGGCGTCGATCCCGAACAGGCGAACCTGCATTCCGGATACCGACAGGGAATCGCCGTCGGTTACGCGCGCTGTTCCCCGCAGGGACTGTGCATGGATGGTTGTTGGCGCTGCGGCCAACACAATAGCTACTGCTGCCAGAAGCGATTTGCTGGCTCGCATTACTTTCTCCCGGTGATGTGGAGTCAAGATTATCCCCATCACCCGGTCAAGAACAAGTGCAATCCCGAAGCGGCTCAGTCGAGCTGGACCTTTCGTTGGCTTGTACGGTAGTTGGTTTAATTGCGCAATTTGTAATCGCGTGCGCCCAGCCCGGCGGTCCAGGATCGGGTGCAGCTCAACCTGGATTCGGAATCCGGTCAATCCTGGAGGGTAATGAGAGGATTCATCCTACACTCAAGCTCATTGCCGAAGGCGCACCCCGTGTTATTTTCCGTCAGTTGAAACGCCTGCCGTCCGTCGCTGCCTGCCAAAAACCCGGTCGGTTGCGATAAAGCGCTCGACCATAGGCGGAATCAACTGCTCGGGCGTTGGTGCGCCCTTGGCATCACCGCCGTTCAGTACCGCTGCGTACGTAGTCAATTCGCGGTGGAGCCGTGCCGGAATCTCGATAGTGAGTTTGACCGGTTTCTCGCCGGTGATGTCGGACAGTTTGAGCCGGGTCATGCGGCTTCTCCCATGACGATGTCGCGCGTTACCAGGACACGCACCGGAAAGCCCGGCCGGATGGTGAGTGTCGGGCGAATATTGAGTTCGCGGCTGACGATCTGCTCGCCTGCCCGATTGACACTGTCCTGCCCGCCGCGGCGAAAGGCGCGGGCAAGATCGCTGTCGCTTCCCGACGCCAGCTCGCTGCCGATGCCGAGCAGGGTCGATACGAGCGATGCCCGGAGCACGCCGCCCCAATGAAAATCGACGCCGTCTTCTAGACCGGCATAGCCCGATGGATCGGCCGCAGGCTGGTTTTCGAGCACGATCGAGCGGCCGTCGGGAAGGATCAGCCGGTTCCAGGCGAGGAGCACGCGCCGCTGGCCGAAACCGATATCCGTAGCGTAGTCGCCGATAAGGCGCGAGCCCTGCGGGATCAGCAGAAGCTGTCCGGTGACATTGTCATAGACGTTCTCGGTCACTTGCGCTGTGACAAGGCCTGGCTGGTCGGAACGGATACCCGTGATGAGTGCCGCAGGAATGATGGATCCTGCCTGCAGGATATGGGGAGGTGGCAAGGCTGCGAGTCTTCTGGGGGAGACCGTGCGTGGATCGGGCGGTCGCGGCAGGAGCGTGGTCGGACCGGACGCCTCGTCCGACTTCGCAGGCGAATCCTGAGATGCGGGGGGACCGTGCGTGAGCTGGACGAGACTTGCGGCACCCGCACCGCTGCCGAAAAACAGACGGCTTGTCCGTGCGGTGTCGCGTTCCAGGAGGGTAGGCTCGCGGGGATCGCCGGGCGCGGCCGCCGCTGGCGCTGGCCGCGCTTCACCCTGCGCGCCAATCGGCGGAAGCTCGGCCAT
>JGI25321J50212_10003495_pt1 | contig 10861 bp, 9 predicted proteins | sample AutmiccommuBRH23_FD_50212 | JGI IMG/M metagenome (IMG submission 50212)
GTTCGACCAGCCCGGCGATTTCCGCCTGAATATCGGCTTGCTTGCGTTTTGCCGGCCGATCCGCCCGCGTGGGCGCTTGCGACAGATTGGGGAAACCGCCTGCATCGGGGTCGGCCTTGCGCGCCTCGATGCGCTCAACCACTTCAGGGTTCGGGGGCTGATCGCCCGCCAGTTCTTCGTATTTGATGATCCCCGGGGGCGCGAAGCGGGCCAGATCGCCGCTCTCGCAGCCTTGCAGTGCAGCAAGCGCGAGCGGCGGGATCGCCCAGATCATGCGCTTTCGAGACTGTTTTACACCGGACACGCGGCCATCCTATAAGGGCGGTACACTCTATGAATGAGCTTCTTTAACCCCTAACCGGGCATATGGCGCAAGTGAAAGAAAAATCCGACAAAAAATCCTCCGCCAAGAAGAAAAAGAAGGCGAAAAATCGCGCTGCACAGGCGAATGTGGCCGATGCTGCGCCCCCTTTTGAGTCCAGGGCTGCGGCAGGCGCCGCCAACGGCGCGCAGGACCCGCAGGCGTCCCCGTCCGCGAAGCCTGCGCCGGAGATTGCGCCGCCGCCGCCAAAGTCGCTGTTTCAGGACTTTGACGCCATGTCGGAGTATCTCACCGACATCAGCGGCCGCAGCCAGGAAGTCCTGCGCGAGTTCGCGGTCCGCAATCAGGATGCGCGCCGCCTTACCGGTGAAGTTTCCCACGACCCGCTGAATGTGGGCGAAGCCTTTCAGGAGATGATGAAAAGCCTGTCCGTCGATCCCGGCACGGTGATGCAGCGGCAGTTCAATCTCTATGGCGATTACGCAAAGCTGATGGCGACCATGTCGCGGCGCATGTCCGGCGAGAAGGTCAAACCGGCGATCCTCCCCTCACAGGGGGACAAGCGCTTCGTGCATCCGGCGTGGGAAGAAAATCCCATGCTCGATTTCGTCAAGCAGTCCTATCTGATCATGGCGCGCTGGCTTGAGGTGACCATCTCGCAGCTCGACGGCATGGACGAACACGAAAAGAAAAAAGCCGAGTTCTTCACGCGCCAGTTCATCGATGCGCTGGCGCCGTCGAACTTCGCCATGCTCAATCCGGAAGTGATCGAGGCCACCATTGAGAGCAAGGGCGAGAACCTGCTCAAAGGATTAAAGAACCTGCTTGAAGATATCGACCGCGGTCATGGCGAGCTGTCGATCCGTCAGGCGGACATGAACTTCTTCAAGCTCGGCGAGAATGTCGCGACAACGCCCGGCAAGGTGGTTTTTCAGAACAATATTTTCCAGCTTATCCAGTATGCGCCGACGACGGAAAAAGTCGCCGTGACGCCGATGCTGATCGTCCCGCCCTGGATCAACAAATTCTATATCCTTGATCTGCAACCGCAGAATTCGTTCATCAAATGGCTGGTGGATCAGGGACGCACCGTTTTCGTCATGAGCTGGGTCAATCCGGGCCCGGAACTGAAAGAAAAGACCTTCGAGGATTACATCACCGAAGGGCTGTTCGAGGCGCTCGACGCCGTTGAAAAAGCCACCGGCGAGAAAAAAGCCGACGCGATCGGCTACTGCATCGGCGGAACCATGCTCTCGACTGCGCTTGCCCTGATGGCGAAGAAAGGCGACGACCGGGTCAATTCCGCGACATTCTTTACGGCGCAGGCCGACTTCAAGGAGTCCGGCGATTTGCTGCTGTTCGTCGATGATGAGCAGCTCGACGCTATCGAAAAACAGATGGATGCGGCTGGCGGCGTGCTCGAGGGCCGCGCCATGGCGACGACATTCAACATGCTGCGCTCCAATGATCTGATCTGGTCGTTCGTTATCGACAATTACCTCAAGGGCAAAGACCCGGCGCGCTTCGACCTGTTGTTCTGGAATTCAGACGCCACGCGCATGCCAAAGAATGTGCACCTGTTTTATCTGCGCGATTTTTACCAGCATAACCGCCTCGCCAAGGGCGAGATGGTGATGGCGGGCGAGACGCTCGATCTCGGCGATGTCGATATTCCGATCTTCATGCAGGCGGGCGAAACCGATCACATCGCCCCGCACAATTCGGTCTATCGCACGGCGAAGCTTTTTGCGTCGAAGAAAAACAGGAATGTGCAGTATATGCTGGCGGGGTCCGGCCACATCGCCGGCGTCGTCAATCACCCGGACAAGAAAAAATACCACCACTCCATCAATCCGAAGCTGGCGGCCTCGCTCGATGAATGGAAAGCCAGCGCCGAACGCCATCCGGGGTCATGGTGGCCGTACTGGATTGAATGGCTGAACAAGGTCAGCCCCGGCGAAACCGATGCGCGCCAGCCCGGCGACCGCGGCCTTAAGATTATCGAGGACGCGCCGGGAAGCTATGTGAAGGTGAAGGCATAGGGCGCAAGCCAATCAGACGATTGACACGTAAGACAGATTTGATAGCTGGCCCATATGAAAACGAAAATTTCAGGCGGTCTGGTCCACGATTTACCCGCTGACTTCATCAGTGCGTTGACCGAGACAAAAGAGATCACCAGCCTCTGGGAGAGTTTGACGCCGATCGCGCGAAACGAATTTATCTGTTGGATTGAAGATGCAAAACAGGAAAAGACTCGTGAACGGCGGATCAAGCGGGCCGTAGAGGAGCTTCTCGATGGTCAAAAGCGCCCCTGCTGTTGGGCGGGCTGCATTCATCGCACCGACAAGAAACCCAGCAAATGGCAACAAGATGTGCTGATCGACAAAAAGAAAAGAAAGTAAGCATCAAACTCCGTCCCGCTCCCTTTGCGTGAGAATTGTCCATAGGTCCGTTATGCAGCTAGGCGCCTATCTCAACCGGATTGGTTATGCGGGGCCTGTGCGCGCCGATGCGCAAACCTTAAAGGCCGTCCATCGCGCCCATGTTCAGGCCATCCCTTACGAAAATCTCGACGTTCAGTTTGGAACGCCCGTCACGCGTTCTCCTGAAGCTGCGTTCGACAAGATCGTCACGCGCGGGCGCGGCGGCTGGTGCTATGAAATGAACGGCCTGCTCTCCTGGGCGCTCGAAGAAATCGGCTTCAAGGTCGAACGCCTCGCCGGCGGCGTCGCGCGCGACGAACGCGGCGACGGCGCAGTCGGCAATCATCTGGTGCTGATCGTCCAGCTTGACGAACCCTGGCTCGCCGATGCGGGGTTTGGCGACGGGCTGATCGACGCCATCCCGCTCAAATCCGGGCCGTTTATGAATGGCCCCTATCATTGCCGCATCGACGATATTGGCGGCGGCTGGCTGCGCTATCACAGCGATCCGCGCACCGGCGGGCCGACGTTCGATTTCAATCGCGCCGTCACCGATCCGGCGCTGCTCGAAAATCTCTGCTGCTATCTGCAGACCGGCGAAGACTCCCCGTTCGTGTTGAATGCGGTGGTGCAGCGCTGGCTGCCCGGCCGGCACATCTCCATTCGCGGGCGGGTCATCACCCGCCTTGGCGAGGGCGATAAAGAAACGGAAACCCTCGACACAGCCGAAGATTATGTCCGCGTGCTGAAGTCAGACTTCAATCTCGACTTGCCGCAGGCGGCGGCGCTCTGGCCGAAAATCTGCGCGCGCCATGACGCGATTTTCAGCGCTGCTTGAGACTTCTTTCCCGACATTAACTTTTGGTTAACCAATCCGAATCACCCTGCTGAAAACAAAGAGCCGGGGGGCTGGAATGAGCCGGATCGACGTCACAACGCAGGAACTGTTTCTGCGGCTGGGAGATACTTCGCAATCGCGCAGCACGCGCGCCGACGCCGTTTTCCGGCGCTTGCGCAGCGCGGAACATGATCAGTTCACGTCGGATCTGTCGGGCGCGCCGAAACGCATCACGCCGTCAACCCTCCAGCGGCGGGAAATTCCAAAGACATTGCGCTAGTAAGACTTACTCAGCGCGCGACCGCGCCAGCTGATCAAGCAGCCGCACGCCGAAACCGGATGCGCCGATGGGGCGCGTGGGTTCGGCTTCCGCGCGCCAGTCAACGCCGGCAATATCAAGATGCGCCCAGGCCGTCTCAGGCTTGATGAAAGCGCCGATAAAGGCCGCGCCGGTGCTGGCGCCGGGACTGCCGGTGTCGGCATTTTTGACATCGGCGATCAGCGATTTGATCTGCTTGTCATGGTTCGGATGCAACGGCAGGCGCCATAGATCCTCGCCTGAAACATCGCCAGCCTCAGTCAGCGCATCGGCGGTCGCATCATCCCGCGCAAACAGGCCCGCATATTCATCGCTGAGCGCGCCGCCAACCGAGCCGGTCAGGGTCGCCACATCCACCAGCAAGGACGGATCATACTGTTCCTGCGCGTACCAGACGGCGTCGGCAAGCACGAGCCGGCCCTCTGCGTCCGTCGACATGATCTCAATGGTCTTGCCCGACATGGCGCGCACCACATCGCCGGGCCGCTGCGCGCCGCCATCCGGCATGTTCTCCGCCAGCGCCGCAATGGCGATCGCGTTCACCGGCGCTTTCGACGCCGCCAGCGAGTGCACCGCGCCCATAACAACCGCCGCGCCGGTCATATCGGCTTTCATGGCCCACATGCCGGTATTGCCCTTGATGGAGATGCCGCCGGAATCAAAGGTGATGCCCTTGCCCGCGAACACCATCGGCGCTTCGCCGGAGGCGGCGCCATTATAACGCACGATCATCATCCGCGGCGGGCGCGGGCTTCCCTGCCCGACGCCGAGAATGGCGCCCATCCCGAGGCGCGCCATGGCGCGCTCGTCGAGAACGGTGATTGAAACGCCGCCGACGCCGTTAAACCATTCGCGGGTGCGGCGGACGAATTCCTCAGGGTAAAGAACATTCGCCGGTTCCGACTGCATGTCGCGGGTCCACATGACCGCTTCGGCGAGATGCCGGCCCTCGCTTTCATAGGCCTGCTGCGCGGCGCTGGCGCTGGAAGCGACAAAAGCGATCTCGCCCGTGACCGGTTCCGCCTCGCTCAGATATTTGGTGAAGCCATACTGGCCGATCATCGCGCCCATGGCGGCGTCTGCAAAATCCTCCGCGTCTGCGCCGTCAGCCAGCACGCTGACCCGGCCGGCGCGGCTCACTTTCGCCAGCAGCGCCGCCCGGGCGCCGAAATCTTCCCAATCGCGGCGGCGAAGGTCAGATGGGCCGATTCCCACCAGGTGGATTTCGCCATAGGCGCTCGCGCCAGACACAAAGCTCGCCGTAAGCCCCGCTTCGCCTGTAAAGCCGGTTCGGTTGATGGCGCGGGTGATGTTCTCGCTCGCTGCTGCGCCAATCGTCGCACTGACGCTTTCGGGCAGCGTTGCATCGCGCATGGCGATGACCAGCGCATCATCAGGCGATGCAGCCTCAACAAAGGCGACGCTGCGTTGCGCCATCGCGCCGGTTGAAATCAGGGCCAGCATCAGAGAAACAAACAGACAGCGCATGGCCACCCCCACTATAAAAAGTTTCTTTTTTTCGCACCTGACTGCGATAGGCTGGCAGTGAACAGCGCCCTTGCGCAATACTCAAATTGCAGCGGAGAATCAAGCAAGAGATGACCCAATCGACACACGCCTATACGCCCGATCCGCGCAATGATCACATTCTGATTGACGTCAATGGCGAACTGACGCCGCGGGCGGAAGCAAAGGTTTCTGTTTTCGATTCAGGTTTTGTCCTCGGCGACGGCGTCTGGGAAGGATTGCGTGTTTATCCGGGTCCGGACGGCAAAGGCGTCGTTGCATTTCTGGACAGACATATGCAGCGTTTGTTCGAAGGCGCCAAAACCCTCGATTTCAAAATGGAACAATCGAAGCCGCAACTGGCCGAGCGCATCTATCGCTGCCTCGACGCCAACAACGCCCATGAGGGCGTTCATATAAGGCTGATGATGTCGCGCGGGGTCAAGGCGACGCCCTATCAGGATCCGCGCGCCACCATCACGCCGCCGACCATTGTCATCATCCCGGAATTTAAAACGCCGCTTGCCGCCAACGCATCGAAGGGCGCGCGGCTGTTCACCGCCCATGTGCGGCGCGGTTACCCGGACGTGCAGGACCAGAAACTGAACTCGCATTCGAAACTGAACTGCATCATGGCGTGCATCCAGGCGGCGAAGGCCGGCGCCGATGAAGCGCTGATGCTCGATCCGCATGGCTTTGTCGCAACGTGCAACTCAACGCATTTTTTCATCATCCGCGATGGCGAACTATGGACGTCCACAGGTGATTTCTGTCTCGGCGGGATCACCCGCAGAATTATCATTACGCTCGCCAAAGACGCCGGCATGACGATTCAGGAACGCAATTTCTCACTGCACGACGTTTACAACGCCGATGAAGCCTTCATCACCGGCACCTTCGCAGGGGTGACGCCGGTAGCCGAGGTCGACGGGCGGACCATGGCCGCCGCGCCGGGGCCGGTGGTGCAAAAGCTGCAATCACTCTATAAAAAACGCGTGCAAGAAGAAGCGGCGAAAGGCCGTGTGACGCCATGAACAAACCACCGTCCGACAATGCCGCGCAAATCGCCTCGCCTGCTTTCCTGCTGGCGGCGCTGGATCAGGAATTTCTTCTCAGCGATCCGCGGCGCGGGGTCAGATTCCTGCTCGAATATGAAAAAGCCGAAGAACATTTGCGCGCCTGGGGCGTTAAATCGACGATTGTCGTCTTCGGCTCGGCGCGAATTCGTGAAGATGGCAATGGCGAACATGCGCGCTGGTATCGTCAGGCGCGAGAATTCGCACGCATCGCGTCGGAACAAGGCGGCGCCATGGATCCGGAACATGACGGAACCCGCGATAACGTCATCACAACCGGCGGCGGCGGCGGCATTATGGAGGCGGCGAACCGCGGCGCACATGACGCCGGCGCCCCATCCATCGGCTTTAACATCCGCCTTCCCTTCGAGCAGGAGCCCAACGCATACTCGACGCCGGATCTCACTTTTCAATTCCACTACTTCGCCATGCGCAAGATGCATTTCGCCATGCGCGCGAAGGCGCTGGTGATCTTTCCCGGCGGGTTTGGCACTTTCGACGAACTCTTTGAGCTGCTGACGCTGATTCAGACCGGCAAAAGCGAAACCATTCCGATCGTGCTGTTCGATGAAGAATACTGGACCAAGGCAGTCAACTTCCGCCATCTGGTTGATCATGAAATGATCAGCGCCGGCGATCTCAACCTGTTTCACTATGCATCTACGCCAGAGGAAGCGTGGGAAAAACTTCTCATCGCCGGCGTTTGCGGCGGTCCGAAAGCAGATGCGAAATGACCACGATCCTTCGAGCGCCTGCATGAGCGCCGCCATCCGCATCGCAATGCTTTCCGGGCCGCGCAATATCTCGACGACGGTGATGCGCAGCTTTGAAAACCGCACCGACACAGTCGTGAACGATGAGCCGTTCTACGCCTGTTACCTCAAGGCAAGCGGCGCCGATCACCCGATGCGCGCAGAAACGCTCGCGGCGCAATCAACGGACTGGCGCGAGGTCGCCGCGACGCTGAACGCGCGCGTGGATGCGCCGTTCAGTTTTGAAAAGCACATCAGCTTTCATTTCACCTTCGCTCCATCAAAAAACCTGCTGGACGGCGCGCGCGTGTTTCACATGATCCGCGATCCGCGCGCTATGGTCGCCTCCTACAAGAACAAACTCGACGATGTGGCGCCGATCATCGACAGCTACAGGGTCCAGCGCGACCTGTATGAAAAGTCCGCGGCGCCGGTGATCGACGCAAGCGACATTCTCCGCGCGCCAGAGGCCATGCTGCGCGCCTTGTGCAACGCGCTCGATATGCCGTTTTCCGACGCCATGCTGGCTTGGCCGGCCGGCCCGCGCGACAGCGACGGCCCCTGGGCGCCGCACTGGTATGACGCAGTGGAAAGTTCAACCGGATTTCGCGCCTATGAACAGCAGGAAATATCCCTCCCGCCTGACCTGGAAGAGATCGCCGCCGCCTGCGCCGGGGATTATGAGTTTTTCCACAAGCGAAGACTCACCGGTTAAAATGGTTGTTTTTTAGCAACGCCCGCACGCAGCTTTCAAAAACCCTGCGAATATCTGACACAGAACTGACATTTAGGATTACCCTCCCTTTCCCGAGACCATCCAGTACGCGTCAGTGGATGAATGTTGAAATGCAACCTCTTGGGAACCTCACTTATGCAACACAATCGATTTGCCGTGCGTGCATTACTCGCCGCCAGCGCTTCTGCAAGCGCGCTCGTAGCGGCTGCTCCGCTGCACGCACAGGAGCAAGGGCTCGACGTGATCATCGTCACCACCCAGAAGCGGGAAGAAAATCAGCAGGAAGTTCCGATCTCCGTTGAAACGCTCTCGGCGGAGCGTTTTTCCGGACTTCAGGCGGCCGGGGATGACATCCTGGCCCTCGCCGCACGCGTGCCCAGCCTTTACGCAGAATCCTCAAACGGCCGCCTGGCGCCGCGGTTTTACATTCGAGGTCTCGGCAACGTTGATTTCGACGTCGCCGCTTCCCAGCCCGTTTCCATCATCATGGATGACGTCGTTCAGGAAAACGTCGTCCTAAAAAGCGCGCCGCTGTTCGATATACAACAGGTCGAAGTCTCGCGTGGGCCGCAGGGCACTTTGTTCGGCCGCAACACTCCGGCCGGCGTCGTGAAATTCACGACTGCAAAACCGACGGATGAATTCGACGCGGTCGGCCAGTTCGCTTATGGCACCTATGACACGGTGACGGCGCAGGCTGGGATCGGCGGCCCGCTGGTGCAAGATCTTTTGTCTGTGCGTGTTTCCGGGCTCTATCAACGTCGCAGCGACTGGGTCGACAACGCCTTTACGAGTGAAGACGATGTCATGGGCGGCTACGAAGAGATGGCGGGCCGTATTCAGCTCCTGTTCACGCCGTCAGAGCAAGTCAGCCTTTTGTTGAACGTGCATGGCCGCGATTATGAAGGCACGTCCGCCCTCTTCCGCGCCAACATCATTCAAAAGGGCGGCGGGCTTGATCCGAACAATTATGACCGGGACACGGTCGCCTATGATGGCGGCTCCAACAATCCTCAGGCCTCGGATGGCTGGGGCGCGTCCGCCAAGCTGGACTGGGATTTCGGCGGCGCAGTCTTCACGTCAATTACTGCGTACGAAAATGCATCGAGCCGCAGCCTCGGCGATATTGACGGCGGTTTTGTCGGTCCCAATTCGTTCTTCGATCCAATGATGCCGCCGCCGCCGCCCTTCTTCCAGGACACCATCGCTTTCCCGTCTGAAACGCAGGACTCAATTGACGACCTCGATCAATTCACCCAGGAACTACGCCTCGCGTCCAGCGGCGACAATGTTTTCGACTGGCAGATAGGGTTTTACTATTTCGATTCCGATGCGCTCGTATCGACTGTCGGACCAGGCTTTCCGCCGCTCACAACTCTTCGGCATCAAAATGACAGCTGGGCCGTATTCGGACAGGGCAGCTATGACCTCACTGACCGCCTGACTGTTACGGCAGGCGTGCGTTACACCGAAGACGATAGGGACTTTAACGCTGTTGTCCTGCCGCCATTGGTCACCGTCAATCCAACTTCTGTATCCGATGATGACTTTAGCTGGGATGTGAGCGCGTTGTACCGCGTCGCAGATGGGTTCAATCTCTACGGTCGTGTCGCACGCGGCTTCCGCGGACCGACAATTCAGGGCCGCGACGTAGCCTTCGCCGCTTTCTCCAGCGCCGTCGATCCGCAGACAGTGGCGACGTCGGAAACGATCCTGTCCTTTGAGGGCGGCTTTAAATCCGACTTCATGGACAATCGCGCGCGCCTGAATGCAAACTTCTATTACTACACAGTTGACGATCAACAGTTCTCGATTATCGGCGGCGCTGGCAACATCAACCAGGTGGTCAATGCGGACAAAGGCGTCGGCTGGGGCATCGAAGCGGACGCCGAAGCGCTGCTGACCGATGATTTCTTCGTCAGCGTCGGTTTCAGCTACAACAACACCGAAATCAAGGACAGCACACTGGCCACAGCCACTTGCGGTTCCGGCCTTTGCACCGTGCTCGATCCCTTGAACGGGTTAGGACAAGCGCTGATCGACGGAAATCCCTTCCCGAACGCGCCAGAGCTGATATTCAACGTGTTTGCCGAATACACGCACCCGTTCCGCGACAATGGAGAGCTGTTCGTCAACACCGACTGGGCGATTCAGGGAGAGACCAATTTCCTGCTCTATGAATCGGCTGAGTTCCGCTCAAACGGCAACACGGAAGGCGGACTTCGCGTCGGTTACCGCACCAATGGCGGTAATTTCGAGGGCGCGTTCTTCGCCCGCAACATCCTCGACGCCGACAATCTGAAAGGCGGCATCGATTTCAACAATTTGACCGGATTCGTCAACGAACCCAGAATTTTTGGTTTCCAGTTGACGGTGCGCAATTAGCAACCAGCCAAATTCCAAACAAACAACAAAAACCCCGGCCAGTGAGCCGGGGTTTTTTCATCCGTCTCACAACATCATTCTTCTGCTGACGCGCCTTTGTAAACAGAATTTTTCGGCGCAGCGAACAGCTTCATCACCATCGGCTCGAACGCTTCCAGCGGCATTGACTCATAGCTCGCGTCAAAAGCGCACTGATCGTATTTCTCGCAAAATTCCGCTGTATACTGATAATGCTCGTGACCGCGGAACTGGTCGCGCATGTCGCGATCCATGCCGAGATAGTGAAAGAAGTAATAGCCCTGAAAAATACCGTGCTTGTCGACCATCCAGTGGTTTTGCTCGGAGACGAACGGTTTCAATATCGCCGATGCGATTTCCGGGTGGTTATAGGCGCCGAGCGTGTCGCCAATATCGTGCAGCAGCGCGCAGACCACATATTCCTCGTCGCGGCCGTCGCGATAGGCGCGCGTAGCGGTTTGCAGGCAATGCTCGAGCCGGTCG
>JGI25321J50212_10003498_pt1 | contig 10855 bp, 9 predicted proteins | sample AutmiccommuBRH23_FD_50212 | JGI IMG/M metagenome (IMG submission 50212)
CTCCCCGGGGACAGGCTCCCGGTCAGCCGGCTGCGCCTGAGGTTCTGGGCATGACCCTCGCGCCGATTGATGACGCCGCCCGCCGCAGCTTCGGCATCGGCGCCGACGTGCGGGGCGTTGTGGTCACCGCCCTGAGCTCCAGTTCGGACGCCGCCCGCAAGGGTCTGCGCCGCGGGGATGTGATTGTGCGGGTGAACAGCCGCGCGGTCTCTGCGGCTGCCGATTTCGCCGCCGAGGTCGAGGCCGCCCGGAAGGCTGGCCGGCCGAGCGTGCTGGTCGGGGTCAACCGTGATGGCCGCACCCTCTTCCTTCCCCTGGATATCGCGCAGTAGGCTGACGTCACAGTTACGGGGGCGGGTATGCGGATTCTGATTGTTGAGGATGACCTGGAGGCCGCCGCCGTCATGGTGCGCGGTCTCACCGAAAGCGGTCACACCTGCATCTCGGCCGCCGACGGCGAGGCGGGTCTCGCCGAGGCGCAACGGGGCGAGTTCGATGTGATGATCGTCGACCGGATGATGCCCAAGATGGACGGCGTCACCCTGGTGGAGACCCTGCGCCGGGAAGGCGACCAGACTCCGGTCCTGTTTCTCTCGGCCCTTGGCGAGATCAACGACCGGGTGGACGGCCTCAAGGCCGGGGGCGACGACTATCTGGTCAAGCCCTACGCCTTCGCCGAGCTGATCGCCCGGGTGGAGGCCTTGGCGAGACGACGGGAGACCGGCTCGGTCCAGACCCTTCTGCGGGTTGGCGAGCTGGAAATGGACCTGATCGGCCGCACTGTTCATCGCCAGGGCCAGGAGATCGATCTCCAGCCCCGGGAGTTCCAGCTGTTGGAGTTCATGATGCGCCACGCCGGCCAGGCGGTGACCCGCACCATGCTGCTGGAGAAGGTCTGGGAGTATCATTTCGATCCCCAGACCAATGTGATCGACGTCCACGTCTCGCGGCTGCGGTCCAAGATCGATAAGGGCTTCGACCGGCCGATGCTGCAGACGGTGCGCGGCGCGGGCTACCGGCTCGACGCTTAAGGGGCGTCCACATGCGCCTGCCGCGCATTTTCCGCACCACGCCCTTCCGGCTGACCCTGCTGTTCCTGGCCCTGTTCGCGGCCTCGGCCAGCGCCTTCCTCGCCTATATCTATGTGGCGACGGCCGGTGAGGCGACGCGGCGGGTCGATCAGTTGATCACCCGGGAGATGCGCACCCTGCAGAGCGCCTATGGCCGGGCCGGGACCGACGCCCTGAACCAGGCCTTGATTGAACGGGCGGCCAGCGAGCGGCCTTACCTCTACCTGCTGATGAAGCCCGACGGGCAGCGCATTTCGGGCTCCATCGAGGAGTCGCCATTGGACTCGTTCAATGGCGAGGCGACCTGGACCAGCTTCCAGGTGACCGAATTCGACGTGCAGGGGCGTGAGATCAATCGCCCGGCTCGCGGCCTGCAGGAACGCCTGTCGGGGGGAGAGATCCTGTTTGTCGGCGCCGATATCGCCGAGGACGAGGCCTATGTGGTCAAGATCGTCCGGGCGTTGTGGGGCGCCGGCGCCCTGATCATCGTCCTGGGCCTGGCTGGCGGGGTGCTGGTCAGCCGCAATGTCAGCCGCTCCATGACCGGCCTGACCAATGTGGTGGACGCCGTGCGCAACGGCGATCTGACCGCCCGGGCGCCGGTGCGCGGGACGCGGGACGAGTTGGACGAACTGGCCGTAGGTCTGAACGAGATGCTCGACCGGCTCGAGCGCTCCATGGCGGGCCACAAACACACCGGCGACGCCATCGCCCATGACCTGCGCTCGCCCCTGACCCGTCTGCGCGCCCGCCTGGAGGCCTCGTATCTCGATCTGGAGGCCGGTCGTGGGGATCCTCAGGCGGCCTTCGCCCAGGCCCTGGACGACACCGATGGGGTGCTGAAGACCTTTGGGGCGGTGCTGGCCATCGCCCGGCTGCAGGCGGCCGGGGCCGCGCCCGATCCGGTTCTGTTCGATCCCGCCGATCTCGCCGCCGACATCTGCGAACTCTATGAGCCCCTTTGCGAGGACGACGGTCTCGACTTCAAGGCTGAGCTCGCCCGGGGCATGACCATCCGCGCAAATCGGGAGTTCATGGCCCAGGCCCTCGCCAACCTCATGGACAACGCCATCAAATACACCCCCAAGGGCGGCGCCATCATGCTGCGGGTGCGTCGGCGTTCCTCGGGCGAGGTGGAGTTCTCCGTGACCGACACCGGCCCCGGCGTGCCGGAGGAAGATCGGGCGCGGGTGGTGCAGCGCTTCGTGCGCCTGGAAAACAGTCGCAATCTGCCTGGCGCCGGACTGGGGTTGTCCCTGGTCGCTGCGGTGGCCGAGGCCCATGGGGGACGGGTGGAGCTGTCTGAGGGGCCCGGCAAGGTGGGCGAGATCGGACCTGGCCTTCGCGTGGCGGTGATCCTGCCGTCGGCCTGATTTGCCACAGGCCTGCCCGAGCCTCCAGACTGCGCCCATGACCATCCTCGCCGACTCGCTTCGCCCCTGCGGCCCCATCGCCGACGGCAAGGCCGCCGAACGCACCCGGGAAATGTTGGCGCCGGCTGCGGACCGGGACGGCTGGGCGGATCTGCTGACGCGCACCTGGCCTGCGCTCGCCCCTGTGTTTGGCGCATCCCCCTATCTGTCAGGCTTGGCCCGTCGAAGCCCCGCACGGCTGCGGGCGATCCTGGAGCACGAGCCAGAGGCGCGGTTCGCCGATCTGCTCTCCCGAACGGCGGCCGCGGGCGAGTTGGAGACGGCCGCAGAGGCCGGACCTGAGCTGCGCCGTCTGAAGGCCGAGGCCCACCTGCTGATCGCCCTGGCCGATCTGGGCGGAGTCTGGGACCTGGACGCAGTCACTGGCGCGCTGACCCGCTTCGCCGACGCCGCGGTGGCCGCAGCCCTCCGGGTGGCCGCCCGGGCCGAGGTGACGGCTGGCCGCCTGCAAGCCGTCGGGGAGGGGCCAGAGGGCCCCGTGCCAGGGTGGTTCTGCCTGGCCATGGGCAAACAAGGCGCCTTCGAGCTCAACTATTCCAGCGATATCGACGTCTCGGTCTTCTATGAGCCGGATCGGCTGCCGGTGTGTGAGGGGGTGGAGCCACGAGCCTTTGCCGTCCGGCTGACCCAGGCGGTGGCCGCCCTGATCCAGGATCGCACCGATGAAGGCTATGTGTTTCGGGTTGATCTGCGCCTGCGCCCTGACCCGGCCTCCACCCCCCTGGCCGTGTCGATCACCGCGGCCTTCGAGTACTACGAGACCGTGGGCCAGAACTGGGAGCGGGCGGCCTTCATCAAGGCCAGGCCGTGCGCCGGCGACCTGCCCCGGGCCGAAGCCTTTCTGGCGGAACTGGCGCCCTTCATCTGGCGCAAGAACCTCGACTTCGCCGCCATCGCCGACATTCATTCGATCAAGCGCCAGATCCATGTCCACAAGGTCGATGACCGACTGACCGCCAAGGGCGCCGACCTGAAGCTCGGACGGGGCGGCATTCGCGAGATCGAGTTCTACGTCCAGACCCAGCAGCTGATCCTCGGGGGCCGCCACCCGGAGCTTCGGGGCATGAGGACCCTGGAGGCGCTGCAGACGCTGACGGAGGCCGGTCACGTCACGCCGGAGGCGGCCCAGGAGCTGACCAGCGCCTATCATGTGCTGCGCGCCGTCGAGCATCGGGTCCAGATGATCGCCGACGAACAGACCCACCGTCTGCCAGAGGCCGACGGGGAGCGGGCGAAGGTGGCCGCCCTGTTCGGCCACGATAAGATCAAGGCCTTCGACGCCGCGGTCACTGAGGTTCTGAAGACGGTGAACCGCCGCTATGGGGAGCTGTTCCCCGATGAGGAGCCTCTGTCCTCCAGTTTCGGCAGCCTGATTTTCACCGGGGTCGATGATGACCCGGCCACCCTGAAGACCCTGGCGCGCATGGGGTTCGACAACCCGCTGCAGGTGTCCCAGACGATCCGCGCCTGGCACCATGGGCGCATCCCCGCCACACGGACCGAGCGTGGGCGCGAGCTGTTCACCCGATTGGCCCCGCGTCTGCTGGAGGCTGCCAACGCCACCGGCGCGCCCAATGCGGCCTTCAACCGGTTCAGCGACTTCTTCGCCAGTCTGTCGTCAGGGGTGCAGATCCAGTCCCTGTTTCTGGCCAATCCGCAGCTGTTCGAACTGCTGGTCCAGGTCCTGGCCTTCGCGCCCAAGCTGGCCGCGACGCTCGCCCGGCGTCCGGCGGCCATCGACGCCCTGATCGATGGAGACTTCTTCGCCGAGATCGATCCAGCCGAGGACGAGGCTGTGATGGCCATGGCCATCGCCCGAGCCGCAGGCTTCGAGGAGACCATGGACGCTGTGCGCCGGGTCCATCGTGAACAGGCCTTCCGCCTGGGCGTCCAGGTGATGAGCGGTGTGGCCAGCGCCGAGCGGGTGGGCCGGGGCTTCGCTGATCTCGCCTATCTCTGCATCCGCACCCTGGCGCCGGCCGCCTTGGCCGAGGCTGAGCGGTTGGGGGGCGCCTTCCCGGGGCAGGTCGCCGTCGTCGCCCTGGGTAAGTGCGGCTCGCGTGAGATGACCGCCGCCTCTGATCTCGACCTGATGACCCTCTACATGGCCGATGACCCCAGGGCCATGTCGAGCCTGAAGAGCTGGGGGGCTGAAACTTTCTACGGGCGCTTCACCCAGCGTCTGATCGCCGCCCTGTCCCTGCCCACCGCTGAGGGCGGCCTCTATGAGGTGGACATGCAACTTCGCCCCTCAGGCACCCAGGGGCCGGTGGCGGTGAGCCACACCGCCTTTGAGGCCTACTATGCCGGGGAGGCGGAGACCTGGGAGCTGCTGGCGCTCACCCGCGCCCGGGTCGTCTGGGCTAGCACGCCGGCCTTCGCCGAGACCGCGACCGGACTGATCGAGGCCGCCCTGCGCCGCCCCCGGGACCGCAAGCGTCTGGCCCGCGATGTGCGCGCCATGCGGGCGCTTCTGGAAAAGGAGCGGCCCGCCAAGGACCTCTGGGATATGAAGCTCGCCCGCGGGGGGCTGGTGGATGTGGAGTTCGCCGCTCAGTTCCTGCAGCTGGCCCACGCTGCGGACGGGGGCGCGCTCCATCCGCACACCGCCAGGGCCCTGGCGGCCCTTCGAGAAGGGGGACTAGGCGCGCCTGAGGCTCTGGAGGTGCTGGAGGACGCCTGGCGGCTGCAACAGAACCTGACGCAGCTGATCAAGGTCGCCCTGGAGGATGGCGCTGATCCTTCGCAGGAACCCACCGCCTTTCGCCGTCTGATGGCGCGGGCGGCGGGGGAGAGCGATTTCCGCAAGGTGCGGCCCAGGCTGGAATCGGCACGCAAAGCTGCGCGGGCGGCTTACGAAATGCTGGTGCAGCCGTGAGCGACGGAATCACATCCCTGGACCGTTGAAACCCATGCGCCACCCCGCTGAGGATATCGCCCATGGTTGTTTCACCTTCATCCGTCCGCGCCGACGGGCTCCTGACCTCGCCCCGGTGTCCGTTGCAAGGCCTCGGATTTGCCTGGCTGTGACCACCCTGGCCGTGATGACGCCCGATCTGGCGCGGGCGAGGTGAGGCTTGGCGCCAGCGCAGGATCCCGACGACGAACTGCTCGGCCGGATCGCTCAGGGCGATCCTGCAGCCGTTCGCGCCCTGATGGGGCGCAAGCTCTCGCGGATCAACGGACTGGCCATGCGGATGCTGGGCGACGCCGCCGAGGCCGAGGATGTCACCCAGGAGGTGTTTCTGCGCGCCTGGCGGCAGGCGCCGAAATGGAGTCCGGGAGCTGCGCGGTTCGACACCTGGCTGCACCGGGTGGCCCTCAACCTCTGCTACGATCGCCTGCGACGCCGGCGGGAAATCCCCACCGAGACGCCCCCGGAACAGACCGACGAGGGGCCGGGCCCAGACCGGGGACTGCAGGCCGCCGATGTGGGCGCGCGGGTGGCCGCCGCCATGGCCCGGCTGCCCGATCGCCAGAGGGAGGCGGTGGTCCTGTGCCATTATCAGGAGCTGGGCAATATCGAGGCCGCTGGCCTGATGGGCGTGAGCGTCGAGGCCCTCGAAAGTCTTTTATCCCGGGGTCGGCGCGCGCTGCGTTCGGCCCTGGCCGATGTCCGATGAGGGCGCCCGAATGACGGAGGGACCGATCATGGATCTGAAACGATTCAGCGCTCTGGCCGAAGCCTATGGCGGTGATGTTTCTCGCTGGCCCGAGCCTACGCGGGAGGCCGCAGCCCTGCTGATGTCGGCCGATCCGGCAGCCACCGCGGCCGTGCTGGCCGAGCAGAGCGATCTGGACTGGGCGCTGGACGCCTGGCGTCCGCCGGCCGCCAGTGCGGCGCTGCAGGCGGCGATCCTGTCTGGCGCGCCTGAGGCGCGGCGATCTCCAGCCTGGCGAGGCTGGTTGTGGCGCACGGGCCTGGGCGCTGGCCTGGTGGCTGCTGGCGCCGCCGGGGTCATGGCCGGCGTCGTGGTTACCAGCGCCGTCGCCCCGGCCGGCGACCTTGAGGTGATCACCGCGGCGGTCAGCGCCTATGACACCCTGGATATTGAACTGGTGGGAGACGTCTGATGTCGCAACGGAGCCTGACCATCGCCCTGTTCATCTCCCTGGCGGTGAACCTCTTCGCCATCGGCGCGATGGTGGGCGGGCTGGTCATCGGGGTGCGCATGTCGGAGGGCAGGGAGAGGGCCATGCGGTCTGGCCCGCCGCCGATCTTCGCCGCCGCCTCGGCGCTGCCGGAAGCGCGTCAGGACGCCTACCGCCAGGCTCTGCGGGGAGAGGCCCGGGACGTCCGCCGATCCCTGATGCGGGCCGGCGAGGCCCGTCGTCAGGCTTGGAGCGCTATTGCCGATGAACCCTTCGACCCCGCCGCCGTCCGGCAATCTCTGAAAGACGCCCAGGCCATTGAGGCCCAGGCCCGGACCCGCCTGGAGAACCGGGTTGTCGACTTCGCCGGCGACCTGAGCCTGGAAGAGCGCAGGGCCCTGGCTGAGGCCCTCTCGCGTCCCCCATCTCGCCACAGGGACGGGCGGGGCGGTCGAGAAAGCCGCCCGGATCGATTTTAACGGCCCAAGTGCAACCTCGACTGGTCAGGTCGATGTTCGCCGAGTGATCCGTCCTTCCAGGGTGGTTGCCCGGGCGACAGTGTTTGAGATCGTCCCATATTTGCGGATATTCTTGTGCAGCAGGTCCAGGCGCTGGTCGCTCTCTCCCGTGTCGACGATGATCTCGTAGTCGATGGAGGTGATCAGGGGCGGGCTGTCCTGGCGCGCGGCCTTCAGTCTGACCTCAACGCCCTTGAGCTCGAAGTTAAGCAGGGGGGTAACCCGTTCAACTCCCTTGATCATGCAGGCTGCGACCGCGGCCAGCAGGAGCTCAACGGGGTTGAAGGCGTCGGGACGCCCCTGGAGGTCTGTGTCCAGAACCAGGCTGGCGTCCTTCGCACTCGCAAGGCTCCCGTGGGCGTCGACCCGGCGGGCCTGGATGGCGTATTCAAGCATCAGGTTCTCACCCATCAGGTTCGCCATGGCGGCCTGTCTGGCCGCATGCATCATTATCCCAAGCTCAAGCCTGCTAGACGACAGCCCCAAATAGACGGCCGATCACAGCTGTGATGGCCATGGCTAGTGCGCCCCAGAAGGTCACACGCGCGGTGGGCTTCCAGAGCGGCGCCCCGCCCGCCCGCGCCGCAATCGCACCGAGGAGAGCGAGGAAGGCGAGAGAAGCCCCTGAAACGATAGGGACCAGCGCACCTAGGGGTGAGACGGTGACCGCGGCGAGCGGCAGGGCCGCACCCACCGCAAATGTCGCCGCTGAGGTCAGGGCCGCCTGGATTGGGCGAGCCGCACTATGCTCGGACAGACCAAGCTCGTCGCGCGCATGGGCCGCCAGCGCGTCCCCGGCATTGAGATGTGTCGCCACCTGACGCGCCAGGTCCAGCGGTAGCCCGCGCCCCACATAGATGTCGGTCAGCTCCGCCAACTCGGCCTCCGGCTGTGTGGCCAATTCGCGCCGTTCGCGGGCCAGGTCGGCCGCCTCACTATCGGCTTGGGAGCTGACGGAAACATACTCGCCGGCGGCCATGGACATGGCGCCGGCGACCAGGCCAGCCATGCCGGTGAGCAGGATGTCGCCGCGCAGGGCGCCCGCGGCCGCGACCCCGACGATCAGGCTTGCGGTGGAGACGATGCCGTCATTGGCCCCCAACACCGCCGCTCGAAGCCACCCGGTGCGGGCAATGGAGTGGCTTTCGGTGTGAGCTTTCAAGCGGGTCATCCGGTCAACAGGTCACCCTTTTGGCCCAACCGCTTTGACTTGCGACATATCTTGCAGAAATTCCGCTCGGCACGGCCGCCTAGGCCGCCGTCCCTGTGCGGCGAACCGGGGCCTGCTGGGCCTCGCCCTGGCGAACAGGCAGGGAGAAGCCGACGGTCGTGCCTTCGCCAGGGGCGCTCTGGATGTCGAGGGCCCCGCCATGCATCTCCACCAGAGATTTGGTGAGGGCCAGGCCGAGACCCGTGCCTTGCTGGATCTTCGAATGCTGGTTTTCGATCTGCTCGAAGGGCCGCGCCAGCCGGGCCAGGTCGTCGGGCGCGATGCCGATGCCGGTATCCCGCACCGTGATCCGCACGCGCTCGCCTTGAGGGTCTGGCCGCGCGTCGGCGCGCACCGTGATGCGGCCGCCCCTGGGCGTGAACTTGATGGCGTTGGACAGCAGGTTGAGCAGCACCTGCTTGATGGCCCGGTAGTCGGCCTCCACCTCGGGCAGATCCCGGGGGAATTCCAGGTCCACGGCGAGGCCTGCGCTGTCGGCCCGGTTGCGGATCAGCCGGGCGGCGTCCTCGACCACGTCCTCCAAGGTCAGGGGCTCGAACTTCAGGTTCATCTTGCCGGCCTCGATCTTCGACATGTCGAGGATGTCGTTGATCAGGGCCAGCAGGTGCTGGCCCGACGATAGGATGTCGCCGCAATATTCCTTGTAGCGGGGGTCGCCCAGGGGGCCGAACATCTCGCCGACCATGATCTCGGAGAAGCCGTTGATGGCGTTCAGCGGCGTGCGCAGCTCATGGCTCATATTGGCCAGGAACTCGCTCTTGGCGGTGTTGGCGCTCTCGGCCCGGACCTTCTCGGCCTCGTACTTTCGGGCCAGCTCGGAGAGCTGCTCCTGACTGCGCTCCAGGCTGACCACGGCCTTCTGCAGGGCTTCCTCATTGACCCGACGGGCCTCTTCCTGGGTCTTGATGGCGGTGATGTCGGCCGCCGTCATCACCAGACCGCCCTCAGCGGTGCGGCGTTCGGAAATCTGGATCCAGCGGCCATCGTGCAGCTCGGCCTCGCGGACGCCGCGCTGGCCGTCCATGGCCGGGGCCTGGCGCTTGATGGCCAGTTGGGCGAAGCGGTTGACCTGATCGCGGGCCGCGCCCGGCTTGAGCAGCCGCGCCTCCAGGGAAAAGACGCTGCGGTAGTTCTGGTTGCACATCAGCAGGCGGCCATGGCGGTCCCACAGGACGAAGGCCTCCGACACGCTCTCGATGGCGTCGCGCAGACGGTTTTCCGCCGCCTGGGCCCGGGCCTGGGCCATACGCTCCTCGGTCACATCCAGGGCCACCCCGATGATCCGTGCGAAGCCGCCCTCGGGGGCGCGGCCGAAGGCCTGGCCCCGGGCGTCCACCCACAGGGGGCGTTCCCCTGGCGCCCCAGGCACCCGGAACGAGACGTCGAAGGCGCCATATAGCGCGGCGGTGGACAGGGCTTGACGCACGCGCTCCCGGTGGTCGGGGGACACGCGGTCCAGGACGTCCTGGCCGCTGACGACCCCGCCGCCGCCCCAGCCCAGCATCCCGCCGGTGACGTCGGAGAGAAACACCTCGTCTGTGGTCAGGTCCCATTCCCAGATCCCGCAGCGGGCGGCTTCGACCGCCATCCGGAACCGCTGCTCACTGTCGTAGAAGGCCTGCTGGGCCGCCTCCACCTTGCGGCTCTGGGTGAACAGCAGCAGGCCCAAAAGGAAGGCGACGCCCAGGGGGATGAGCACCCAGCCCAGCTGTTCCCTAGCCGACAGGATCTCCATGGGATCGGCGCCGGCGCCGACCACCGCGATCCAGGCCCCGTCAGAGGAGGGGGCCGCAGCGATCTGAAGGCTGGCGCCGTCGGGGCCGCGTGCGCGGGTCAGCCGACCGGAACGAAGCTCACCAGGGGTGAGTTCGAACGCTGCGCTGAGACTGTCGGCCTGGGCGATCCCGCCAGCGCCGACGGCGCTGATCACCTGACCTCGGGCGGAGATGATCGCCCCGATCCGCGCCTTGGCCAGCAGGGTCGTCAGGCGGGCCGGGGCGGCCACGATCATGATGGTTCGGCGACCCTGCGGCGTCGTGGCGCTCGCTGAGGCCAGCAGGGCCGGCGCAGCGCCTTCCACAGCGGCGGTCCCGAACCAGACCTCCCGCGGGGCCCGGTCGGCTTCGGCGGCCAGCGCGCCCCAGTTGACGGCTGGGGGTTCGCCAGCGACGGCGAGCGTCTCGGCGCCCTCAAGGATGATGACGGCGCTGGCGGAGCCGGACGCCACGCGCAGGCCGGTTTCGGCGGCCTCCAGCGGGCTTTCTGGTCGCGCCTCAAGCCCTTCCCGCGCCGCCAGCAGGCCGCCCCGCAGGGTGGCGGCCTCGGCGTCCAGGCGGGCGGCCAGAGCCTGGGCCTCGCCGGGCAGCACGGCGCCCAGCTGGCCGGCTCGGGTCGGCTCGCTTTGGATTCGGGCTACGGCGAAGGCGGTATAGACCGCCATGAGCAGCAGGGTGGTCAGGATGGCCAGGCGCGCAAAGGCGAAGGTCGGCGGCGGCCGCGAGCCGGGACTCG
>JGI25321J50212_10003502_pt1 | contig 10841 bp, 6 predicted proteins | sample AutmiccommuBRH23_FD_50212 | JGI IMG/M metagenome (IMG submission 50212)
GGGGTAACTTTATAAAGGTCAGCCGAGAGGCGGGCGTAGCTTAAGCCGCTATAATGGGTATGCATGATCCCTTTTGGAATCCCGGTAGTACCGGAGGTATACATAATGTATGCGAGGTCTTGTTCGAGGATATTCACAGGCTTGTGGGAACCCGGAATAATTGAAAAAACCTCGTCCCAGGAGCAGGAATTCAGCACGCCGTCAACCTGGAGTCCTATGACCGCTTCAAGCATGGAGGTTTCCCCCAATTGCCGCAGCACACCTTTTTTTTGAAGGGGGGTGGTTACCAAACATTTAATGCCGCAGTCCCTGAGCAGAAAGGATATACGTCCATCCGGCGCAAGCGGATCCAGGGGAACAAATACCGCGCCGGCTTTCATGATGCCGTATACTGCCAAAGCAGATTCCAGGCAACGGTTCATAAGGATTGCAACCCTGTCGCCTTTCTTAATGCCATAGGACCCCAAAAGAAAGGCCAGCTGGTTCATCTTCACATTCATTTCACTGAATGTCAGGCTGTCCGATCCACATCTGAATGCCTCTTTCTCAGGGAATAGTCCGGCAGAACGCTCTATAATTTGTGGTAGGGTGTATATCAACTTATTGTCTTGATTGGTTTTTTATAAATAGCTGTTGCCCTTAAATGCCAAGAAGCTCCGAGATGATATTCCTTTGAATATCCGATGTGCCGGCATACAACACCCCGCCCATGGCGTCCCTGACATCCCTTTCTACTTCATTTTCTGTCAGGTAACCACTTCCACCCCTGCATCGGAGGGCGTCTATGCTCGAGGCAAGGAAGCTCTCACTCAATTGCAATTTCAGCAGGGCTGCCTCCATCATGGCCGATTTGCCTTTACTTTTCAGCCAGGCAACTTTATAAAGGAGCAACCTGGAGGTCTCCAGCCGCAGTTTCATATTTGCGATCCTGTTGGAAACAGCCTGGAACTCACCTATTGATTTGCCAAACTGCCTGCGCTGCCTTACGAAACTGACGGTTTCATCGAGCTGGCGTTCCATGGCACCAAGCTGGCTGGCAAGGATGCTGCAGCGGTCGTATTCCAGGGAATGGACCATAATACTCCAGCCGGCACCTTCCTCCCCAAGGCGGTTCTCTTCGGCTACAAAACAGTTTTCAAAATGCAATTCGCCTATGGGAACGGTACGCAGGCCCATTTTCTCCTTGTTCGGGCCGGCCAGATAACCCTTACTGCCCTTTTGCACCAGAAATCCTGTAATACCCCATTTTCCAACCGCAGGGTTGGTTTTGGCAAAAACCAGGGCAACATCGGCTATGGGTGCCAGGGTAATAAGCTTTTTGTTTCCATTCAGGAGATAGCCCCCGGCCACCTTTTCGGCTACTGTCTCTAAATTAAAGACATCGGATCCCGCATTGGGTTCGGTAAGAGCATGGCAACCGATCCATTCACCCGAAATCAGGCGGGGGAGGAACCTTGATTTCTGGTCCGGGGTGCCAAACCTGGCAATGGGTAACTGAACCGTCCACATTTGCGCATTTAAACCAAAAGTAAGGCCGTTATCCTTGCAGCCATAACCCAGCGCTTCCATGGCCAAAGTGCCGGTGAGGATATCTATTTCCTCCGTTTTGCCCCCGAACGCCGCAGGGGCTGCAAGCCCCAATATCCCGAAATTGGCACATTTTTGCCAGTTTTCCCTGGAGAATTCGCTGGCCCCGTCTCTTTCGGTAACCGGCGTNCCTAAGGATTCTTTTGCAAATTGAAGCACCTGCTTCTTATAGGCGGTCTGCTCTGTTGTCCAGGTAAATTCCAAAGTTATAGGGGTATTGTTTGTTAAAGCTCCGTAACAGCCGCGGTCAAGGGCTCTAAGTTAAGCCATACAGCAAATGATATCAAGCACTTGCCAGGTTACTGAACTAGTATTTACCTAAATTTAACGAAAATACCTGTCGGCAGACCCTTAAGCTTATGGAATTACGTCCGGCATCGAAATCAACCTTCCAGAACCTCTGGCGCCCCCATGCCAGGCATTGGAGGCAACTGCTGCCAAGGATCATAATTGCCATTGCCATTTACATGGTACTGGACAAAACCCTGATTCTCATAGCAGACACGTCCGCCGGGGGCTATCACCAGCCGTTTGTGCCTGGTGAAATTTTGAAAAATGTTTTCACCCGGTTCTACCTGGTGCTTCTGGCGCTCCTGATTATCCCATTTATCCTGAGGAAACTCCTTCTCCCCTGGAGTGCATTCGAAAAAGGGAAAGCCATCAGGATCCTGCTCTTTAGTGCAGCGCTTATGTTGAGCTGGAAATATGTGACCGCTGATTACAATTATTATTTAGACAACTGGTATCTCCCGGATCGTATACTCCTCATTATTTTAACTTTCCTGATCCTTTCGCGTCCTTTTTTCCTGTTGCCTTTTCTGGTCGCCCTGCTTACCATAATCGGGCAGTACCAGTTATTGCCCGTTTATTCTCTTGCCGCGGAGTCGCTGCTCTTCCGCAGCCAGATTTTGTTTATGAGCTTTTTCATTATCCGGGTATTTACCAATTATTTCAGTTATGAAGAATTCATTTTCCTGATTGGATGCCTCCTGGGCGCACATTATTTTGAATCAGGCATCCTTAAAATTAACCCGGAATGGCTGCTTTATGATAACATCCCCTATTTGTTACCCAATATATATACCAGCGGTTGGTTATCACATTTGAGTCCTGAGGATATTTCTTATATCACCAGATCCGCGGGATGGGTGAATGTACCCATAAAACTGTATACCATCACCATAGAATGCGGCATGCTTTTGATATTCCTTAACCTCCGGTTTACGAGGTTCCTTTTAGCAGGTGCTATTATTTTTCATTTGGGCATATTCCTTATGACTGGTATTTTCTTCTGGATGTGGATCCTGTTTTTATTCGTTATTCTAGTTTATGTTTTCAATAGGAAGGACGCGCGCATCAGGCTACTTTTTAGTCGCAGCTACCTCTTGCTTTCCCTGCCTCTTATAGCCCTGGGAGAATTCTGGTGCGATCCGGTCGGACTGGCCTGGCACGACAGCACCATGAACTACACCTATAAATTCCAGGCCGAAATGGACAACGGGACAAGGCAGCTTCTGCCCCCGGAATTTTTCTCCCCCTACTATTATCAGTTCACTCTGGGGAATTTTAAATACCTGAGTCCTGATAAGCTGTTACCTGTAGTATGGGGTGCTACCAATGCCACTACGAGCAGGGGCCTGCGAAATTCTCCGACTATATCCGGTGCGCTCGCATACGAACAAAAGGCAGGAAGACGTTTTCAGGACCCGGATAAAAAAATTTATTTCGAAGGCTTCGTACAACAATTCGTGGGTAACTGGAATTCAAAAAGGGATAAGCACCATTATATAAATTATCTCCAGCCACCCAGATTACTACTGAATTTCCCAACAAAATCCATTGTTCCTGCTGATAATAAGATTGTTACTATCAGGGTTTTGGAAATTACCTCATACTATTCCCATGCCGAGGGCTATAAGGTGATCCGTTCAAGGAATATTGGCCAAATTGCCATCCCCCCGCTCAATGCCGCGTCGGAACAAGTTCAGAATATAAAAAGTGATAGGGGTTTTTAGCGTCTGCAGAAATGTTCTCCAGGGCAACTTCCAAACCTATATTGAACTTTTCTGCCAATTCCATAAACAGTTGCATGACCACCTGATCCTCCAACGCCCAGCCGGTTGAATCGAAAACGGAGCGGCTGTTCCGTATATCCGGGTAAGCATGATAATTTTGAATAAGCGTCACCCAGTCCGGGCCAATTTCCTCCGGCCGAAGTTGCTGACACTCACCCTCTATCACTGCCTGTTCAAGGAAATCGGGGCATACAACAGCCTGGCGGAGTAATTCCGGGGGGAGTTCTGTTTTCCCCGGAAANTCAGAGCCTATGGCGTTGATATGTATATGAGGATTCGATCGGATACCCTTAAACAGGGGGCCCTCTCCTACCCCTATCGAAGTACCGGTGCAGACAATATCCGAGGTAAGCATGATATGCTCCATATCTGAAGGGATAATATCCAGGTTTAATTGCAGCATGGATATCCGGTCCCGGAATGACTGCATGACATCTTCTTCTTTATCGTAAATTAATACCTGTTTGAATGAAAACTCCCTGGATAATGCGTGAAGTTGAGTGACCGACTGGGCGCCACAACCTATCAATCCCAGAACCGTGCTAGAGGGGTTGGCCATGTACCTGCTTGCCACCGCAGAGGCGGCCCCGGTACGGAGGGCTGTTAACAGCACCCCATCGGCAATGCCTTTCAAATGGCCCGAGCCGGTGTCATAAGCATAAATGGAAGATAAAATCGTAGGCAGGCTAAACGCAGCAGGGTTTTTGGGATGATAGCCAACCACTTTGATCACCACTTCCCGGTCTTTGCAATGAACCGGCATCCATTCGATAAGCCCGGGGTTTTCGGATAAATAATTAAACCCGGACCTGACCGGAATCTCTGTTTTTTCAGGCTGATATCCTGCAATGGCAAGGGCCAGGCGCTCAATAAGCAGATCCATCAAAGGATCTAACCCAAAGCGCTCAACTATATCACTAACATGCTGCCCTGTAAGGATAAGGGTGTTCCTGGTTCGATCGATCATTGAGATACAGTGTTCTTAAGCGTAGAATGGAATACCTAATGTAATCAATTTGCCNCATACCGCCAGCGATAGGGGTGTTGAATCGACAAACGGTCGGTTCTCCAAGCCCTAATACTTAATCTACTCAGGGTAAATCAGCCGTTAATCGGATATATTTAGCAATGCGCTCTTTTTTCTTTTATTTGGAAGCTTGTATCAGGTCGTGGAGGAATTACCTTTCCAATGGTACTATTACCTGCAACAACCAAATATTGTTTTATGAAAATTAAAATGTTGGCTTTTTGTGCGATCACCATGATGTTTGCACCCCTCGCAATGCATTCGCATGCCCCTAACCAGAGTTATATTTTCCTGAGAATTTATGAAAAAGACGGGATAGAAGGACGCTTTGAAATCAACCTTAGGGAAATTAACAAAGTGTTCGGCCTCGATCTTAAAAACGGGGCCACAGAAGAAGACCTTGCACCTTATCTTGAGGAGATCAGGTCCTACATGGCTAATCACAGTGCCTTTTCATCCCTGCTTGGGGAACATAAGGTCCGGTTTCGCGATATTGGAATTTTTCGCAGCAACCTGGGCGATTTTTTACAGGTGTATTTCGAATTGGAGAACACGAATACCTTGCCCGCTGAACTGGAGGTAAGTTATTCCGCCGTTTTCGATGAAGATCCCACTCACCGGGCCTTTCTGGTGGTGGAGTACAACTGGCGGGCAGGGGTTATCAATAACGAAGCAAATATTTCACTCTATTTTCAGCCTGATGAAACAACGGATACCCTATCCCTTAAAGACTTTTCCGTCTGGAAAGGGTTTAAAACCATGATAAAACAGGGGATTTGGCATATTTGGATCGGGTTGGACCACATCCTCTTCCTNATTGCCCTGATCCTTCCGTCTGTGGTTCGCAGAACNGCCCCCACCCATTCCGAAACGCAGGCCACAGCTTTACATACCGNTAACCGAAGCTGGGGGTGGCAGCCCGTACCAAGGTTTAAACCTGCCTTTATCTACATTATCACCGTAATCACATTTTTCACCGTAGCCCATACCATTACCCTAACCCTTGCCTCCCTTCAGCTTATTACCCTGCCATCCCGCCTGGTGGAAAGTGTTATTGCGCTTTCTATCGGGTTGGCCGCATTTCATAATATCCGCCCCATTTTTAAAGGGCGCGACTGGATCATAGCTTTTGTTTTTGGCCTGTTCCATGGCTTCGGATTTGCAACGGTCCTTGGCGACCTCGGGCTTACAGCAGAGTTCCTCAGCCTGTCCCTGCTGGGCTTCAATATCGGGGTCGAAATCGGACAGGTTGTCATAATTGCCCTGATCTTCCCGGTATTGTATCTGTTCAGAAGGGCTGAATTCTACCCCAAAGTACTCGTATACGGTTCTGCCCTTCTGATACTTGCTTCCGTTTATTGGTGCATAGAACGAGGATTTGACATAAATTTAGGAGTGGAAGATTACCTCCGGTCAGTGGCTTATAAAATAGCTGTCTACCTGGGCTTGAGATAGCTATTAATAACTATGTTTCTACAGGAACGGAAGGATCAATCCTAAAATGCAATGTTGAAATGAATGCATCCGGAAAGAACATGTCGCTTTTGGCACAATGGAAGACCAGACGGAACCCCGGGGAGCTGCGGGGTGCCCTGTCTAAAGCCCCTTCCGGTGCGATGATCCCGCTTAGCTACGGACAGCAACGGATCTGGTTTTTACAGCTTTTATACCCGGAAAATTCCTTTTACAATTATACCGAGGCGTACAGCCTGTATGGAAAGCCTGATGCAGGCCTGCTTAAAAGGAGCCTTCAGTTACTGGCAGACTCCCATGGCATCCTGCGCGCAACCTTTCATATTGAGGGTGGCCAAATTACCCAGAGAATGGAACCGGAAGTTAAAGTAGACCTGAAGTTCCATGATTTAAGCAAAATGAACAGGGAAACCGTCGCTTTGGAAAAAAAGCGAATCCTGAAGGAATCGGCCGGAACCATTTTCGCTTTAAACCTTGCCCCGCCAGCCCGCTATACCCTTATTAAAATTGATGACGGGAATTTTGAGCTGCTTATCACCATGCATCATATCCTTACGGATGCCTGGTCCATGGAGCTCTACAGGGATCAGCTATGTGCCAATTATAGGGGCCTTGCTGCCGGGGATATAGTGCTGCCAAATACCGGCGATCTGGAATATGCGGATTATGCGTATTGGGAGCGATCCCTGCCCATAGAAACCGCCAAACTGGATTACTGGAAGGAGAAATTGTCTGGTGATATCCCTGTATTGAACCTGCCTGCCGATTACCCAAGGCCAGCCAGGCCATCCTTCAGGGGTGCCCAGAACAGGATTACCTATTCACGGGAATTTTCATCCGATGTCCTGGGTTTTTCCAAAGCCTTAAAAATCACCCCCTATAACTTGTTCCTAAGCCTGTTTTATGTACTTCTGTACCGCTATACCCGGCAGGAGGATCTTCTCATAGGTTCACCGTTTTCCAAAAGAAACGCTAACTCCCTTGAAAAGATGCTGGGCTTTTTCAGTGAAACCCTGGTACTACGAACGGAAATATCGCCTGATCTGTCATTCAAAGAGCTCACCGAACGGGTCCGGGAGACCATCCTTAATGCATTTTCCAACAAAGAGGTCCCGTTTGACTTGCTCGTAAAGGAATTACAGCTCACACGATCCCTGGAGAGCAATCCATTGTTCCAGGTAATGTTCCTTTACCATTCATCCACCGGGAGCGAAAGGCTCGGCCCGGACCTGACCCTTGAATCCGATTATCCCGATACCGGTGTTTCCAAGTTTGATTTAACGCTCTTTGTATTTGAAAAAGACGGTATTCTTACTACCATGTTCGAGTACGCCACTGATTTATTCCATGAAACCACCATAACAAGAATGCAGCAGCATATGCATATGCTACTGCAACAAATTATCCGGGCGCCGGAAGTGAAAATTGGTAAAATCCCTATGATTTCAGCCGAAGAAATGGATTTTTTTCACAGGATCAACCGCATGGAAGCACACCCCTTTTCCAATTATTTATCCATCCATCAGCTTATAGAAACGGTGTCCCTGCAATACCCCTCAAGGAAAGCGCTGGTTATGGGGCAGGAAACAGTCACCTATCTGCAGTTAAACAACCTGAGCACTAAAGTGGCTGCCGCCATCCTTGAACATACCAATGGTGAGAATTTCGTTGTCGGCCTATGCATAAATCGCTCGGTGGAACAATTTATCGGTATGCTCGGGATCCTGAAAGCCGGTTGCGCCTACCTACCTCTGGATCCGGAAAGCCCTGCCGCCCGCAATGATTTCATGATCTCGGATTCGGAAACCGCCCTTGTGCTAACCACAGCCGATCTGGCTGCCTTATTTGGCCATACAAACCAAGAGCTTTTGTTCCTTGAAGATATCCTGGCTAACGGGAAGGCTCCGAATGTCATTCTACCTGTTGGCTCGGGAGATAAACTGGCTTATATTATTTACACTTCCGGAAGTACGGGCATCCCTAAAGGAGTGCCCGTTACCCATCGCAACCTTCTCGCTTCTACAGGGGGAAGGCTGAATTTCTACCCTGATAACCCGTCTGCTTTCCTCCTCATGTCGGCTATAACATTCGACAGTTCCAAGGCAGGAATTTTTTGGACCCTCTGTACGGGAGGGACCCTGGTAATAGCAGCTAAACATGCGGAACAGGATATGGCCGGGATGGAGACGCTCATAAAGGAGAACGGGGTAACCCACACCCTCATGTTGCCTTCGCTTTACCAAATGCTGTTGCGCTATGCGAATCCTGAAAATTTAAAGGCCCTGGAAACGGTAATAGTTGCCGGGGAAGCCTGCACCCCCCCCTTATGCCAGATGCATTTTGAAAAGTTACCATGGGTATTGCTTTACAATGAATATGGACCAACGGAAGCCACTGTCTGGTGCGTTGCTCACAAGATTGGCATACGTGATGTTCACGGGCCTGTCGCCATAGGAAAACCGGTAGCACAGGCAGAGGTATATTTACTTGACCGGGAACTGGACATGGTCCCATATGGAGCTGTAGGGGAACTGTTTATCGGGGGTACCGGATTGGCCGGAAGGTACATGAACAGGCCCGAATTAAGTAACACAGCGTATATCCCTCACCCTTTTAATCCCGGCAAGGATGCAAAACTATATAAAACGGGTGATCTGGCACGTTTCAATAGCGAGGGGAACCTAATCTTCCTCGGGAGAGCAGACCAACAGCTTAAAATCCGGGGTTTCCGTATTGAGCCTGAGGAAATTGAAGCCATTATAGGGGAACATCCCATGATAGAACGCGTCGCAGTCGTGGCAAGGGAGCAAAACAGGAAGATGGAGTTACCCCTCCCGGGAACGGCAAACACCGATGACCTTATCCAATACCTTGGAAACCATCTCCGGGAAGATCAGCTTGATGAACTCCTGAAGTCAGTTGAATCACTCAGCGAATCTGAAAGAATGTTGCTATTGCAGCATATGGAATACGAGCATTTTTATCACGTAATTCCCGACAAATGAAGAAAATAAAACGGTCCAGGGATTTTGAACTGTCATTGGAAATCAGAGGGGATGATTTTATCAGACCACCCCGCGACGCTCAAAGGAATGCCGTTCTCAATCGGGCAATGAAAGAATTTGCGGCAGACCTTGAGGCGTTACACTTGGAAACTATGAATTTTGTTCCTGGCAGGGAGTATAATGTCCTTGAGTCCGACAGACAGAACAGGTCCCTGCCAGATGAGGAAATCATGGAAGACTGGCTGATTCCGGTAATGGAGGCGATGGCCGGGGTGGTCACAGAAAACGGAGGTGATATTTTAGAAATTGGCTTTGGGAGGGGAATTTCGGCAGATTTCATACAGGCTCATCATATCAGTTCGCACACAGTCATAGAATGCAATGACATGGTGGTCCCCGTTTTTGAGCAATGGAAAAATCAATACCCGGGAAGGGATATCCGATTTATCCATGGGCTATGGCAGGATACAATCGGCGAACTTGGCCTGTTTGATGGCATATTTTTCCATACCTACCCGCTCAACGAAGATGAGTACATGAATTATGTGAATGGCAGTATTACATTCGCGGAACATTTTTTCGAATATGCAAGCCGCCACCTGAAAAAAGGAGGGGCTTTTACCTATTTTTCAAATGAGATAAATTCTTTGAGCAGGGAACACCAGCGAAGGTTGTTAACCTATTTTTCTTCCTTCACCATAAGGGTGGTCCCCTTGAAATTGCCCCAGGATGTAATAGACACCTGGTGGGCAGATACTATCGTGGTGATTAAGGCTATAAAGTAATGGAGCAGGAAATTAAGGACAGGATCGAAAGGCTGACGGAAACACAAAGACAGATGCTTTTATACAAAGCATACGGGCTGGCCGGCACGGGCCCTGTGCATTCATCGCCTGAAAAAGCCGCGAGATTGGTCGCATATGTAACGCCCCGGGATGGTTACGATTCAGGCGACCTTAAAGATTTTCTTAAGGATAAGCTTCCTTCCTACATGATCCCCGATGAGATTATTCTAATGGATAAGCTTCCGACATTGCCCAACGGAAAGATCAATAAAAAGGCCCTGCAGTCAGCCGGCGAAATTAAACCCGCCAGGAACATCGAAGGTTCGGCTGAATCAGCAATCGAAAAGCAACTGATAAAAATCTGGGAGGAAGTTTTGGGTTTTGAACCTATAGGGCGAACTGATAATTTCTTTGAAATAGGCGGGGATTCCATCCTGAGCATTCAAATAATGGCCAGGGCGAGGAATGCCGGCTTATCCTTTAAGCCCAACGACCTTTTTGAAAACCAAACCATTGCCCAAATGGCGAAACTTCCGGGGATTGGCAAAAAAGGGGAACGGCCCTTGGCGGATATGGATGGAGAAATCCTGTTGACCCCCATTCAGCACTGGTTTTTTGAGACCCATAAAATTGCGCCCCATTTCTGGAACCAGATCGTGGAGTTTACAGGGGTAGGTGATGTTAAACCTGATGGGTTGGAGGCATTGATACTGGCTTTGGTTGGGCATCATGAAGGCCTGCGGATGGGCTTTGTTCTGGAAAAGGACGAATGGAAAGCCAAATTGGCCGACACGGATCCAAATGTTGTATTTAAACGGTTCATACCTGGTTTTAAAGATTCGGCGGACTCACAGAACGGCAGGATAAACGAGTTGGTTTACAGGGATCA